>Ga0129306_1000168_pt1 | contig 114061 bp, 85 predicted proteins | sample P827metagenome_FD_94438 | JGI IMG/M metagenome (GOLD analysis project Ga0129306, IMG submission 94438) | Capybara group fecal microbial communities from Wisconsin, USA - P827 metagenome | ecosystem: Host-associated > Mammals > Digestive system > Large intestine > Fecal | place: USA: Wisconsin...
CTTGTCATGCCTGTGACCGTTCGTCTAAATCATGCAATCGCTGATGGCTATCTGGTTGCAAACGTATTTCGTCTCTTGGAACAAGAAATCAAGTCTTTCATGAAGCTCTAATCGCTAAATTCAGGTTTTTCGAGATGAATGTTTTTTGAATGGGGAATAATAATTTCATGGATACATATTTTTTAAGATTTTTCTTGAAAAAGATTTTTAATTCGATTAGCCTTTTCTTAGGACGTCCGAATCTGAACTAAGAGGAGGCAATTTGATTAAATGAATAAGGAACAATTACATCGTTATATTCTGCAGAGTACTGGAAATGAGAGTAATATCTGTCAGATCTATGCGATACAGGATGGTGAAACGGTATTTGATGACTGCTGGCGCGGCTTTAAGACAGAGGATGCGATGAATGTCAATTCAGTGACCAAGGGCATAATGTCGCTCGTTGCAGGAATCACTCTGGATAAGGGATGTATTAAGAGCGTGGACCAGAAGGTGATGGATTTCTTTCCGGATTACACGGTAAAGCGTGGGGAGAAAACCATTTATGATGTAACTGTCAGGCATCTTCTGACAATGACCGCTCCGTATAAAGGGAAGTCCGAACCCTGGAAAAAAGTCTGTACATCAAAAGATTGGACACTTGCCACACTGGATCATCTGGGAGGACGAAATGGGATTACCGGTGAGTTCAGATATGCTACGCTTGGTATTCAGATCCTGGCAGGGATAATAGAGAGAGCAACCGGTGAAAAATGTATTGATTTTGCCAACTGGAATCTGTTTGAACCCTTGGGACTTCCGAAGCGAATACCACATGGAGACAGTTCCAAGGAAGATCAGTTAGATTTCTTCATGAATAAGAATCCGAGAAAGCCTGAATGGTATACGGATCCGCAGGGCAGCGTTACGGCCGGATGGGGTCTTTGTATGTCAGCTAAAGATATGGCAGTGGTCGGAGAACTTGTATTAAACGATGGAATCTACGATGGAAAAAGAATAATCTCTGAAGAGTATCTGAATGATATGCTTAAGTCCCACCTTAAACTCGGGGAGAAGATGGGATTCATGAATTACGGATATCTTTGGTATAAGCCATATGATGACAGAGATGTCTATGCGGCGATCGGTGACAGCGGCAATATCATTTATATTGATAAAGAAGAGAAGATATCCGTGGGAATGACCGGTACGTTCAAGCCCAGAATATTTGACCGGGTGCAGTTTATAGAAGATAAGGTAAAAAGCGCAATTCATGGAGGTTAAAGCGCAGATCTTGAGATTAACTTATGAAATGCATTTCGCGTATGTGATTTAGCAACATCTGACTTATGGAACTCGCAAAATGAATAATACAAAAAGATATATAAAATGGTTGGCCATATTGTGGGAATAATCCTTAATAAAACATTGGAGATCGGATAAGAATGAAAATAAGAATAGCGTTTATACAACAGCTTCCGGGAAGTAGTATTGAAACGAATCTCGAAATAGGGAAAAAGGCATGTATTGAAGCTAAGGAAAAAGGTGCAGATATAGCATTGTTTCCTGAGATGTGGAGTGATGGGTATAGTTTACCGCAAGATGAAACAGAATTAAACAAACTCGCGATACGGAAGGATAGTGAATTTGTAAATGAGTTCCGCAATCTTGCTGCAGAATTGAAGATGGCTATCGGTATAACATTTCTTGAAAAGAATAATCCTCGTCCGCTTAATTCGGTGGTTTTCTTTGACAGACATGGTAATGAAATTCTGCACTATTCAAAACTTCATACATGCGCTTTCGATGATGAGAAGATATTGTCAGAAGGAACAGATTTTTATGTGGCTGATCTGGATCTGAATGAAGGAACTGTAAAAATCGGATCCATGATCTGTTTTGACAGAGAATTTCCTGAGAGTGCAAGAATCCTGATGCTCAAAGGTGCAGAACTGATTCTGGCTCCAAATGCCTGCCCGATGGAGATCAACAGGTTATCGGCACTTAGAACGAGAGCCTATGAAAATATGGTTGCGGTGGCTACATGTAATTACCCTGAAGGACATCCTGATTGCAATGGTCGATCAACACTTTTTGATGGAATACCATGGCTGCGTGAAGAACCGGGATCGAGAGATATGTGCGTGCTAGAAGCACCGGGTGAACCGGGAGTATATGTAGCTGAACTTGATCTCGATAGACTTAGGACTCATCGAAGTAATGATATTATGGGAGATAAGTACAGACATCCCGAAAAATACGGTATATTATCAAATCCTGACGTTCGGGATGTTATAGTCGGTGAATTTGTTCATTGGTAGGGAACTTTATCTTTCAGTTTTATTAACGGTGGAAGATATGTTTGGAGGAAAGGGATGTCTCTTGCAAAAACGCAGACCTCTGAAAGCTTTCGACTAAGTGCGTTGCTTTCTTTTTCAGGAGGACTACAGGATGCATATACTTATAACGTGAGGGGTGGTGTATTCGCAAATGCCCAGACCGGCAACGTAGTACTGATGAGTCAGAGCTTTATGCAGGGAGACTGGCATAAGGGATTGCGTTATATATTTCCGCTCATATCATTTGCCGCGGGAATCTTTTTGGCTGAAAGGATCGAGAATAAGTTTAAGACCAGCAGTAAGATCCATTGGAGACAGATTATACTTTTTATAGAGATTGCAATGCTTTTTGCGGTAGGATTTATGCCGTCAGGATTAAATATGCTCGCAAATATCATGGTGTCATTTTCATGTGCCATGCAGGTGCAGACTTTCAGAAAGGTTCATGGATATGGATATGCCAGTACGATGTGTATCGGCAATCTGAGGAGTGGTACGGAAAGCTTTTCAAAGTATTTCAGAACAAAAGAAAAGAAATCCTTATACAAAGCTTTGCATTTCTTTGGTATTATTTTTATCTTTGCCATAGGAGCCGGAATTGGTGGGATACTGTCGGAAAGGCTTGGTATCGGAACAATATGGATCTCGCCAGCAATCCTTCTTGTAGTAGCATTAATGATGATCAAGGAGTAAAAGCATGTTGTTAGCGTCAGGCTTTTATATCGGAAGTTAATCTTCCTAAGGGGGGGTGCACCCCCCCTGGCAAAAATGCACCCCCTAAAAGTGCACCCCCCTCTGCGAAAAATGCACCCCCTCTCTTGCAAACCGGGGCACGAGTAGTTTTTGACCCTATAAAAAACTACGTTTTGACTACGATTCACGGCCAAGATTTGCCACACTTTGCCGGGTTTTGCCATTTGGCCCATTTTTCTGTAAAATGACTGAAATTTCTGCAGCTTGGCAAACCGGCGCAAACTGGAGCAATTTGATGCAGTTTTGGAGGTAAGAAATGCCTATAAAAGTATTATTCATCTGCCACGGCACCACGCAGCATAGGGCTTGCATAGTGGCGTAGAACCGCGGCATAATGCGGCATATCTTTCCGACATTACAAGTTTGTACTACCAAAAAACTACGATTGACAAAAGGTAAATTCGAAGAAGTGTAAAGGAACCGAAAAATGATAAAGGTATTGTTTGTTTGCACCGGAAATATCTGCAGGAGCCCGATGGGCGAGTACATATTAAAAGACATGCTGACTAAGAGAGGTCTTGAAGACCGGTTCTACGTAGAGTCCGCGGCGACCACCACGGAGGAGATTGGCAATCCCGTCTATCCGCCTGCGAGGGCAGAGCTTGCCAGACACGGTATAAGATGTGACGGTCATCATGCAAGGCAGGTGACGAGCTCTGATTATGATGACTTCGATGTCATAATCGCGATGGAGGATTGGCACAGGAAAACGATGGAGAGAAGGTTCTTTGACGGGGATCCGGAGCATAAGATCGTGATGTGCATGGAGCTTGCGGGAAGACCGAACGAAGTTGTTGACGATCCGTGGTATACGGGCAGGTTCACTGAAGTATACGGTCAGATCACCGAAGCCTGCGAGGGACTGATAGAGAGATATTCAAAAGAGTATTAGAATCATCTCAAGAAGTCGGAATATACAAAAGAACTGGTGCAATTATGGCAAAAGAAAAGAAAAAAGACCGCAAAAAGATCGGAGTATACCGGATAACGATCATCATACTCATAGCACTTATCGCAGTCATCAATCTGACTGCATGGAACTCCCGTACGATCTCAGACTGGTACAGGGATAATGTTTTTGTGCTCTGGGGACCTCTGTACGGTAATGTTACAAGGCTTACGGACCGCTCCGTCGGAGAGGTGATGTTAGGGATCGCGGCAGTACTCATTCTGCTTGCGGCAGTGGCACTTATAATGCTGTTCATTAAGAAGATAAGGTATGCAGCGGTCGTATATCTTAAGGTGTTCGCCCTGATCTTATGCATAGTGGGACTTATCCAGACACTCAATTGCTTCGTTCTTTACCATGCCTCGACCTTCGAGGATAAGTATGTAAGCGCTTATCTTAAGGACAAGGGGGACAGAAAGTATACGATAGACGAACTGGCGGGACTGAGGGATCTGGTGGTCACGAGAGCCAATGAACTGGCGCTTAAGATGTCGAGGGATGAGGCCGGCAATATCATATATGACGGAGACATGGCGGCGGTCGCGGTTGAGAGCATGAAGAATCTGGGCGAAAGGTACAGCGGTCTGTCCGGATATTATACCCGTCCCAAGGCACTGTATACGAGCGAGTTCTTCAGTCAGCAATACATGATGGGATACTACTTCCCGTTCTCAATGGAAGCCAATTACAATGACGTGATGTATATAAGCAACATTCCGCATACGATGTGTCATGAGCTGTCGCATACCAAGGGATTCATAAGCGAGGATGAGGCCAATCTTATTGGATTTTTAGCCTGCATCAATTCGGATGATGAGTTTTTCCGATACAGCGGATATCTGTCCGTGCTGGGATATCTCGATAACGATCTCAAGGAATCCATAATGGTGGATGAGGCCAAGGCATTCGGGCTTGACGTATCGGACAGGGATGAGATAACAAGTGAATCGCTGGCGGCAGCCGGAGTTGATATAGAAGGTTATACACGGGCGATCCATGAGCTGTATGACGCCCATCCCGCCATATCCGATGAGGTCAGATATGACAGGGTTTTCCTGACAAAAGAGGCCTGGAATAAGGTGGAAGAGAAGGCGGTTCTGGATACCGAGACCGTTCGTGCCGCATCGGATGCATTCGTCAATGCGAACTTAAAAGCCAACGGCGTGAGCCAGGGTGATGCCATATACAGTGAAGTTGTGGCTTTACTTATGGACTTTTATGTGTATAATATAGAAGAAGAACTGCAATAGGGCAGTAGCAGGATATGCTACCGCCCTTTATTTGAGAAAGAGGAGTAAGTATGAGTGATTTTATGACAAATGTTGCCAATGTCAATGATGTCATCAATTCCTTCGTATGGGTCAAGATCGGCCTGGTGCTGCTCATAGGTACCGGTGTTCTGACGACCATATTGACAGGGTTTTTCCAGGTGACACATTTCAAGCACTGGATGAGCAAGACGATCGGAGGAGTGTTCAAGCCCGATGCGCACGTGAAGCATGAGGCGGGATCGGTATCCCAGTTCCAGGCTCTGTGTACGGCTCTTGCGGCTACGATCGGTACAGGTAATATCGCGGGTGTTGCTGCGGCTATCTGCGTGGGCGGCCCCGGTGCGGTATTCTGGATGTGGGTTGCCGCATTCCTCGGCATGATGACCAACTATTCCGAGAATGTGCTCGGTATTTATTACAGACGTAAGAATAAGGAAGGCGAGTGGTCAGGAGGAGCCATGTACTACCTCAAGGACGGTCTCGGCAATATCCTAGGTTATGAGAAGCTGGGTAAGCTTCTTGCAGTGCTCTTTGCTCTGTTTGCGATCCTTGCATCGTTCGGTATCGGTAACATGGGCCAGATCAACAAGATCACCCTTAATCTTGAGAACGCATTCTTTGCCAATGTTAATGCGCCCACTGTAATGGGAGATGTCAGTCTTGTTAATCTCATCATCGGTATCGTGCTTATGGTCATCGGCGGATTCATCATCATCGGCGGCCTTAAGAGAATAGCAGCAGTTGCAGAGAGAGTCGTTCCTTTCATGGCTCTCATATATGTAATAGGTGCGATCATCATCATGTTCGTGCATATCACATCAATCGGTGCGATGTTTGCATCCATATTTAAGTTTGCGTTCGGCATCAAGGCTGTAGAGGGCGGAGCAGTTGGTGTGGCTGTTGCGACCGTTATCCAGCAGGGATGTAAGAGAGGCGTGTTCTCCAACGAGGCCGGCCTCGGTAGTTCCGTAATGGTTCACTCTAACTCGAATGTCAAGGAGCCCGTTAAGCAGGGCCTCTGGGGTATCTTCGAGGTGTTCGCCGATACCTTCATCGTATGTACGATGACAGCTATCGTTGTTCTCTCATCAGGTTATATAGATCTCAGTACAGGTTTGGTAAAAGAAGGCGTGTCTGACGCTACACTCGTAGCCCAGGCATTCGGTAACGTGTTCGGACGCCCGGGACAGTGGTTCGTGGCGATCGCGGTACTGCTCTTCGCATTCACGACGGTTCTCGGCTGGTCGCACTACGGCAGCAAGGCTGTTGAGTATCTCTTCGGTATCACCGGAGTTAAGATCTACCGTGTGATCTTCGTGCTCATGATAGTATCCGGCGCTGTAATGACATCATCTCTTGCATGGGATATCTCGGATACGTTCAACGGACTTATGATGGTTCCCAACCTTATCGGTGTTGTAGCCCTCACTCCTGTTGTAGTGAGGATCACGCGCAATTATGTTGAGCGTAAGCTCCACGGTAAGGATGAAGAGCCCGTGCTCTCATACTTCCCCGAGATCCAGGCAGAAGCTGCTGCAGCAGTTGCCAAGGGTGAGGAATAAGGTGCAGGGTTTTATCTAGACTTATACGGTTCTTTCAGGGAGCTGCGTTTTTGAAAACAGCAGCTCCCTTTTATGTTCCATGTACCCTTTTGAGTTCTCCGTATACCCTTTTAAGTTCTCCGTATTGCGGCAGAAAGCCAATTGTTGTATACTCTATAGGGTTATGAAATGACAGTATTTCGCATTACGAAAGGATGACATACATATGGCACAGGAATTGACACAATCAAGAACACATACATGCGGTGAACTCCGCATGGAGAATGTAGGAGAAAAGGTCACGCTTGCAGGCTTCTATGACAACATGCGTAAGGTCAGCAAGAACTTGGGCTTCCTCATACTCAGGGATTTCTACGGCACTACTCAGCTTGTCATCGAGACTGAGGAGATGATGGAGAAGCTTAACGGCGTCAACAACGAGTCGACTCTTCAGATCACGGGCGTTGTAAGAGAGCGTTCGAATAAGAACCCTAACCTTCCTACGGGTGATGTAGAGGTTGTTCCGGATTCCATCGAGGTGCTCGGCAAGTGCCGCTACAATGAGCTTCCGTTCGAGATCAACAGATCCAAGGAAGCGGATGAGGCTACAAGGCTTAAGTACAGATACTTAGACCTTCGTAATCCTGCAGTCAAGGACAGAATAGTCTTAAGGAGCAAGATCGTCTCAGAGTTAAGACAGGCTATGACGGCTCACGATTTCTTGGAGATCACTACGCCCATACTTACCTGTTCTTCTCCCGAGGGAGCCAGAGACTACCTTGTGCCCTCGCGTAACCATCCGGGCAAGTTCTATGCTCTGCCCCAGGCTCCTCAGCAGTTCAAGCAGCTTCTGATGACGTCAGGCTTTGACCGCTACTTCCAGGTTGCACCCTGCTTCAGGGATGAGGATGCCAGAGCCGACAGAAGCCCCGGTGAGTTCTATCAGCTCGATATGGAGATGGCGTTCGCCTCGCAGGAGGATGTCTTCGCGGTCATAGAAGATGTGCTGCCTCCCATTTTTGCAAAATACGGTACATACAAGACGGCCAGCACGGCACCTTTTAAGCGCATATCATTCACTGAGGCCATGGAGACCTACGGAACGGACAAGCCCGATCTCCGCATAGACCTCACCCTTAAGGATGTTACGGATCTGATGGGCGGCTGCGGCTTCGGTCCCTTCGATGACGGCAATAACATACAGGCTGTGGTTGTGACGGGCTTCAATGCTTCGCGTAAGGTCGTGGACAAGATCTGTGCGGATGTCGAAGTGACTACTGCGAACAAGGCTTACTGGTTCAAGCTTGATGAGAACGGCGAACTTGTCGGCGGAATCTCCAAGTTCCTTCAGGAGCGCAAGGATGCCGTTGTCTCTGCTCTCGGCATCAAGGCGGGCGACTTCGTCGGTCTTACTGCAGGTAAAAAACAGGACGCTTTGAAGACTGCCGGCGTACTGCGCAAGCTCCTCGGGGCGAACGCAGAGGGCCATATGGATAAGGAACGCTATGAGTTCTGCTGGATAGTTGATTTCCCGATGTATGAGATAGGCGAAGAGAGCGGAGAACTTGAATTCTGCCACAATCCTTTCTCAATGCCTCAGGGCGGAATGGACGCACTTAAGAATAAGGAGCCTCTGGATATACTGGCGTACCAGTATGATCTGGTTGTTAACGGCGTAGAGCTTTCAAGCGGTGCCGTTCGTAATCATGATCCTGAGATCATGGTCGAGGCATTCAAGATCGTGGGACTCGGTGAAGATGATGTGAAGGCCAAGTTCCCCGCAATGTACAATGCATTCTGCTACGGTGCTCCTCCGCATGCAGGTATCGCTCCCGGCGTGGATCGTATGGTCATGCTCATAGCCGGTGAAGAGAGTATCCGTGAAATCATCCCGTTCCCGATGAACAAGACGGCACAGGATGTGATGATGGGTGCGCCTGCAGAGGTTGATCCGAAGCAGCTTGCCGATGTGCATATAAGGATCGAGATGCCCAAGTCAGAGTAATGAATCTCATTCCGTGATAAACGGAGAGAACAGACGGTATAATACATACCCGATAAAGTATAACGGATAACAGTAAAACCCCGGATCAGATATCTGATCCGGGGTTTCCTGGTACAAAGTTGTTTTATAATAGGGAGATTACATTACAGCTTCTACTTCTACGGTTCCCTGACCCTTTTCGTAAGGGATCAGTGTTCCTTCGATCTCTTTACCGTTGACGGTCATCTTTTTGATTCCCTTCTGGCTGCCTGCGGCATTATTGACATGTATCTTGTAGATGTTGCCGCGGAAGTGACGGGTTATGGTCATTTCCTTTATCGTATCCGGTATGCAGGGATCAACGATGAGACCGTCGAGATGAGGTCTTACACCGAGGATGTGCTGTGATACATTGGTGAATGTCCAGGCAGCTGTACCTGTGAGCCAGCTGTTCTTGGCCTCACCGAAGTTGGCTGCATCCTTCCCTGCGATCATCTGTGCGTAAGCATAAGGCTCTGCGCGATGTATGTCTGAGATGTCCTCTGTATATGCAGGACATGTCTTCTTGTATATCTCGAATGCTCTGTTGCCGCGGCCGATCACTGTCTCTGCGATAGAGATCCAGGGATTGTTGTGACAGAAGATACCTGCGTTCTCCTTGTATCCCGGCGGATAAGATGAGATCTCACCGAGTTCTAAGTGATATCTCTGATAAGGCGGCTGTAAGAGTACGATACCGTACTTGGTATCAAGTCGCTCCTTAACACTGTCAAGGGCTCTCTCGGCAAGACCTTCCTCTACACCGATACCAGCCATTACACACATTCCCTGGGGCTCGATGAAGATCTGACCTTCCTCACATACCTTGGATCCGACAGGGTTAGAGTTGGCATCATATGCTCTTACGAACCATTCTCCGTCCCAACCTGCAGTGGTAACTGCCTTATACATCTCTGCAACCTTGGCACGCACTTCCTTGGCTTCGTCGTTAAGCCCTGTATGCTCACAGAGATCTGCGTATTCATTGCCGTACTTAACATACATTCCTGCGATGAATACCGACTCGGCAACAGGTCCTTCTGAAGGTCCGGTTGTCTGGAAACTCTCACCCGGAGTATCTGAGAAGCAGTTAAGGTTCAAGCAGTCATTCCAGTCGGCACGTCCGATAAGTGTCAGGTTATGAGGTCCCTTGGCATTATCGAAGAAGTTGAACGATCTTCTTAAGTGCTCCATAAGGGGCTTAGCCAGTTCTTCCTTATTATCAAAAGGAACCATCTCATCAAGTATGGAGAAATCTCCGGTCTCTCTGATATATGCAGATGTACCTGCGATCAGCCAGAGCGGATCATCATTGAATCCTGAACCGATGTCCATGTTACCTGTCTTGGTAAGAGGCTGATACTGATGATATGCCGAACCGTCCTCAAACTGTGTAGATGCGATATCTATGATACGTTCTCTTGCCTTGTCGGGAATAAGATGTACGAAACCGAGGAGATCCTGCGAAGAATCTCTGAAGCCCATACCTCTTCCCATTCCTGACTCATAGTATGAAGCGGAACGTGACATGTTGAATGTGACCATACACTGATACTGGTTCCAGATATTGACCATACGGCAGAGCTTGTCATCCTCTGTCTCAAGAGTATACTTGCCAAGGAGATTGGTCCAGTAGTCACACAGAGTCTTGAATGCTGCATCAGCCTTCTCTGTTGTATTGTAGCGCTCAAGCATCTCATGAGCTCTCTTCTTATTGATAACGTTAAGTGCTTCCCACTTTTCATCCTTGGGATTCTCTATGTAGCCGAGAACAAATACATAGGTAACTTCCTCGCCGGGCTTAAGTGTGGCCTTGAGCTGGAATGAACCGATGGGAGACCAGCCGCTTGCTATCTTGTTTGTAGCTGCGCCTTTCTCCACGACCTCAGGATCGGAGGGGCTTCTGTATGCACCGAGGAAGGTCTCTCTGTCTGTATCGAATCCGGCTACCGGAGCATTAACACCGTAAACCGCATAGTGATTACGACGCTCTCTGTACTCGGTCTTGTGATAGATCACACCGGGCTCTATCTCTACTTCGCCGGTATTTAAGTTACGCTGGAAATTGGATGCATCATCAACGGCATTCCAAAGACAGAACTCTATATAAGAAAAGACATCGATATTCTTCTCTGAACTTCCGTTGTTCTTAAGAGTGAGCTTGTTGATCTCGCAGTTGTCGCCGATCGGAACAAAAGCTGTTACGGATGCGGCGAGATCGTTCTTGCTGCTCTCGAATATGGTGTAGCCCAGACCGTGACGGCATGAATAAGAATCAAGCTCAGTCTGAGTGGGCTGCCAGCCCGGATTCCATGTTACTCCGTTATCCTTTATATAGAAGTAACGACCATTATTATCATAAGGAACATTGTTGTAACGATATCTGGTCAGACGAAGTAACTTTGCGTCCTTGTAGAATGAATATCCGCCGCCTGTGTTGGATATCAGCGAGAAGAAACTCTCACATCCGAGATAGTTGATCCAGGGCAACGGTGTCTTCGGTGAAGTGATCACATACTCCTTCTTGGAGTCGTCGAAATGTCCATACTTCATAGTGTAATCTCCCTTAACTTAATATAGTTTCTGAGCTGCCGGGCACCATGCGGTATCTGAAAGAACCGCTAAACAGTGCTGTTTCTGACATTATACCACTCCGAAATCGATTAAGTAAATCGACTAAAAAATAATCCTTCGAAGCGGAAGAATGTAAGCAAATTATATAGGAAGAAAGGACCTCTGTCAATGGAATAATGCCTAAAATATGAACAAAATGTGAATAGGGAAAAATGCACAAAATCGCCAATACGTTTCTGTATAAAAGTACCAAAAAGCAAAAAATGAACAAAAAATGAACAAAAAGGTATTGCATAGATGGATAAAAAAGGTTATATTAAGTTACGAAAACGATTAAGTTGAGTATATGACCCTGGAGCACACAATGGTTTCGATGAAGGATATCTCAGCGGCTTGTGGCGTCTCAGTAGCAACTGTTAGTAAGGCTCTTAACGATCATAAAGACGTAAGTGAGGATACCAAGCAGCGTATCCGGCAGACAGCAAAAGAGATGGGGTACTTCCCCAATTCGTCAGCAAGAGCACTGAAGACTAATAAGAGTTACAATATAGGGGTTCTGTTCGTGGATGAGGTTCCGCAGAGCGGTCTGACACACGAATATTTCGCAAGTATCCTTGACAGCTTCAAGGTTACGGTAGAAGCGAAGGGATATGACCTGACCTTTATCAACTGCAATAATATAAGGAAGGGAAGGTTGTCCTACTTGGAGCACAGCAGGTTCAGAGGAGTGGACGGAGTCCTGATCGCCTGTGTGAACTTTAAGGATAAGGAGATTGAAGAGCTTATCCACAGCGACATACCGGTAGTCACTATAGATTATCCGGTAGAGGGAAGGCTTTCGGTTATATCGGATAATGCGCGAGGGATCGAGGAACTGCTTCGCTTTGTATACGAGCAGGGACATCGCAAGATCGCATACATATACGGACAGAGCGGATCGCTGGTTACTAAAGAGAGGCTTGAAAGTTTTAAGAAGACGGCTGAAGAACTGGGACTTAAGATCCCGGAAAGATTCCTGATAAGCGGTAAGTACCGCGACATACCATGTGCAGCCAACAATACCGGCAGGCTGTTGGACATGAGAGATCGCCCCACATGCATCTTCTACGCAGATGATTATTCCGCGATAGGCGGCATCAACGAGATTAAGGCAAGAGGGCTGAACATACCGGATGATATATCGATAGTAGGATTTGACGGCAGTGACATAATGGCCAACCTTGATCCGAAGCTTACGACCATAGTCCAGGATACGAGGATGATGGGAAGGATAGCAGCCGACAACCTGATATCTCAGATAGAAGATCCGGACAGCGACCGTGCAGAGCATACGGTCATAGAAGGAGTGCTCGACAAGGGCGCATCCGTAAGACAGTTAGGCAGCAATTGACAGATTGCCCGAACATAATAAAGGTTTTAGCCGCATAGTGCGGTTAAGATAAATTTTCATTATTTCATATTTTTAATGGAGGGATTTATAATGAAAAAGAAGTTACTCAGTTCATTATTGAGTGTCGCTATGGTTTCAGCATTACTTGTTGGCTGTGGCGAGACAGCAACAGCTCCCGCAGCTGATGCTCCTGTAGCTGATGCTCCTGCAGACGATGCAGCAGCTCCTGCAGATGACACAGCAGATGCAGCTCCTGCAGACGATGCAGCAGAAGCTCCTGCAGCAGACGAGGGCAAGGTTCTCAACATCCAGGCTTGGAACGAGGAGTTCAAGTCAAGGGTCACAGATCACTATCCCGGATACGAAGAAGTTGACGGAACACACGGTAAGATTGGTGATGTAGACGTTGTTTGGACTATCACACCTTCTGAGGGCAATGCTTATCAGAACAACCTTGATTCAGTTCTTCCCGGCAACGTTGATGCAGCAGCAGATGACAAGGTTGACCTTTTCCTTGTTGAGGCTGACTACGCACTTAAGTATGTAAATGCTGACGTTACTCTTCCTTTAGCAGACCTTGGCATCACAGATGCAGATCTTGCAGATCAGTATGATTATACCAAGAAGGTTGTTACTGATTCAGACGGCAAGCTTAAGGGTGCTTCATGGCAGGCAAGTTCAGCAGGTCTTATCTACAACAGAGAAGCTGCTAAGGATATCCTTGGTTCAGATGATCCTGCTGAGGTACAGAAGGCTGTAGCTGATTGGGATAAGTACGTTGAGACAGCTAAGGCTGCACAGGCTAAGGGCTACAAGATGTGTTCAGTAAATGACACATATCGTACATACTCTAACAATGTATCAGGCAAGTGGGTACAGGACGGCGCAATCGTTATCGATCCTAACCTCAAGAAGTGGGTAGATGACTCTAAGGCTCTTGTTGATGCTAAGGCTGAGACAACAGATGACCTTTGGGGCGATGACTGGGCAAAGGGTAAGAGAGCTGAAGGCAAGATTTTCTGCTACTTCGGACCCGCTTGGTTCTTCAACTTCTGTCTTGACGTTGATGATGAGACAACAATCGCTCATGCAGGCGGTTGGGGATTCTGTGAAGGTCCTCAGGGTTACTTCTGGGGCGGCACATGGATCTGCGCAGCTAACGGCACAGACAACCCGTCACTTGTTAAGGATATCATCCTTACAATGACAACAGACAAGGCAGTACTTAAGGAGATCGCAACTGCAGATTCTGACTGCGTTAACTCTAAGTCAGTTCTTGCTGACCTTGCAGGCAGCGACGATGGTAACATCGCACTCCTCGGCGGCCAGAACCCTTACGCAGAGCTTGCAGCAGGTGCTGAGAAGATCGACCTTTCTAACCTTTCTGATTACGATCAGGGATGTAACGAGTCATTCCAGCAGGCTATGAAGGACTACTTCATGGGTAAGGTTACTTACGAAGAGGCTGTTGATGCATTCGTTAAGTCAGTTCAGGAGAAGTATCCTGAGGTTACATACTAAGATTTAGATCTGAGTATACAACAGAGTAGTTATAATGTGCCTGCCTTAGCGGGCAGGCACAAAACTGCTCTTTTTTTATCCTTATATAGCAAACTGTCAGATTTTTCAGTATTTCCTCGCCGATTTTTGTTCATATTGCGAGATGATTATGGTATAATAGTACCAACCTGCAATGCTGATGAATGTGCTCAAGAATGGGCTTGAGAGTGTTCATTAGCACTGATGGGCTAAAATATTTTGGATTGGGGGCTACACAATGGCTAAAGAGAAGAAAAAGACCAGTCAGGTTGTCAAGTACAACAAGTGGGGTTACATATTCCTGATTCCCTTTATTGTTGTATATCTTATCTTCCAGTTGATTCCGCTGTTCACCACAATTTACAACAGTTTCTTTGAGAACTACATGAGCGGACTTAAGCAGGTCGGACCTAATTGGATCGGCCTTAAGAATTACGTTACCATTTTTAAGAACGGTGATGTACCCAAGTATTTTGCAAATACGATGATCATGTGGATAGCAGGCTTCATTCCGCAGATCGTATTGTCCCTTTTACTGGCGGCATGGTTTGCTGATACAAGACTCAGGGTTAAAGCATCCGGCTTTTTCAAGACAGTGATCTATATGCCGAACCTTATAATGGCATCTGCATTTGCAATGTTGTTCTTTACATTGTTTGCCAAGACGGGACCCATCAACAGTCTGCTTATGCAGATGGGGATATTTAAAGAGCCTTACGAGTTTCTTACCTTTACCGCTTCTACCAGAACGATAGTTGCGTTTATGAACTGTCTTATGTGGTTTGGTAATACTACCATACTTCTTATGGCAGGTATGATGGGAATAGATAATGCGCTCTTTGAAGCAGCGCAGGTTGACGGAGCTACGTCTACGCAGGTATTCTTCAGAGTAACGCTCCCTCTGTTAAGACCGATCCTTTTGTTTGTGATGATCACATCACTTATAGGTGGTCTGCAGATGTTCGATGTACCTCAAGTCTTAACTAACGGAGATAAGACCGCGATAAGACAGATCACTACCATGATCATGTATCTGAACAATCACTTGTACAGTAAGAACTTTGGTATGGCCGGTGCGTTATCCGTATTCCTGTTCATTATCACCGGAATATTGAGCATCATAGTATATAAGTTCTCTACGAGCGAGAGCAACGAATAGGAGGGAGAAGAAAATGAGTATGCCTAACGAAGAATACAATGACGTTGAAGGCGGTTTAGGCCTGTTCGCCAGAAGATTGATCGCATATATTGTTTTGATATTGCTTAGTTTTCTCTGCCTGTTCTGGTTCTATCTGCTGTTTATCAATTCCAGCAGATCAAATGCAGAGTTGAGTAGAGGTTTTACTTTAATACCCAGTAAGTTCCTTATACAGAACTTCAACAATGTTATGCATGGAACCCTTCCGATCGTTAAGGGATTGCGTAACAGTTTCCTTGTAGCAGGTCTGTGTGCGGTGTTAAGTACATACTTTTCAGCTATGACGGCATATGCGATCCATGTTTATGATTTTAAGGCTAAGAAGGCAATATTTACCTTTATCCTGGGCGTAATGATGATACCTACACAGGTGACTGCACTTGGATTTATCAAATTGGTGACCAAGATCAACCTGATGAATTCGTTTATACCGCTTATTATTCCTTCAATAGCAGCACCTGCGACATTCTATTACATGAAGCAGTATATGGAGAGTACTTTACCTCATGCGATAGTTGAGGCAGCGAGGATAGACGGATCTTCAGAGTGGAGAACGTTTAATACGATCTCGCTTCCGATCATGAAGCCGGCCATTGCAGTACAGATGATCTTCACATTTGTATCAAACTGGAACAACTACTTCACTCCGTCCCTCATACTTAAGAAGGATGAGATGAAGACACTGCCAATCCTGATAGCACAGTTAAGATCCGCAGATTTCCTTAAGTTTGATATGGGACAGGTATATATGTCCATTGCTATATCAATCGCGCCGGTTATCATAGTATATATCATACTGTCGAGAAGCATAGTCGGCGGCGTGGCAGTAGGCAGCGTTAAGGGTTGATATGAGGCAGGCTGACAGGATAGAGGAAATACTTAGAAGGCTTGACAATGAGTACGGCACGGACTATGTATGCTATCTTGAACATGAGAATGCATGGCAGCTTCTTATCGCAACGATCTTAAGCGCACAGTGCACCGATGCGAGAGTCAATATCGTGACTAAGGATCTGTTTGTAAAATATCCCGATATTGATGCATTTGCGAAGGCGGATGTTAAGGAGCTTGAGAAAGATATTCATTCAACCGGTTTTTACCACAATAAAGCCGTGAATATAATCGAATGCTGTAAGATCCTGCGGGATGGATATACAGGAGAAGTTCCTTCGGATATCGATTCCCTGACCGGTCTTCCCGGAGTGGGCCGTAAGACGGCCAATGTCATACGAGGCAATATATACGGGATCCCTTCAATAGTAGTTGATACTCATGTTAAGCGGATATCCTGCAAGCTTGGTATCACTAAGGAGACCGATCCTGAAAGGATTGAGTATGACCTTATGAAGAAGCTTCCGAAGGACCATTGGATCCTGTGGAACATACATATCATTACGTTGGGAAGGACGATATGTAAGGCGATAAGACCGAGCTGCAGTGAATGCTTTTTGTCGGATGTCTGTCCGTCATATAATAAGGAATGAAAAACGAAAAGACCGGATAATTCCGGTCTTTTTGTTATCTGTAAGAAGATATTCATTATCTGCGGTATGTTTCAACGATCATCAATATGCCTTCACATCAGGATACATCTCGTTGAGTTTTCGTAAGATGGGTGTGACCATGATCGAATTGAGAGCTTCGGCGCTTCTCTTAAGCCATGCGATGCCCTTGGTATTGCCGGCAGCCTCATACAGTTCGGCGGCAAGATAATATGTGCTGCTGATATCACTTTTTATCTTAACGGCATATTCAAGCAGTGTCAGGGCCTCGTTATCATGTCCGAGTTCGTGGAGCCGCTCCGCGTGGTTCTGAAGGGTACGGACCAGGATGGTGTAATTACTGTCGGCTCTTGACAGAGTCGTTATGTTGGGAGCACCGTACTCAAGCTTAAGATCCGTGTTGGTGATGCCGGTAAAGTTGGCTATAGGTTCGTCTTTCAGTTCGTTGAGCTGATCGATGCATTCCCTTATGATATCGTCATCGGTCTCAAGATTCATGGGCAGTTCGTCATAAGGTATGACAAGAAAATCGACATTATCAAGAGGCTTTCTTCTTACGCTGTTGGCCCGTATCTCTTTTGCCCAGAAATCTTCTCTGCGCTGCTTCATCCGTTTGTTGGAACGGCGCACACTCAGCATGAAGATGACAGACAATACTGCGAATGTAAAGAATAAAGGAAATTTGCTAATTCCGCTTGCTAATGTAGATATATTCATATATAATCCTCTTTGTAAGATATTAACAAAAATCGGAGGCAAAATATGTTCAATATGACCAATAAAAAGCGCCGAATTATGTCAACCATAATCATAGTCGTACTGGTTATCGCCATGATAGGCGGAGTGGTTGCGGCGGCTGTTCTCTAGTGTAAGCTGTTACTCTCCGATCTTTTGATATGATCATTTATCAAATACAATTTATCATACTATGAGAAGAATATCATTACTAATTATTTCAATCATATCGATAATTATGGTTTTTGCCGCGGCGGGGACCGGAACCTATGCAGCCGGCAGCGGGAATCCCTCGGATTTCGTCATAGCACAGGGAATAACCATAGGTGATATGGACGTATCCGGCAAGACATCCGGCGAAGTCGAATCCATGATAAAGGACAGAATAGACAGATCCAACGCATCAGAGATCACCGTATACTGTGTGGATAACGAGAGCGCTGTTTTGCATGTATCCGATATAGGATTGTCATGGGGCAATCCGGAAGTGGTTGATGAAGCGGTATCCTATGCTAATAAGGGCAATGTTGTCAAGAGGTATAAGGACAGGAAGGATATTTCCAGAACGGGGATCAATCTCCCTCTTAAGTATGATCTTGATGAAGCGGCCATAAGACAGTTTGTACAAGAGCAGTGCATAATATACAATCACGAGGCAGTTGACGGCTCTCTGTCTAAGGATGACGATGGTTTCAACATAATACCGGGATCTGAGGGAGCCGTAGTGGATGAGGATGAAGCCGTCAGCTATATCGAAGAGTTTCTGACAGGCAGCTGGAGCGGTAACAGCTGCGAGATCGAACTGCCCGTTGAAGTGGACATTCCGAAGGGAACAGGTGAGGAACTCTCTCAGGTAACGGATCTTTTGGGTTCATTCTCCACAAGTTACAAGTCATCCGGTGCTTCGAGATCTGCAAATGTCGCCAACGGATGCAGACTGATCAACGGAACCACATTATATCCCGGAGAAGAGTTTTCAGCCTATGATCATATCAAGCCTTTCACGGAAGCCAATGGTTATCATATGGCCGGTTCATATGTGAACGGTCTGGTGGTTGACAGTCTTGGCGGTGGAATATGTCAGGTATCCACCACACTTTACAACGCGGTGATAAGGGCTGAACTTGAGATCGTGGAGCGCAATAATCATTCGATGGTGGTAACATATGTCCCTGTCTCACAGGATGCAGCCATATCGGAGTCATCAGGCAAGGACTTCAGATTCATCAACAACCTGGATTATCCCATATATATCGAGGGATACACCACAGACGAGAAGAAGATCGTGTTCAACGTATACGGCAAGGAGACCCGTCCCGCAGACAGGACCGTCGAGTTTGAGACCAACATATTAGAGACGATCGTTCCCGAGGGTGAGAAGATAATCGCTTCGGCGGCACAGCCGGTGGGTTATTCCACCGTTCAGTCCGCACATACGGGATACAAGGCTGAACTTATCAAGATCGTGAAGGAAAACGGTACAGAGGTGAGCCGGGAGGTATTCAATACCAGTACGTATACCGCTGTTCCGAGGACCGCCGTTATAGGAACTGCCACCGGAGACGAAGATGTGGCTGCTCAGATTCAGGAAGCCATAGACACAGGCAGCATCGATTATGCGAGATCGGTCGCAGGCGCATATGCGGCACAGGCGATGGCTGCTGCAGCGGAAGCAATAGGAGAACAATGAATACTGACAGTACCAAGGCAGGAATTATACATAACGATATATCATCAAGCGCAGCTTCAGATCCAAGCTGCGTTTGTTTGTCAAAGGACGAAAAAACCTGCAGAGCATTACCCGGTCAGGCCATAGTAATGACTAAATGGACCGGTATTTACGGTTCGTTCCGGATCGCCGGGGAGCGCTATGATGAGCTCAGGTCAAGATTACCTGCTTTTATCATGGAAAATATAGCAGCGCTTAAGCAGTTTATAAACGTTGAAAAAGATATTAAGATCGCGCACGAACACGGTGATACATGCATCCATGTATGCGGTGAGGGAGGACTGTATGCCGCCCTGTGGGACATGGCCCGGGAATCCGATGTCGGATTTACTGCTGATTTTAAAGACATACCGATCAGGCAGGAAACGGTGGAAATATGCGAGTTTTACGATATCAATCCGTATAAACTGCGAAGTGACGGGGCACTCATAGTCGTCACTTCTTCACCGGCTGAGCTGATAGAGAAGTATACGGACGCAGGTATTCCTTCGGCAGTCATAGGACATATCACGAAGGATAAGGAAAAGATCATAATGTACGGGGATGAGAAGAAGCATATACAGAAGCCCGCACGGGATGAATTAAATAAGATTTTGTGGTAGAATAGGCAAGTAGACATTGAGAAGAAGAGTTCGTCCCGTAGGATCACGAGACGTCTCGGATTGGAGAGGGATATGAGAGAAGAGATTTTACGCATCTTAGAGAAGAACAGCAGAATAGGCATAGACGAGCTGGCGGTCAGGATCGGAGCGGATGAGATAGCGGTCGCGAATGAGATCAAGGCCATGGAAGCGGAAGGCGTTATCTGCGGATATCATACCCTTATAGACTGGGAGAAGACTACGATAGAGACAGTGTCGGCTCTTATAGAAGTGACTGTTACTCCTCAGAGAGGACAGGGCTTCGATGTGATAGCCGAGCGTATATACAATTACCCGGAGGTACAGGCGGTATATCTTATGTCCAGCGGATATGACCTGTTAGTCAATATGGAAGGCAGGACACTTAAGGAAGTGGCAAGTTTTGTATCGGATAAGTTGTCGACCCTTGATTCCGTAGTCGGTACGGCTACGCATTTTGTGCTCAAGAAGTACAAAGATCACGGGACCATACTTGCTAAGAAGAAGACAGATGAGAGGGAGAAACTTGTATTATGAGAGATCCTTTATCCAAAGTTACGGTGGCTCTTAAGCCGTCGGGAATACGTAAATTTTTTGATGTTGTCAATGAGATGCCGGATGCCATTTCGCTTGGCGTGGGTGAGCCGGACTTCGATACGCCCTGGCATGTGAGAGAAGAGGGTATCTTCTCTCTTGAGAAGGGCAGGACTTTCTATACGTCCAATTCGGGACTCATAGAACTTCGTAAGGAGATAGATTCATATCTTACCAGAAGGTTTGATGTGTCATATGATCCGAAGAGTGAGATGCTCATTACCGTGGGCGGATCTGAAGCCATAGATCTGGCCTTCAGAGCGATGATCAATCCGGGAGAGGGTGAGGAGATAATCATCCCGCAGCCCAGTTATGTGTCATATGAGCCCTGTGCCATCTTAGCAGGAGCCAAGCCTGTCATCATAGACCTTAAGGCTGAGAATGACTTCAGACTTACGGCTGATGAGCTTAAGGCTGCAATTACCGACAAGACAAAGATACTGGTCCTTCCGTTCCCCAACAATCCTACGGGTGCCGTGATGGAGAGGAAGGATCTTGAGTCGATCGCGCCCATAATAGAGGAGAATGACATATATGTATTGTCCGATGAGATTTATGCGGAGCTTACATATACCGACAAGGGGCATGTGACCATAGCCTCTCTTCCGGGTATGAGAGAGCGTACGATTCTCATCAACGGATTCTCCAAGGCTTATGCCATGACGGGCTGGAGACTCGGCTACGCATGCGGACCGAACAGCATCATCTCTCAGATGACGAAGATACATCAGTATGCCATCATGTGCGCTCCCACGACCAGCCAGTATGCGGCTGTAGAGGCCGTGCGCAACGGTGATAAGGATGTGGAGGAGATGAGAGACGCATATAATCAGCGCAGAAGGTTCCTGATCAATACCTTCAAGCAGATGGGACTTCCCTGCTTTGAGCCGTTCGGAGCGTTCTATATTTTCCCCTGCATCAAGGAGTTCGGTCTTACAAGCGATGAGTTTGCTACCAGACTTCTGATGGAAGAGAAGGTTGCGGTTGTGCCCGGAACGGCATTCGGAGACAGCGGTGAAGGGTTCTTAAGGATATCGTACGCATATTCCATGGAAGCACTTAAGGAAGCGCTCGGCAGGATAGAGCATTTTGTCGGGAGATTAAGGGAAAGTATATAAGCCGTGAGCGAAGATACGAATATCACATCAACGGAATTTAATAATATCCAGGAGAGGGTCAAGCAGAGACCGCTTAATCGTAAGAAGCTCTTAAGGAGAACCATTATCACCGCATCGATGGCGGTGATATTTGGTGTATTAGCCTGCTTTACGTTTTTGGTATTAGAGCCTGTGTTCACCAATATACTTCATCCGGAGGAAGAGCCGGAGACAGTTGAGATACCTATGGATACAGATGAGATCCTGCCGGAGGATATGAAGCTTGAGGATGAAGAACCGCAGACGCCTCCGCCCGTACAGATCATTGAGAGAACGAGCGACGTGGATCCGATGACTGTATACAGAGATCAGTATACGGATCTGTATAACGTGGCTTCTTCCGTTCAGAATTCCATGGTCAGAGTCATGGGAGTGAGCAGTGACGTGGACTGGTTTGATAATTCTTATGAGAACAGGAACAGTACGCCCGGCCTCTATATAACGGATAACGGCAAGGAGCTTCTGATACTCTGTATGAGCGAGGTCATTAGGGAAGCGGAGACGATCAATGTAACTCTTAATGATGCTACAGTAGTTGAAGCGACGATCAAGGCATCTGATTCCAATACGGGACTCAGCATAGTGGCAGTTCCCATGGAAGGACTCACAGAGAGCACTCTGGGAGGCTTAACGCCCGCAACACTGGGTAATTCCAAGGTTTCGAGCATCCTCGCAGCACCCGTCATAGCACTCGGAAGGCTGTACGGAGGCGGTGAGGCCGTAGGGTACGGTATGCTCACATCCAAGGATACAACGGTCAATCTGACAGACCAGAACTATACTCTCCTTACGACAGACATATACGGAAGCAGCGATGCAACGGGAATAATAGTCGGCCTTAACGGAGAAGTGCTGGGTATCATAGATCAGAGTCATAACAACAGCGATACAAAGAATCTGATCTCCGCCATAAGCATATCGGATATTAAGAAGACCATAGAGCGCATGTCAAACGGAAGAGCAAGGGCATACCTGGGCGTCAACGGGATAGATGTCACAGTGGAGGCATATAATTCGAGCGGTATTCCGATGGGGGCGTATGTAACAGGAATAGTGATGGATTCGCCGGCAATGGATGCCGGTATCCAGAGCGGAGATGTGATCGTGAAGGTCGGAACCGAAGATATATACAAATTCTCCGAACTCACTACGATCATGGAGAATAATGTGCCGGATACCACGATGGAGGTTCTGGTGATGCGCCAGTCCGGTGAGGAATACAGAGAAATTGCATTGGAAGTAACATTGAAGGAGATGCCATGAGATACATTAAGGATCTGACTGACGGCAGCAGGGTAGGAGATATATACCTGATAAAGAGCAGGACGGCTGCCGTTACCAAGAACGGTAAGAACTACTTAAACGTGATACTTCAGGATAAGACAGGGACTATCGATGCCAAGGTTTGGGAGCCTAACAGCCCCGGAATAGATGAGTTCACGGACAAGGAATATGTGGAGATAGTCGGCGACGTGAGTTCATTTAACGGAGCTCTGCAGGTCAGCGTCAAGCGTGCCCGCATAGCTCATGAAGGAGAGTATGATCCGAGTGATTATCTGCCTGTAACGTCTGGGAACGTGGAAGCCATGTACGGAGAGGTTCTGGAGATCATCGAACACACGAAGAATGAATATCTTAAGAAACTGCTTAAGGCATTCTTTGTCGAGGATAAGGATTTTATCGCTAAGTTCAAGTTCTCTTCAGCCGCCAAGATGGTGCATCATGCGTTCGTCGGGGGGCTGCTTGAACATACATTGAGTGTGACTAAGAATTGCCTCTTTTTTGCGGAGCGGTATCCGGTACTTGACAGGGATCTGTTGGTAACGGCAGCCCTCTGCCATGACATAGCCAAGACGAGGGAACTGTCTCCTTATCCGGATAATGACTATACCGATGACGGATGCCTCTTAGGCCACATAGTGATGGGCGTTGAGATGATAGATGATAAGGTTCGCGATATACCGGGATTCCCGGCTGTTCTTGCAGGGGAACTCAAGCATTGCATTCTTGCCCACCACGGGGAGTATGAGTTCGGCTCTCCCAAGAAGCCTGCGCTCATAGAGGCCGTGGCACTCAACTTTGCCGACGATCTGGACGCGAAGATGGAGACGTTCAGCGAGCTTTTGGATAAGAGCCGCAACCCCAAGGAATGGCAGGGCTTCAGCAAACTCCTGGATTCCAACATAAGAGGTACCAGATTAGAGTAGAACAGAAGACTGTATGAAAGAAAAGAGCTTGTTTAAAAAAGGCGATAAGCTGGATACACATATTACCGATATCGGTATGAACGGCGAGGGTATAGGCAAGGTTGACGGCTATACCCTCTTTGTAAAAGATGCCGTGATCGGGGACAAGGTCAGCGTGAGCATCATGAAGGCCAAGGCGAACTATGCATATGCGCATCTTGATGAGGTGCTCATCCCTTCCGAAGACAGAGTGACACCCGTATGCCCCGTGGCGAGATCCTGCGGAGGATGTCAGCTGCAGGCCATGTCCTATGAAGCGCAGCTTAAGTTCAAGCACGGTAAGGTGAGGAATGATCTTATCCGGATAGGCGGCTTTGACGAGGACTTCGTGGATTCCGTTATACAGGATATCGAAGGCATGACCGGAGAGCCCGTAAGATACAGAGGTAAGTCACAGTTCCCTGTCGGAAGGGACAGAGACGGCAATATAGTGACCGGCTTTTATGCCGGCCACAGCCACAGCATAATCCCGATCGACGACTGCGTCACGGGAGCCGAAGAGTATGCCGTGATCACGAGGATCATAAGAGAGCATATGAAGCGGTACGACATTGCGCCCTATGATGAAGTCTCCGGCACGGGGCTTGTGCGACATATACTGATCCGCAAGGGATTTAAGACCGGAGAGATCATGGTATGCCTCATCCTAAATCGCGGTGAGAGCTGGAACGGAATGTATCTGACGGGACAGGATGAGCTCCTTGAAAAACTGGCCGCGATCAAGAATATGACATCCGTGTCAGTTAATCTCAACAGGACGAACACCAATGTCATAATGGGAGAGACTACACATACCATATGGGGCAGTGATGTGATACATGATGTCATTGAACCGGTTAAGAAGACTGATCTGCATGGGCCGGAGGACAGTTCGGCCGGTGCGTCAGATCACAAGGCATTGACATACAGTATATCTCCGAAATCTTTTTACCAGGTCAATCCCGTACAGACTGACAGACTGTATTCACTGGCACTTGAGTATGCGCATCTTACAGGTAAGGAGACGGTCTGGGATCTGTACTGCGGCATAGGGACGATATCGCTTTTCTTAGCCACGAAAGCTGCTCATGTATACGGGGTCGAGATCGTTCCTGAGGCGATAAGGGATGCAAAGGATAATGCCTCTATTAACGGCCTGGATAATGTGTCATTCTATACCGGCAGAGCAGAGGATATCGTGTTGTCGGACGGTCCCGATGTTTTCTCTGCAGCGGATGAACCGTCTGATGACGAACATGTTGCGATCAGGCTTCCGGCTCCGGATGTGATAGTGATCGATCCTCCGCGCAAGGGCTGTGATGAGGCGCTGTTAAGCACGATCCTTACGGCCTCTCCGGCACGGATCGTATACGTCAGCTGCGATCCAGCAACTCTTGCCCGTGATCTTAAGATATTGTGTGAGGGCGGCTACGAGCTTAATAAGGTCACTCCGGTCGATATGTTCCCCCACAGCATCCATTGTGAGACGGTGACAGAATTACATCGCACAGACGGCACTGTTTCTGGATATATGAAAAACAATAATGCGTAAAAAGATCTATGGATACCCATGGCGCCGCATTTTTGCAGTCCTCGGAACCGTGTGGTTATATGGCGTTGACAGCAGTATAATGTCTGAAGAAGGCTTGAATATATTATTTGCAGGAAGGATATGAAATGAAGACAAGAAAAAAGATTTTATGGGCGGTTGTTATAGCTGCAGTTGTGATCGCTGCCGGGTTGGCCGTATGTTATGGCAATGGAGTTTTCGGAAGCAATAAGGGAAAGACATTTGCATCCGATACGGATTATTCCGATAGCGAGAACTGGGCTTATTTAGCTATAGGAGACAATAAGGATGCGGACCTGTTTCTGATCTGCCCGACAGTAGATATGAATGATGAGAACAATATGTCCCTTGATGATGAAGAGACCAAGGCAAGTTTTTTGGGTGCACTTAACATGGAAAGGGGCATCTATGAGGATGTCACCAGAATGTATGCGCCGTATTACAGACAGGCAGCAATGAAGGTCTACGGTATGGATCGTTCGGAATGGGAGCCGTATATGGAGATTGCCTACAGCGATGTCTCGGCCGCTTTTTCATATTATATGAAGAATGAAAATAACGGAAGACCGATAGTATTGGCCGGATTCTCTCAGGGCGCTGATATGTGCTATCGGTTGCTTGAAGAGTATTTCGGTGATAAGAAGACATATGACAAGCTGGTGGCGGTATATGCGATAGGTTGGCCTTGCACACGGGAACTTACGGAAAAGTATCCGCAGATCAGGCCTGCATCTTCTGCAGACGATCTCGGGACGGTGATAAGCTTTGACTGTGAGTCGGAAGATGTTACGGATACATTTATCTGCCCTGCCGGTGAAAAGGCGTTCACAATCAATCCGCTTAACTGGAAGACCGATGCCACCGTTGCCGATAAGTCGGAGAATACAGGCGCCTGCTTTACGGATTATTCTGGAAACATTACGTCAGAGGTGGCGGGACTGTGCGGCTGCTATATTGATGAGTCAAGAGGAGTGGTTAAGGTCACCGACATAGAAGCGGCAGATTATCCGGCATATGTTCCGGGATTGCCTGAAGGTGCATATCATATATATGATTATCAGTTCTTCTTCCGCGCACTTCAGGACAATGTCAGAACAAGAGTCGGTAATTATGTTCAGACACAGTGATTATATCAATGACCCGGGGAATTTGTTGTGAACAATAATAAAAAAGAACAAACCTATACTTCACATCGGTTGAATATCCTTACGGCAGGCACCGTGATGCTGATCGCATTCTTATCATCCACGGCAGTCTGTCTTACATGGCTGATCGTCAAGATCGTTCAGAACGGTTTTCTTGCCACACTGAGCGCAAGCTGGCCCGCTCTGATAGCGCTTATTCTTTTTGAGAGTGCACTTTTCTGGATCGGGATCATCATGGTATATCTGACATCAGTGCAGTTAGGGATCAAGCTGCGCATCATAGGCATCCTGTGCGGATGGATTCCGATAGTTCATCTCATCGTGCTCATACTGATCATTAAGACCACAGCATCCGAGGCATACTTTGAGCGGCATAAGCTAAAGGTCGATGAAAAGAGGGCGGGTGAGCAGGTTTGTAAGACCCGTTACCCGATACTTATGGTCCACGGAGTCTTCTTCAGAGATTTCAAGTATCTTAATTACTGGGGAAGGATACCTGCTGAGCTTGAGAAAAACGGGGCAACTGTATATTACGGCAACCACCAGTCTGCGGCATCGGTGACGAACAGTGCGCGGGAACTGGCGGACAGGATAAGGCAGATAACGGATGAGACGGGCTGCGGAAAGGTAAATGTCATAGCTCATTCCAAGGGCGGTCTGGATATCAAGACTGCGGTTGCCAAGCTTGGCATAGCCGATAAGGTTGCTTCGATAATTACAGTCAACACACCGCATAAGGGCTGTGAATTCGCGGAATATCTGTTAGGCAAGGCACCTGAATCCCTTAAGGACAGTGTGGCACGTGCATATAACAGCACGCTTCGTAAGCTTGGTGATCCGGATCCCGACTTTATCGCCGCCGTCACGGATCTGACGGCATCAGGATGTAAGACCATCTGGGATAAGACGCAGGACTTTGATTATAAGAATGCCGGGATCTATACGGCGAGTATCGGATCGTGCATGAAGAAGGCAGCAAGCGGAGCGTTTCCCCTTAATATGAGCTACCATCTTGTAAAGATGTTTGACGGACCCAATGACGGACTTGTTGGCGAAGGTTCATTTAAGTGGGGAGAGGATTACAGATTCCTGGAGAATAAGAAGACAAGGGGCATTTCGCACGGTGATATGATCGATCTTAACAGAGAGAACATACCGGGCTTTGACGTAAGAGAATTCTATGTCGAACTGGTATCCGCCCTTAAAAAGAGAGGTTTATAGAGAAGAAAACCTTATCGTTTATCTCGGCCATACACTCACATTACAGAATAACAAAAACCATGAGAAATATTGAACTTGCATGGCATGATTGGTAGAATGCTTTTATGAATCAAAAAGTGCTGACAGTATTGGAATACAATAAGATCATAGAGATGCTTAAGGAGCATGCGACATCTGCGCTCGGAAGGGATAAGGCAGAGAAGCTTCAGCCTTCATCCGACATCAAGAAGATTGTGTCGGATCAGAAGGAGACAGGTGATGCGCTAGCAAGACTTCTAAGAGGAGACAGCGTGTCATTCGGCGGCAACAGGCCTCTTGCGGACATTCTTAAGACTCTTGAGATCGGCTCTGTTTTAAGCGCTGCCGAGCTCCTTCGGATAGCGGAGTTTCTTGACAATGTGAGCCGGGTCAGATCTTACGGAGCGAGGCATTTTGAAGATGAAAAAACGGATGTACTCACGCATTACTTCGAGGATCTGGTCTGCTTCGATGCCACGGCGAACGCCATACACAGGTGCATCATATCCGAGGATGAGATCGCGGATGATGCATCTCCAAATCTTAAGTCCATAAGACGTGAGATTGGTCTGTCCGGAGAGAAGATCCATAAGCAGCTTAATTCGGTGATCAACGGCAGCCTCAGGACTTATCTTCAGGATGCCGTCATCACACAGCGTGACGGCAGATACTGTATCCCGGTCAAATCCGAATACAGAAGCCAGGTGCCGGGCATGATCCACGATCAGTCAGCTACAGGCTCCACCGTGTTCATAGAGCCGCAGGCAGTGGTCGAGCTTAACAACAGGATAAAGCAGCTGCAGCTGGATGAACAGAGAGAGATAGAGGTCATACTGAGTGAGCTCAGTGCATCCGTTGCCGTTGACAGGGAAGAGATAGCGGCGGATCAGAAGATAATGACGGAGCTTGATTTTATCTTTGCCAAGGGAAGGCTTGCGCTTGAGCAGAATGCATCAGAGCCTAAGTTTAATGACAGACATGTCATAAATATCCGTAAGGGCAGACATCCGCTTCTTGATAAGGACAAGGTAGTTCCGATAGACATAAGGCTCGGAGACGACTTCGATCTCTTAGTCATCACGGGTCCCAATACCGGGGGCAAGACAGTATCGCTTAAGACGATCGGCCTGCTCACACTGATGGGACAGGCAGGTCTTCATATCCCGGCAGGAGACAGATCCGAACTCTCCGTCTTTAAGAAGGTATATGCGGATATAGGAGATGAGCAGAGCATCGAGCAGTCTCTCTCGACATTCTCTTCACATATGAAGAATATTGTGGCTATACTTAAGAATGCCGATGGGGACAGTCTGTGTCTCTTCGATGAGCTCGGAGCGGGAACCGACCCCATAGAAGGAGCGGCTCTTGCCACGGCTATACTGGACCATCTCCACAGGCAGGAGATCAGGACGGTTGCGACCACCCACTACAGTGAGCTCAAGGTATATGCGCTCACGACGGAAGGAGTGGAGAACGGAAGCCAGGAATTCGATGTGGCATCCCTCTCTCCGACCTACAGACTGCTCATAGGTGTCCCCGGCAAGAGTAACGCCTTTGCGATCAGCAAGCGGCTCGGCCTTCGGGATGATATAATAGAAGAAGCCAAGGCGCATATCACGGAAGATAAGGAGAACTTCGAGGACCTGATATCGGATCTTGAAGACAGCAGGCGTTCAATAGAGCGTGAGAAGGAAGAGATCGCGGATTACAAGGCGCGCATCAAGTCCCATCAGGATGCTCTCGAGCGTAAGCGCGACAAGATAGACAACAACAGGGATGAGATCCTGCGCAAGGCCAGAGAGGAAGCGGACGAGATCCTAAGAGAGGCCAAGGAAGTGGCGGATGAGACCATCCGTACCTTCAGGGAGGCAGAGGCCAATGTGTCAATGAGAGACCTCGAGAAGGCAAGGGATAAGGTCCGCACCAAGCAGAAGGAGAATGCCTCCGGTCTGGCCATGCGTCATGAAGATCCGGCAGACAAGCCTGTCGATCCCAAGAAGATAAAGCTCGGAATGGATGTCAAGATCAGATCCTTAGGCTTTAAGGGTACTGTCAGCAGCCTTCCCGATGATAAGGGCGACCTCTTCATTCAGTGCGGCATCATGCGTACCAAGAGCAATATAGCAGACCTTACGATACTTAAGGATGAGTCCGATACGGGCAAAAACAAGGCGACTAAGGTCAACAAGAACTCCACGGGTATGGGCCGTATCAAGGCGGGCAAGTCCATGACGGTCGCATCTGAGATCAATCTTCTCGGTAAGACTGTGGATGAGGCTCTGTATGAGCTGGACAAATATCTGGATGATGCATATCTGGCACATATGCCCAGTGTGCGGATAGTTCACGGCAAGGGTACGGGAGCACTGAGGCAGGCAGTACAGAATAAGCTCAAGAAGACCAAATATATAGAGAGTTACAGACTGGGAGAATTCGGAGAAGGTGACGCGGGTGTCACAATCGCGACATTCAAGTAAAGAAACAGTCCTGTGGACTGTTTCTTCCCGCCGGTACACTAAATTAAGGAGACAGGATATGGCTACCAAACAGAAGATTATGATTGTTGATGATGATGCGAATATTGCAGAACTGATAAGTTTGTATCTCACCAAGGAGTGCTTTGATACGGAGATATTTGGTGACGGGGAATCCGCTATCGCGGGATTCGATACCTTTATGCCGGATCTTATATTGCTGGATCTCATGCTTCCGGGCATAGACGGATATCAGGTGTGCAGAGAGATAAGAGCCAAGAGCCAGACCCCGATAATCATGCTGTCCGCCAAGGGCGAGGTCTTTGATAAGGTACTCGGACTTGAGCTCGGTGCCGATGATTATATGGAGAAGCCGTTCGATACCAAGGAACTGGTAGCCAGGGTCAAGGCAGTGCTGAGACGCTACAAGACTATACCCGAGACGGTTTCCGAGACTTCCGTCAAATGTGTGGAGTATCCGGATCTTTCCATCAATCAGACCAACTATTCCGTTATATATATGGGCAGGAGCATAGATATGCCGCCCAAGGAACTCGAGCTTTTATTCTTCCTTGCTTCTTCGCCCAATCATGTTTTTACCAGAGAACAACTCCTGGATCAGATCTGGGGATATGAATATATCGGCGATACAAGAACCGTGGACGTTCATATCAAGAGACTCAGGGAAAAGCTTGGAGACCACGAGAAATGGCGCATCGCAACCATCTGGGGTATAGGATATAAGTTCGAAACGATCGGTTAGGATTATGCGGAAGACACTGTATCTCAAATTCATATTGGCATATATCATCTTCGGAGTATTCAGTTTTATCATGGTGGCCACATTCGCATCCAGCATGACGATGGAGCAGCTTAAGCGCGAGAAGGCGGAGACTCTGTATAAGGAAGCCACCCTTATTGCGGATACTTATGCTGCGGATCTGTACACCAATGACATCGGACTGGATACCGTCAAGCACGAACTCGATGCAATCGATGTATATCTCAATTCAGTGATCTGGATCATCAATCCTTCGGGGCGAATGATAATGGATTCATCCAAGCCTCTCAATCTTGAGGAAGAGATCCTGATAGACGGTTTTGATCCCACGATCATCTCCGGCGGTTATTACACTACGGGAGATTTCTTCGGGAACTTTGATAAGGACATGCTCTCGGTTCTTGCACCCATCACCACCGGATACAAGGTCAGAGGATATGTGGTCATACATACATCGATGGACGATCTGCTCTCTACCAAGGAGAGTCTTCTGTCCATATCATATATCCTTATGGTACTCATCGTCCTGTTATCCATGATCATCCTCATCTTCTTCACGGAGTTCGTATACATCCCCATAAGGAGGATCACCGATGCGACCGAGCAGTACGCTGCCGGCAACATGCATTACGAATTTACGATAGATTCGGATGATGAGATAGGATATCTGGCAGGAGCGCTTCAGTATATGGCAAGTGAGATATCCAAGGCGGAGGATAATCAGAAGAAATTCGTGGCCAACGTATCCCACGACTTCCGCTCACCCCTCACTTCGATCAAGGGTTATCTCGAAGCCATGATAGACGGTACGATTCCGCCCGAGATGCACGAGAAATATCTGGGCATTGTGCTTAATGAGACCGACAGGTTGACGAAGCTGACCAATTCTCTCCTGACTCTCAACAACCTTGGTGTGAGGGGCGTGGTGCTTGAGAAGACCGTATTTGATATCAATCAGGTCATAAGGGATACGGCTGCATCGGCAGAGGTTCAGCTTATGAACAAGAATATCTCGATGGAGCTTGTGCTCACCGGAGACGAGATGCCCGTCATCGCCGATCTCGGCAAGATTCAGCAGGTGCTCTACAACCTTCTTGACAATGCGATCAAGTTCTCGCATCATGACGGCCACATCAAGATAGAGACCACCGAGAAGCACCAGAAGGTATTCGTCTCTGTCAAGGATAACGGAATAGGCATTCCCAAGGACAGCCTTAAGCTTATTTGGGACAGGTTCTACAAGACCGATCTGTCACGTGGTAAGGACAAAAAAGGAACGGGTCTCGGTCTTTCGATAACCAAGGAGATCATCGCCGCCCATGACGAACACATTAACGTCATATCCACTGAAGGAGTCGGAACGGAATTCATTTTTTCTCTGCCTATTTCGGACGATGAAGATGACTTTTAGTTTATAGATTTTTTTGAAATATTACCTTGCCTCGTTGCGTGTAATGTAGTAATATAGGACAAGATGAATATAATCCAGACGGAGGAGAAGTTATGAATTCAAGAGAAGTCTTACTTAAACTCAGAGAAGATTCAGGAATGAACAGAAGGCAATTCGCGGAGTATTTCGGTATACCATACAGAACGATACAGGATTGGGAGCTCGGCAATCGTAAGATGGCGGATTATCTCCTCAGACTTATGGTATACAAGGCTAATATGGAGAAGTTGGTCAAGTCAGATCCTAAGAGTGACAGATAACGGTATAACCATGAAGAGACTATCAATGAGGATATGCACCCTTGTATGCATATCCTTATCTTTATTATGTGTATCATGCGGGACCGGTAAGGGAAGCAGCCATCTTAAGGTTAATGAAGTGACGCAGGACATCGGACTTGATGAGCCGATGGACATAGTGTTTCTTGCAGATACCCATATATCTCTGTGTGATGACAGAGACAGTGATCTTAAGGACAAGGCGGCGTTAAGATATCAATCCTTTGTATCTCCCGATGGTATTAAGGCGGATGAGATGTTTGCCGAGGAGATGGCATATGTGAGTAAGCTTAAGCCGGACCTCCTTATCTTAGGCGGAGATATCATTGATTCAGCTATGTATGCATCCATAGACTTTGTGGATAAGAGCCTAAAGGATACGAATGTGCCGTACATATACGGAATGGGTAATCATGACTTTGAATATGGTGATGAGTATTATTCCGACAGAGCATATTCAGAATACTTACCGAGGCTGTCAGCCGTCAGTGATACGTCCGACGGATATCAGATCAAGGAATATGACAAGTGTGTCATATTTGTGGCAGATGATGAGAACAATCAGATAAGCAGCGGAGCTCTTGATAAGCTTAAGGAACTGTCTGAGCAGGACAAGCCCGTTATATTATGCACACACGTTCCGATCGAACCTGATGAGGAGTACGGAAGCGAGCTTATCGATAAGTCCATTGAAGCCTGGGGTGCAACGGATGACGGCAGATCCAGAGTGCTGCTTGGAGATCATGCGTGCATACCCAATGATATCACGAGACAGTTCATAGACATTGTCAAGGATCCGGAAGGACCGGTTGTGCTTGTCATGTCGGGACATATACATTTCAGCAACGAGAGTAAGCTGAACAGTCACGTATCTCAGATCGTGACCGGAGCGGGATTTGAAGGGGACCTGATACATCTGACAATCAGGTAAGACATATACCCGGTATATTAAGCACGGGTCGTAAGAATAACAGCAGATAAAGGGAAGACGACGGAGGAGAACAGAGGATTATGAAGATCGGATTTGATAATGACAAATATCTTAAGATGCAGTCGGAGCATATAAGAGAAAGGATAGAAGAATTCAAGGGTAAGCTCTATCTGGAGTTTGGAGGCAAGCTTTTTGATGATTTCCATGCATCCAGAGTATTACCCGGATTTGAGCCCGACAGTAAGCTTAAGATGCTCCTTCAGATCCGTGATCAGGCGGAGATCGTTATCGTGGTGAGCGCCGAGGACATTGAAGAAGGCAAGGTAAGAGGCGATTACGGGATCACTTATGATATGGATGTCTTAAGACTCATGGATGCTTTCCAGGGAATAGGATTATATGTGGGCAGTATATGTATCACCAAGTATGCTGCTCAGGCTTCGGCAGATAAGTTCATAGAGAAGTGTACCGAGATGGGGATCAGGACCTACAAGGCCTACAAGATACCGGGTTATCCTTCTGATGTTGAGAAGATCGTGAGCGATGAAGGATACGGGCGCAATGATTATATTGAGACCACGAGGCCTCTGGTGGTCGTTACGGCGCCGGGACCCGGTTCGGGCAAGATGGCAACCTGCCTCTCTCAGCTTTATCATGAGCATAAGAGAGGGATCGATGCGGGATATGCCAAGTTCGAGACCTTCCCCATATGGAACCTGCCGCTTAAGCATCCCGTCAATATGGCTTACGAAGCGGCCACGGCAGACTTAAATGACGTGAACATGATCGATCCGTTCCATCTGGAAGCTTACGGAGAGACAACGGTCAACTATAACAGAGACGTGGAGATATTCCCCGTTCTCAATGCGATCTTTACTCAGATCCTCGGAGAGAGTCCTTATAAGTCGCCTACTGACATGGGTGTCAACATGGCCGGCAACTGCATTATAGATGATGATGTCTGCAGACAGGCATCGGAGCAGGAGATCATCCGCAGATACTATCAGTGCCTCTGCAATCTTAAGAGGGGGAAGGATTGCAAGGCGGATCTCTACAAGCTGGAGCTTATCATGAAGCAGGCGTATCTCTCACCCGAAGACAGACCGGTTGTGGGAGCGGCTCTTGAGAGAGAAGAGAAGACAGGACATCCCGCAGCATCCATAGAGCTGCCTGACGGAACTCTGGTAACTGGCAAGACTACGGACCTTTTAGGTGCATCTGCAGCAGTGCTCCTTAACTCGCTTAAGGAACTTGCAGGCATCGATCATGAGCTCCATCTGGTATCACCGGAGGCCATAGAGCCCATCCAGAGACTTAAGACCGGATATCTGGGAAGCCGCAATCCGAGGCTTCATACGGACGAGATCCTTATTGCGCTGTCAATGTCGGCAGCCAATGATAAGGAAGCACTCCTTGCACTTGAACAGATACCGAAGCTGAGGGGACTTGAGGCACATTCATCGGTGCTCTTATCAAGCGTCGATGAGCAGACATTTAAGAGACTCGGACTCAGGCTTACATGCGAGCCCAAGTACGAGGAGAAGAACAAGAAGTATCATAAGCACTGAAGCTTATGAGGCGTGTATGCGCCGAACAGGAAGTATATGAAGTTGGAGGAAACGATGAACAGACATATCAACGTTGTCGAAGGTTCGGGAAGCGGCTTTCAGGACGGCAATTCCGGACCGCAGAGACCGGGGGGATCGGGTAACAACGGAAGTAATAATAACGGCAGCAACGGAGGAAACAGGCCGGGCGGTTCGTCCGGGAAGCAGAGCCTGCTGTTCCTCTTGATAGCATGCTTAGTCACCCTTCTTTTTATGAGTTACTTCATGAAGGCATTAAACGGAGCGACGACACAGGAGATATCCTATGACAGGTTCGTTGAGATGCTTGAAAAGGGTGAAGTTGAGAGCGTTAACATCAATTCGGACAAGATAGAGATCATACCGAAGACGAACACAGGGAACGAAAGCGGAGAATCGCGGACAACATCCTTAGGACTTATAAGTGCGGCATCTCCCGTAATGACATATTATACGGGCTTGAGTGAGAGCGGAGATGCTCTTACCGAGAGACTGCTAAAGGCGGGAGTCGAGATCAACAATGAGATACCGGATAACTCCGGATGGATATTGTCGATCCTCTTAACTTATGTACTGCCGATCCTTCTTCTGTGGGGCGTAATGAGCTTGGCCTACAGGAGAATGTCCAAGAGCGGCGGCGGCATAATGGGTGTCGGCAAGTCCAATGCCAAGGTATATGTCCAGAAGGAGACCGGCGTTACTTTTGCCGATGTTGCGGGCGAGGATGAAGCCAAGGAGTCGCTTGTCGAGGTCGTGGACTTTTTGCATGATCCGGGCAAGTATACACATATAGGAGCCAAGCTCCCGAAGGGCGCACTGCTCGTGGGACCTCCCGGAACAGGTAAGACGCTGCTGGCCAAGGCCGTTGCGGGCGAGGCACATGTACCGTTCTTCTCGCTTACCGGTTCGGACTTTATCGAGCTCTATGTGGGCGTGGGTGCCAGCCGTGTCAGAGATCTGTTCAAGGAAGCCACCAAGATGGCTCCCTGTATCATATTCATAGACGAGATAGATGCCATAGGCAGAAGCCGTGACAGCAGGTACGGCGGCGGCAATGAGGAGAGAGAGCAGACTCTCAATCAGCTGTTATCGGAGATGGACGGCTTTGATACCACCAAGGGTATACTCGTCCTTGGTGCCACCAACAGGCCTGAGATACTCGATAAGGCGCTTTTGCGTCCCGGAAGATTTGACAGGCGTATCATAGTGGAGAAGCCCGATCTTAAGGGCAGAGTCAACATACTCAAGGTCCATGCCAAGAACGTGAAGATGGATGAGACTGTTGACTTCGAGGAGATCGCACTGGCTACATCGGGAGCGGTAGGTTCGGATCTTGCCAACATGATCAATGAAGCCGCGATCAATGCCGTCAAGGAAGGGAGATCGCTCGTAAGCCAGAAGGATATGTTCATAGCTGTTGAACAGGTACTTGTGGGTAAGGAGAAGAAGGATAGGATAATGTCACAGGAAGAGCGCAAGATCGTATCTTATCACGAGGTCGGTCATGCACTCATATCTGCGCTGCAGAAGAACTCGGAGCCCGTTCAGAAGATCACGATCGTTCCCCGTACGATGGGTGCGCTCGGCTATGTTATGCAGGTTCCTGAGGAAGAGAAGTATCTCAACACGGAGGCAGAGCTTAAGGCTATGCTCGTAAGTACATTGGGAGGAAGAGCCGCCGAGGAGATCGTATTCGATACGGTGACTACCGGAGCTTCCAACGATATAGAGAAGGCGACCGGAATAGCAAGATCGATGGTGACTCAGTACGGCATGAGCAAGAAGTTCGGCCTTATGGGACTTGCGACCGTAGAGAGCAAATATCTCTCGGGAGAAGCTACTCTTAACTGCGCTGAGTCAACGGCAGCTCTTGTGGATGAAGAGGTCATGAAGATACTGGCTGACAGTTATGAAGAGGCCAAGAGGCTTCTGACGGAGAACAGAGAAGTTCTGGATAAAATCGCTGAGCATCTTATCGAGCAGGAGACCATCACCGGCAAGGAGTTCATGAAGATATTCAGAGAGCTTAAGGGCCTTCCTGAGCCTGACCCGGATGAGGAGAAGGCAGCGCGTATCAACATGAAGTAAGATATCAATATTTTAAGGACAAAATCGGGGTTCTGTGGTATTATAGATACTGGTCCGTTCTTAATGACACGGGGCGGATCATATATAGGGAATAACATGTGGAAGTAAAGATTATTTTGGGAAAGCATCATAATGGCAAATCAGAATAATAATCAAAAGTATAACGAATTAGGGGATCAGATCAAAAACTCGGTTCTTGAGGCACTCAGCACAGGAGATTTCACGGGATTAAGCGACAGTATATCCAAGTCGGTCAATGTGGTGATCGGTGATGTGGGCGGACAGATAAGCCGGGCGGCCGGTGAAGCCGCAGGTTCCGTTCAGAGAAGCCGTGAGGCAGCACAGGCGACTGCACGCAGATATCATGAGGAGCAGGAAGCCCGGATACGACGCAATAAGGAGCTTCGGGCTCAGGCAGCCAGGAGTTCGGTCATAAGACTTAAGTATATTGACAAATATGCTTTCTCAAGCGTATTCAGGATCATATTCGGCAGTTTCTTCTTTGCGACTTTTCTTGCAGTAGGTGCAAGTTTCGTAGCGGACGCCGAGATCGCGACGTCATTGATGGCTTTTGTCTGTGCGGCTCTGTTCGGATGGATGTTTGCCGGCGGAATACGCAATCGAAAGCTGCTCAAGTATGCGCGAACCCTGAAGGAAATGGTCAAGGACAAGTTTTATGCGTCCGTGAGTGATATATCTGCCAATACCGGTATCGACAGAAAGAGGACGATCAGGAATATCAGAAAGGTCCTGCAGAGCGGATTCTTCCCTGAAGGAAGACTGGATGACGAGCAGACCACCTTCATGGTATCGAAGGATGTATATGATCAGTATGTTGAGACCAAGAGGCATCAGCTCGAGGCCGCGAAGGAAGAACTTGACAAACAGGGCGTGGTCGATGCCGAGGGAGCACTCAGTCCCGAGCAGCTTACGGAACTCAATGCCATTATGTCAGAGGGAACCAAGGCTATCGTCAGACTTCATGAGCTTAATGATGAGATCCCCGGTGAAGTCATATCTAATAAGCTTGATAAGACGGAGAACCTTCTCCGTGACATATTTGACAGAGTAAGAGAACATCCCGAGCAGATGAAGAACTGTCATAAGCTTATGGAGTACTATCTCCCCACGATGCTCAAGCTTGTCGAGGCTTATGCCGAATACGATAAGGTTACAGAGCCCGGCCCGGATATAGTCAAGGCCAAGGACGAGATAGAGAAGACCATAGACACGATCAACGGTGCATTTACGGAACTGCTCAATAAGTTGTTCAGGGATTCCGTTTGGGATGTAACTGCTGATGCAAGAGTATTGACATCGATGCTCGGACAGGACGGTCTGTCTAAGGAAGAATGATCCCCGGGGTTTTCCCTACGGGATTTGATATACAGAATTGTTCGGTTTGTAAGGATTATAAAAGGGATTAACAGGAGGAACAAAAATGGCAGATGAATCAGTATTAACAACAGAGACAACAGCAGCTGCAGCTGCAGCACCTGCTCCGGCAGAGATGGCGGCAACCGCACCCGCAGCGCCTGCAGCACCCACAATGGCTGAGATGGCAGCAGCGCCTGCTCCTTCAATGGCAGCAGCGGCAACACCCGCAGCAGCGCCTGCGGTATCAAGCATGGAAGATGATCTTACTGCTGAAGACAGAGAGAAGATCAGGGCTTATGCAGAGAAGATAGATATCAAAGACAGCCAGATGGTCATCCAGTACGGTGCGGGTGTCCAGAAGCAGATAGCGGATTTCTCGGAGACCGCATTATCGAGTGTCAAGACCAAGGACTTAGGCGAGATCGGTGATATGCTCACAGGCGTTGTGACAGAGCTTAAGGGCTTTGATGCCGGCGAGCAGGCCAAGGGACTTAAGGGTCTGTTCAAGAAGAGCACCGGTAAGGTTGCTGCTCTCAAGGCCAAGTATGACAAGGCAGAGGTCAATATCAACAATATCGTCAAGGCCATGGAAGGACATCAGGTCGTTCTCATGAAGGATGTGGCCATGCTCGATCAGATGTATGAGACCAATCAGCAGTACTATAAGGATCTGACATTATATATCCTGGCCGGCAAGGAGAAGCTTAAGGCTGCAAGAGAGGAAGAACTTCCGAAACTCTTAGCCAAGGCGGAAGCAAGCGGACTTCCCGAGGATGCGCAGGAAGCCAAGGATTATTCTTCAATGATCGACAGATTTGAGAAGAAGATATACGATCTTGAGCTTACACGCAACATCTCTATGCAGATGGCTCCTCAGATCAGACTTATCCAGTCCAATGATACGGTTATGTCTGAGAAGATCCAGTCAACGATCCTCAATACTATTCCTCTGTGGAAGAGCCAGATGGTCATCGCAATAGGTCTCGAGCATTCACAGGATGCAGCCAAGGCTCAGAGAGAAGTTACGGATGCAACCAACGAGCTTCTTAAGAAGAATGCGGAAGCCCTCAAGATGGCTTCTATCGATACTGCAAGAGAGAGCGAGAGAGGTATCGTGGATATCGAGACTCTTACGCAGACCAACCAGACCCTTATCGATACTCTGGACGAGGTTATGAAGATCCAGCAGGAGGGCAGAGTAAAGCGTGCTGAGGCCGAGAAGGAACTTGCACGTATCGAGGACCAGATGAAGAACAAGGTTCTTGAAGTGAGTAAGATAGCAAGATAATTAAGTAGCAGAGTAATACTCAGATGGTTTTTTCCGAATTAGCATTTATATTTCATTTTTTTCCGATATTTCTGATCACATACTATATTGCGAGAGGTAAGGCTCGCAATATAGTATTACTTTTGGGCAGTCTTATTTTCTATGCACTGGGCAATCCTTTATATGTGCTTTTGCTCATTGCATCGGTTCTTATCAATTACCTTACAGCCAACAGAATACAGACTATATATGCAAGAGTCAGAGAGGCTGATCCGTGGAGAGATGAGGACACCTTCAACAGCGATAATGAAGATGATGAGATGAACATCATCGATCTGGATGAAGAAGATGAGACGGACCGGGATGCGGAAGATAAGGATAAGAAGCTGGACCATAAGCCCGCGGCGGCCACTATATGGCTCATCACGGGTCTTATCTATAATCTGGGTGTTCTGTGCATATTTAAGTATCTGGATTTTATCCTGGAAGTGAGTGACCAGTTTTTTGCCACGGGACTTAAGGGACCGAATCTGGCACTGCCCTTAGGTATAAGCTTCTATACCTTCCAGATGATATCGTTCATCGTGGATGTATACAGAGAAGATACGGAGAACAGAGTTAGTTTCCTTCATTTTGCGGCATATTCAACGATGTTCCCTCAGATAGCATCGGGTCCGATCACCAGATATGGTGAGGTTAAGGAGACACTTGACAGAGTAAAGGGCGTCAGAGCCTCATATCTTGAGAAGGGCATGATCGCCTTCACGCTGGGCCTCGGATATAAGGTGCTTTTGGCTGATAAGATAGCGGCGCTGTGGAATGACGTATGGAGAGTGGGTGCTCTCGGAGTGGACGTGGCCACAGCCTGGCTCGGGGCCTGGGCCTATTCGATGCAGATATACTTTGATTTCTGGGGATATTCACTCATGGCCATGGGCGTAGCAGGGATGCTTGGCTTCAATCTTCCGGTCAACTTCTCAGAACCTTACAGTTCTAAGACCATGACGGGATTCTGGCGTAACTGGCATATCACCCTGGGCAGATGGTTTAAGGATTATATATATATCCCCATGGGCGGTAACAGATGCGGCAAGATCCGCATGCTGTTTAACATGCTCGTCGTATGGCTCCTTACGGGTATATGGCACGGAGCCGGATATAACTTCATCATCTGGGGACTGTTCCTCTTTGTGATCCTTATGATAGAGAAGCTGACATACGGCAAGTGGATGGAAAAGACGAAGGTCATCGGACATATATATATGATCATCCTCATCCCCGTATCGTGGACAATATTCAATATCACGGATATCACGGAACTGTCCAATTATCTCTTAAGGATGGTTGGTGTACCCATAGAGGGAATGGTGGTATACGGATTCAACCAGTTTGTTGAGCTCATAACGACATACTGGTGGATTATGGGATTGTGCATCCTCTTTGCGACCCCGTATCCGATGAGATTTATCAAGAAGTTCAGAAAGAGCATTGTGGTTAAGCTGCTGTTACTCTGCATCTTCTGGTACAGTGTCTACCAGATCGCGAGAAGCGGCGACAACCCGTTCATATATTTTCAGTTTTAGGTGCGGACTGAGAGCCGGCCATGAGCGAAGCCTGGACGATCTCAGAGTGCACGGAGCATTATGGACAGAGAAGATACCAAGAAGAAGAGAAAAAAGAATAAGCTTACGATATGTCCGCTGTTTATCATGGTATGTGCGACCAGCCTTGCCATGATGATCTACGGCGTCGTGGAAGCCAACAGCGGTAAATATGTATGGGAACTGACCTGGGATCATCCCGTGTTTGCCGCAGTGCTCCTTGACGAACGCCCGGCTCCCGAGGAGACGGAGGCTGAGGATGTGCAGGCAGCTGATGCAGACGGAGGCGATGATTCCGATGTATCGGGAGATGCCGCGGATGCCGTTGAAGTGATGGCAGAGGGCGAGACGGAGACAGACGATGCATCCGGTGAGGAGGAGACAGAGTCCGAATCAGAGACCGAGCCCCTCATCAGTGATGAAGAGTACATGGAGATGTACGGAGAGATCCCCTATTATGTGGACGGCGGCGGAGAGATCAAGTATATAACCTGGGATACGGGAGAACCGAGATCCAGATACTATGACAATCCTGGTATCAGGCCGCTCACATCGGAGTATCCTTATGTTCATGTGACGGATCCCGTGGAGTACTATGACAGCTGTCTCTTTGTAGGCGACTCCAGGATCGGAGGCCTGGGTACCTACTCCGGCTGGGAGAAGGCATTCTTCGCATACAAGAACGGACTGAGCATCTACGGACTGATGGAGAAGGAGCTCAATGTCATCAACGGAATGAACGCAACTCTTCCCACGCTTCTGCAGGTCGGTCCATATAAGCGTATATATATCATGCTCGGTATCAATGAAGTGGGTACAAGTACCGCGGAATACGGAGAGAAGTTCGGAGAGGCGCTGGCCACGATCCGTGAGTATCAGCCGGATGCGCCCATAATCATAATCGGCAATACCTTTGTGACCAAGTCCAAGGACCAGTCAAGCAACTCTACGAACAATGCCAACATCAATTCCAAGAATGTGGCCATAGCCAAGTATGCCAACGGCAAGGACATCTTCTACTATGATGTCAACCCGGTTCTCGTGGATGATGAAGGCTACTTAAGAGAAGAGATCTCCAGAGACGGCGTGCATCTTCTGGCGCAGCACTATTACCTCTGGATAGATTGGATGAACGAGCACGGCTTCAGAGAAGAAGGCGTGGAATATGCCGAGGATCACCCCGAATGGGCATCTGAAGAAGATGACGGCGAAGATACCGACAACGAAGACGGTGCGGATGATTCTGAAGACGGCGGCGAAGATCCCGAAGCGGGGGATTCCGATCAGTAGTACGAATCCGCGAGCAGAGATCCGAAGAGCCGGTAAGACGATCCGCGGTATCCGGTCGGCTGACAGTGCAGGTAAGATATGAGTAAGAGTTTTGATGAGCTTAGACAACTGCATAAGGAGTTCATCTACAGGGGTTATTCGATACAGAGGATGCCCGGCGCCGATGCGGGAGCGTGCGATATATACCATATCGAGTATGATATGGAGATAAGCGGACTGTCTTCGTTTACGGCTAAGTGGGATTTCCCCGTCAAGGCAGCAGGTTCGTCTGTGCCCGCCCGAGAGGGAGAGGATCTTACGGATGATCCGATCTTCAGAACTCTTGTTTTTAACTTGGGACTCACGGAGTGCATAAGCTACTACAAGATCGCCTGTCCGAAGCGTTTCGTCATCAGCTGCGGATCCCTAAGCGCAGATCAGCTCGGATGGTGGCGCAAGCTCTTATACAACGGCCTCGGTGAGTTCATGTACCGTAACGGGATAGAAGTGTCGGAAGATGAATTGGTTGACATAATATGTAGTCTTGATGCGGAAAAACAGGCCGCGTCTGACTCTTCACAGGCTCTAAGTGCCTCTACATCCGGGGCGGACACAGCCCCATTATTCCATGACGATCATACTTACAGCGGCTGCCTCACACCTGTGGGCGGAGGCAAGGATTCGGTAGTGAGTCTTGAGCTGCTTAAGGATAAGGATATCATCACATACACGGTCAACGGCAATGAGACTACGCGTGCCGTCATCGATGTATGTACTCATAAGACAGGCGACTATGTGGCTTCCCGTAAGCTTGACAGGCGGATGCTCGATCTCAACGCGCAGGGGTATCTCAACGGCCACACACCGTTCTCGGCCATAGTGGCATTTTCGTCCGTGATCGCGGCATACATACTCGGCAGGAAGTATATCACCCTGTCCAACGAGAGCAGTGCCAACGAGACCACGGTCAGGGATTCGTTCGTGAATCATCAGTATTCCAAGAGCTATGAATTTGAATGTGACTTTAACGGATATATGCAGGATATCACTGATTCCGATATCCGTTACTTCAGTATGTTAAGACCCTTATCAGAGATGCAGATCGCGGCGCTGTTTGCGGGATTTACCGGTTATCATAAGGTATTCAGGAGCTGCAACGCAGGAAGCAAGCAGGGTATATGGTGCTGTAACTGCCCCAAGTGCCTCTTCGTATATATTATTTTGTCTCCTTTCTTAAGTGAAGAGGCACTCGGGGATATATTCGGAGAGAAGCTCTTAGATAAGGAGAGCCTTGATAAGGACTTCAGAGAGCTCATCGGCATAGACGAGAACAAGCCTTTCGAGTGCGTCGGTACGAGAAGGGAAGTAGCATCTGCCATGAAGTGCTACAGGGCACATGGCGGCAGGAGCCTGCTCACGGACAGATATGCGGAATTTATAGACAGAGTGGCAGGCGAAGAGGCTGTGGACAACCTGATGAAGGAATGGTGTGATGAGCACAATGTTCCCGGAGAACTTGAGCAGATCGTCAAAGCAGCCATTACGGCTGCGGCAGAGATCCGGAGACCGGTATGAACAGATTCGATGATAAGAAGATCTTAATATGGGGTTACGGCAGGGAAGGCAAGTCCACGGAAGAGTTCCTTAAGCGCCATATGTCGGATGCATCGCCTGAGCCGGTAATCTATGAGGGTGACAGAGCAGGCATAGCTGAAGATGACTATGATCTGATATTTAAAAGCCCCGGTATCAGGATGGATGAGGATGATCCTAAGTATACCTCGCAGACTCAGGTATTCTTAGAGGCCCACCGTGATAAGGTCATAGGCATCACAGGGACCAAGGGTAAGAGTACCACGAGTATGCTCATGTATCATGTGCTGAGTGAGTGTACTGGCAGACCTGTTATGCTGCTGGGCAATATAGGCAAGCCATGCCTGGACAGCTATGATGAGGTCACTGATGATACGATAGTGGTCTATGAGATGAGCTGCCATCAGCTGGCTCATACGACAGTATCACCGCACGTGGCGGTGTTCCTCAATCTCTATGAAGAACATCTTGATTATTACGATACCCTTAAGCGGTACTTTGAAGCCAAGTCGCATATTGCCTCAAACCAGGCTAAGGGAGATCGCTTCTATGTCGGGAGCAACGTGCCTCATATAGACACCGAAGCTGAAGTAACCGTGATAGATGACGGAGCGGATTACGGATATGAGCTTCTGATCCCTGGGGCGCACAACAGATACAATGCGGAGTTCGTATACAGGATTGCGACAGAAGTATACGGATGCGATCCTAAGGCTGTACGTAAGTCACTTGCGGGAGCCAGGGGATTGCCTCACAGGCTTGAATATGTCTGCCGTAAGGGTGAGGTGACATATTATGATGATTCCATATCCACGATCCCCGAGGCGGCCATCGGTGCGCTTAAGAGCATTCCCGATGCATGTACCATACTCCTCGGCGGGATGGACAGAGGGATAGACTATACCAAGCTGACTGACTATATGATGCAGCATCCTGAGTATAACTATATATGCATGTATGCATCGGGCAGAAGAATATATGACACAGGTGTCATATCTGCACTTCCCAATGTGTATTATGAAGAAGATCTTGAGGCGGCGGTAAAGAAGGCGGTCGAGATCACACGAAAGGGGGCGGTCATCCTGTCTCCTGCATCCGCAAGCTACGATCATTTTAAGAACTTTGAAGAGCGCGGAGATTGTTTTAAGAAGTTAGTTATGATACCATAAAAAAGGAGAATCCATATGAAGAAGATCATCATCACAGGTTGTAACGGACAGTTAGGAAGAGAGCTCAATAAGTATTACGCTGATAAGAGAGGGCTCGAGTTCATCAATACCGACGTGGAAGAGCTCGATATCACGGATATCGATGCGGTCACTGAACTTGTGACCGGAGAGAAGCCTTATGCGATCATCAACTGCGCGGCTTATACGGCAGTGGATGCATGTGAGACCAATAAGGACCTGGCATTCAAGGTCAACACCCTGGGTGCGAGGAATCTGGCCATAGCGGCACAGAGTGTGGATGCAAGACTCATGCATATATCCACGGATTATATATTTGACGGAACGAAGTCTACTCCTTATATGGAATATGACGATCCCAATCCCAAGACGGTATACGGTATCACGAAGAACAGGGCCGAGGATTTTGTGAGACAGTTTAGCCATAAGTATTTTATTTTGAGAACTGCATGGCTGTACGGAGACGGCAAGAATTTCGTTAAGACCATGCTTAAGCTGTCAGAGGATCATAAGGAAGTGAGAGTCGTGAGCGACCAGTTCGGAACTCCTACATCCACGGCTGAGCTTGTGAAGGCTATAGACAGTCTGTTATTTACGAACAACTACGGAACATATCATGCGACATGTGCGGGCAGATGCTCATGGGCAGACTTTGCTGAGGAGATATTCCGCATCGCAGGCAAGGATACCAAGGTCATCAGAGTCAGCACCGATGAGTACGGTGCAGCAGCTCCGAGACCGCTTAGCTCAGTACTGGAGAACTATATGCTCCGCATGGTAGGCGGATATGAGTTCCGCGACTGGCATGATGCGCTGGTCGATTACATGAAGGAACTCGGTTACTGATAAGTTGCTGATATATACGGATCGATCTCAGTGGCCTGACAGCTGCTTAAGTCGGATCGACGGGGTACTTACGGGAGGACAGGATTGATATGACCATGTCCGGCAGTGATAACAGAGGTAAAAACTTATCATACAGGATCGTACTTGTGATCATCATAATGCTGCAATTCGTTGCAGCATTATATTTTAGTACGCGTAAGACAGGCTTTCACTATGATGAATACTATTCCTACTATTCGTCCAATGTGACGGCGGGTCTGGTGCCGACGGATAATGAGTGGATGGATACCGGAGAGATATCGGATGAGTTCATGGTACTTCCGGGAGAAGGCTTCAACTACTCAACGGTCAAGCTCATGCAGACCTATGATGTCCATCCGCCCTTCTACTATTACATCCTGCATACAGTCTGTTCTCTGACGCCGGGGGTATTCTCCAAATGGCAGGGACTGGCGGTAAATCTGCTGTTCTATGTGTTATGCCTGCCGCTGTTGGCCGGGATATGCGGGGAGACATTGTCCCACAAGTTATGTCGACCAAACAAAGCCGGCTCGCTCAGCGAATACAGCGATAACAGCAGGAAGGGCACACCTGATTTATGTCAACTCCTAACGATCTTTTCCATACTCCTTTTCGGTTTTTCACCGGCAATACTAAGCGGTGTGATGTTCATAAGGATGTATGTGCTGCTCACGTTCCTCTGTCTGCTCACGGTATATGTAAATCTTAAGATCATGAGATATGCGGATGCATACAGAGCTGATACAGAGAAAGGTCTACAGACGGAATCTGCCGGGAAAAAGAATAAGAGAAGACAGATACTGTTCGCCCTCGGACTGTTCGCCCTGACCCTTGTCGGAACCCTGACTCATTATTACTACATAGTGTTCCTGTTTTTTACCGCAGCATACATGACGCTGTACCTGTTCATAAGGAAATCGGAAGTGCCTGTTGCGGATGACGGAGACAGAAGCGCTCAGGGCAGGGGGAAGGTCAGTTATTCGATAGACCTTAAGAATGCTGCCTGTTATGCAGCGCCGATACTCATGGGACTGGTTGCGGCGGTTGTCTATTACCCTTCGATGCTCAGCCACATATTCAGAGGGTATCGCGGAACGGAGGCTGCAGGCGCCTTTTTCGATATGGGCAATCTGAGAGAGAGAGCAGGACTATTCGTCGGGATGCTGGATGATTATCTGCTTCCGGGGATGTTCTATCTGCTGGTGCTCTATGCGCTCATCATGTATATCACCTATCGCTATGCAGGCAAGCGGCCTCGCAGCACGAATCATCAGGTATCGTTTATCGCCACGGTCACAGCGGGATATTTCCTTGTGGTGCTCAAGACGGCGCTCATGAACGCGGAGGAGGCTGTGCGATATGAGATGCCGGTGTATGGGCTTATCATCATATTGATAGTCTATGCCGTTCTTAAGCTCATATTCTTCGGGGCAGGCAGCAGCGAGAGTGCAGAGGAGGAGCATATCACCTACCCGTCAAGGGGATACGGCAGCTTCAGATTTAAGACTGTCATGTTCTGTGCGCTCTTAGCCATAGCACTGCTGCTTCAGTTAAGGGGGCTGTTCTCGGGTAAGGTTCTCTTCTTATATGAGGATGATAAGGCGTCTTATGACTGGGCTGCAGAGCATAAGGATGATACAATAGTATATATATATAATCCCGACAATCAGTGGATGATCTGGGATGACGCAGCAGAGCTTATGGAATACGAGAGGATATTCTTCATAAGTGCGGACAATGAGGATGCAGTTACGGATACCGCCATCACGGGTGCGAACAGTATATATGTCTATGCGGTACGGACGGATGAAGCGGCTGACAGGATAGAGAGGCTGTTATCTGATAATGCGAATGTCACGAACTCGGCAGTGATAAGGGAGCTCAGATACGCCGATCTGTATGAGTTGTATTGAGGAATGAATATGGCAGCAGGCAATGGCTCTGATAAGGGCAGCAGGAAACTGAATATAGCGATGTTCGGTCACAAGCACATACCGTCGAGAGAGGGCGGTGTGGAGATCGTCGTGGAGCAGCTCTCAGTCAGGATGGCGAGACTCGGCCACAAGGTCACCTGCTATAACAGAGGCGGCAGGTTTGTCAGAGAAGAGGATTATGATTCCCGCAGCAGCATCTCTTCCTATGTGTCTGAAGAAGAGGAGAATGAAGAGAGCAGGGGTGCTGTCGATCCGACTGATACCGGCAGATCCAGGTATAAGAATGTCAGGATCAAGAAGGTCTGGACGATCAATGCCAGGGGACTTGCGGCTGTGTCTTCATCCGTATTCGCATCCATCGCAGCCGGCATGGGCAAGTATGATGTGGTCCACGTCCACGCTGAAGGACCGTGTATGATGTGCGGATTCTTAAAGGCCTGCGGTAAGCGTGTGATCGTCACTATCCACGGCCTTGACCATAAGCGGGCAAAATGGGGGCGATTTGCGTCCTGGTATATCATGAAGGGTGAACAGGCCGCGGTTAAGCATGCTGATGAGATAATCGTCTTAAGCAAGGGCGTGCAGGATTACTTTATGGAACTGTACGGGAGAAGGACCGTGCTCATTCCCAACGGAGTGGAAGAGGTAGAACCCCTCTCTCCGGATATAATAAGCAACAGGTGGGGTCTTACGAAGAACGGTTACATCCTCTATCTCGGACGCATCGTGCCAGAGAAGGGTGTTCATTATCTGATAGAAGCATATAAGAGGCTGGATACGGATAAGAAGCTTGTGATTGCGGGAGGATCCTCAGATACTGCAGGATATTATGATGAGATTAAGAGGCTGGCATACGGAGACGGCGAGCAGACAACTGCGTCCGTCACGGGAGAGAAGCCCGCTGATACTAAGAATAAGATAATCTTCACGGATTTTGTTCAGGGACCCACACTTGAGGAACTCTACAGCAATGCATATATATACTGTCTCCCGAGTGACCTTGAGGGTATGCCGCTAAGTCTGCTGGAGGCCATGAGCTACGGTAATGCCTGCCTGACTTCCGATATTCCGGAATGTGCGGATGTGATGGGGGATAAGGGCGTGACATTCAAGAAAGGTAATGTGGATGACCTGACGGATAAGCTGCGAGAACTTATCTCTGACCCTGCCTCTGTCGAAGCTCTCAAGGCCCAGGCCGCCCTGTATATCACGCAGAAGTATGATTGGGACGACGTGGTCCGCCGCACCCTTGAGCTGTACCGCGGATGATGAAAATGCAGCTGCTATGACTGCTCAAGCAAAGCCTGCATATATCCAAGTAATCTGTCTTTTTGTTTCTCGTCAAGACTCCGGTAGCCATTGATAAGGTTGTATTCTGAATCCGCTTTGTCTACTATTAAGTGCTCAGGGCTGTAGCCGGAATCTGACAGAAGCGAAGATGGGCTTATATCCAATATCTCACATATTATCATTATCTTGTCAGCGGCCGGATTGACTCTTTTTCGTTTCCAGTCACTTATTGTACTTTGAGGGATTCCGGATAATTCAGAAAACTCTTTTTGCGATAATCCTTTTTCTTTTAATATTTGAAAAACTCTGTCACTGATCAGCATTAGAAACCTCGGCTTGCATATATGGTTTTTGGGGTATTCTTATATTTGAGAGATTATCTTCTTAATAAAGACGGTCAATTCAGATTTGTTTCGTTTATAAATGTAGATTCGTAATCCTGCAATTCATGAAACATGCCATCGACTATAGCTTTATCATTATCTATCCTGTAAAGCATAACAAACTGATGCTTTACAAATCTGATTTTTCGATATCCGTATTTGGCAAGTATGGGATTGCTGCATAATTGCAGGGTATCCGCTATTTCAGAGAGTCTTTTCTTGGCTTCCTTGGCATCAGACAGAATACTGCGGGCAGCCTGAGGATTCTTAAGGATGCGGGCTGTATAGCCGACATACAAATCCAGCTGACGCTTGGCCGGAGGGGTAATAAGTACTTTATAAGCCATGCTTTGTACTGATATCGTCTAAGGCTTTATCAAAATCTTCAACTTCGCCGCGTTCATAACATTTCCGGGACTCTTCCAGTTCAGAATAGATCTCATCGGATGATAACGGCTTGTATGGACTTTCATAGCAATAGTTTTCAGACAGATAGTTGAATATCTGCTGCTGGGCATTGTCAGGGATAGTTAAAAGTAAAGCTATATTGGCTTCCCGTGTATTCATCATATCGACTCCTACCATTGACGATCACTCCTTTCTCTAATATTCCAAGTTAGAGAAAGCCCGTCGGAGAGCTCCATCTATTTACCCCACAGGGAGTCCTCCTTGGTAAGGACATTATAGCATGGATAATTATGTGATACTATGTGAGAATGGCTGGAATCCGCCATAACGAATTGAAATTCGTATATTCGAATTATATCTGATTGTTTATGGATTTGTCAACAATCTATTTATTAAGTACCGAAATATATATAAAAAGAGGCCGCACCGGCCTCCTTCTCTAAAGCTCTATTTCCTCAGAAACAGCCCCACACCGCCCGCGATGACACCGAGGATCACAAGGAACCATCCGCATATCACGAACTGATTCACATCCTGTGTCTCGGGATTAACTAGGAGCTCACCATCTTTAATTGCATAGTTGATCACATCGGTATCTCCGACACTCGGAGTGTGAGAGCCGTCGTTGTGGTAACGCAGAGTCTCTTCATATGTATAATCCGTGCCGCTGTCGGTGACCTGATATACGACTCTGTACTCATACTTAAGTTCATCACCCGTATATCCTTTATCTTCCTCAAGCTTCTTATCTTTAGCGGACAGATTCCTGTTCACCTTATCAACGGAGATAACCGTGGCAGTCTGTCCGGTCTGAATCTCATCCAATGTGACGAGATCATCACTGTGATATCCGAACTTGCCGAATATGATGCATACGATCCCGCATACCAGGCATATCGCCGCCGCCGTAAATGCGGTCTTTACTGTTGATCTTATCTGTTTTTTCTTCTTTTTGCTCATTATATTCTCCCGCTTTCTGTATATAATTCCGTGATCAGGGAGGCATCGGGCGAACGCCCAAGATGTCATAGATCTCTGATATGTGATGAATATAGCAGAATGCGTATAGTGTGTCAATATGAGAGCGGCAGATATCGGATTATGTAAACCCAATTGTTAAAAAAGTATAAATTTGTCGGCAAATGTCCCCAAATTTGCGTACTGTGCTTGACTAAAGCATACCCGAGGGGTACAATTAAGATTACCTTTGTGATACTAATGGGATAACTGTATCCATGCGGAGACAGAGATGCTTATGTATCGCAGGGAGGATGGTAAAAACATATTATAGAAAAGGAGAACAGAATGAGAAAAGTGAGTCGACTTTTAGCACGGCCGCTTGCAACGTTACTCGCGATCGCGATGACGATGACAGGTATGCCGGGCGTAGCGTATGCGGCAACACCTGATGATGGTGTAGCATATGTGGATGAAAATGCAGACGCAGTCACTCCTGACAGCACAGTCACGGATGATGGTGCGGATGCGGTAGCAGAAGAAGGATCTTCTGCTGTAGATTTACTGGGTGAAGGTGAAGCGCCTGAAGGTGCGATAAAGATCACATTCACCGAGGATAAGGCACAGGCCATCGAAACCGGTTCGGGTATTTCGAAGGTTGAGACTGCTTCAGAAGGATGGGAGGTAGATGATTTATATGCTACCAAGAATTCAATCATTAAATTTGAGGTAAAGACCCCCGAAGATTATACGGATTATACGGCAACTATTACTCTTACTGGTGATACAAGTCCGGAGGATCCGATCTCCCCTGATTCGGACGGCGTTTTCTCTTATACGATTGCTGAAAATACGACGGCGACTGCCATTGCTATTGCCATAACAGGCACAAAGCAGACGGCAACCCTTACGTTCGCCGGTACCAACGCAACGTTTACTGATACTAAAGCTACACCTAATACACTTGATGCTACTGAAGTAGTAAACAAGGGTGAGGCGTTCAGCTTTAAGGTCGTTCCTACAGAGAATTATACGGTTACTTCAGTAACTACAAAGGTAGGTGAGGCTGAGGCTCAGCCCATAACAGCTACAGATGGTGTTTATACCATTACTCCTACAGATGATACCACTATCACAGCAACAGCTGAAGAAGATGTAACTACTTTCGATGTTACATTTACAGGAATTACAAATGCGACTGTTTTGTATTCTACAGACAGTGAGACAACACCTGCAACAGCTCTTACTGATAGTAAGGCGACTGTAAACTCAGATGATTCGTTATTCTTCACGGTAACTCCGGCTTCAGACGACTATACAGTTAAGTCTGTTAAGGTCGGTGAAGTTGCACTCGAGGCGACAGCAGGTGTATATACTATTTCAAATATAACTGAAGCTAAGACGGTTACGATTGAGGTAGTTGAAAAAGAGACGCCTGTTGAGACAGTAAAGCTTACTATTGCAGGTGAGAAAGTCACAAGCGTTTCATACCAGGCATTCAAAGGCGAATCGGCCGATGGTGATGCAGTAACAGATGCAGCTCTTACTAATGGAAGCCTTGAGATCGATGTTCCTAAGAACGATACGGTTAAGATCACCAAGATCACAACTAAGAACGCCTATGATATGATTACTGCTGTTAAGCAGGGCGAAACAGTTGTAGAAGCTGATTCAGAAGATGGCTTCTATGAGACAGCAGCGTTAACAGATGCTGCAAACGTAACTATAACTACAGGCAAGATGGCTTCCACAGGCATTACTCTGGTAGCTAATGATAAGATTGCTTCTACAGGTATTGTTCCTGTAGATGGTATGTTAGTAGATGGTGATTCGGATATTGCGGACGATAAGGACAAGAAGTTCGTAAAGGCCGATACAGACTTCGCATTCACTCTTGCCGCAGTTGAGAATTATAAGATCACAGATCTTATATATGGTCTTGAAGGATCTGAAGAAACCACGGCTATAGATATGACCGGTGAATCATATGTGATCCCCAAGGCAGACATCCTTGCGGCAGTCAAAGCCGGTAAGGCTATTAAAGTTACGGCAACGGTTGTTGAGGCTAAGAAGACTATTACTGTAGATGCCGCTAAAGCAAAGGATGCAACGGTTTCATATACAGAGTATAAGAAGACCGGCGAGAATACATATACGTCAGTTGCCGGCGGACCTGTTACTCTTGATGCAACTTCCGGAAAGGGAACGATCAATGCAGAAACAGGTAATGTTGTTGCATTAAAGGTTACACCCGCGTCCGCGAATGTATTAACAAGCAGTTCTGTTAAGATCGGTAATACCAAGGTGGCACCTGTAACTGATTCAGCATCAGGTCTCCCCGTGGGCTCTTATGCCGTAGAGGCAGATGATGCCAAGACTGTTGCGATCACGCAGTATAAGAAAGTAGATGTTAAGGTTACTGAGGCGGAGGCTACAGTAAGCGGAAATTCGCTTACTATTACCGATACCAAAGTATCACCTTATTATGGAATAGACGGTCTCGTAAACTCTATAACAGTAACACCCCAGAATACACAGGGTGCATATGATTATGAGATACTTGCTCCTACAGCTAAGTATGGTAATAAGGCGATCACTGTTAAAACTGCCAGCAAGCCCGGTTCGTATGTGATCGATAAGGAAGATGTTGAGAAGGCAGTTGAAGCAGGCAAGGATATTACGATCACTGCTGCAGCTAAGGCTATTCCCAAGTCAACAGTTACTGTTAAGGTAACCGGTGATGTAGATACGATTATTTATAGTGAGTTTAAGGGTATATCTCCGGTTGATCCCAAGCATAGCGATATTAGTCTTACGCTTACTCCTGATAAGAATGACCCAAAGGTAAAAACCGGTGAGATCACATTCCAGACAGGAAATGGGTTGATCACTCAAGTAACGATGGGATCAAAATACAAAAATGTAGATTTTCTTAGAGTAACATCAGCCGAAAAACAGTTTGCTGTCCTTGATGCACAACCTTCAACAGGTACCTATGTATATAGTTTGACCGGTCTCACAAACGGTTCAACAGTAGAGGTCGCTACCGCAAGGATTAAGTCTGATGATTATGTGGAAAGTGAAAGTATGCTTGTTCATAAACAGGGTGATATCCTTGTTAAGTACAATTATTCTTCATCAAAACCGGTGGTAGGCGGTTACGCTACGTGTACGAATGAGGATACGGAAGTTATTGATGGCGTAAGGTACTATAAGAACAGTATTAGCGATATAACATGTGAACTCCATCCGTCTGGACCGAACAGTCAGGCGATATACAGGGTTGGTTCTGCAAATTATACGGTAAACGGCAGATCTGCAAAGCCCATGACGCGTAAGATCAGTTCTGCTCCTGATTGTGAGTATTATATGATACCTGCAAGCGATCTGCTGGCAGTAGCTTTTGCTCCTACAAAGGAAGAGACCGTTTCTTCTTCAAGCGAAAGTGGTGAGAAAGTATCATATAAAGTAGCTGTTACGGCAACTGCTGTAGAGAGCGGTTATAAGCCTCAGCCTGTTGCAGTGATTACTGATAAGACTGCTTCAGTAGATGTAGTTGCAAAGGATAATGGAAAGGGAATAGATTCTAAGGAAGGTTTGATTTACCGGAATTCTATTGAAGGTGCAAACTTCTTTGATACTGCTCTTGATGGCTTTGAGTTTACTTATGGTAATCAGGCCACGATGACAATAACTGCCAACCCCGGATTTGCTCTGGATGAAGTATCACTTCTGTCAAATACGGATTACGAGGCTGCTCTGAAGCCGTATCTGAAGACTGAAACTTCAGGAGGATCTAGGTATACATACTTACCGACACTTACAACGGAGCAGAAAGCGGAGCTGGATAAGACGTTAGCTGCAAAGGCTAAGAAGCAGACGATTGCTGATGACGGAACATGCACGATCAGCATTGCTTCAGTTAAGACAGCATATAAGGTGTTTGTTACTACCGAGGATAAGCTTTCGCTCACTTTGGACGGTGAAGAAATCGACAATACTTTTGATACAGCTAAGGAACTTAAGTATATTACGTCTGATGTTCCGGTTGCGCTTGTAAGCGGCAGCACACCGGCAACGATTGCTTCTGTTGAAGCCAAGGTAGTTACAGGTAAGACAGATGATGGTCTGACTTATGGCGCTACTGTTACGGAAACTGTTTTCCCGGAATTTGCAGAGGCCGAAATGGCAACGTTCAGTCTTGGAGAAGCTGTAGCCGGCAAGACTATCGAGATCACGGTTAATAAGAAGGTTGCAGAGGGTGAAGAAGCAGTTTCTAAGGTTGCATACTTCAAGGTTACTGAGAAGATTGACGCAGAAGCGTTTAATATTGCAGATCCCGGTTACGAGCTTGTGATCGGTTCTACAAAGACCATCACTCTTACAGGTAAGCTTGACAATGCCAAGTATACGGCAACACTTGACACTCCGCTTATATCAGTTGCTCAGGGAGTCGATACGACTGCAGATAAGAGTACATTGACACTTTCAAGTAAGGCAGCTGATTGGGACAGCCTTAAAACACCCGCGACATTTACGCTTACACTTACGGATGCAGTAAATAAAGTGACTATTGATACTGCAACTATCAGTGTAATTCCCAGCACTCTTACTGTGGAAGCTATTAGTGGACTTGCTGTAGTGCCTATGGCTACCGCTAACTCTATAGTGATGAACATAGATGCTTCAACAGTAAATCCTGCGGTCATGGGTCTGGATGGTCTGTATTACCGGATTAAGCTCAATACATTAGATGATACTTTCTACGATAGAACTATTACGAAGATAGTTCCTGTGAATGGGAAAACTCAGTCCTATACAGTTAAGCTTACTGAAAATACGGATTACTTCAGCGCTAAGCCTGTAAATTATACCGGTTCTATAGAACTTATACAGGCTACAGGAATTGAGGACGGCGAATTTAAGGAGATTATTGCTCCTTCTGTATCAAATGGCATAGCTTTAGCTACAGATAAGCTTGTTACCAAGACCAATGTTTACCTTGACAATGAAGGCAAAGAGCATGATGTTATCTATGCTACCAAGCTTAAGGTCAACAAGCTTCTTGGAAAGACTAAGGTTTATACGGGTATGGCACCCATAGATGTTATATCTGTAGAGTATCCTGATCCGGCCAAGGACGTACATGTTACGGATCACGCTCAGAAGCTTCAGAAGGTTGAACTTGTTAATACCAAGACAAAGGAAGTATGGAATACGGATTACGATCCGGATGTTATATCAGAGGATAATGATGTAGTTACAATCTATCCTGAGAACATCGCGGCCGGAAGCTATAAGGTAGTAGCTTATGCTCTTGAGCCTCTCGGTAAGGAAGTAACAGCAACATATTCATTCAAGGTATTACAGGGTATCGAAGATCTTTCAGTTACTGCTCCTACTACCAGAATATATAAGGCACCCGGTAAGGCAGCAACAGTCAAGGCTGCACTTACATATGATCCTGCTAAGCCTGCAACCAAGAAGGTTGTATGGTCAATTGCAGATAAATTCGGTGAAGATATCACAATATCCGGAATCTCTGTTAAGAACGGAAAAGTAACTGTTGATAAGAACCTGGCATTTGACGAAGACATTGAGTTTACTGTCAAGGCCGCAGCAGCAGACTATGCAGGAAATGATGCAGTTGGCTTGAGTGATCCTATAACACTTACAACTACAGTATCACAGCCCGCATATCTGACGATGGATGATGAACCTATAACCAATAATAAGAAGGATTACATATCAGATGATATAGACGGTAAGACTCTCGGAGCTTGCACGGCAGACGGTAATGAGATTGAGAATGTAACGTTTAAGGTATCAGGTGCAGCTAAGCTTGAGAAGGGTAAGTTGGTTGTAACCAAGCTTGGTAAGGTCAACATCACGGCAACCGTTACAGACGGTTCCGTTAAGAAGCCGTTTAAGGTTTCATTCTCGATCGCATCAGACAGCGGTTTGCTGTTTACGCTTTGTGATGTTACTGAGATTAATGGTATTCAGGCAGGATCAATCATTCCCGGAGTAACTGAGTATCCATTTACCAATGCTTATGCAGCATCAGAATCAATGAAACTGGAGATCGGTTCTAGGAGTGGTTCGTTGATTGCCAACACCGTAAGTATTAAGGGCGGTAAGGCCATTAACAAGAATAAGGTGATGAATGGACATAATTACTACGAGATCACACCTTCTGCACATGAGACGGTTATCACTATTACCGACAAGAGTGTGAAGCCTGCAGTTAAGTACACTATTAATGTAACTAACACCAAGGTTGCTGCAGTTAAGACAGCACCAAAGGTTGTTGCCTCGAATAAGTATGATGCGGCATTTAAGGACGGCAAGCCGGTTGTTAAGGACAATAAGGGCAAGATCTTCAGCCACTTAGAGTTTGGTAACAGCGATACATATACGGATGCAGGTGCTTACAATGATGTGACTTACACTGTATCGGCTAAGGATCTGAAGGTTACGAAAGCTCTCTTAGCAGTTACCAAGGATGATGAGGACGGAGATTTCTCTGATTGTGTAATGGCCAATACTACGAACGGAGTAGTAACGCTTGGTGAGGGCGGAACATTTACCATAAGATATGCTGATAATTACGGTAACTTCGATATTCCTAAGGGTACGTACACTTTCACCGTTACACCTATAGATGATGAAGGTAATGCTATAGCCAAGACTGCGACTGTCAAGGTTACAGCGGCTCCTGCACCTAAGGCTAAGGTTACGGTTAAGACCGTTACTCTTAAGGACTTTAAGGATATCGCCGATCTTGGATTTGGCAAGTTACAGAATGTCGTAGTAGAAAGCGGCGGAGAACCTGTGACACATAAAGTATATGCTATGTTTGGCGCAGAGAGGAAGCCTCGCGTCCTTGGTATCAACTCTAAGGGTGTGATCAACAGATTTGCTTCATACTTTGATGTAACTCTTGATGGTAAGCTTAAGTGTACCACCGAACCTACAGATGGTGTAGGCGGATATTCAGCTAAAAGCGGTATCTCAGGGTGGGTAGCATATACCTATATGAATCTTGATGGTTCAGAGACATTGCAGTATGTCAAGGTTAAGGTTATTCCTAAGAGCGGACAGAAGATAGTTCCTTATGTTCCGGAACCTTAATGTTTGAACTGTAACACAACAATAATACGGATTGACTCTATAAGTTGATCCATGAAAAGCCAGGGAGCCGGCATTTGCCGGCTCCCTTTTTGACTTATACTTTGAACAAAAAATCAGAGACCATACCGGAATCTGATATGGTCTCTATTGGTTACATACTTTTTGTTAGTTCATTGTGTTCGCTTCGAACGGGGATATTATTTCAATATGCTTTCGGCCAAAGCGATCGCATCTTCTTTTGAGAGACCCGGCTTCTCTGACATATAGTGATCAGCAAGCTTGGTTATCGCAAGACGCTGCCCCTCAGCACGCCCCTCAGCACGCCCCTTAGCACGTCCCTCAGCCAGACCTTCGGCAAGGCCGTATTCGCGAGCATCCTCGCGTATCGCACGTTCATATTTCTTTCGTTCAGTATCGAATAATAACATACCCAGCACCTCCGATCTGTGACGACGCAGGAATTTCTCGAGATAGCCTTCATCGATGCATTCTTCAATGGATAATTCCACGGCCCTGCGCACGTTCATGTTCCGTTTGTATCGATTTATCTTGTCTATCAAATGTACATATCCGTCCAGAGTAGGACATTTGTCCATAAGGCTCTGATTGTGTCCGTTGTTGATATTATAGATATGCACCGTAAGTTCAGCATCCGCTGCTGTGTCCTTGTTTTCGAAGGCATCTGACAGTCTCATCTCGTAACTGTCATCATCCTTCTCTTTTCCATTATAGAATACCACACATTTGGGTGTAGGCAAAGGCATAATCCGGCTGCTGTATATGTTGCTGTCGCGCTCATCGATTATCTTCTGATACTCGGTGGCAAGGTAGATAAGAAAGCGCACCGGCATGTTGGGATTATAAGTCGACTGGTGCTCATACAAATTGATAGTTCCGCCCAGAAGGTATGCCACATCGTTCTTATATGTGATATACAGAGCTGATTTGATCGTAACTATCTGCAGCTCGTTGACATTGGTATATGAGCTGCCGTTAAGTGCATTATACAGTTCCAGAAGTCCCTCCTTCTCTTCGTTGAAGATAAGGCAGAACAGGTTATCCTTGTGTTTGCGGATGTTACGCAGTCCGGAACTGAGACGGTCCAAAAGTGATCGGGAATAGCGGTTTCTTGACATAGAATTACCTCCTTGGAAAATGTGTACACAAACAAAGTGACATCTTAATAAGACAACACATTCATACACACATCACTCGTAATTCGATTTCTCCCGCGATAGAGGGGCATCGGGCGAACGCCCAAGATGTCATAGACCTCTGATATGTGTCGAATATAGCAGAATGCGTATATAGTGTCAAGATTAAAATGGCAATATGTTAAAACGTTTCGCTTGCTATTTGTCGACTATTTGCCGGCTCCCTTTGCGTCTGAGAGTTCCCTTTGATATAATGACATAGGCAGTTGTGAAAGAGAATAATATGAGAACTAAGACTAAAACAACAAAAAACAAACAGAATACCGATATGAACCTCCGCTCAGTCACAGGGTGGATCTTAAGCCGGCTGACAGGCGTATATATATTCTTTATGCTGGGTATATATCCGCTCTGGTACAGGGACAGATACTATGACATGGATTCCGCCAAGTGGATCTTCGTGAGGAACGTGACGGGAGTGTATGCTGCACTCATGATACCCACGGTCATCATATATGTGATCGCCTGTCATGCGGGAAAAAAGACGCAACCTGCATTTTCACGCAGCACCTCATCTGCATCCTCTTCGGGCGAACACTCTGATAAGGGTAACGGCGGTCGCTTAGGAGGGGCGAAAACATGGATCAGGGGTAATCTCAGTCTTACGGATATTTTTGCAATAGGATATGCAGGACTGGCCATACTGTCAGCGCTGCTGACTCCGTATAAGACGAATGTGATATGGGGCTACGACGGCTGGTACATGGGCCTGGTAGCGCAGCTGGGATTTGTGCTCATCTACTTCGCGGTATCGAGATTCTACAGTCTGGATGCGGTTTATCTGATGATCATAAGCGTGATGATGCTGCCTGTATGGGTGATCGGCGTGCTTATGCGGTTTAAGATCGATCCGTTAGGGATGTATGCCGGGGTGGACGAGAAGTACTATATCAACTTCATTTCTACGCTCGGGCAGGTGACATGGTACAGCAGTCTGCTGTGTATCGTCTATCCCGTGATCATTGTCATGTATGTGATCGCAGGGAAAAAGTGGAGCAGGATATGGTTCGGGGTATATACGGCAGTATGTTCCATGTCTGTAGTGACACAGAACTCCGACAGTGCCTATATGGCTCTGGGCGGGATATTTGCTGCGCTGTTCCTGTTGTGCATTGATGACGGTGACAGGTTCTTGAGATTTACGGAAGCCGTGACCATATGTCTCGCATCATTTAAGTGTATCGGACTGATGCAGTTATTCTTCCCGGACCGGGCTATTGAACTTGACCGGATCTCGGTATCGATGAGCCGGGGGATTGGCACATGGATACTTCTCGCGGTTGTTGTGCTGCTGTATCTGCGGCTTAAGTTAAAAGGTGACACATCTGTCATATGCCGTCATGCAGCCATGATAAGAAAAGTGACGATTACGCTGCTGTGTGTATGCGGAGCCGGACTCATCATATACGTGACACTGAACAGCAAGGGAGTGTTACCGGCGAATCTTAAGTCGGAGAATAACTATCTACTCTTCGATGATTCATGGGGCAACAACAGAGGCGTATCATGGAGATGTGCGGTTGATACATATGTGCATGACATGAATATCATCCGTAAGCTTTTCGGTGCGGGTCCGGACGGATTCGCTGAAGCTGTGTATGTGAATCATACCACCGACATGAACCGGTTCTGGGGTGAGAATACGATACTCACCTGTGCTCATAACGAGTGGCTGAATGCCCTGATCAATTACGGACTGTTCGGATGTATCGCATATATCGGGATATTTGTATCAACTGTATATGAGTGCATCAGATACGGAAGGAAAAACGCGGACGGTGCGGCAGTATACGGGATAGCGATCGCAGTCATCGCCTATATGCTACACAACTTCTTCTGCTACCAGCAGATCATATGTACACCGATCATATTCATACTGATGGGGATGGCAGGAGCCATGCGCAGATACGGATATGATGTAAAGTGATAAAGCATCAAGCCCGGCCTTCGATAAATCGTTGGCCGGGCTTGATTATTTACAGGAGGTCTACTTTAATACATTTAATCGATTGACTGAGGTATATAAGGGGATTAGAATATATTATGTATATGCTGATCGCATGCATAGGGGTGTGTGACAGACGGCAAATATAAGTAAAAAGGAGAAGAACATGAGGAAATTCAATCGATTTCTGACAAGGCCGCTTGCGTTGCTTATGGCGATAGCCATGACGATGACAGGCATGCCGGGTGTGTATGCAGAGACACTTAACGATGTACCTGCATATGAGACAGAGGATGATGTTGCTGTCACTGAAGAGGACAGCTCGGAGTTCATCTCTGAAGAAGTATCTTTGGAGGATAGTTCGGATATCATTCCCGAAGAGAAATCCGAGGAAGAGAGTGGGGATGTCATCTCTGAAGAAGAGACTTCGGAAACTGAGCTGCTCGGTGCATTTGATGCATCGACTTCAATTAAGGTCACCCTCATAAATGCGGCCGCACTTTCGGAGGGAAGTGAGCTGGATAGTAATATAGGTGAGGTCTCTGAAGCTGCTGAAGGCTGGGAGGAAGGAGATAAATATATCGTTGATCCCGATAAACCCTTCTATTTCTATGCGACTGATGGCATGTATGAGCAAGAATATACAGCAACTGTCACTTTGACTGCAAGAGAGGGTAAGACATTAAGTAAAGATTCGGCTAAGATAAGGCACAAAATGGCCAATAAAGATGATCCTCTCAGTTATCAGATCAATTCAAATGATATTAACTCGGTTGCATCAGTCCAGATAGAGGTTACTGAGTACAACCCGCCTACGGAGACATGTACACTCACATTTACAGGAGATAATGTACAGTTTGAAGCAACAGATGATTGTGAACTTATCATTGATGGCAAATCAACGGTAGAACAAGGGCAGGACTACAGCTTCACAGTTACAGCCGAGGAAGAAGGCTGGGAAGTAAAGTCGGTAACCTATGTTTACGGGTCTGATTCTAATCAAATCAGCCTTACTTCTGTTGATGGGAAAGGTTTGTATACTATTCCAGCAGTCACGAATGATTGTACAGTTACGGCAACAGTAGGACTTGCTACATATGATGTTACATTTACAAGCTTTGAAAACGCAATCGTTAAGTATAAGGGTAGCGATGACTCCGCTCCGAATACGACGCTTCCGGATACTAATAAGGTTACCGTTTCTTATGGCGATAGCTTTGCGTTCAAGGTAGATGCGGATCCGGGCTATGAAGTCACATCTGTTAAGAACGGTGCGACAGAGTTAACTGCTGTGAATGGTGTATACACGATCAGCAATATAACTGCAGCAACAACGATCACCATTGCGACTGAGAGATTTAAGCCCGCCATAGCCTATATGGGCATTGAAGGCAAGATGTGTGTCACCATGAACACAGCTGCCATACCGGATACATATAAGGCTGCAGAATTCAGGATGTGTTCTGCGGAAACACTTGAAGACGGCATTTATACAGTATTGGATCAGTGCGATCTGTCAAAGTTTAAGCCGGTAGAATTGCCGGTAGAAGGACAGACTGTAGGTGAGTATAAGATATGGGCAGCTCTGTCGGGAGAAGACGAAACGCTTACTGCTGAATCCAATATGCTTGACTTTACGATTTCTGCAGCAGTTGCTGATACGGCATTTGTGATCACACCTGCGTCGGGTTCCGAATTGGATAGTTCTTATGAAAAGGGAGCATTAACCATTCCGGCAGGAGACTATACAGCTGCAACCCTTATCTATCCGGATGGAACAAAGAAAAAAATTGAGCCTGCGGATAATAAGTTTACATGGACAGACCTTGAGACCGGCAAGTATCAGGTTTTCTTTGAAGCAGTAACCGGTGAAGGCGAAGGTGATAATATTATACCTATGGGTCTGGAATATACGCTTAAGACACCGGTATTCATCCCGGTTTCTGTTGAGGAGATTACTTTTGGACCTTTGAGCGGTTTGGACTATACGGATATTCCTTATGGAAAAGTAACAGTCTCTGTCGGTAAGACATTCTCTGTAGTGGCATTTGTCACAAAGCCGAGTATGCCGAGTGATCCAAGCATTAAGATAGAGAGCAGTGACCCCAAGGTACTGTCTGTAGATTCCAAGGGTAATGTTAAAGCTCTTAAGGCAGGTACAGCAGATATAACAGCAACTGCCAATTCCAAAAACCGTGACGGACAGACGGTTTCTGAAAAGATCACGGTCACTGTCAGCGGTACACAGAAAAAGATTAAGTCGATGAAGTTTACTCATGAGAGTGAACCGATCGTTTTTGATTCTTATGAAGTATATAAGTCCGGAACAGGTATCTCTAAGGACCTTGAAGTAACGCTTGACAAGGATTATACGGGAAGAGTTGTATGGACGGTCAGTGACAGCAGTATAGCAGAGTTTCGTGATTCATCCTGGACAAAGCCGGAGAATGGTGTGACAACCAACTCTATCAGGTTCCACAGGCCCGGACAGGTCACGGTGACGGCAACTATAGTTGATCCCATATATGCGGAGAAGAAGATCAGCTGTACCCTGACAGCAGATGGCTACTATCTGGATACGGATAAGTATGTACAGTATTTCTACAGCAAGAACAAACCGATCACAGGCTTTATCGCACTTGATCCTGATAGATTTAAGGCTGAGAATGACGCAGATAAAAGGTATAAGGTCATTGCGACAGGTAATGCGGCATTAAAGGAAGCTGTTGTTGTATATGCCGATCCTGCTACGGGGATCGTGTGTGTTAAAGATAGTACAACTGTAATAAAATCCGGCAAGAAGTCATATGCATTTAAGAAGGAAACCGGCGATCGGATGGCGACTCTGATCAGAGGAACTAAAGACAAGGATACTGAGACCATAACCGGCATGTGCGTCAATAAATCCGGTGAACTTCAGACAGGCTGGGTGAAGATTGATGATAAGGAATACTATTATGATCCCGAGACCTGCTTGATCGGAAAAAAAGGACAAATGGTACAGCGTGGCAAGGGATGGACTATACTCGGTGACGGCGGACTGTTTATGTCGGATCTGACCGGAAAATATCCCGAGAATTCGCTTATTTACTGGTTTAATAAGGGAATAATGGCCACAGGATTTGTATTCTTTGACAAGGACGGTACCAAGGCAGTCAAGTCAGGCGATAAGGATGCAGCATTTGCCGTATACTTTGATCCTGTGGACTGTAAGGCTGTAACCGCTCCTTTCAGGATAAAGAGCAAGTACTATTATCCGGCAACACCTTCCTCTGAAGAAGCGGACAAAGGGATAATCACGAAGATCCCGCTTAATGTTGCATACACAGGCGTTGACGGGCAGCTTCATGCCACCGATAAGAACGGGGCCGCATATACGAATAAATTCTTTACGGATGCCAACGGCACGATATATCTTGACAAGACAGGATGTGCGCTGAAGAGCTGCACCTGCATCATAAAGGGTAAGCAGTACACATTCGATGCTGACGGTCGCATAGCCGGTAATTCTTTCGCACCGGTGATAAATACCTATGTTAATGTGGAAGGTAAGCATTATCCTGTTTTTGCAAAGTCTCAGAAAACAGGTAAGCCTGAAAAGGGCGTAGTTCTGTATTACACTACAGCTGAAGATCCGGAGAATGCCACCGATGATTCTTATGTACAGATCAAGGGTGCATGGATATATGAATTAAGTGGAAGCGACTATGTAAAAACCTATTATGCTGACTCTAAAGGCAAGCTTGTGACGGGTATTGTGAAGATCGAAGATGTTGCTTACTGGTTCGATCTGACCACATCACAGCTTGGATTAAGAGATTATGATGGAAAGCCCCAATCAGATTCGGTTACATTTAAGAATAAGTTATATTGGTGTAAAACGGACGGATCCATCATTCAGAACAAAGGATTCAATTATGATGAGAAGGCGGAAGATTTCGTATTTGTCAAGGATAAGACAGGTGTCCTGGCAACCGGAATATATAAGTATGAAGGTAAATCTTACTTGTTCAGTCCGAAAGGAATACTTCTGTATGATAAAGATGATCCGATAGAAATACCCTATAAGGGCAAGTATTATTGTACCAATTACGGAGAAACCGGCGAGGGCAAGACAGATCCGGCTGCATGCTTCCTCAGAACCGGCAAAAAAGCAAGGCTGGAAAAGATCGATAAGACGTTATATGTCATTGATAAGGACGGAAGCTTAAAGTCGGGACTTATCACTATTGATAAAAAGAAATATTATCAGATGATCTCATTCGTGGAGCCGGTCGGAGTAAGCGATGTAGCCGGAGAGCTTTTGATGATCAAGGGCAAGCTGTATCTTATAAACAATGATGAAGAAGATCCGTATGCAGTAACGGGATGGCATATGATCGAGGATCCCGAGATAGAGGATGCGGATGCATACAAAGAATACGAATACGATGGCCGGTACTTCTTCTATTTTGACCCTAAGACATGCGCCGCTGTTACGGGATTTAACAAGCTTCCGAGACTTATGACTGATTCGAAGGGTATCGTTATTGATAAAGACGGAATTCCTGTAACCGATACGCTGAAGAAGAGTGTATATCTGAATCAGAGTGCGACAGATGATATCCCGTATGGAGCGCTGGCATGTGACACAGATGTTACGATCAAGGGTAAGCTATACAGATTTGGTACAGACGGAACTGTTGAGGAAGGAACAGAAGGATTCATCTATCTTGACAACACAGCTACGGATGAAGCCTACATCAGTAAGAAGGGCATTCTTGCTACGGGGCGTACGGCTGTTAAGGCTTCTGACGGTAAGACTGCATATTACTATTTTGATCCTGAAGGCAGGTTAGAGAAGAATGTTGTCCGTAAGACCGGCAAGAAGTGGTATTACTACGGAACAAACGGCAAGATGTCAACGAACCTGACAGCGCGGACACAGAATAACAATCAAGTATTCTGCAATTATAACAAAGATGGAAGTATCAAAGAGTTTGTTATCATGTCAGGATTTGGCGTAACTTCGGTTGCACGTGGTTGCACTGTTCTCCTGGGAACAAACCCCAATCCGTTTAAGGATATTGTTATTATCGGAGCAAATGGATTGCCTTGTGTGGGAGCCAATACGGTTGATAACTACAAAAGTTCTATGACAGTACTTGTGGAAGATGACGGAAGGGTCAATATTCCGGAATCCGGACAATACGGATATATGAGATTTGGAGGAAAACTCTACTATAGAGATATATCCGGAATGATAATGCCTGTTGTAGAGGGTGGTGTAAGGATTAATAGCGAGAGCACTCTGAATGAAATAATCTCCGGACTGTCTGAAGAAGAACAGCTAAGAATATTCACGAACTATAATGATTGGATTGCAGCCAAGAAAACTCTGCAGGATGATATAATTCCGTTTATGATACTTAGCGGCGAAGACGGGTCTGTATCAGCAAAAACGATCGAAGAGGGGGGTCAGCAGTATCATCTGAATGAATACGGTGTTCCGGTAGAATCATATTCGCCGTTCTACAGATCTGGCAATAACTGGTATATCAATCCGTACATGAATGCCATCCACAGCAAGTACGAGCATGGATTCACGGTTCAGAAGGGTGTTCCCGGCAGCTGGTGCCTGAAACTGGTAGACATGAATAAAGCCATGAAACTCATCTTTGATACACTTGATGAGCAGAAAGCATTGGAAGATTCCATGATCAACGCTAAGATAACCTGGGATGGATCAGGTAAGATCATTTCGATAACGGATTCCGTGACGGGCAGCAAGCTCAACGGTATGTATGAAGTGCTTGAAGTTATGCTTGATGATCATGACCATCGGGAATTCTTCATAAACATAAAGAAAGGTTCATTGGTGACCAATACAAAATATGTAAATCTCTTAGGGTTCACTCAAATGGTTACTTTTGACAGTTACGGTGGATTAGGAATTGCAGTTTCGTTTGCAGAGTGATCCGGATCAATGATCCGTTGAATATAGCAGGAAGATTTATTCGGGCGGGATTATCATCCCGCCCCTGCTTTTTGTGTAAAACAGCTTCTCAGTGTGCTGTTTCTTTGTAGGATTTTGAAGTAGTGGATGGTGTGCGATTTTCTTGACTGGACTATAGGGTAGGGGTAAAATTGTTGTATATCTGCCGGCGATCGCATACAAAGGAGAGCAAGACAGGTAGCAAAAAGTGAAAAAGAGATAATGACATAATAACAGGAGGAGATCAAATGAATGACAGAAGACCGGACGATATGGTCCGAATCACCACACCGGAACTTGCAGATGCCTATATCGAGGAGCAGCTTAAGGCACTCCGCGAACAGATAGGCGATAAGAAGGTATTGCTGGCTTTGTCGGGAGGCGTTGATTCTTCCGTAGTGGCAGCCATGCTCATCAAGGCAATAGGGGACAAGCTGACCTGCGTGCATGTCAATCACGGACTTCTTCGTAAGGGTGAGCCTGAGCAGGTAATTGAAGTATTCCGTAATCAGATGAAGGCTAATCTTGTATATGTGGATGCGACGGACAGGTTCTTAGATAAGCTTGCAGGAGTCACTGATCCTGAGCAGAAGCGTAAGATCATAGGCGGTGAGTTCATAGAGGTGTTCGCCGAGGAGGCTCGTAAGCTTGACGGCATCGAGTTCCTGGCCCAGGGAACGATCTGGCCTGATATACTCGAGAGTGAGGCAGGCATCAAGGCTCACCACAATGCAGGCGGACTTCCTGAAGATATGAAGTTTGAACTGGTTGAGCCCGTGAGGATACTGTTCAAGGATGAGGTGCGTATCGTAGGAGAGAGGCTCGGTCTTCCCGCTAATATGGTTTATCGTCAGCCCTTCCCCGGTCCCGGACTCGGAGTCCGCTGCCCCGGCGCCATCACAAGAGACCGTCTTGAGGCGGTTCGTGAGTCGGATGCCATTCTCCGTGAGGAGTTTGCAAAGAACGGGCTTGAGGGCAAGGTATGGCAGTACTTTACGGTCGTTCCGGACTTTAAGTCAACGGGTGTTAAGGACGGTAAGCGTACCTTCGACTGGCCATGTATAATCCGTGCGATCAACACGACGGATGTCATGGAAGTAACGGTTGAGCATCTGTCTGATGAACTTATAGATCACCTGGTACAGAGGATCATCACAGAGGTGCCCGGCATCAACCGCGTACTCTTCGACTATACACCCAAGCCTCCGGCCACGGTTGAGTACGAATAAGAGTCCGGGGACATTGTTATGAGACTCAGGCATATTAAAGGGGCGGAGGAGATGATCGCCGCCAACAGATTCGTTATAAACGATCCCGATTCGATGCAGGGACAGTGGGGTGAGGCCTTCGCGGTTAAGGGTGAAGGCCGGCCCCTTCATATAGAAGTGGGTACAGGCAAGGGAAGGTTCATAACGACTCTTGCATCCTACCATCCCGATATCAATTATATCGGGATAGAGAATCACTCGACGGTCCTGCTCAAGGCGGTACGTAAGCTGGAAGACAATGAACTCCCCAACTTAAGGTTCATCCTTATGGATGCGATGGGGATAGAAGAGGTATTTGCACCCGGAGAAGTGGAGAAGATATACCTGAACTTCTCGGATCCCTGGCCCAAGGACAGACATGCCAAGCGCCGTCTGCCGTCAAGGCAGTTCCTTAAGCGCTTTCATAACATCCTTGTTCCGGACGGGATCATAGAGTTTAAGACAGACAACAGAGTCTTATTTGATTTTGCATTGGAAGAACTGCAGTACAGTGATTTTGAACTGATCGATAAAACCTTTGACCTTCACCACGATGACCGTATGAACGCAGGAAATATCATGACGGAATACGAGGAGAAGTTCTCTTCCATGGGTAATCCCATATGCAAGTACATAATCAGGAATACAACAAACGCCGGCAGCGGAGATTGATCCGTACCGGCGTTTTGTTATGAGCTGTGTTCGCCATCGTATATGATGTACACAGCTGATCGTATAATAATGTCGTATTAGTTTTATCCTAACAGTGCACTGAACTCGTCTTCAGGCAGCGGCTTATAGAAGTAGAAGCCCTGTATATGATCGCAGCCTGCATCCCTGAGGAAGCTAAGCTGTGCCTCGGTCTCGACGCCCTCTGCAGTGACCGTAGCTCCCAGAGCATGCGACAGTTCGATAGTGGACCTGATGATTATCTCCGCTTTCTCCTGAATGCCTATCTTACGCACAAAGCCCATATCCAGTTTTACGATATCGAACTCGAAATTCTCAAGAGTAGACAGTGATGACATTCCGCTGCCGTAGTCATCTAACAGGATCTTGACGCCCTTGCTCTTGAGCTTGTTCAGAAAATCGCTCGCGTTTTTCTCAAGATCGGCATATGCGGATTCCGTCACCTCGATACGGACATATTCCGTTGCGAGAGGGTCGTTGGTAAACATATCCTGCAGATAATCCATAAATGCCGTGTTATAGAAGTCGATCCTCGAAAGATTGACGGCGCAGGGAACGATGAGCTTGAAGTCCTTCGCACGCTTCGAATTAAAATCTATTATCCTCTCGATCATGAACCTGTCCAGAGCGGAGATCTGTCCGCCGCTCTCAAAGGCCGGAATGAATTCGCCGGGAGATATCATGCCCAGCTGCCCGTGCTGCCAGCGCACCAACGCCTCAGCGCTGTCGATCTGTCCGGTCTTTGCATCCACTATTCCCTGGTAGAAAGCCTTGAACTCGCCTGTATCCATGGCCTTGTTCATATCGGAAATGAGCACACGCTGCTTGACGTAGTTGACACGAACGTCATCATTGTATATTACATGAGATCTGCCGACGGTATCGAGTATCGACTTCTCTGCCAGCTTAGCTCTGTCGATCATCTTGCCGATTGTGACATCTCTGTCATGTATCCTGTATATTCCGCACCTTATCGTGAAGTCATACTGCTTGAAACCCTCGCTGTAGGTCTGGTTGGCCAGACTGCGAAGACTCTGCTCACTTAAGAATTCATCCCGCGTGATGAGCACAAAGTGATCGTTCTCAAGCCTGCCCATGATCACGGGTCTGAGAAGCGTGCGGAGAATATCCCTGGTCTGGAATATGACCATATCGCCGCTCTGCTCGCCGAACAGATCGTTGATAGCCTTGAATCCCTTGATGTTGGTATATACTAACGAATACGGCTCCCTCTCTATCGGAATTTCATTGAGCATCCTTTCGGCATTCTCTATGAATCCCAGCCTTGCATACTCGTCCGTCATCCAGTCATGATCGAGAGCTGCCGATATATCATATACGAATCCCAACAGCTTGCCGGGCTCAACCTCATGCGGGAAAATCTTAAAGCACTTGGATTTTCTCTCTCCGATAAAGTTCATATGTACGGTGCGAACAAAGCTGCCGCGTTCATTGATCTCATTGCATATGTACTTAAGATCCAATTGTTCCCTGAACGGAGGCTGTTCCTCTTCCACTACATTGTGATAGAGATATCCTATGAACTGATCAAAGGTCTCCGGCGGTGCGCCGATGCTCTCGATCCTGGCCTGAACCGATCCGGGGTTCTTTCTCTCATAAACATGGTAGAACCATATGGAATGATCTTCTATATCTAAACCGAAGACACAGTCGTAGCCGTTATCCATGACCATCTTCCAGACATATCTGTCAACGGCTTCAGTTTCCCCCAATTGCTTTTTGTTACCCAATAGATTACCCTCCGTGGTTTTATACAAGACCTATGGCCTTGAGTAAGAGCGCAAACAGCATAAGCGGCGCTACATACTTGATCATTACTATATACAGACCTCTGCGCCCGAATTTCTCGTTGTTCTTGGTAATTTCTGTGATGATGGCCTCGGGCTTAACGATCCATCCGATAAGGATACATGTACCGATTGCCACGATTGGCATCAGAAGGTTGTTGCTTATATAGTCCATGATATCCAGTATCTGAGCAACGGCACCGTTAGGAAGCGTTACCTCGAAGTAGAACTTGTTATAGCCCAGACATACGACGATGCCGAGTATAAGTGCAATGGCACCTTCGACGAGAGTTGCCTTCCTTCTCTCCATATGGAACTGATCCATGAAGCTTGAGACAACTGCCTCAAGTATCGATACGGAACTTGTGGTAGCCGCAAAGAGGACCATGGCAAAGAACAGACAGCCTATCAGACTTCCGATCCTGCCCATCTGCAGGAATACCTTGGGAAGGGATACAAACATAAGTCCGGGACCTGAGGCTTCCATACCCTCTCTGCCCATGAATGCGTATACTGCAGGGATGATCATGACACCTGCAAGGAATGCTATGCCTGTATCGAAGATCTCAATCTGGCCGATGGATTTATTGAGATTGGTATCGTCCTTCATGTATGAACCGTAGGCTATCATTATACCCATGGCAACGCTTAAACTGTAGAACAGCTGTCCCATGGCATCCATCGTGGTCGAGAAAATATTCTGGAACGTGATAGAACTCTTATCCGGTATAAAGAGGATCTTGAGTCCTTCCATACCTGTCCTTGTGATGCCTGCATCATCGGTATGGCTGATGCTTAACGAGAATACCGAGATGACAAGTATGAGTACGACAAGTGCAGGCATGATAACCTTGGAGAACTTCTCTATACCCTTATCGACACCGGCCAGTACAACGACCATCGTGAGGAATAAGAACACGATCATCATGCCTATGGGTGTGGATGTATCCGTGATAAAGCCCGTGAAATATCCGTCTTCTGCGGCGGTCGCTCCGGCTCCCGTAAGGAAGGCGAGGAAGTACTTGACTACCCATCCGCCGATGACACAATAGTACGGCATGATCATCATGGGTACTATGCATGCCATAACACCGAGTGGCTTCCATTTTTTATTGAATAAGCTGTATGCCGTAAGAGGGCTCTGCCTGGTCTTGCGTCCGATGGCGACTTCGGTTGTGAGAAGAGCGAATCCAAAAGTGAGGACTAAGATAAAGTATATAACTAAGAACAGACCGCCGCCGTCTCTGGCTGCCAGATAAGGGAATCTCCAGATATTACCGAGTCCCACTGCACTGCCCGCCGCGGCAAGAACAAATCCTATCGAGCCTGTAAACGAGTTTCTCTCTTTTTTGTCATTCATGATAAAAAAACCCCCTGATGAATTATGATTTGGTAACTTTTATCGTACCACAAAACGGATATATAAACCAGTAGAAATCTGTGATATAATATATGATGTGTATTGGGAGAATAAGCTGTCAGCAATGACGGAAGAGGAGATATAGTACAGTATGTTCAGATTCTATTGCCTGGTGGGCTTTTCCATCTTTCTAATCATCTATTATATCCTTAAGGCGGAATATTACTGCAGACACGAGGACAAGTATGATATGTATAAGAGATACTCGCTTGCTCTGAGCATAATACATGATGTGAAGAGGCGCGGGAGGATCAGTACGGTCTCATACGGAGAAGAGAATCTGCCCAAGGACGGCGGCTATATAATGTATGCCAATCATCAGGGCAAATATGATGCGCTTGGGATCATGGATGCTCATAAGGAACCCTGCTCCGTGATAATGGATGCGGAAAGATCCAAGATGCCTTTGGCAACTCAGGTAATAAACCTTGTAAACGGCGTGAGACTTGACAGGACCGATTTTCATAAGCAGGTCAAGGCGCTCAATCAGATGACTGAGGATGTAAGGAACGGAAGGAGATTCATCTATTTCCCCGAGGGCGGATATATGCACAACGGCAATAAGCTGCAGGACTTCCTTCCGGGTGCTTTTAAGGTTGCCAAGAAGGCAGAGGTTCCGATCATACCCGTAGCACTGTATGATTCGCATCTGCCGTTTGACTATAATTCATACAGGAAGTGTACGACTCAGGTGTGCTTTATGGATCCCATATACTATGAAGAATATGCGGATATGTCCACCAGGGAGATAAGCGAACTCGTGAAGAAGCGCATAGAAGATAAGATAGATGAGTTGGAGGAGATCCGTAAGTCTAACGGTTGGAACATGTGGGTACCGAAGTATAAGAATTGCTGATACGGTCATCGATGACGGTTATCCTAAGTGACATTTCGGGATAATGTGATGATCGGGAAGGAGGTTAGTATGTCTGATAAGATACAGGAATTGGCTGATATCCTTAAGGGGAGCGATAACATTGTATTCTTCGGAGGAGCGGGAGTAAGTACCGAGTCAAACATCCCGGACTTTCGCAGCTCCAACGGTCTGTGGAATGAGAAGCTCAAGATCAATTTCACGCCGGAGCAGCTGGTCTCACATACTTTCTATGTAAGATATCCGGATGAATTCTTTACATTCTACAAGGACAAGCTCATCTATCCCGATGCAAAACCCAATGATGCGCATAAGGCTCTGGCTAAGCTTGAGAAAATGGGCAAGCTTAAGGCTGTTGTCACTCAGAACATTGACGGCCTTCATCAGGCAGCAGGTTCCAAGGTCGTATATGAACTCCACGGATCGGTACTTCGCAATTACTGCGAAAAGTGTCATGCGTTCTATGATGAGAAGTTCATCCTGGAGTCTGAAGGTATTCCCACCTGTCCTGAGTGCGGCGGACGCATCAAGCCGGATGTGGTCCTCTATGAGGAGGGACTTGATCAGAATATCATCAACCGTTCCGTTGAGGCTATAGAGAATGCTGATACGCTGATAATCGGAGGTACATCACTCGTTGTATATCCGGCAGCGGGACTCATACAGTATTTCAGAGGCAGGCATCTGATACTCATCAATAAGAGTGAGACCAGTGCAGACAGAAGAGCTGATCTTGTGATCCATGACTCCATAGGCAGGGTCATGAGAGAAGCCTTGGAACTTATGGGAGAGACGTTGGAATAAGACATCATCCGGGACATGATCTGCTCCGGGATGGAATACTGAAATTTATCGGATTTATGCGCAGAATGTGGCAAAATATGCTTGCATTCTGCGTTCTTGTATGTTAATATAAGTGCTCGTGATATATAATTCCTTGTCGGGAGCGATACCCGGCCAGAGACCAAAAGGAGGTAAAAAGCATGAACAAGTATGAGTTAGCCGTTGTTGTCAATGCTAATATCGAAGACGAAGAGAGAAATGCCGTTGTTGATAAGTGCAAGGCTCTCATCGAGAGATTCGGTGGACAGATCACGAACGTTGATGATTGGGGTAAGAAGCTTCTTGCTTATGAGATCCAGAAGATGAGAGAGGCTTATTACTACTTCATTCAGTTCGATGCAGAGGCAACTGCTCCGGCAGAGATTGAGCAGAGAATGCGAATCATGGACAATGTTCTTCGGTATTTATGCGTAAGATGCGACGAGGCATAATAGGAGAATAGTATATGAACAGAGTTGTATTAATGGGTCGTTTGACCAGAGATCCTGAAGTGAGATATTCACAGAATGACACATCCATGGCTATCGCGAGATTTTCGATCGCGGTCGACAGGAGAGTATCAAGGAATAATACGGATGGTCAGACAGCAGATTTTATCAACATTGTGGCTTTCGGCAGACTTGCGGAGTTTTCCGAGAAGTACCTGCACAAGGGCACAAAGGTAGCACTTGAAGGACGTATCCAGACAGGAAGCTATACCAATAAGGATGGCGTCAAGGTTTATACTACCGATATCATCGCGGACAACATTGAGTTCGCGGAGAGCAAGAGCGCATCAGAAGGTTCTGCAAGCGGCGGTCAGAGTTATCAGGCACCTCAGGGTGGCACAGCTGCTCCCGCACCTGCAGACGACGGTTTCATGAATATTCCTGACGGAATAGAGGAGGAACTTCCCTTCAGTTGAGCGGTTGTATAATGTAGAAGTGAGGTATGAGGGCTGAGATATCAGTCGCGCATATTTTTCACGCAAGTAAGATAGGAGGCATGTAGCATGGCTTATAATAAAGCAGAAGGCGCAGAGGGTGCTCGCCCCAAGAGACCCGGTGGAATGCGCAGAAGAAAGAAAGTTTGTGTGTTCTGTGGCAAGGATAATGCAATAGATTACAAGGATACGGCTAAGCTTAAGAGATACGTCTCAGAGCGCGGCAAGATCCTTCCCCGCAGGATAACAGGTAACTGTGCTAAGCATCAGAGAGCTCTTACAGTAGCAGTTAAGAGAGCACGTCATATCGCACTGATGCCCTATACAGTAGAATAATATCACGTGTACATAAGAGCGAAGACTCAGGTCTTCGCTCTTTTTGTTTGTGGAGGCGTTTGGGGTGGGGTATACCGGGACGACAGGAGGTACGACGCAGAGGAACTCAGGTATAGTGCCGGTACGGAAATGATTGGGCGCAGGGCATATAATATGATAGAATATGAACTATGAGTGACGGATATATCATAGCGATAGATATAGGAACAACGAATATAGAAGCGGCTCTGGTAAGAGTTGATCCCTGTGAGAAGGGGTTTCGGATTATGTCAACCATATTACAGCCCAATGTGAACCGGAAGTTCGGGCGTGATGTGATGACCAGGATCACACAGGCGGAGCGCGGAAACCTGCATCAGATGAGCATCGATCTCAGAACTCAGCTGTCGGAGATCATCGGAGAGTTGTCGGGTAAAGTTGACATAACTAAAATCGTAATTGCCTGCAATACTACGATGACACATATACTGCTCGAGGAAGACTGCCGTAATCTCGGGGTGTATCCGTTCAGTCCCGTTCATACCAAGCAGGTTGACATAATGTCAGATGACCTTGGCATTGCAACTGGATCTGATCCTGTACCTGTTACTGTACTTCCCGGCTTCTCAGCTTATGTGGGCGGCGATATCATGGCAGGCGTGATAAGCCTTGATCTTATCTCACATCCGGGCAGATCTCTGCTTATTGACCTTGGTACCAACGGTGAGATGGTATATCATGACCCGGATTCAGGAAAACTGCTTGTTACATCTGCGGCAGCAGGTCCGGCATTTGAACTTGCAGGCAGAGCCGGGGCTACAGAGATCATAGAGGGGATTGCTCATCTGCGAGACCGGGGGATCATAGATGAGACAGGCTTGCTTGCTGATGAATATTTTGACAATGGCTATAGATGTGATCAGGTTAACATAACACAACGGCTGATCCGTGATGTCCAGACCGCTAAGTCTGCCATCCGCACCGGGATCGAGATCCTGCTTAATCGTGCGGGCGTGGGCACGGGAGATATTGATAATGTATTCTTATCCGGTGCGTTCGGAGACAATCTTGATATCAGTGCGGCCGTTTCGATTGGAATGCTTCCGGAAGCTTTTTCCGACAAGGTAAGCCTGTGCGGCAATACCTCGCTCTCCGGTGCAATCAAAGTGGGACTGTCAGAAGTAACCGGAGCCGGGCCGGAGTCCGTGCCTGACATACAGTCTGCCTTCGAAGAGATATATCTGGCCAACGAACCCGTATTTAATGACCTATATATAGACAACATGGGCCTGTAATTCACTATATGTAGTGTTACATAGCAAGCCTGAAAAGTGGTATAATTATGCCTATGAAAAACCGAGTCAAGATCAAAGGATCGCTGAGGACATATCTTCAGGCGTCATTATATCTGGGAATACTTATGGTATTCGTGACCATAGCCATATGGTTCATCGAGTATCGCGCGGGGATGCTCATGGCGGGCTTCACCGTGCTGTATCTTTCCATCATCGGAATCCTGATGTTCAAGAACAAACCCATCATCATGAACGAGCTCGTGAGCTTTGCCACGGAGTACGGGCAGATCCAGCGTAAGCTTTTGCGCGAGCTTGAGCTTCCGTATGTTCTTCTTGATGATTCCGGCAGAGTCATGTGGACCAATAAGGCATTCGAGGCCCTGGTCCATAAGAAGAAGGGTTATAACAAGTCTATCTCCACTATCTTTCCCGAGCTTACACAGGACAAGCTTCCCGGCGAAGAGGATGAGACCACGTTTGAGTTAAGCTTTGAAGAGCGTGAGTTCTCGATAAGATGTCACAAGGTATCCCTTAAGGACATGGCTGAGAACAGTGATATCATCTCATCTGAAGGCTATGACGGATATCTCATCGCCATGTATCTCTTCGATGAGACAGCCCTTAAGCTTGCGCTGAGAGAGAATGATGACCAGTCTCTGGCGGTTGCCCTTCTGTATATGGACAACTACGACGAGGCACTGGAAGGAGTCGAGGAAGTACGTCGTTCGCTCCTTGCAGCTTTAATAGACAGAAAGGTCAACAAATATATCGCAACATACGACGGTATTGCCAAGAAGATCGAGAAAGATAAGTTCTTCATAGTATTGCGTAAGAAGTCTGTAGAGGCTCTGAAGGAGAACAGATTCGATATCCTTGAGGAGGTCAAGACCGTCAACATCGGTAATGAGATGGCCATGACCGTCAGTATCGGTGTGGGTCTGGACGGACTCACGTATTCGCAGAACTATGAGTTTGCGCGTACTGCCATCGACCTTGCGCTCGGACGAGGCGGCGATCAGGCGGTAGTCAAGACCACCGATCAGATCACATATTACGGCGGTAAGAGCCAGTCTGTTGAGAAGAATACCCGAGTTAAGGCAAGGGTAAAAGCGCATGCACTTGGCGAGATAATAGCCTCCAAGGATCGTGTGCTCGTAATGGGTCATCGTAACGGTGATGTGGACAGCTTCGGAGCGGCTGTAGGTATATACAGGATTGCCAAGACTCTTGACCGTAAGGCTCATATAGTGCTTGATGATGTGACCACTTCCATAAGCCCCATGAGAGATCTTTTCTATGGTGAAGAATATGAAGAGGACATGATCATCTCGGGAGAGAGAGCAACTGAGTTAGCCGGCGGAAGTTCAGTGCTTGTGGTTGTGGATGTTAATAAGCCCAGTATCACGGAGTGTCCGGAACTTCTCAGGATGTGTAAATCCATCGTGGTACTTGATCATCACAGAGCAGGAACGGAGACGATAGAGAATGCAACTCTTTCATATGTGGAGCCTTATGCTTCAAGTTCGTGTGAGATGGTAACGGAGATACTTCAGTATGTATCGGACGGTATCAAGATACCTCCGCTTGAGGCAGACTGTATGTATTCCGGCATGATGATAGATACCAATAACTTCATGGTCAAGACAGGTGTCCGTACGTTTGAGGCGGCAGCTTACTTAAGACGTGCGGGAGCGGATGTGACCAGAGTGCGTAAGCTTTTCAGAGATGATGTGGCAGAGTACAAGGCCAAGGCCGACTGTGTAAGAAGAGCAGAGGTATATCGCGGAAGTTATGCTCTGTCCAAGTGTGAGCCCGGACCGGATGTTGCCAGTCCTACGGTTGTAGGTGCTCAGGCAGCCAACGAGATGTTGGGCATCAAGGGTATCAAGGCAAGCTTTGTATTCACGGAATATCAGGGACTTATCAATATAAGTGCCAGGTCCATAGATGAAGCCAATGTACAGGTTGTCATGGAGAGACTCGGCGGTGGCGGACACATGAATGTGGCGGCCTGTCAGTTAGAGGGCATATCCGTTGAGGATGCCATGGCCAAGCTCAAGGAAGTCATAGATAAGATGATAGAAGAGGGAGAATTAGCTTAATGAAAGTTATATTGTTACAGGATGTAAAGTCAGTAGGCAAGAAGGGCGATATAATCGATGCCAATGACGGTTACGCACGCAATTTCCTTCTGCCCAAGAAGATGGCTGTAGAAGCCAACAGCAAGAATCTCAATGACCTTAAGCTCCAGAACGCCAATGAAGAGAAGATGGCAGCGCAGCGGCTTAAGGATGCGCAGGATCTTGCCAGGGATATAGAGAGTAAGACAGTGACCGTATATATGAAGGCCGGCGAAGGCGGTAAGACCTTCGGTTCCATCTCCGGTAAGGAGATAGCGGCTGCATTCAAGGACCAGCACGGGCTGGAACTGGATAAGAAGAAACTCGTGATGGAAGAGCCCATCAGAAGCTTTGGTACCTATAATGTGGATATTAAGCTCCATCCCCAGGTAACGGGTACTGTCAAGGTTAAGGTACAGGAGAAGTAGCAGATGGCTGAAGAAGGTGTCCTCAGAAGGACTATGCCAAGCAGCGTTGAAGCAGAGCAGGCGGTGATAGGATCCATTCTGATAGATCAGGAATCGATCAGTACGGCCTCTGAGATCGTAACCCCCGAAGATTTTTATAACAGGCAATATGGCACTGTCTATGAAGCCATGCTCGATCTGAACCGCGAAGGAAAACAGATCGACATAGTCACTCTGCAGAATAAGTTAAGAGAGAAGGAAGTTCCGGAGGAGCTTTGTTCTCTTGATCATATGCGCGATATAATCGCCGCTGTTCCGACATCTACTCATATCAGATATTACGCAGGCATCGTTGCAGAGAAATCCACACTCAGGAAGCTTATCAAAGCATCTGAGGAGATTGAGAGCAACTGCTATGAAGGCAAGGATGGTTTGGATACGATCCTTGATGATGCCGAGAAGAAGATCTTTGATATGGTACAAAGGAAGGCGACGGATGATTTTGTGCCTATAGATCAGGTAGTCTTAAGTGCCGTAGAGAGGATAGAAGCGGCTTACAGGACAGGCGGTACGATAACCGGACTGGCTACGGGATTCACGGATCTTGATTATATGACATCAGGTCTGCAGCCTTCGGATCTCGTGCTCATAGCTGCACGTCCTTCAATGGGTAAGACGGCGTTCGCCCTGAATATCGCTCAGTATATGGCTTTCAGAAAGAATAAGTCGGTGGCTGTTTTTTCTCTCGAGATGAGTAAGGAACAGCTCATCAACAGAATGATCGCGATGGAAGGCAATATTGACGCGACTCACTTAAGGAACGGTAAGCTTGATGACTCGGAATGGGATAAGCTGGCAGAAGCCGCGTCCATCATCGGTAATTCCAATCTTATCATAGATGACACGCCGGGTATCCCGGTGTCGGTATTAAGGTCCAAGTGCCGCAAGTATAAGCTGGAAAAGGGACTCGACTGCATCTTCATCGATTATCTGCAGCTTATGTCCGGAGACGGGCGGTCAGAGTCAAGGCAGCAGGCTATTTCCGAGATATCAAGGTCGCTTAAGAGTATCGCCAGGGAACTGAACGTGCCGGTTGTGGCTCTGTCGCAGTTGTCGCGAGAAGTTGAGAAGCGTCCGGATAAGCGCCCTATAATGTCTGACTTAAGAGAATCCGGTGCCATTGAGCAGGATGCGGACGTGATTATGTTTATCTTCAGGGAAGACTATTATGATGCGGATACAAACAGAAAGAATATATCCGACATCATCATAGGCAAGCAGCGTAACGGTCCGGTGGGTACGGTTGAGCTGGCATGGATGCCGGAGTACACCAAGTTCGGCAATCTGGATAAGAGGCCCAGAGAGAGGAAAGACTGACAGTAAAAGCGCGGATTAGACAATAATGTATGCACCGTGCAGCGTGGCGGATATTGTAAGCACATACATAATGACGGATATTAATAAAGAGGACAGGCGTAAAACCTGTCCTCTTATATCTTATTCTCTTATAAGCTGTTATCAGCCTTCAGCGATCGCAGCTACAGGACACTGTCCTGCACATGAACCGCAGTCGATGCACTTGTCAGCATCGATCTCGAACTTGCCGTCACCTGCTGAGATAGCGCCAACGGGGCACTGTCCCTCGCAAGAACCGCAGCTGATGCAACTGTCACTGATTACATATGCCATATCTTCATACCTCCTTCAAATTACTTATCGACATTCCTTTGTTAAAAATTTATCTATTTTTTTTAACAACTACATTTTAATACATTTGAATCTTAATAACAAGTCAAAAAGCCCATAATAACAGCGTTATTTTCATAACGGCAATCTTGATATGTTATGATGATATGCCGTTTGGCCGGGTTATTGATGTCCCTCTCCGTCCTCGGCTCTGCGCCTCTTGATACCGTTTAAGATCACCTGTTTTTTCTCAAGAGCCACGGCCTTATCAAGCGGCGGAACATCCTTAAGGACATAATCGATCCCCAGATTCTCGTACTTGGGCTTGGCCATATCGTGATAGGGCAGAACATCAAGAGCCTTAAGCGACTTAAGACCGCCGATGAAGTAACCGAGCTTCTCAAGATACTCATCATCATCCGTATATCCGGGAACCACCACATGCCTGATCCAGATCGGTATGTTACGTTCTGAGAGCAGCTCTGCAAAAGCAAGTATCCCGTCGTTGGGCTGGCCGGTGAGTGCCTTATGCTTTTCGGGATCTATATGTTTGATATCCAGCATCACGAGATCGGTCATGGTGAGCAGCTTCTCAAGCTTCTCATTATACTCTTTGTTGTTCGGCTTGTAGGTGATGCCGGACGTATCTATGCAGGTGTTGATATTGTTTTCTTTGCATAAAGTAAAGAGTTCTAAGAGAAAATCGATCTGCAGCAGAGGTTCACCGCCCGTGACGGTCAGCCCGCCGTCGGTGTAGAAGCCCTCGTTCCTCTTATACTGCTCGATTATGTAAGAAGCCTCCATCTCTTCGCCGGCATTGACAACCCATGTATCCGGATTGTGACAGTACAGGCATCTCATGGGACATCCCTGTAAAAATACGACATATCTTACTCCGGGGCCGTCCACAGTGCCAAAACTTTGTAATGAATGAATATGACCCTTCAAATTATGATCCTCCGTATTACATTACTTATTCAGTGTGCATTATTTATATAATAATATAACAGAAATGAGGGTCAGTAAATACTGACCCTCATTATATGTACTTAGGTCTATATCTTACATTGACTCATGGAATGTACGAGATATAACGTCTGCCTGCTGCTCGGGTGTGAGCTTAACGAAGTTAACTGCATATCCTGATACACGGATAGTGAGCTGAGGATAGTTCTCGGGATGCTGCTGTGCATCGATGAGAGTCTCTCTGTTAAGTACATTTACATTTAAGTGGTGACCACCCTTTGTTGCGTATCCGTCTAAGAGAGATACAAGGTTGTCAACCTGTGCTGCTGAAGCTGCCATAGTCTGTTCCTCCTTATTAATAGTGTTGTAGGTTATTGGTAATCATCAAGTCCCTGATGAAGTGTGGGGACGCTGCAGGCTAACGGAGTACGTGAACAATCTGTACATCCCATTGTCTCAACTTCCTTGACATCATCGGCACTCTCATCAGTGAAGACATTCACATGTCCCACTCCCTTGGTCATACCCTGGTCAAGTTGATTGATAAGGTCGTCAATCATCTCGTTCTCATTCATAGCTGCGCGATCCTCCTTTCTTCATCTTAGGAATGTGTTAATTACTTATTCAAGTCGACCTCAGATGTCCTAGCTTGACACGATACTGCGTATCGTTTACAAGCCTATATCGAAGTAGACCGTTTTTGATATCTGGTAGCCTATTATTTGTTGAGGTCTACTTCGATATCTCCTGCGAATACCTTGTCATCCTTGCCGAGTGCGCCGGGGATGATAGAGAAGGTATTAGAGATACCGTCCTGTGCATACTCGAAAGGAAGCTTAGATACTGATGACAGTGAAGCTACTGCACCGTGAGTATCACGTCCGTGCATCGGGTTAGCACCGGGTGCGAAAGGCTGTCCCTTCTTACGTCCGTCAGGTGTGTTACCTGTTGCCTTACCGTATGTTACGTTAGAAGTAATGGTAAGAACTGACATTGTCGGGAAGCTGTCTCTGTATGTGTGGTGACGTCTGATCATCTTCATGAATGTCTCAACGAGGTCATGAGCGATAGTATCAGCTCTGTCATCATCATTACCGTACTTAGGGAACTCGCCTGTTGTCTCGAAGTCAACTATGATGCCATCCTCATCTCTGATAGCCTTAACCTGAGCGTACTTGATTGCACAGAGTGAATCTGTAACAACTGAAAGTCCTGCGATACCTGTTGCGAAGTATCTGAGTACGTCTCTGTCATGAAGAGCCATCTGAGCTCTCTCGTAGCAGTACTTGTCATGCATATAGTGGATGATGTTAAGAGTGTTAACATATACATCTGCAAGCCACTCCATCATATCCGTGAACTTATCCATAACATCATCGTAGTCAAGGATGTCACCTGTTACAGGACGGTACTTAGGACCAACCTGCTTCTTGGTAACTTCGTCAATACCGCCGTTAAGAGCATATAACATACACTTAGCGAGGTTAGCTCTTGCTCCGAAGAACTGCATCTGCTTACCGATTACCATTGAAGATACGCAGCAAGCGATACCGTAGTCATCACCGTGTGTAACTCTCATCAAGTCATCGTTCTCATACTGGATAGAAGATGTCGTGATAGAAATCTTAGCACAGTACTTCTTGAAAGGAACAGGAAGTCTTGTAGACCAGAGAACTGTAAGGTTAGGCTCGGGAGCTGCACCGAGGTTCTCAAGTGTGTGGAGGTAACGGAATGAGCTCTTTGTTACCATAGGTCTTCCGTCTACGCCTACACCACCGATAGACTCTGTTACCCATACCGGATCGCCGGCGAATATCTGGTTGTACTCAGGTGTACGAGCGAACTTCACGCAACGAAGCTTCATGATGAAGTGATCGATGAACTCCTGGATCTGTTCCTCTGTAAATGTTCCGTTCTTAAGGTCTCTCTCTGCGTAGCAGTCGATGAATGTAGAAGTACGTCCGAGTGACATTGCTGCACCGTTCTGCTCCTTAACTGCTGAGAGGTAACCGAAGTATGTAGCCTGGATAGCTTCCTGTACGTTAGAAGCGGGTTTAGAGATATCACAGCCGTAAGAAGCTGCCATCTCCTTCATCATCTTAAGAGCAACCATCTGCTCAGAGAGCTCTTCACGAAGACGGATAACATCATCTGTCATCACGCGTCCTGTAGACTCCTTCTGAGCTTCCTTATCCTCGATAAGTCTGTCGATACCGTACAGAGCTACTCTTCTGTAGTCACCGATGATACGTCCACGACCGTATGCATCAGGAAGACCTGTGATAACGTGTGATGAACGACAAGCTCTCATCTCAGGGTTGTAAGCGTCGAAACATCCTGCGTTATGTGTCTTACGATGTGTTGAGAAGAACTCGCTGATCTCGGGATCAACAGTGTAACCGTTGTCTGAACATGCCTTCTCTGCCATTCTGATACCGCCGTAAGGCTGCATAGAACGCTTGAAGGGCTTATCTGTCTGGAATCCTACGATAGTCTCCTTGGACTTGTCGAGATATCCGGGACCGTGAGAAGTGATAGTAGAGATAACCTTGGTGTCCATATCAAGCACACCGCCTGCTTCTCTTTCCTTCTTGGTCAGATCCATAACCATTGCCCACAGATCCTTGGTGTTCTGAGTAGGTCCTGCTAAGAAACTCTCATCTCCGTCATAGGGAGTGTAGTTCTTCTGAATGAAATCTCGTACGTTGATCTCATTCTCCCACTTGCCACCTACAAAATCTTTCCATTCTGGTCTCATTTTGCTAATGCCTCCTGTAAAAAAATTGATTGATAGTTACATATCGATGAAGGTCTCGCGACGCTCCTTCATCATAGAATAGTTATTGAGAATAACTATTAAAATACCGTCGTGTTTACATTATAGGACCGTGTTATTACACCGTCAAGAAGGCGGAATGTACTTTTTTAGGAACAAAATGTATTATAGTGGAAGGGTTTAATCCCGACCACTATATCTAGTGATTGCATAATGGAAAAATAAAGGCTACTATGTCAGTGGAAAACTATAGTGATCTTAACGGAGGTACGAACAATGAATATAAGTCAGGATATGACAATAGGTGAATTATTAAGGAACAAGCCTGAGGCAGCACCCATCCTTATGGAAGAGGGCATGCACTGTGTAGGCTGTCCTTCAGCTCAGGCTGAGAGCATCGCAGAAGCAGCAATGGTACACGGAATGGATATTGATTCTCTCATGAACAAGCTCACGGCTATCTGATAAGAAGTTCGGTGCACTTCCATATAAGTATTGGAATAAGCATCGGTGCTGAATAAGCATTGTGGCAGAATAATAAAGACCGCAGGATTATTGATCCTGCGGTCTTATTTATGTACTCTTTATTATCTGTCGTTGATCGTATCACTTAACCTTGGCAAGTGTCTGGATTGCATTGCCCCGTATGACTTCCTTGTAGTGCTCTTTGAAGTAAGCCTCGCTAACCGATACCCTGCGCTCCAGTCTGCCGTACTCTGAGAGTATGTTGCAGGCCTTGTTGAAGGCGTTCTTGTCACCGTGCTTTAAGTTGAGGGCCAGTATATACTTGTCGGTAGCTATGTTGCGGTATAAGGTATTCTCGTCATCGTATATATTCCCGATCGCACCCGCCGGTGTGATGATCGAATGAAGCGAATCAAACGAGAATATCTTGGTAACTGACTCGTCAGCGGATCCGTCGCTTGATACGGCAGTTCCGTCTTCTCTGATCTCAGTCACTGATACGGACACGTCATCCGGTGCCGCACCGATTATATTGGCTGCTTCCTGTCTGATCCTGTTGAAGAGATTGACAAGCTCGCTGTTATCCGCTGAAGGATTGTCATTATGAGGAACATGATCGATAAGACCGCCGTCCTGAGGCTCATCATATCCGTATTCATAGTCCTCATCCTCATCATCCATGACCGAAGGAGCAAATCTTGAGAACCTGGTATCGAGTTCCTCGGGATCCTCCACCTTGGTGATGATGAGCACGATACAATCGGAGTTAAGCGGAATAGCCTCGATCATAAGAGGTATATCCTCCGCTTCAAATCCGAAGCTTATTGAAGCCTGCCGGATCATATCACGGAAAAGAGTCTTGGCTTTTTCCGTACCGTATGCAAGCTCCGAGAGCTTAAGTTGTCTGTCTGCCAGATCCGCCCTCGTAAGAGTACAACGAATCTGATGGTCATTTACTTTTTCAATTTTCATATTCTGTTGTCCTCCTTACTTTTGATCTCATCTTTGTTAAGATAGTTGTATTGTAGCAGAAAGTGGTTTTTAGTCAAGCATCAGGAGAGATAAATCACATTTATTAAGAATAATTTCATAATGATCGCCGTGTTCGCCCCGATATCTCAGACCTTTAAAGTTTTTCAAAAAAACAGTTGCATTATCTTTTTCGTTCATCTATAATGTGCCCACAAGAGATCGATCGGATATTCTGTGCCGAAAGGAGGAGAGTATCAGATCTGATCTACAGATCGGCATCATAGGGTCGCAACCTGGATGCATCATAGTATATTTTGGCCAGTCGGCCGATTTTTCCAACAAATAATTAATATTTTTGAATTTGGCTTTTGTTTTCAGCCTTTAAATGATTGTTAACCTTAATATTGTTGTCTATACGATACTGTATATGCGTTATGTCCGCATTATTCTCTGATTTTTTTCGACAGATAATTCACCATCAGACGATCAGCGGATCAAGCAAAAGGAAACAGTATATCTGTATACCATACTATGCGCACTTCCGGTCGGTCTCTTATTATATTTATCGGTTGATCCGTTCTTTTTCTGAATATTTAGGAATATATATCACGAATTCCTTTTGGTTGACATAACATGCTACATGTCAGATCCCGAAAGGGTTTAAAGATTATGAATGAATGATCGAAAGCGGGTTTTCCCTTATGAACGCTTAAGCAGAAAAAGTAATGACGATACCGATAAAAACTGATATAATAGGGCAGTCGCAGATTTATTATATAGAAGAGGGAAAGAATAAGTGAAAAAGAAAATTATACCTGCTTTGATCGCGATTGCCCTTATTATCATCATTCTGGCATTCGCAGGGGGAACGGCATACCTGCAGAGATTCGGTTACAGCAACGAGCACAGGGACCTGAAGGAATACTACGGCCTTGCCGGCGATTCCGACGTGGCCATCGTGCTTCAGGATGAAGTGATCGATACCAAGGCTAAACTTATGGAAGGAGTCGTCTACCTGGCATATGATGATGTCTGCTCGCTTCTGACCGACAGATTCTATGTTGATGACAATGACGGACTCCTGATATATACCACCGCTACGGATATGCGCATCAATAAGATAGGCGAGAAGGGATATTATGTTTCCACCGGCCTGTCGTTTGATTCTCCGTCGGATCCGAACTCCTTTAATATAGAAGGAGAACTTAATGATACGGAATATACCGTGTCCGTTGAAAAGGACGGCACGCTGTACATCGCGATGGACTATCTTAAGGATTATGCGGATTTTGAATATGAGCTCTTCCAGAATCCCAACCGCATACAGATGTATACGGAGTGGGGCTCCAAGAGCGTGACTGAAGTGACGAAGAAGAGCGCCGTCAGATATCAGGGCGGAGTCAAGAGCGATATCTTAAGAGAGGTCGAAAAGGGTGAGAAGCTCACTGTCTTAGAAGAACTTGAGGATTGGGACAAGGTCAAGACAGATGATGCGATCATCGGTTATATAGAGAAGAAGCATTTATCCGGTCTGACCGATGTGGCACAGGAGCCTGTCAGCACGAAGATAGCGGATGAATATACCCGTATCACCAAGGACTTTAAGATCAACATGGCATGGCACGCCATATACACTGAGTCCGGCAACGACACCTTCGATGAGATGGTCGAGGGAACGGGTACAATGAGCTTTATCGCTCCCACATGGTTCTCCTTGACCGATAACAACGGTTCCTACAGAAGCTTCGCCGGAGCCTCTTATGTGCAGAGAGCTCATGAGCGTAACATGGAGGTGTGGGCTGTACTTGACAACTTCAACGGCGGTGAAGTCAGCACCTACGAGATCATGTCATACATCGGCAAGAGACAGATGCTCATCAAGAACCTGATGGCGGATGTCGCCACTTACGATATAGACGGCCTCAACCTTGACTTTGAGCTTGTTCCGAGTGAGGCAGTCCCTCATTATGTGGAGTTTATAAGAGAGCTCTCCGTAGCCTGCAGAGCAGCGGGAGTCGTGCTCTCCGTCGATAACTATCCTCCTCAGGGCGGCAATTACTACGGCCTTGACGAGCAGGGAATATGCGTTGACTATGTGGTCCTTATGGGCTACGACGAGCACTGGGCCGGCTGCAGCGAGGCCGGAAGTGTGGCTTCACTTGGCTTTGTGGAGCAGGGTATAGAGATGGTGCTCAAGGATGTTCCGGCAGACAAGATCATCAACGGCATTCCGTTCTACACGAGAGTCTGGAAGACCAAGGACGGTCAGGTGACGAGCGAGGCCCTCGGTATGGCGCAGGCTGCCGAGTTCATATCCAAGTACAACATCGAGACTGCATGGGATGAGCAGACCTGCCAGAACTACGGCGAACAGGAGATGAATGGAACGCTTTATCAGGTATGGCTTGAGGATGAGGAATCCATCCGCACCAAGCTCAATGTCATGGACAACTACGGTCTGGCCGGTGTTGCCGAGTGGCAGCTGGGCATGGAGGATGATGCCATCTGGGATACCATTGATGAATACGTGAAAAGATAGAGGGCAATTGACACACAGGCTCTCCTTACAGACTTATATACGGGGCGGACACTGAATATGAAGTGGACTAGATTAAGGATAAAGACAACTACTGAAGCTGAAGACATCATCATAAGCGACCTCTATGACATAGGCCTTGAAGGCGCACAGATAGAGGATAAGATCCCGCTGTCTCCGCTTGAAAAGGAGCAGATGTTTGTGGACATCCTGCCGGAGAGTGAACCCGATGACGGTGTTGCTTACTTAAGCTTTTATATCGAAGAAGACTCTGACATGGCGAAGGATGTTGACAATGTTGTCAGTGAGGTGCGTTCCGTGCTTGAGTCCATAAGCGAATATATGGATATAGGAGACGGAACGATTACCGTTGATGAGACAGAGGACCTTGACTGGATCAATAACTGGAAGAAGTACTTCCATCAGTTTAAGATTGATGATCTCCTTGTGATACCTTCGTGGGAGGAGGTTCCTGCGGATGAAGATGCTTTCATGATACTTCATATAGATCCGGGTACGGCTTTCGGAACGGGAATGCATGAGACGACGAAGTTATGTATCCTCGCCATGAAGGAATACTTAAAACCGGGAGATAAGATACTGGATGTCGGTACGGGCAGCGGAATACTTGCGATCCTGTCTCTTATGTACGGAGCAGGGTACTGTGTCGGTACCGATCTTGACAGATGTACGATCGAGGCCGTGAGAGAGAATAAGGAGGCCAACGGGATCAAGGATTCGGACTTTGATCTTATAATAGGCAATATCATAGATGATGCCGATACTCAGGCTGAGGTAACAAAGCTTATCGGCGAAGACGGAGCTGATATCGTGATGGCCAACATACTGGCGCCTGTTCTTATCGCGCTTGCACCCGTTATCCCTGCGTTTATGAAGAGCGGTGCCGTGCTCATAAGTTCGGGCATTATAGAAGGTAAAGAGAATGAAGTGGCGGAAGCCTACAGGGCAGCAGGCCTTGAGGTTAAGGGTACAGATGCTCTGGGTGAGTGGAGAAGAGTAGTGGCCGTTAAGCCTTAAGATCCGATCTGCGTCCGCCCGGAGATTGAGTGTTGTTTGCTCAGGGATTTTTGAATGTATCATTTTTTTGTACCCCCGGAGAATATCCGGGATAAACAGATTATTATAGAAGGAACGGACTATAATCATATCCGCAATGTACTTCGCCTGAAGGCCGGAGAAGAGATATCCGTAAGCAATGGTATCGACGGCAGGGACTATCGATGCGGTATCGTCGGATTTGATGATACAAGTGTCATATGTGAGCTTCGATTCATCAAGGAAGCGGATACGGAACTCCCGGTGAGGGTGCATCTTTTCCAGGGACTTGCCAAGGGCGATAAGATGGAGACTGTAATACAGAAGACGGTCGAGCTGGGCGTGTATGAAGTTATCCCCGTAGAGATGGAACGCTGTGTGGTAAAGCTTGATGCGAAGAAGGCTTCAGCTAAGGTCGCCAGATATCAGGGGATCGCGGAAGCTGCCGCCAAGCAGAGCAGGCGCGCCATAGTTCCCGGGGTTCATGATGTGCTTGATATGAAGCAGGCGGTAGAGTACGCCAAGAGTTTTGACAGAATCCTCGTTCCGTATGAACTTGCTGCAGGTGAGTCCTTTGACAAGACCAGGAAGATCCTTGAAGGCGTAAAAGGTCAGGAGGATGTCGCCGTCTTCATCGGGCCCGAAGGCGGCTTCGATGATTCGGAGATAGAATTACTTAAATCTGCCAAAGCAGAGATCATTTCTCTCGGAAAAAGAATCCTTCGTACCGAGACCGCCGGCATGGTCGTCTTGAGTTGGTTAAGTTTGGTTTTGGAAATATAGTAGGGAGGTGGCAAAACATTTACATAAGCAGGTAATTGGAGACGCCGGAACTTAGGTCTGCAAGTACATCCGTGTACTTGCAAGCAGACCAACCGACATCCTGTCGGTACGTCGGCGTTCTTTGCTGACTTATGTATCGCTGCGTCGGAACCTTAGCGCAAGCGTGCCTGCGGTGCACATGTTTTGCCACCGACAGTATAATACAAAATGGAAAAGAAAATGGAAGCATACTTAGATAATTCCGCCACGACGAGGGCGTACCCGGAGGTGGCTGATATAGTGAAGCAGGTGATGCTTACTGACTACGGGAATCCCAGCAGCATGCACATGAAGGGCGTGGATGCTGAGAGATATGTGGTCGGTGCTAAGGATATCATCGCTAAGAGCCTTAAGTGCAAGCCTGAAAACATTCTTTTTACATCAGGTGGGACCGAGTCTGACAATCTTGCTCTTATAGGTGTAGCCCGTGCCATGGCAAGACGCGGAAAGCATATAATCACGACTCAGATCGAGCATCCGGCCGTGCTTGAGACCTGCGAGTACTTAAGTAAGGAAGGATATGAGATCACTTACCTGCCTGTTGACAGTGACGGCGTGGTGATCCTTAAGACTCTTGAGAGTGCGATAAGAGAGGACACGATACTGGTGTCCGTCATGCATACCAATAACGAGATCGGATCGACACAGCCCATAGATAAGATCGGTGAGATCATAGGAAGAGTCAATCCCGATACGTTTTTTCATACGGATGCGGTGCAGGGATTCGGTAAGGCGCAGATCCAGCCGAAGAAGTGGGGAGTGGATCTTATGAGCGTCAGCGGTCATAAGCTGCACGGACCTAAGGGTGTCGGTTTCCTCTATATGAGTGACAGAGTTAGGTTGAATCCGATCATCTTCGGAGGCGGACAGCAGAAGGGGCTGCGCTCCGGGACGGAGAATGTACCGGGAATAGCCGGAATTGGCAAGGCCGTCGAACTCACGATGGGAAGTCTGACGGAAGATGTGGCAAGACTTAAGGAGCTTAAGGCATATGCGGCAAAGAGGTTGTCTGCGATCGAGGGCGTCAGCTTAAACGGTTACAGAGACGGAGAATCGGCGCCTCATATCCTAAGTATCTCGATAAGGGATGTCAGAGCGGAGGTCATGCTCCATGCGCTTGAAGATAAAGGAGTGTATGTGTCGTCGGGCAGTGCATGTGCTTCGAATAAGCCTGCGATATCGGCTACTCTTAAGGCGATCGGAGTGGATAATAAGCTGCTTGATTCTACGATACGTATCAGCATGTCGCACTTTACGACAAGGGAAGAGATCGAGTATGCTTGCGGGTGCATAGAGGAACTGATACCGCAGCTTAGAAAATATGTAAGGAAATAAGAGATCCTGCACACATGCGTCAATATGACACGGATGTCATTTTGCACATAAAGGATGATCTCTGATAAAGGATACAGATATGGAATATACATCTTTTCTTATAAAATACGGCGAGATAGGCGTCAAGGGCAGGAACAGATATCTCTTTGAGAATGCCCTGGTACAGCAGATCAAGTATGCGCTTAAGCGCTGCGAAGGCGAGTTCAAGGTACATAAGGCGGAAGGCAGAGTCTATGTCGATGCCCTGAGTGACTTTGATTATGACGAGACTGTCGAAAACCTTAAGACCGTCTTCGGTATCAGCGGGATCTGTCCCATGACGTTTGCCGAGGATGAAGGCTATGATAAGCTTCGTGTATTTGTGACCGACTACATGAAGAAGGTATATGCGGGAGTAAAGCCCGGCACGACGTTCAAGGTCTATGCGAGACGGTCCAACAAGAGATATCCTCTTGACAGTATGGAACTCAATGCAGGTCTCGGAGAAGCCGTTCTTGAGGCGATGCCTGAACTTAAGGTGGATGTGCACAACCCTGACATAACGCTCTTTGTGGAAGTCAGAGAGAGGATATATGTCTATTCGGAGGTTATCCCGGGTCCCGGCGGAATGCCCGTAGGTACAGGCGGCAAGGCCATGCTCTTACTATCCGGCGGTATCGATTCGCCCGTCGCGGGCTATATGATATCCAAGAGGGGTGTCAAGATAGATGCGGTCTATTTTCACGCTCCGCCGTATACATCTGAGAGAGCCAAGCAGAAGGTCATAGACCTGGCTAAGAAGGTATCTAAATATTCGGGGCCGATATATCTGCATGTCATCAACTTTACGGATATTCAGCTGGCTATCTATGAGAAGTGTCCGCAGGATGAACTGACGATCATCATGCGCAGATATATGATGAGGATAGCTGAGACGATAGCGAAGGAGACTGGCTGTCTCGGACTCATAACCGGTGAGAGCATCGGACAGGTGGCGAGCCAGACTCTTGCTTCGCTTGCCGTGACCAACGAGGTATGTACCCTTCCCGTATTCAGGCCGTGCATCGGTATGGATAAGCTTGAGATCGTGGACATTTCGCAGAAGATCGATACATACGAGACTTCGATCCTTCCTTATGAGGACTGCTGTACGATATTCGTGGCCAAGCATCCGGTGACCAAGCCGAGCCTTGAGATAATCAGTAAGCACGAGCACAATCTCGATGAGGTGATAGACGATCTGGTTAAGAAGGCACTTGATGACAGAGAGACTATCGTCGTAAGCACCGGAGACTAAACAATAAAAGGAGCAGGTAATGCCTGCTCCTTTGTAAAACCGAAACGGTTTATCTTCTTAAACAACGTAAGGCTTAAGGATCTCCAGTACGGAATCGATATTGTCCTCAGCATGGATGTTCAGATCGATGGGCTTGGAAAGATCCAGACTGAAGATACCCATGATAGACTTGGCATCGATCACGTATCTGCCTGACACAAGGTCGAAATCGTAATCAAACTTTGTAATGTCATTAACGAATGACTTAACCTTATCAATTGAATTAAGAGAAATCTGTACTGTCTTCATAAAGTGAATACCTCCTTACTTCATACCTTGTCTATAATAGTAAGGGGAGAGCGCCTAAAAGTCAACCAAAAAAACAGACAAAAAACGCTATGAAAAAAGTAAGAACCGTAGCATTTCATAACCTTGGCTGCAAGGTCAACGCATATGAAATGGAAGTAATGCAACAAAAGTTCACAGAATCGGGCTATGAGGTTGTGCCTTTTGACAGTGTGGCTGACGTCTATGTCATCAACACATGTACGGTGACGGCCATAGCCGATCACAAGTCCAGACAGATGCTTCATCGGGCAAAAAAGAGGAACCCTGAGTCTGTCGTCATCGCAGCGGGCTGCTATGTCCAGACGGACACCGAGGGTGCACTTAAGGATGATGCGGTGGATATCATCATCGGCAATAATCATAAGTCTGAGATCGTCGAACTGCTTGAGCGGTATATCGATGATAAGCTGAGCGCACTTTCCGATCTTACACATGCCGTTCCTTATGAAGACTGCGGGATCTCATATTCAGAAGAGCGCACCAGAGTGGACATCAAGATCCAGGACGGATGCGACCAGTTCTGTTCATACTGCATTATCCCTTATGCCAGAGGAAGAGTCAGATCCAGAAGTCTTAAGTCGGTCACTGATGAAGTCAGAAGACTTGCGGATAAGGGATTTAAGGAAGTGGTGCTTACAGGGATCCACTTAAGTTCGTACGGGATAGATCTGGATCAGGCTTTCGTTGATGACAGAGTTCATCTTCCGGCATCCGATACGGTATCAGATGGGACGAGACTAAACTCACAAGGTTCTTATGTATCATATAACCGGCTGTCTTCATCCGGTGAATATACCAACAGAGCATTGATGGATGTCATAGAGGCAGTATCGGCCGTAGACGGTATCAGCAGAGTCAGACTCGGTTCCTTAGAGCCCAGGGTGATCACCCGGGAGTTCCTTAAGTTCATTTCATCCAATGATACAGTCTGCCCTCATTTTCACCTAAGCTTGCAGAGCGGATGTGATGCCACTCTTAAGAGAATGAACCGCCGCTATACCACGGATGAGTATTATGAGAAGGTTGAGCTGATAAGGGAGTATTATGACATGCCTGCGATCACGACGGATATCATCACGGGCTTTCCCGGTGAGACTGACGAAGAGTTCGCTCAGACCGTGGAGTTTGTTAAGAAGGTTAAGTTCTACGAGACGCATGTCTTTAAGTATTCCAAGCGAAAGGGCACCGTCGCATCGACTCTGCCCGGGCAGAATACGGAGGCCGTGAAGGCTGCGAGAAGCGATGTGCTCTTAGACATCTGCGCCCGCAAAAGAGAGGAGTTTATACGTGCGCATATCGGCAGGGAATGTGAGATCCTAATAGAGGAGGAGAAGATCCTTGCGGGCAGGCCGGTGTTTATCGGTCATACGCGCGATTACATTCCGGCTGCGGTTGATGCTGCGGTTTTTGATGGTGAATTATGTAAACCAAAGAGCGGAGATATCATTTCCTTAATCGGACGGGAGCCATATGAGGGAAGAGAACTGCTTTGTGACAGATCATAATACGGCGGGAGAGCGATTCTCCCGCTCTTTTTGCATAATCCACATAATGTACGTCGCGCTTGAATATCGGCAGATTATGCGGTAATATAGACTTTGGGTAATTTTGTACGGCGGTGGTCGTATTTATATAACATAATTGGAGGAAGTTATGCAGGAGTTAGGGAACACACAGTTTTTCAAGGTGGAAGTAGACAAGGAGATCAGCGTCAAGAGCGTGCTCAAGTCAGTATTTGACGCCATGACCGAGAAGGGATATAATCCCGTCAATCAGATCGTAGGATACATCATGTCAGGAGATCCCACCTATATCACCAGCCACAACGGCGCCAGAAGTCTTATCATGAAGGTTGAGCGCGACGAGCTGGTGGAGGAGCTGCTGAAGGACTACATCACTAACAATAACTGGGGTTGATATGCCGGAAAAAAGAAGGATTTTAGGTCTTGATTTCGGCTCGAAGACAGTGGGTGTGGCCGTGAGCGACCCGTTGCTCATAACGGCACAGAGTCTTGAGACCATAACGAGAGAGTCACCCAACAAGTTAAGGCGCACTTATGCCCGCATAGAAGAGATCGCGGCAGAGTACGATGTGGAGAAGATAGTCGTGGGTCTGCCCAGGCATATGAATGCCGATGAGGGGGACAGAGCGGTACTTTCACGTGAGTTTGCCGACAAGCTGTCAAGGCGTACGGGACTCGAAGTCATCATGTGGGATGAGAGACTTACTACGGTGATGGCGGAACGTGTGCTTCAGGAGTCCGGTGTGCGCAGGGAGAACCGTAAGAGTGTCATAGACTCAGTCGCGGCTACTTTTATATTGCAGGACTATCTGGATAGTATAAGGAAGAGTGAGGAATGAATAAATTGGAGAAGATCACATTTAATCCGAACGGCGAGGAGCCGGTTGATTTCTTCGTACTGGAGCAGACCCGTATATCGGGTGTTGATTATATATTGGTTACTGACTTCGAAGAGGGCGACGGGGAGGCGCTCATCCTCAAGGATATGTCTAAGGAGGATGAGCCTGACAGCGTGTATGCCATAGTCGATGACGATGAGGAGCTTAAGGCTGTGGCGGGAGTCTTCGAAGATCTGTTGGAGGACGTTAAGTTTGTATAGTTACAAGAATGCATCCAAGCTTAAGATCATACCGTTAGGCGGCTTGGAGCAGATAGGAATGAACATTACTGCCTTCGAATACGAGGACAGTATAATTGTGGTGGATTGCGGATTGAGCTTCCCGAATGATGATATGCTGGGAATCGATCTGGTCATCCCGGATGTGACTTATCTGGAAGAAAATATTGATAAGGTCAAGGGGTTCATCATAACCCACGGACACGAGGATCATATAGGGGCGCTTCCCTATGTGCTCAAGAAGATCAATGTCCCCGTGTATGCCACGAGGCTTACGATGGGTCTTATAGAGAGAAAACTTGAGGAACACTCACTGTCTGACAGCGTGAGGCGCAAGGTGATCCGGTTCGGACAATCGGTCAACTTAGGAGAGTTCAGAGTCGAGTTCATCAAGACCAATCACAGTATCGTGGATGCGGCTGCGCTTGCGATATACTCGCCGGCCGGGATCGTTGTACACACGGGTGATTTCAAGGTGGATTATACTCCGGTATACGGAGATGCCATAGATCTGCAGAGATTTGCAGAGATCGGACACAAGGGCGTGCTGGCTCTTATGTGTGATTCGACGAATGCGGAGAGGCCGGGCTTTACTCCGTCCGAAAAGACGGTGGGTAAGGCCTTTGATACGATATTTGCGGAGCATACCGACAGGCGTATAATAGTTGCGACATTTGCATCCAATGTGGACAGGGTGCAGCAGATCATCAATTCCGCTTACAAGTCGGGGCGTAAGGTCGTGGTCGAGGGCAGGAGCATGAGCAACATCATCGAGACTGCTCAGAACCTTGAGTGCATCAGTATTCCTGACAATACACTGATCCCGATAGAGGCGCTTAAGGACTATCCGGTCGAGAAGACTGTTATCATCACGACGGGCTCACAGGGTGAGAGCATGGCGGCGTTAAGCCGTATGGCGACCGATTCTCACCGCAAGATATCCATAACACCGAGAGATCTCATAATCTTCTCGTCTCATCCCATACCGGGCAATGAGAAGCCCGTGACCAAGACGGTGAATACGCTGTTAGCCAAGGGGGCTGAGGTGATATTCCAGGATGTGCATGTATCCGGTCACGCCTGCAGGGAAGAGATAAAGCTCATATATACTCTGGTAAGACCCAGGTATTCGATCCCGGTACACGGGGAATACAAGCATCTTATGGCTCAGGCATCGCTTGCAAAGGAGCTGGGCATACCGGATGAGAATATCTTCATACTTAACAGCGGCGATGTGCTGGAGCTTAATGATGAAGGTGCATCCGTGACGGGCAAGGTCCAGACAGGCGATGTGCTTGTGGACGGCCTGGGTATCGGTGATGTGGGCAATGTCGTCTTAAGAGACAGGCAGATATTGGCCGAGAACGGTATCATTATGGCAGTCATGGCCATAGAGAGTGTATCGGGGATTATGGTCTCGGGTCCCGAGCTTGTGACCAGAGGATTCATATACGTGAAGGAATCCGATGCCGTAATGGAAGAGATGAGAGAGATCGTCCAGCTGGCGGTCGAGAGACTTACTGACAAGGGTGTCAGGGACTTCAGTAAGATAAGGACGGTTGTTCGCGATGAGCTGAGCAGTTATATATGGAAGAGTATGAACAGAAGGCCCATGATCCTTCCTGTCATATTGGAGGTTTAGAAGATGAACAAGATAGATACCAGAGAACTGATCATATCGATATTCTCGGTTGCGCTTAAGGTGGTGCTCTTTGTGATCGCCGCCATGTTCATATACAAGTATGCCCTTGTAGGCTACGACTACGGCTACAGGATATTCGGCGAAGAGCCCATGGCTACAGGTGAAGGACGCAAGGTGGCCGTTACAGTGGGCGCAGATATGGGTGTTAAGGATATAGGCCAGACGCTTGAGAATAAGGGACTTATCAGAGACGCCAACCTCTTCAGGATCCAGGAGAGGCTCTCTGAGTATCACGGCGAGATCAAGCCCGGCATATACGAGCTCAATACCAACATGACGGCTGAAGAGATGATAGCCATTATGGCGTCTGCGGATGAAGAGGACGGAGACGGCAAGAGCGGCGGTTCTGATTCGGGCAGCGGTTCCGGCGGACAGACTCCCGGACCTTTAGGCAGTGAAGAAGAGTATTATATAGATACTGAGGATTCCGATCCCGGGGCAGCGACCGACGGAGCATATGCGCCCATAGAAGAAGGCGGAGAGACTGAGTAATCCCGGATGTACCTGTGGCGGAGTTAGAGATGATCACGGAAGAGAGACTGACAACATTTATCAATTCCATGGATGAAGGCCTGCCTGAGGATCTGGCTGCGCTTGAAAAGGAAGCACTGTCTGCATATGTCCCTATAATACGTAAGGACATGCAGGCTTTTCTTAAATATATGATGTACGCCTGTAAGCCTGCGACCATCCTTGAAGTGGGCACGGCAGTGGGCTTTTCGGCGCTTCTTATGAGCGAGTATGCGCCTGAGGCTCAGATCACGACGATAGAGAATTACGATAAGAGGATTCCCGTTGCCACGGAGAATATCAGGCGCTTCGGCCGAAGTGACAGGATAGTTCTCATGGAAGGGGATGCGCTTGAGATATTGCCGACGCTGTCAGACCCCTATGATTTTATCTTCATGGACGCGGCAAAAGGACAGTATATTAACTATCTGCCGGATATATTGCGGCTGCTTAATCCGGGAGGAACACTGGTGTCGGATAATGTGCTTCAGGACGGAGATGTCATCGAGTCCAAGTATGCGGTGGTCAGGAGAGACCGCACCATTCACACGCGGATGCGGGAATATCTGTATGAGCTTAAGCACAATGATGCGCTGGTGACAGTCATCCTGCCTGTAGGAGACGGGATTACGGTGAGCGTTAAGAAATAGAGGAGAGATTATGGAAAACAGAGAATTGAATTCAAGCGATCATATCGATGTGGAGGAACTGTTCGGATGCAACGTGTTCTCCATGGGAGTCATGAGAGAGAGACTTCCGCAGGATGCGTTTGCCGAGATCGAGTCTGTCATCGAGCACGGCGGAGAGTTAAGTCTTAAGACTGCTGATGTGGTCGCGCGTGCCATGAAGGAATGGGCCATAGAGAAGGGAGCGACTCACTATACCCACTGGTTCCAGCCGCTGACCGGCATTACTGCGGAGAAGCATGATTCGTTCATATCCCATCCGGATAAGGACGGACATATGCTCATGGAGTTTAGGGGCAAGGAGCTTATAAAGGGTGAGCCCGATGCTTCTTCATTCCCGTCAGGCGGTCTTCGTGCCACATTCGAGGCCAGAGGATATACGGCATGGGATCTTACTTCTCCCGCATTTATCAAGGAGACGGCTACGGGGCCTACCCTCTGTATCCCCACAGCTTTCTGTTCATATACGGGCGAGTCTCTTGATAAGAAGACTCCGCTTCTTCGTTCGCTCGAAGCCCTGAGCACTCAGGCACTTCGTATCGTTCGTTTATTCGGCAACACCACGGCCACGAAGGTCAATACATCCGTCGGGGCCGAGCAGGAATATTTCCTTATAGATGAGACCAAGGCACGCAAGAGAGAGGATATCATCTTCTCAGGCCGCACTCTCTTCGGTTCTCCCGCACCCAAGGGTCAGGAGATGGATGATCATTACTTCGGCGTCATCAGAGAGAGAGTCGGTGCATTCATGCATGATGTCAATATAGAGCTCTGGAAGCTGGGAGTGACTGCCAAGACTCAGCATAATGAGGCAGCCCCGGCCCAGCATGAGCTTGCGCCCATATATGAGTCGGCCAATATAGCAGTGGATCACAACCAGCTTGTGATGGAGACGCTTAAGCGTACAGCCGAGAAGCACGGTCTGCGTTGTCTTCTCCATGAGAAGCCCTTCGCCGGTGTCAACGGTTCCGGCAAGCACAACAACTGGTCGATCACGACAGATGACGGCATCAACCTCTTAGAGCCCGGCGAGACGCCTAATGAAAACGTACAGTTTTTGCTTGTGCTGGCCTGCATAATGAAGGCTGTGGACACTCACGCCGACCTGTTGAGACAGAGCGCATCCAACGTGGACAACGATCTTCGCCTCGGCGGTAATGAAGCACCTCCGGCCATCATCTCGATGTTCCTCGGAGAGCAGCTTGAGGACGTGGTTCGTCAGCTCGTTGAGACCGGAACGGCAGCAAGCCTTAAGGAAGGCGGTACGCTTCAGACAGGCGTATCCACTCTTCCTGATTTTGAGAAGGATGCAACGGACCGTAACCGTACTTCGCCTTTTGCCTTTACGGGTAATAAATTTGAATTCCGTATGGTGGGAAGTGAGGATTCCATCGGAAGCCCCAATACCACTCTTAATGCGATTGTTGCTGAAGCCTTCTGCGAAGCGGCAGACAGACTCGAGGCGGCAGATAACTTCGACATGGCTGTCCATGATCTTATCAAAGAGTACATGGCAAAGCATGAGCGTATCATATTCAACGGAGACGGATATTCGCCCGAGTGGGTGGAGGAAGCGAAGCGCCGCGGTCTTCCCAATATCCCGTCCATGGTACAGGCAGTTGAGACGCTTACAACCGATAAGTCCATAAAGCTCTTTGAGAAGTTCGGTATATTTACCCGCGGTGAACTGGAGTCACGTGCGGAGATCTTGTATGAGACCTATGCAAAGACTATCAATATAGAAGCGCTCACCATGGTAGATATGGCCAACAAGCAGCTGGTTCCTGCGGTCATAAGATTCTCGGGTAAGCTCGCGGAGACAGTGAACGCTACGACGGCAGCAGGCGGAGATGCCAAGGTGGCATCAGACCTGCTTAAGCGCGTGACCGGACTTCTTACAAAGATGCAGGATGCGAGAGTCAATCTCTCCATCATCGAGAAGGAAGGTTCTGCCATGGAGCGCGGACGCGAGCAGGCATTCCACTATTATGAGAAGGTTGTACCCGCCATGGAAGAACTGCGAAGTGCCGCCGATGAACTGGAGCGCATAGTGGATAAGGCTTACTGGCCCTTCCCGACTTATGCGGACCTTATGTTTGAACTGTGATCTGCCCGGCGGTTGTCAAGCCATGACTGATCGAATTTGAAACGGATCAACAATATGAAGAGACCTGAATTACTGGTCCCTGCCAATAACCTCGAAGTCCTTAAGGAAGCCGTGTACTATGGAGCTGATGCCGTGTATATAGGCGGAGAGGTGTTCGGCCTGCGGGCCAAGGCCAAGAATTTCACAATGGAAGAGATGCAGGAGGCTGTCAATTTTGCCCATGAACACGGTGTCAAGGTGCATGTGACGGTCAATATCCTTGCGCATAATAATGACCTTAAGGAGGCGCGCACCTATCTTGAGGAGCTTAAGCAAATCCGCCCCGATGCGCTCATAATCGCAGACCCCGGCATGTACGGACTGGCGAAGGAGATCTGTCCGGAGATAGACAGGCACATTTCCACCCAGGCCAACAACACCAATTACCTGACCTATAAGTTCTGGTATGAGCAGGGGGCCAAGCGCGTCGTGTCTGCACGGGAACTGAGTCTTAACGAGATCAAAGAGATCCGCGCCAACATCCCTGATGATATGGAGATCGAGAGCTTCATCCACGGAGCTATGTGCATCTCCTATTCGGGCAGGTGTCTCTTAAGCAACTACTTCACCGGCCGCGATGCCAATCTCGGCGAGTGCACCCATCCCTGCCGCTGGAAGTATGCGGTAGTCGAGGAGGAGCGCCCCGGCCAGTATCTGCCCGTGTTTGAAAATGAGCGCGGAACCTATATATTCAACAGCAAGGATCTGTGCATGATAGAGCACATCCCCGAGCTTATAGACGCAGGTATCGACTCCTACAAGATAGAGGGACGCATGAAGACCGCACTCTATGTGGCCACCGTCGCCCGCACCTATCGCAGGGCCATCGATGATTATCTGGAGTCGCCCGAGAAGTACGCCGCCAACATGGACTGGTACAGGGAGGAGATCCGCAAGTGCACTTACAGAGGCTTTTCCACCGGCTTTTACTTCGGCAAGCCCTCGGCTGAGACGCAGGTCTACGGCTCGAGCACATATATCAACGAATCCGTCTATCTGGGGATCGTCTACGAGGTGACTGACAGCCTTCCGACAGAGTCCGGTACGGGCAAAACCGGCGCGTCTGACTCTTCACCGGACTGCAATGTTCCATATATCCGCATCGAACAACGCAATAAGTTCTGCAAGGGCGATATCATAGAGATCATGAAGCCCGACGGGCGCAATATAGAGACAGAAGTCTTGGGTATATATGCAGAAAACGGCACGGAACAGGAGTCCGCGCCGCATGCTAAGCAGATGTTATATGTGAAGCTGTCCGAGCCCGCAGAAGTTTATGATATCCTGCGATGCCCGGCAGAGGATGGACAGGAGTCTTAGATCATATCACGATCCCGTCCACTCCGGTTATTGTGAAGTAGAATGTTTTCCTGCCGCCGTATTGATAGGTCCCGGCGCCGCTGTTGCGCTTAAGGATGACCGTGAATGAGCCGCCCTTTTTGCCGGTTCCGACAGAGTTATTGTTGCCGTATTCCACGGTGAAATTGTCGGCATCCAATACGGTACCGTCTTTAAGTGTTACTGATATCACACCGTCTCCCGGATTTTTGTCAAATCGTATCTGACCTCCCTTAAACGGTAGCGGCCGTTTGCTGTCTGCAGGGAAATCATATTCTTCGCCGTTGAAGCTCACCTTTGCTCCCACGATAGTTGCGGAAGAATCGTATATCGTATAATCCTTTTCAAGCGCAACATTATTGAAATCATATCCGGTGATTATCTTTGCTTTGCTGTTTCCGATCATAACCGAATAATTGTTGGTGCCGTTTTCGGTCAGGAGCAGCTTATACTGTCCGCTGCCTATCTTGGCAAGGCTCATTCTTCCGGCATCCAGATCGGCGCCGTTCTTATAATATGCCTGATACAGAGTTATCTTCGGCTGCAAATTTCCGCGGGAAGGCTTGATCACCGGCTCATATTGAGCATAGAAATCACTGACATACTCCGGTACATAGTTCGTTGTCTTTCCGTATTCTCTGATATAACTGTCACCGGTTAACACGGGGATCGTAATGTCGCTTACCGTGATCGGATCGACAGAAAACTTAAGCTTCTTTGATTTCCCCTTAAAGACCTTACCGTCTCCCTGTATATACAGTCCGGCGCTGTTACCGGTCTTTTTGTTGTTGGAGACAGTAAATTTCAAATTAACCGTTGTCGGATGATCCCCATCGTTATCCGTTATCTGGCTTGTCATACCGTTGTATGTCATATCTCCGAGATGATTGGCATAACCGTTTAGAGTAACAACGATATTCTTCGGAAGTGCTCCACCTGCATTATAATCTGCAGAATCGTAGCTTATGCGGAGTATGCCCTTGCTGATGGCTTCCTTGGTAGTGATCCCGCTTCGTTTAAACTTGACCGTAGGTACATAATCATGATCAACACCCGGGCCGACAGGCCAGATCGTATTGACATATGTTCCGGGATTCTTGTTGTAATGACTGTGTGATATCCATATGGCATTATAAAGCATGGAGTTTTTCACACTGTCATAATTTGAGTAGCCATCACTGTTAAAACTCATTACACTTTCCAGAGTTCTGACGACAACGTTCATACGATAAGAGTTGTATTGAGAATTAAAGCCGTTGGTTTCATCGCGGCCGTTATACTTAAGAGACGGCGATGTGAGCTTAAACCATTTCGGATTGATACGGATTCCTTTGATCCGGACGCTCTTTGCATTTTTGCCTCCAAACAGACCGTTATCGTTGCCCTCTATAGCCGTGATCCTTACGGAATATTTATTGGATATGTAGATTCTCGGCTTTATACCGAGTCCGCCCTCGTATACTTCGCTGCTGTTTTGTGAGTGATAGACATATGAGCCGCCGACTCTCTCTTTTTTGTATACGTATGGGAAGTCTGTCCCGTCAAAGGTCACATAGTAGTCCTTGCCTTCCGTCAGCACTCGTTTGTCGCTGCCCTTGCCGATAGTGACTTTGATCCCGAAATCATCAGCGGTATATCCGCTTTTCCTATAGTTAAGCTTAGTCTTCTTAACCGTTACGGTGGCTTTTGCCAGATCCTGAGAAGTGTCACCTATCACAATGAACTGACAGTTCCGGATATCAGTTCCTACATATGAGCAGACCTCAGGATTGGGAATCGATCCGTCAGATCCGTCTCTGAATTCACTGTCATAATCCTGTCCGAAAGCAGATCCGCAGTAGTTGCCGATCCCGCGTACCATAAAGAGGTATTTGCCCTCCTTGCTGATCTTGTTCGGATTGGACTCATCACATTTCTTCCACATGTCATCTTCATATATGTAAAGCCTTGTCTCATAGTCTTTTCCGGATTTCAGAGAATAGGTTTTATAGACATATTTCTTTCCGGTATAAATGCTCCTCCTGATCTTTACGGTCGGAGATATCTTGCTGCTTAGCTTTCCGTTCGACTTAAGAACGTAACTGTACTTAAGACCCGATATCTGTGCAACGGGATAATCACCTAAGTCAGCAGGTAAAATATCGAAATAGACTGTTGCACTGAATCCCTTATAGTTTCCGATTCCCGTGACGACCGCACAGGGGCGTTTAAGATCCCCGTCTTCTTCCGTATATAAGGGCTTGTATTCCCCGTCGGGAGTCATATACACAGAAGCATTCTTATTGTTTTTATATTTAACTTTGTAGTCTGTGCCGTATCTGAGTACTTCGTTCGTTCCGTCTTCGACATATTTGACTGTCAGACCAAGATCGTTACTTGCAGACTTACTTGCTTTGGCACTGTGGCTCACATGCGGAAGACCGTTATATATCACGGCCGGAAGAGAATCTATATATATGTTTTCTGATGCTTTTCTGCATACATTTGCCGTCAGATAATAGTCGGTTTTCCGTGAAAGCTTATAATCTTCGCCACTGTAATAATTCTTGAATTCAGGATCCAAAGGGGTCATATTGTATGCTTGCGATATGGCATCCACAGTGACCCTCCAGGTAACAATGGAATCCCCTCTCTCTGTATTGATTAATCCGCCCATTGTGGGATAAACCTCGGACAATACCCCGAGATTATTGAGGACTTCTTTGATGGTCCTCCCGGGAGAGACATAATCCTGATCAAGAACGTATGTCAGCTCTTTTGAGAGACCGTCATTTTTTGCGGAAAAAGTAATGGTATATCTGGTCTCATCCACATATACATATCCGACGGGTTCAATACTTACTTCGTAGTTGCCTGAAAGCTTATCATCTGCTGCAAAGAGCATGGGAACTTCCTGAAGTCCGACTTCGTCGTAATCCACTTCTGACACATCAAGTGTAACTTCTCCGTCCAGAATGGCTTCGGGCGTTATCTCTTCATCGTCAGGTCTTGCAAAAGTGGAAGTGCCCTCAGGATTAGAGCCGTTCTCAACAACCTCGACAGTGATATACTTAACCGCTTCCTCTTCATCAAAGACAAGTTTGTCATCCTCAATGTCACTTTTTTCGTTTATTCCGATCTCTTCGGGAGTTTCAAAGTGTACCAGGATCTTTCTCTTTTCCATGACGAAACTGCCGGATGTGACGGTATCCGGTTGATCTGCAGAACTTGCCAGAGCGATAACTGTAACTTCTTCTCCTGCAGGGATCGATGACAGATCTTCGCTTTCGATCTTATCGAAATCTTCTGCAGAGATCTCATCCTGCAGTTCACCAGTGATGAACTTATATGAAGCGGTAAAGCATAAATCCGGATCGGCTGATCCATCCTCAGAAGGTTTATCTTCGGAAGTATCGACCTCGGATGATTTGACCTCAGCAGTTTCATCCTCAGCAGTTTCGCCTTCGGAAGATTCGTCCCCGGATACTCCGTCCTCAGAAGATTCATCCTCAGAAGATCCGGACTGCTTTTCATTTGACTTAAGTACATATTCCTGACCGTTTGCAAAATATGACGGCTTAAACAGTTCATCCAGTACGCCGTTACTGTTATCTCCGCTTTCTCCGTACATAACGGTACCGGGGTCTATGGTAAACTTTGGCTTTTCATCATCCGTATCTTCTTCAGAAGAGGTGGGTTCTTCGTCCTCAGTAACTGTCGCTTCTGTTTCGTCTTCTGTGACAGTCTCCGATTCTTTTTCGGCTTCCGTGATCACTGCAGATAAGATGAACAGTTTTTTGGTGCCATCCTCGTCAGTATATTCGGCCACGGTTATGAATCCGGTTCCGACATCCGCTTTCTCAAGGTCATCTCCTGCTGCGTCGGCCAGCATCCTGACAAGACTTTCTGCAGAGACCTCATCCTCGTCACTCTCAGTGTCTGATCCGGTGTCTTCGGATGTATTTGCGCGGAGGTACTTTTTAAGCAGCTTATATTCGTCACGGCCTTCCTTAAAGGAGATGTATTTATCCGCATGGACCTTTATTACGGGCTCAAATATCAGATCGAGATCGCTGTTCTCAAGATTGCCTTCTTCGTTATATATGACAGAGACGGTATCCTTGATGCATTTTATCTGAGGGATATTATTGCTCTCTTCGATAACAGTCCCGGTAAGACTGTCATCTTCCGGTTCATCTGTGCTGTCAGGTTCTGTCAAGTCATAAGCAGACTGCATAACCGTGCTGTCTTCGATCTCCTCAACTGCAGCCGGATTTTCGGCTGCTTCCCCGGCAAAAGAAGAAAACTGAGTTACATCGCTCACCAATGTCAGCACAAGTATGGCGGACAATATCTTTCCCATTACTCTTTTCATTACTGTTCTCCTCATCATAACGGTCCTCCTGAATATATATAAGTCCTTACAATATCAGTCCTCTTCGATCACCTGAAAGTCCAGATAATCAAAGGGTATCTCTTCAATAAAACTGTCCTGAGTGAATTTAGTCCGGGAGTGAGTCTGAAACTCCCGGATATTTTTATCAAGCCAAATTGGTTTACATAAGTCAAATTTGATACAGGCCTCATCAATGGCAGCGAAGACTTTATGAGTCCTTGTATCATCCTCATAATGCTCCGACACCATATCACGCAGCATTCTGTTGTCCTTGAATTCTCTTATCCAGATACGCATAGTCTGATTATAATACGGCAGGGGAAGTCTGTCGATGGTATGTAGCGCATTTTGGGTGTATGACAGCTTTCTGTTACGTCAGGATTGTCGGGTTTTACATTGTATTAATACTTGGTGACACGTATAATATAAAAGGTGTTTTGAAATTCAATTTCAGGAGGATCATATATGATCAAAAGACTGTTACCCATATTGATATCTGTTACTCTTACGGCAGGAAGCATACCGGCTAGACCGGTATATGCGGCTGAGCCTGCTGCTGTGCAGGAAGAGTCGACAACTGATGAAGAGATACAGACAGGTACTTCATCAGAGGCTGAGGTAAACTCTGATTCTGTGGAAGAATCAACAGCTACGGACTCTGACGTTGAGACGGATGATGAGAATACTTCTGAAGAAGAATCAGCATCCGAACAGGAAGCAGAGGAGTCGGAAATTCCGGATGAAGATCCGACGGAAACGGAGACAGTAACAGAGCCGGTTGCGGAAGACGAGGCTGAAGATCCGGAACTGCTTGGACATACCGGAACAGGGTATGATCTTGAAGGAGAAGTCGATGCCTCCTTTTTTGCGAATCTTGAATATCAGATGCGAAATCTTTATCTGACCGGGGATTGCACGATAGTGCTCCATGATGATGATGATTTTACTATAAGCACTATAAACAAAGATACTGATGAAAGTGACTATACTTTGACTATTAAACCGGCTGAGGGTAGTCAGGGAAATGGAAAGATTACTATCAATTCTCTTTCACTCGGAAAAAAATGCAACAGTTTTATCGTTGAGGGAGGTCATGTCTATGTTAAATATGGTTTCGACTTTGGAAAATTGTTGAAACTATGTGATGGAGAACTGTTCGCTTCACAAAGGATGATGGGTAAGGATGTATTGATCTCCGGAGGAAAACTGCACAGTACTGCCAATTCAACTTTCTATGAGAATAATATGAATCTGGGCGGAGATTTAACAGTTGCAGGTGGTATTGTTGATCTGGTGAATTGCAGGACATCAGCAATCTATACTTCCGGAAGTGTTATCTTGACAGGTGGAAGTGTCTCTGTTGTCAGCCTTGTAAGCTCGAATGCTATAAGTTTTTTAAAGGAAATGTCTGTAAGCGGTACAGCGGTTTTGTATGCACAGGGAACAGGAACCGCGATAACAGGAGGCCATAAGATCACGATTGATGATACTCATAAGATTGTTTGTCCGGAGGGTGGAGGGCTCGTTGAGGATTCAAATGGATCAGATTATTTTGTTAACAAAGATGGAAAAAGAATAGGCCTCAATATTATTAAAATCGTTCCGGTTGATTATACTGATCCGATAACCTCAGATGTGACCGAGTGTGACTTTGGCAACGTTATGACAGGTTATGATGAAGATGCCATAGATTCAATGACAATAACACTTACCAACGAAAGCACTGAGCCTATATCCTTTATCGAACCGGTTTCAACTAAGTATCTGATCGAATTTGACGAAGAAAGCTTGAAGAATGTTCCGGTCAATGGAACTGTCTCATTTAGTGTAAAACCGATAACAGGCCTTAAAGAGGGCATGCACAGTGAACTATTGTCTTTTACTACAGAAGACGGTAAAAACACATCAGTCTTGCTTAAGGTTAAAGTTGGAAACTATCTGTCGGGGAATATAGAAGCATCGACATTACAGAAGAATACTACATATGAACTGATCGGAGACACTGTCATTCATATTGCTGAAAGTGATGATATCACAATAAACGAACTTATATGTGCAGGTAATTCCCTGACGATAACGGGAGAAGAAACTGGAAAACTGACGGTTACAGAAGATGTTGAGTTAAATCAGAAAAACAGCTATGATGCTGTCTTTAAGCTGACAAGTGGCACTCTGCAATGCAGAAGTGTGTATAATGGTTACGGAGCTGTTGTCATATCCGGTGGAAAACTGTTGGCAACAGAACGAGTAAGTTCCGGTGGAAGTTTGAGCGTTACCGGTGGAGAATTAAGGATTCTAAGCGGCAGTACCAGCTATTCCGGTATATATGCCGACGGAGTGTATATATCAGGGGGTATAGTTGATGTAAACAACAATTATGAAAGAGACGGAATCCAATCTACTGAGGACTTAAGTATAGCTCATGCCACAGTAAATGTTCGCACTAACGGATCCTACGGGTTAACTGCAAGCAAAGGAATCTTGTTAGATAAGGAATCTGAAGTCTATATCAAGGCAGCGTCTGAAGCAATATATGTACCCGGGAACAATTGGAATTATAGCATAAATCTGGATGATTCTCTCAGAATTCAGGCACCTATCGGGGGGAGGGTGTATATTGATGATCAGGATCACAAGGTGCACATATTAAACTCCGTAGGTAACTATGCCAAGACCGTTAGGATAGGAACAGGTGACATCATAAGTGGACTGTCCGTTAACGCCGATGTGTTGGATTATGGAAGAATACCCATAGGATACAAGGAAGCGCCGGCATCGAAGACTCTGACAGTAACTAATAACACAAGCAAAAGTGTTACCATAAATCTCTCTTCATTAAATTATTATAAGATAACTCCGAATGACACAACTCATACTATAAAGAGCGGAAAAAGCCTCAGTTTTGTCATACAACCTAAGAATGGGCTGGAACCGGAACACTTAAACGAACCGGGGAATGATAACAGAACACTAAATGCGAGCGAAACGCTGACGGTCAGTACATCTGATGGTTCAGATTCCGTGAATGTGGAACTGGAATTATTTGTCGGAACGTATCTTACAGGGTATATGGAGGCAGAGGACCTTGTTGCGGGTGGAATCTACAACATTATAGATGATACGGAGCTTCATATAGGTTCTGAAGTTAATAAGGTAATACATGCAATTAATTGGGAGAAGAATAACCCGTGTAAACTTACTATAAGTGGGGATAGTAGTGGAAAGCTGTTTTTAAATCAGGGTATTACATCACAGTTTCCTGGCAATGAACTCATAATATCCGGTGGAACTATTGAAACATCAAGCGGAGCAGGTATTAGTCCCCAGGGAGATATTAGGATAACCGGCGGAAATATCACAACCGGTCATATAAGAAATTCGGATTATAATTTAATTGTATCCGGAGGAACAGTTGCAACCGGCTTGACAAATGAAAGTTCGATCAAGGCAAAAAACATAACCATTAAAGATGATGCTGTAAGCGTGACGGCCTCAACCGTGTATGGAAGTGAAGCAATTACTTTAAGCGATTATTCAAAGGGGAAGATTGTTATAGGAAATGATCAAATAGTGACTGCACCTCTTTATGGATTTATTGCCACGGAAGGTTCAAATGCAGGTCATATAGTGACTGAGGCCGGTGAACTGGCCAAGAATGTGTGTATAGAATTAAAACCCGAGGATATGGAGCCGACTCCTGCGGCTACGTATGATCCTGACATCAATATGTTGACGGGACTAGTTTCAAATGCTGATTATTCGATATCCGGAACCGGAATAACGCAAACTGCAGAGATTTCTGATGAAGAAGGCAGGATTGCCGTAAATCCGGAATGGTATGCAAAGACACTCAAGATTATCAAAACCGGGCCTGACAGCAGTCTTAACAGTATGCCGCAACGCCTCAAGATAGATGTATCGATTCCGACAGATATTCCGATTACTGTTCCGGTTCCGCTCACGGGTAAAACCCCAATCTCGGTTTATGATACGGGATCATATTACTACACATGTAAAAATGTGGCATGGGCACCTGAAGTAGCAGAAGGATTATTCGCTGAAGGTACACCGTATTCTGTTACACTGACACTTTCGGCTGAAGGATCTCTTACTTTTAAAGATAAGACAAATATAATCTTTAACGGAAAAAACACGAATTATGAGTTATCGGATGACTCAAAAACGATTACCGTAACAGTGCAATTTGATGCCACAGAGAGTATTGTGCATGTATCATCTTTCGGCCTGACACCTAAACCGGTAATACTTACGGAAAGCGGCCCTGCTGTTGATGTCACGGCATCGATATATCCTGAGGAAGCGGATAACAGGAGTTTCACTGCTGCAATTGGAGATAAGAAGATAGCGGTTGTTTCTGATACGGATAGAGAAGAGATAAAAAGCATCTCACCTGTTGCGGTCGGAAGGACATATATCCGATTGACGGCTAATGACAACAATGTATCTGCGGATTTTCCTGTCTATGTTAGATATAAGACTCCTAAGGCAGAACATTCCGGTGAAAATCTGACCGGTCTTATACCGAATCAACATTACTTTGTTCACAGCGACAAAGATGAAAATAAAGCGTATACAGAAGCAGACCGGAATGGGTGCGTTCCGATGCGTACCCAGTGGTATGATTCTACGGTATATATAACGGCAGCGAATGAGTTGCTGCCGGAGGAATGCTACTCGGTTACACAGGTTATAAAAACAGGCAGAGAGATAAGAGTCCCCGTTAAGGGTTTATATGCAAGGTTCTCTGATTTTGCAGATAATGAGGAAGTTGAATATAAATACACGGGAATGGCGATCAAACCGGATATTGATGTGTATAACAATGGCCGTAAACTGATTCCGGGAACGGATTATACCGTCAAGTATTCGGGAAATATCAGTGTTGTAAGAGATAAGAAAACCGGAGAAGTAAAACGAAACCGCGCGAAAGTATTGATCACCGGGAAAGGTAATCTTACGGGTTCAAAAACTCTATGGTTCACGATTATTCCAAGAGGTTTGACTGACCCGGATATGAAGTTTGGAAGCATCAGGGTAGTAAAGGACAGTAAGGCTTCTCCTGTAATCACTTATAAGGGATACAGGTTAACCAACAAGGACTATGTGATCACCGATCCAAACAAGAAGTATACGGAACATTCAGACATGGAAATCACCGGTAAGGGCAATTTCTCGGGAACAAAATCTGTTCGAGTTACAGTAGTATACGAGAAGGGCGATTTAAAAAAACAGACAGTTGTTTTGATGTCATCGAGAGTTGCTTTCAACCCCGGAACAGATGAAGCAACTACAGTTAATAATATCAAAAAGGCTATATCTGATTCTGTAAGGATTTATGATTTGACCGATAAGCATAAGACTACTCCGTTAAAAGAAGAAAGAGATTATGTTATAGATTATCCGGACAGCCTTAAAGAAGCAGGAAAAAAGAAGATCACTATAGTAGGTGTCGGAGCATATATGGGGACCACAACCAAGACTGTTACGGTAAAGCCGTTAGCAGTAAAGACCGACGGTTCCAACGGAACAGTTGTCACTAATGCTGAGAGCATTGCGGCATATGAATATGTATTTGACAGCAAGGGTGTTACAGTTACGAGAGAAGGAACAGAAATCCCGTCTCTTGCAGTGACTTACATACCCATGGGTAGCACTGAACCCATAACTCTTATAAGGGATGTGGATTACAAAGTGACTTATAGCAACAACAAGAAGGTAAGTACGACTAAGAAACCTGCCAAATATACTATCACGTTTATCGGTAATTATAAGGGAACACCTGCAATAAAGAATAATACATTTACAATAGTGCCAAAACCTATAGCAAGTATAACAGAGACAAAGGCAGAAGGCGTGGATATTAAAATCCCTGACATGATGTATAATGGTAAACCCGGTTTGTTTAAATCAGCTCCTTATATTACGGTGGATGGAGTCAGTATTGCATCAGGAAACTATAAGGTATCATATTATACAGACATTGAGTTGACCAAAGAAGTAAACAAGAGCAACAAAGTATCAATCGAGAACGGAAAAGACACAACCGTAGTCTATGTAAGGATAACGGGTAAGGGCAATTATACCGGCGTGATCTCAAAGGATCTGTCATATATGGTTCATCGAAAAGCAGAGACGGTGTATGACATGAGCAAGGCCCGTGTGACGATCTACAAGGCAAAGTATGATCCTGCAAAAGGAAAAGGGAAGAAACTGATGAGCGTGACCTATACCGGCGAGCCTATAGAGATAAAAGACGGTGATAAGGAGAACGGAGTAGGGACGATCATTGTGGATTATAAGGTGAATGGAAAGCAGTATATCAGACTTAAGGAGAATATTGATTATAAGATAGAATATCTTAATAACAGGGAAAAAGGGACAGCCATTATTATGATTCGAGGCACTGATACCGAGAATGATTC
>Ga0129306_1000169_pt1 | contig 113896 bp, 92 predicted proteins | sample P827metagenome_FD_94438 | JGI IMG/M metagenome (GOLD analysis project Ga0129306, IMG submission 94438) | Capybara group fecal microbial communities from Wisconsin, USA - P827 metagenome | ecosystem: Host-associated > Mammals > Digestive system > Large intestine > Fecal | place: USA: Wisconsin...
AGTCGGGAAGAGTAAAACGTCTCTGATGGCTGGTGAATCAGTCATAATCATTACAAGACGATCTATACCATATCCGATACCGCCTGTAGGTGGCATACCAACTTCAAGTGCATTAAGGAAGTCCTCATCTGTATGCTCTGCCTCGTCATCACCTGCCTCTGCAAGTGCATCCTGTGCAGCAAATCTTTCACGCTGATCGATAGGATCGTTCAGCTCAGAATAAGCATTTGCCATCTCCCATCCATTCATGAAGAACTCGAATCTTTCTACATATTCAGGATTCTCTGGTTTCTTCTTTGTAAGTGGAGAAATCTCAATTGGATGATCCATAACAAATGTTGGCTGGATCAGATGCTCCTCTACATATGTTTCAAAGAAAAGATTAAGAATATCACCCTTCTTATGGAAGTCTTCAAATTCAATATGATGTTCCTTAGCAAGTGCACGAGCTGCTTCAAGATCAGGAACTTCGTTCCAATCTACATTTGCATACTTCTTAACAGCGTCAACCATTGTAATTCTCTCAAATGGCTTACCAAGATCCATCTCTACACCGTTATATGTAATAGTTGTTGTTCCAAGAACTTCCTGAGCAATATGACGGTACATGTTTTCTGTAAGGTCCATCATTCCGTGATAATCTGTATATGCCTGATAGAGCTCCATAAGTGTGAACTCTGGATTATGACGTGTATCAACACCTTCGTTACGGAAAACTCGACCAATTTCATAAACTCTTTCAAGACCACCAACGATAAGTCTCTTAAGATAAAGCTCAAGCGAAATTCGAAGCTTCAGGTCTTCATCAAGTGCATTGAAATGTGTCTCGAATGGACGTGCTGCAGCTCCACCTGGATTAGCAACGAGCATTGGAGTTTCAACTTCCATAAAGCCCTGCTCATCAAGGAATCTACGAATGCATGAAATAATCTGTGATCTCTTGATAAATGTATCCTTAACATCTGGATTCATTACAAGGTCAACATATCTCTGACGATATCTGATATCTGTATTTGTAAGTCCATGGAACTTCTCAGGAAGAATCTGAAGTGACTTTGTAAGAAGAGTTACTGTATCAGCGTGAACCGAAATCTCTCCCATCATTGTACGGAATACATAACCTGTTACACCGACAATATCACCTACATCAAGCTTCTTGAAATCAGCATATTCATCTGTTCCAAGCTCATCTCTTGAAACGAATACCTGAATATTTCCACTCTTATCCTGAACGTTACAGAATGAAGCCTTACCCATAACTCGCTTAGACATAAGACGTCCTGCAATGCTTACCTTAATTGGATTAGCATCCATGATAGCGCGTCTCTCATTGTAAGCTTCAGTCTTAACAGCCTTAGCTTCTTCTGGCTCCATGCCTTCTGTATCTGGCATATCCTTTCCTACAAGAAGCTTTGCCTCAAGCTCTTCATACTCAGCTCGTGCCTGAGCTGCATGGTATGACTGATCAAACTTTGTTATTACAAATGGGTCCTTTCCAGCTTCCTGGAGATTAGCCAGCTTCTCACGACGAACCTTTAGGAGCTGATTAAGATCCTGCTGCTGTCCCTGTCCCTTATTCTTATTCTGATTATTCTGTTCTGACATATTCATTTCCTCTCAATTATAAATCCTTCGCAACAACGCTGAGGATAGTATTTCTAATCAATAAAAACCGCTGGAAAAACACTCCAGCGGTTAATCGTTTCCTATAAGAGATTATTTTTTATCTTTTTCTCTCTTGAAATCAAGAATCTTATAACTGTGTCTTCCGTTTGGAGCATCTACTGTTATAACCTGTCCAACTTTAGAACCAATGAGTTTTGAACCAATTGGTGATTCATTAGATATCTTGCCTTTCAGAATGTTTGCACCTGTTGAACTGGAGATCTTGTAAGTGAACTCCTCTTTTGATTCCATATCAACGAAATGTACTTTACATCCAATATATACAGACTCTGTATCAAGGCTGTCTTCATCGATAACTTCGACATTCTTGAGGATTTTCTCAAGTTCAGCTATACGAGTCTCGATATCTCTCTGCTCATCTTTGGCAGCATCATACTCAGCGTTCTCTGATAAGTCGCCCTGCTCACGAGCTTCTTTAATTTTCTGAGCTATCTCTTTACGACGATTAACTTTAAGATCAGAAAGTTCATCTTCAAGATTTTTTAACTCCTCATATGTAACTATGTGCTTCTTCTCTTCTGACATGGTTTACTCCTTTGTATGGGATTTATGATATCTCCAAATATACTTATTTAGGTTTTCTTCAGATTATTTGTAATAATCAAAAAGCTTTCACGGCGTCTGCTTATAAACTTGCCTATTACAAATAATAATCCTTTTTTGCAGATGACGGGACTCGAACCCGAACCCACGTAATGTGGACATGAACCTGAATCATGCGCGTATACCAATTCCGCCACATCTGCCTATAAGTAGCCACTCGGAAAGTTTAACATCATTCTAATAGAGTGTCAACCGAAGAGTGGCTACGTATTTACATCATTATAAGGTTTTGAACAGTTCGATTACTCTTCTGTTGTTCCGTAATCGTCAACCATTCCAGCATCATCGCTGGTAGCATCTGTTTCTGTTGCCTTAACAGCTACAGCGTTCTCATAAATGAGGTCAACTACCTTTTGATAAAGAACCTCATAGTAATAATCTTCATCCTTGAAACCATACTGCTTGCTAAGTGTTTCTTTATCTGAAAGACCAGACATCTCAAGAAGCTCTTTTACTTTATTATCAGCTTCTTCTTCTGTTACTGTAATGCCTTCCTTCTCAGAAATAGCAACTACGATCATCTTCTCTCTGATATATGTTTCAACTGACTGCTTAACATTATCCTTGAATGTATCAAGGTCATATCCGTAGTTTGCAAGGTAACCATTAATGTCTACGCCATTAGCTTCTGCCTCCTGCTCAACATTTCCCATTACCATCTCAACTCTCTCGTTAACCTCAGCCTCTGGGTACTCACTAACAGTACATTTATCAATTGCAGCCTGGAATGCCTGATTCTTGTTTGTACTGAGATCACTGTCATCAGCGCTCTTCTGCTTCTCTTCAATAAGAGCAGCTTCGTACTCATCTACTGTTGAGTAATCTGTAGCACTTGCAACAAGTACATCGTTGTACTTAGGCTCAATCTTCTCTACTATATAGTTAAGAGTTGTAGCAAATACAGCATCTTTACCAGCAAGGTCTGCGTTACCATAGTCATCTGGGAATGTAACCTTTACATCAAATGCATCTCCAGGGCTATGTCCTGCAACCTGCTCATCGAAGTTATCGATGTATCCACTTTCACCAAGTGTAATTTCTGTACCCATACCCTGAGTACTTCCACCATCGAACTCTTCTCCGTCAATAGAACCAACATAGTCTATATTTACAGCATCGCCAAATGTTGCGATACCTTCCTTGATTTGGTTCTCCTTTGTATTCTGAGCGATCAGATTATCAATATCGTACTCCAGATCATCACTTGTTATAACCGTTTTCTGTTCGGTATACTCAACGCCTTTGTACTCTCCAAGAGTAACAAATTTGCTGTATTCTTTCTGCATGTCTTCGATAACACCTTTTGATTTCTTGCCACATCCAGACAATAAAGAAAGAATCATTACAGCAACCAAAACGGCACTTATCTTTCTGAATTTCATAATTCGCATCCTTTCCTCTTTATAAACTAAAGCAAACCTTTTCGCTTTCAACTGTACGATAATAACACACCACTGTTTAAAAAACAACCGAAAAATGCTATAATTGGTAAGTCTTCACACACTTTTTACAATCAAAATGGGGGTTACAAAATGGTTCAAACAGCAAATATCAATATTAAAAAACTAAATCCGGATGCTACTATTCCGACTTATGGTTCTGATTTTGCCGCAGGCGCAGACCTCTATGCCTGTCTTTTTGCACCTATTACAATAGAACCAGGCGAGACATTTATGGTTAAAACTGGCATCTCATTAGAGATTCCTGAAGGATATGCCGGACTTATCTACGCAAGAAGCGGTCTTGCTTCAAAGAGAGGCCTGGCACCAGCAAATAAGGTTGGAGTAATTGATTCTGATTATCGTGGTGAGATTATTGTTGCTCTACACAATCATTCAATGAATCCACAAAAAATAGAGCCGAACGAAAGAATCGCTCAGCTCGTAATTACTCCTTATGTTCAGGCTGTTTTTAACGAAACTGCCGAGCTGTCTGATACAGACCGTGGTGCTGGCGGCTTCGGTTCAACCGGAACTAAATAATTAGAATTTTATTTGTTTATATACATCGAAATTAACTGACTTCTCATAGTTGAAGTTGTAATTTTCATCCTTCATCCAATCAGCATATAAGGTTTCCATATATTCGTTCTTTTTGACTCTGATAATTTCTTCCTTACGGGCATCCGTAGCATCTCTGTCAGTAAGAGATTTCATATAGAATATATGGTAACCGAAGTCAGATTCTGTAACCAGGCTGTAGGAACCATCCTCCAGTCCATATAGCATTTCGCTTATATCTTCACCATAAACACCTTTTATCTCAGATGGCGTCATAGTATAGTATGAGCTATTCTGCAGTCCATAATATTCAGCAAGACCTTCTATATTAGTACTGTTGGAATTCGTTGAAGAAGTTCCATTATTTGTGGTGCTCTCAATAGGATTGATAAGAGTATTGTAAGCCTGCACTGCTCTATCGTACTGAGCTGCCTTCTCATCCTCAGAGAAGTTTGTTACATCACCACTTGAAGCCACGGCATAGCATTCAAAATATAGATCATAAAATGTAGTCTCTCTGGCTTCCTCATCAGAAACCTCAATATCCGCTCCATCAATTATTTCATCATATACCTTACGGGCCAATGCATTCTCCTGAAGAACCTCGTTTATCAGGTCATAGGAAAGTTGCATATCATTTATCTGCTCATCCGTAAGCTTGCTATAAAATGTCTCTGTATCACGTTTAACCTGCTCCATGTCACTTTCATCCAGCGCAACCTTATATTCAGCCGCCTTAAGTGTGAGAAGCTTCACATGAACAATATCTTCTATAATATCGCGCCTTGTCAGGTCTTCCATATTTGCACTGTCATCCTTGGAAACAGAAACATCTGTCTGCCAGATCTCGCCGCCATAAATAGCTTCGTAATCCTGAATCACAGTATTGGCATAGAGATAAACCTCGCCAAGTGTAATCTCTTCACCGCCGAAGGTAAGGACTACATCTTCACTGTTAAAGGTTTCCTCTTTCTGTCCACATCCTGTAAGCACGAACATCATAGCAAGCAGCAAAGCTACCAGGGATTTAGTTTTCTTCTTTAATAATGAGATTGTCATAAATATCCTCTATAACTTTTTCTATACTACTCAGCATGCTGTCCTGAACCAGACTGGAGGTCTTAACCGCAAATCCAGACTCTTTAGCATTTATCAACCGCATAGTACCTTTATACTTCTTTATAAAAGATGTTATCTTAGCAACATCTATTGGAGCTCCATCTTTTATAATGTATTCCACACTGTCATTTCTGTATCTCAGGAAGGTAATGTAGGCTTTATGTGCCAGCTCCTTAACATATGCAACACGCATAAGCCTCTGCATAGTCTTTGGAACCTCGCCAAACCTATCTTCAGCCTCACGCATAATGTCATCTATATCATCCTGGGATTCAATATGAGAAATCCTCTTATACATTTCGAGTTTAAGATATTCATTTCGAACATATTCATCTGGAATGTATGCATCTACCGGTATATCCACCGAAGTATCGAAGTCTTCTTCAACCTTGTCACCCATCTTTGAACGAATGGCCTGACCCAGAAGTTTTACGTAGAGGTCATAACCTATTTCCTCCATATGTCCCGACTGGCTGCTTCCAAGAACATTACCGGCACCACGAATCTCCAAATCTTTCATTGATATTTTATATCCTGATCCCAGTTCTGTAAACTCCCTAATTGCAGAAAGTCTCTTTTCAGCCACTTCCTTAATCACCTTGTCTCTTCTATACATAAGGAACGCAAAGCTGGATCTGTCAGACCTTCCTACACGACCTCTGAGCTGATAAAGCTGTGCCAGTCCAAAGTTATCTGCATTATGAATTATGATGGTATTTACATTCGGAATATCAAGTCCTGTTTCAATAATGGTAGTGGAAACGAGTACATCTATCTCCTTATTGATAAATGCATGCATAATGTTTTCCAGCTCTCGTTCCTTCATCTTGCCATGTCCGAATTCAATCCTGGCATTTGGAAGAAGGGCCCTGAGCTCAAGAGTTACTCTTTCAATGTCATCTACCCTGTTATAAACATAGTAAACCTGGCCATTTCTTCCCAACTCCCTGGAGATTGCCTCTTTGACTATCTCTTTATCATACTCCATTACATAGGTCTGGATAGGACGTCTGTCCACTGGAGGTTCCTCCAGAAGACTCATATCTCTTATTCCAATGAGACTCATATGAAGAGTACGAGGAATAGGTGTTGCTGTAAGTGTAAGAACATCTACTGTATTCTTTAACTGCTTGATAGTCTCTTTATGTTTAACACCAAAGCGTTGTTCCTCATCTATTATGAGAAGTCCCAAAGCCTTATAGCCCACATCCTTGGAAAGAAGTCTGTGAGTACCTATTACTATGTCCACGCTTCCATTCTTCAGACCCTCAAGAATCTCTTTAGTTTCCTTGGCGGTACAGAATCTGGAAAGCACCTTTATATTAATAGGATAATTCTTCATCCTTTCTTCGAAGGTAGTGAAATGCTGTTCAGCCAGAATGGTAGTAGGAACCAGGTATGCCACCTGTTTTCCATCCTGCACAGCCTTAAATGCTGCCCTAATAGCAACCTCGGTCTTACCAAAGCCAACGTCACCACAGATAAGACGGTCCATTATCTTATCACTTTCCATGTCCTTCTTTGTATCTAGGATGGCATTATACTGATCTGGTGTTTCTTCGTATGGAAACAGTTCCTCGAATTCCTTCTGCCAAACTGTATCCTCTGAAAAAGCAAATCCCTTTTTATTCTGTCTTATGGCATAGAGTTCTATCAGTTCATCTGCTATATCATCAACATGATTTCTAACACGTTCTCTGGTCTTGTTCCATTCATTTCCACCCAGCTTATTCAGTCTAGGTTTACGCGAATCCTTGCTTGCATATTTTCCAATAAGACTCAGCTGCTCAACAGGAATAAAGAGCTTGCCGCTATCTGCATAATCTATATGAATATAATCTCTCTCCCTGCCGTCGGCAGTTCTTACCTTTTCTATTCCCTTATATATACCAATACCATGGCGCTCATGAACCACATAGTCCCCAACGCCAATCTCGTCTATACTGGCAACTCTCTCGCCTTCATACTTCTGAGGCAGTTTTCTTCTTCTCTTCTGGTCATGACGAACTCCGAAGATTTCTCCCTCGGTTATAACTACAAGATGAGCATCAGGAATTCTGAGACTTTCCTCCAGACTTCCTACTGTGACCATAACCTCTCTTGGCTGTAGCACTCTGCTTCTGCTCGCCGAGAAAAATGCAGGAACCTCCTCATTAACAAATGACTCAACCAGTCTCTTAGCTCTTGTCTGTGAAGGCGAAACTATAATAATCCTGTAATCATCTTTTCTCCAGCTTCTGATATCAGCCAGAAGTCTTGAGGTGTCTCCTCTATAAGGCTCAACACCCTTTGTCTCAAGATGACATGAAGCCTTACTCTTTATAATTCCTTCCTGCTTATAGAATTCAGAAAGAGTAACCGTTCTGGACTTAGCTAGTCTTTCAATTATTTCTTTATCACTAAAAAGGACTCCTGCCTGACCTGGAAGTATGTAACCGCTTTCCAGTCTGGCCTTCATTGATATGGCAAATTCATTTGCATGCGCCGCAGCTCTTTCCTCAACCTTTAAAGCCTCATCAATAAAGATTGGAGTATCCTTTGGAAGATAATCCAGGAATGAAACTGTATCACTAAAGAAATATGTTACCAGGCTATCGAGACCAGAAGTAGAATTGTATTCCACTACCTGATCCTTCACATGCTGGATATAAGACTTAAGTCGTGCATAAGACTCTGTTTCAAAATTCTTCTTGAAAACTTCAGCGGTCTTAAGACCCTCTTCCTCTATAGCATCTATTCCACGCCTTATCCTCGCCTGACTCAGAACATATTCACTACTTGGAAGAATATCAAAGCTCTCTATTGACTCGATGGACCTCTGTGTACTCTCATCAAAATATCTGATGGATTCCACCTCATCACCGAAAAACTCAACTCGACAAGGGCACTCTTCTGCGAGGGGGTATATATCAATTATTCCTCCTCGTGCAGAAAACTGCCCTCTGGACTCAACTACTGCAACATTCTCATAACCCAGCATGATAAGTCGGCGTTTAACATCCTCCATATCAATTTCCTGTCCAACTGAAAGGCTAAATGCATGCCTCCGGAAATACTTCATATCCGGCAGCCTGTCCATCAAGCCGTCGATTGTGGTTATAATGACTGTTCTTTCGTTAAGATATATTCTTTTTAAGATTTCCAGTCGTTTTGCTGATGTAAGATTACCGTGGACATCTGCATAATAAAACAGAGCATCCTTTGCAGGATATAAATAAACATCTCTGTCGAGAAATTTATAATCCTGATACAGTTTATCTGCTCTGGCACTATCTACGGTTACAACCAGTGTAAAAAGGCTGTCACCACGCATCGCTTCCATAATAAGAGGCTCAGCGGCTCTGGTGAGACCCCAGATGCTAAGGGGATAACCCTTTCCCTGCATCTTACTTAGCTCAGCGCATTCACGGACTGGGCTAACAAGTGCTTCCATTCTTACACCTTGTCCTAAGATCCTAAAGATCTTTAATTATATAAATTCATGGCTTTATCAGCGCCATCTTCTATTATAGTTACAACTGCATCTGCAGCTTTACTAACACTTTCACGAATAGCAGGGAGATCCTCCTTTGGGAATCTGGACAAAACATAGTCTGCCAGGTCCCAGCCTTCAGGCTTACCACCTACTCCCAACTTAACTCTGTCGAACTCTTCCGTACCCAGGTGTTCTATAATATTCTTTATTCCATTATGACCACCGGCACTTCCATGAGTTCTGATGCGAAGCTTTCCAACATCCAGATCAATGTCATCATAAATAATGATAAGGTCAGAAACTTCGCACTTATAAAAACTAAGCAGCTCGCTTACCGCTTCGCCACTTAGATTCATAAAGGTCTGAGGCATTGCCAGGACAACCTTTTCGCCAGATATAAAGCCATGACCTGTGACAGCTTTGCATTCCTTCTTATTAAATGGAATATCAAACTTATCAGAAAGTTCTGTCGCAACAGAGAATCCCATGTTGTGACGGCTTCCGGCATATTTAATTCCTGGATTACCCAGTCCAACGATTATCTTCATACTACTCCTGATTTCTTTCCTTCATTATCTTTTCAGCTGTCATAAGCTGAGAAATAGTATTTACTCCAAGTATCTCATCGTTATCTTCAACAGGAAGTGCATTTATCTTAAGGCCTGCATTCTTAATTATTGCAACAGTATCTGTAAGATAATATTCTCCCTGAGCATTGTCATTATTAAGAAGTGACAGACTTGCATTCAGAGCCTCTGCATTAAAGACATACATTCCTGAATTGATTTCATTTACCTTAAGCTCGTCATCTGTACAATCCTTATGTTCCACTATCTTTACAAAGTTACCATCAGCATCTCTGATGATTCTTCCATAGCCAGTTGGATCATCCATAATAGCCGAAAGAACTGTAACTCCATTAGATTCATGCTTATGCTTATCATAGAGTTTCTTAATAGTATCTGCGGTAATAAGTGGGGTGTCTCCGCAAAGTACTACTACATCTCCTTCTGTACCTAAAAGAGGCTGAGCACATTTAACTGCATGTCCTGTTCCTAACTGTTCTCTCTGTTCAGCATACTCAACAAAATCAATGATCTCTTTTTTTACCAGCTGACCCTGATAACCTACTATTACTATTACATCTGTAGCTCCTGCATCCTTTGCCGCCTGGATTGCATAATGAACCATTGGTTTGCCATCTACCTTGTGTAAAACCTTTGGCAGATCGGACTTCATACGAGTTCCTTTTCCTGCAGCAAGAATAACAGCTTTGAACTTATCCATTGCGTTTATCATACTCCTCTCGAACTACAATAGTTTTATAGCTCGTGCCATTATATCACAAGTGATTTTGCCTTGCAAACTTAAAAGGAGAACAGCTTTTTAGGCTGTTCTCCTGTAATCTTTATTCTATTGTTATGCAGTTTTATTCAGGAATCTCCTCATCAGCTGACTCCTCATACTTAGTCAGAATTAAATCCTGAATACGCTTTCTTGTATCGGAATTAATTGGATGAGCAATGTCTCTATACTCACCGTCTGCTGACTTGCGACTTGGCATTGCTATAAATAATCCCTTTTCTCCCTCTATAACCTTGATGTCATGAATTACAAACTCATTATCAATTGTTATAGAAACTACTGCCTTCATCTTGCCTTCTTTAGCAACTCGCCTTACTCTTACATCTGTGATTTCCATATCTGTAACCTCCCAAAAATACTACAGTGTATATCTAAAGCTCTTCTCTATAACTATCTTTGGATTGCCTGCCTCACCGGTGTGAACTGTATTATTCTTGATAGTATCTCTACTCTCAACTATGCAGTTCTCGATGTAACAGTTATCACCGATATGTACATCATTCAAAATGATAGAGTTCTTGATAACACAATTATTACCTACATATACCTTCTTAAACAGAACTGAGTTCTCAACTGAGCCGTTAATGATACAACCACTTGCAATAAGTGAATTTGTAGTAACAGCATCGCCATTGAACTTAGCTGGCGGAAGATCCTCCACCTTGGTATAGACGCCTGGCGCTGTACGGAAGAAGTGATTTCTTACTTCCGGATCAAGAAAGTCCATATTCGTCTTGTAGTATGATTCTATGGAGCCAATATTTCTCCAATATGAATCAAGGCTGTAAGCATTGATTCTCTTGACATTCTTATATCTGATAAGAATATCCTTTACAAAGTCTGTCCTGCCTTCTGCAGCACATGTCTCTAAGAGTTCTATGAGCTGACGTCTTCTTACAACATAAACTCCTATTGAAGCTGTTGAAGTTTCAGCTACCAATGGCTTCTCCTCAAAGTCCAGAACTCTTCCATTATCTCCTACCTTAACAACTCCAAATCTGGAAATGTCATCTTCGTCTGCCTTAATCTCCTTGGTAACGATAGTGATGTCAGCGTTCTTTGCTATATGATCCTCCAGAACCTTATTGTAATCCATCTTGTAAACGCCATCACCAGATGCAATAACTACATATGGCTCATGTGCATCCTTCAGGAATCCAATGTTCTGATAGAGGGCATCTGCTGTTCCCTTATACCAATAGCTATTTGTAGCAGTGATAGTAGGTGTGAATATATAGAGTCCACCCTGCTTTCTTCCGAAATCCCACCATTTTGATGAATTAAGATGTTCATTCAGAGATCTCGAATTGTACTGAGTATAAACAGCAACCTTCTGAATATGTGAATTAGACATATTCGACAGTGAAAAGTCTATCGCTCTGTAGCATCCTGCCATAGGCATGGCAGCTGTTGCACGCTTAGCTGACAGCTCTCCCATTCGACTACTGTTTCCACCTGCAAGAATTATTCCTATAGCTCTCATATTATTCACCTGCCTCTCTAATTATTGAACCGCCACCAGGAAGTAATCCATCAGGATAATCCTCAGCAGTGGTCTCACCGAGAATAGCAGTATTCTTTCCAATCTTTACATTGTCAGGAATAATTGAATTCTCTCCAATAGTTACGAGGTCAAATGCATAAACCGATGGCTTATAGTCATTTTCTGCAGGCTCACCAACTCCGAGCTCGCAAGACTTACCAATCTTAACACCCTCAGCAAGGATAGCTTTGTCAATAATAGCTCCATCCCCAATCTCAACATTGTTCATGATGATGGAATCCTTAATGACAGCTCCCTTACCAATCTTTACTGCAGAACCGATAACAGACTTTTCAACGTTTCCATATATTTCAGTACCTTCTCCAATGATACTCTTTGTTACGCTGCTGCCCGGTGCAATATACTGAGGTGGTAGATTGTCACTCTTAGTATATATTCTCCAGAACTCCTCATAGAGGTTAAATTCTGGGATGATATCAACAAGTTCCATGTTAGCCTCCCAGTAAGAACCAAGAGTACCAACATCTTTCCAATATCCCTTGTAATCATAAGCAACTATCTTCTTTCCCTCTTCATGGCAGGAAGGAATAACGTGCTTACCAAAGTCACATGAAGGGACATCCTTCATTTCTATCAGTTTATCTCTCAGAAGCTTCCAGTTGAAGATATAGATACCCATCGAAGCCTTGTTACTACGTGGATGCTCTGGTTTCTCTTCAAACTCCTGAATAACGTTATTGTCATCGGTGATAACTACACCGAATCTGCTGGCTTCTTCCATCGGAACCTGATATGTTGCCAGTGTAACGTCTGCATGAGAGCTCTTATGAAAATCAAGCATTACCTCATAATCCATCTTATAGATATGATCACCTGATAATATAAGTACGTAATCTGGATCATAGTACTCCATAAATTCGAGGTTCTGATAGATGGCATTGGCGGTACCAGTGTACCAGGATGCATTATCTGAACTCTCATATGGTGGAAGAACCGTAACGCCTCCAAAATTCCTGTCTAAATCCCAAGGCATACCAATACCGATATGCTGGTTTAGGCGAAGAGGTCTGTACTGTGTAAGTACACCAACGGTATCAATCCCCGAGTTGATACAGTTACTGAGCGGGAAGTCGATGATTTTATACTTTCCACCGAAAGCAACTGCAGGCTTTGCAAGCTTTGAGGTGAGAACACCAAGACGGGAGCCCTGGCCACCAGCAAGAAGCATTGCGATCATTTCCTTCTTTACCATTTTGTCACTCCTTTTAAGTAAAAACTTGTGTCTAAATAAAAAAATATCTAGTCACACCCAACAAGTTAGAATAATTATAACACTTTTGTCAGAATATTGAAACTTTTTTTTGGGTATTTTTACCCTTTTATTTAGATTTTTTTGTCCCTTGTTATGTAAAGTGCACAACAGTTCATGAACATCCTTTGCGCACTATGCTCATCATAACAGTGAACATTTATAGTTTATCACCAAAAGGGTAACAAAAGCGCAACAAAAAAAGCTCTTCGCTGAAAAAAATCAGCGAAGAGCTAAGATTTTTTTTAATTAGTTCTCTTTTCCTGTCTTAATAGCCTCTGTTACTGCTGTTGCAAGACCTGTAATACCTGCAAGATCAGCTGGAACAATAAGCTTGTTAGCAGGACCTGCTGCAGCTCTTTCGAATGCTGCAAGACCCTTAACAGCAATTGTGTTCTGTGTAGGAGCTGCCTCATTCATCATCTTAATAGCATCTGCCTCAGCCTGCTGTACCTGACGAATAGCCTCAGCATTACCCTGAGCTCTCTGGATAGCAGCTTCGCGCTGTGCCTGAGCTTCAAGGATAGCAGCCTGCTTCTTAGCCTCAGCAGCAAGGATTGTAGCTTCCTTATCAGCTGTTGCACGGAGGATCTTAGCCTCCTTCTCACCTTCAGATACTGTGATAGCTGCCTGCTTCTCCCCTTCTGCACGGATAATCTGCTCACGTCTCTCACGCTCTGCCTTCATCTGCTTCTCCATCGATTCCTGGATAGCTGCAGGTGGCATGATATTCTTAAGCTCTACACGGTTAACCTTGATTCCCCAAGGATCTGTTGCTTCATCAAGTGTAGCTCTCATCTTTGAGTTGATTGTCTCACGAGATGTAAGTGTCTGATCGAGTTCAAGATCACCGATGATGTTACGAAGTGTTGTAGCTGTAAGGTTCTCAATAGCTGCGATTGGATTCTCAACACCATAGCAGTAAAGCTTAGGATCTGTTATCTGGAAGAAAATGACTGTATCAATTCTCATTGTAACATTATCCTTTGTGATAACTGGCTGTGGTGGGAAATCAGCAACCTGCTCTTTAAGGGATACCCTGCGGGCTACCTTATCAATGATTGGAATCATCATGTGAAGACCAACTCCCCATGTTGCTGTGTAAGTTCCAAGTCTCTCGATTACATATGCATTTGCCTGTCTAACAACGCGGAGTGCGCTACAAAGAAGTACAATTGCAAGAACTAAAATAATAATTAATACTGGCATAATACTTTAAACCTCCTACCATTAAAAATAAACCAATAACTTCAAGAGAATTATAAGCTATTTACTTCTCTCTGTACATATAGTTTTGTTCCCTCGATTCTTTTTATAACAACAAGTGTCCCCTCAGGAATAACACTTCCATCCTCAGATACGGCACGCCACTCTACATCCGCTATCTTGACCATACCTGTTTTTGCATTATTGTCTATAGTTGTCAGAACTTTCTCAGTACGCCCTATCAGACTATCGGCATTTGTTTTCTCCTGACCAAGCTTTAGTTTTTTCATAGCCAGTGGTCGCATAGACAGAAGAAGTACCGTTGAAACGACTATAAACGCTGCTATCTGAAGCCACAATGGACCGTTTAGATATCCGATTATGGCTGCGACTATACCGCCGCCTGTAAACCATATGGAAGATAATCCCATAGTGATTATCTCAACCACCAGAGCCACCGCAGCAACTATTACCCAAAATGTGCCATAGCTCATACCCTTCACCTTCTTTCTGAATTATGTAAACTTAGTGGTCACGATAGTAATTGATGAGGCATCCGCTTGTTATAATTGTACGCTCATCATCTGTAAGTTCTCCAAGCTTAAGAGAAATCTCTTTCATTCCCTTGTTTACAATATAAGCTTTGATAACTTCAGCCTTCTCTTCTACAGCCTTACGAACATCAGGTACGAAGATGTAATCTCCATTCTCGAATCCATATGGATTATCTGATGTTATGTCAACTGATGACTCATCCATGACAAATGGAAGCATTCCCCAGTTGATAAGGTTCGATCTATATCTCTTAGTAGCATATTCACGAGCTATGTTTGCCCAGCCACCAAGAACCTTCTGACAGGAAGCAGCCTGCTCACGAGCAGAACCGTCACCTGGCTTAACTGCATATATTGTGCTACCAAATCCTGTGTTCTTGTGATTTACACTGTTGAACTTCTCTTTGATAACAGGCATAACTTCTTTAATCTCAGGATAAACTTCACAAGGATGTCCGCCCTCTTCACGAACAACCTCAAGCTGATGGAACTCTTTAGCGCGTCCAACATACTCTGGATCCTTACGTGAAAGTGTGAACTCAGCAAGTCCGATTGGGTTTGATCTGAAGGATGATGTTTCTCCTGAAGGAATAAGCTCATCTGTAGTAGTTACAGGGTCTGTAATTACTGAACAAACCTTAAGTACCAGATTCTCTGTAAGTTCAGGCATTGCTGGCCAAGGCTTGATGTTAGGTCCCTGCTTAAGCTCTTCCTCTGGTCTTGCCTTCTTCCATCCATCATAAACTCTGTTCTCATAGATAGATTTATCGAAGAAGTACTTAGGTCCTGTATATTCAACATCAATATCTGTTGCTGGTGTAAGGAATCCCTTATTAACAGCTGTAGCAGCGATTGAACGAGCATCCATAAGTGCAACAGAACTGATCTGACCATTCTGAATCTTTGATCCCTCTCTGTTAGGGAAGTTACGTGTTGAATGTCTGATTGAAAGTGCATTGTTTGCAGGTGTATCACCAGCACCGAAGCAAGGTCCGCAGAATGCAGTCTTAATGATTGCACCTGTTTTCATAATATCTGCAGCCTTACCATTATTAACAAGTTCCATCATAATTGGCATACTTGCAGGATATACATCAAGTGTGAACTCATCGTTACCAATATATGAACCTTTCAGGATATCTGCCGCATCGCAGATATTCTCAAATCCACCACCGGCACAACCAGCGATGATTCCCTGCTCAACATAGAGCTTTCCATCACGAATCTTATCTGTAAGTTTAAATTCAACATCACCTGTAAGCTGCTTCTTACCATTCTCTTCACACTCATGAAGAATATCCTTTAAGTTTGCATTTAACTCTTCAATAGTGAATGTATTTGATGGGTGGAATGGAAGTGCAATCATAGGACGAACCTTTGAAAGATCTACATATACAACTCCATCATAGTAAGCAACATCTGCAGGATTCATTTCTTTATAAGCTTCTGGTCTGTAATGAGTTTCGAACCACTCCTTAGTCTTCTCATCTGTCTTCCAGATTGAGCTGAGACATGTAGTCTCTGTTGTCATTACATCCACACCGATACGGAAGTCTGTTGAAAGCTTATCAACACCTGGTCCAACGAACTCCATTACGCTGTTCTTAACATATCCATTTTTAAATGTAGCTCCAATAAGGGCAAGGGCAACGTCCTGAGGACCAACTCCCTTAACTGGCTCACCATCAAGATAGATAGCGATAACCTTTGGAGACTTAACATCATAAGTTCTACCAAGAAGCTGCTTAGCAAGCTCTCCACCACCTTCACCGATTGCCATTGTACCAAGGGCACCGTAACGTGTGTGGCTGTCTGATCCAAGTATCATGGCACCGCACTCAGCAAGCTCTTCACGAGCATACTGATGGATAACTGCCTGATGAGGAGGAACGTAAATTCCGCCGTACTTCTTAGCAGCAGAAAGACCAAACATATGGTCATCTTCATTTATAGTTCCACCAACTGCACAAAGTGAGTTGTGGCAGTTTGTAAGAACATATGGGATAGGAAATTCTGTAAGTCCTGATGCTCTTGCTGTCTGGATGATACCTACGAATGTGATATCATGAGATGTCATCTTATCGAACTTGATCTTCAGGTTCTCCTCATCTCCTGATGTATTATGGCTTGTCAAAATACCATGTGCTATAGTACCCTTTCTTGCCTCTTCCTTACTAACTCCAGCTGGTGCTTCTACAACCAAATCTTTTCCATTCAGAAGAAAAGCGCCACTATCATACAACTTTACCATTGTATTCCTCCTAAAAAATTAAAAATTTTATTATGCTTTATCATTTGCTTCCAGATTCTTCTTGAACTCATCCATATCTCTAAATAAGAGATAAGAACTCATTTCACTTGTATGCTTTACTGTATAGAGTGCATCATCTGCCATCTTGTAAAGATCAGTTATATCATTAGTATCACCTGGGATTTCAGCAATACCAATACTTGTTGAAATCTGGAATGTATGAGACTGGGTTTCTCCACTCTCTGTTTTTATAGTTGCCTCAATAGGCTTATCCATGGCTTCGCAGATTAAATCCGCAATTCCACGTACTGCAATTTCATTAGTTGCATTCTTAAATACAACCAGGAACTCATCTCCACCCACACGGATTGCGGTACATCTTTTCTGTCCAAGATGCTTCAGACGATTTCCAACTTCACGAAGTACAACGTCGCCCATATCATGACCATAATTATCATTTATTGGCTTGAAATGATTAAGGTCCAACGAGTAAAGGGCTATAGGGTAATTATCTCCATCCTTAACAATGTCCTCAAGATACCCAAGACCATATCTACGATTGTAAAGACCTGTAAGAACATCTGTATTTGAAATATATTCCAGATGGTCATTAGTCTCTTTAAGCTCTTTTATCTTCTCCTCGACCATCTTCTCAAGACGTTCAGTTTCATCTTTCTGCCTTGCGATAAGTTCCTCCGCAAGCTTGTTAGCCTGTACAGTCTTGCACATGATAAGATAACCAAGCGTGGCTATTATCATTATAAAGAACATATAAGTATCTAAAAACCGGATGACCAGAAGAACAATGGCCATTACAAGAAGTATTGTCGAATTAATCCATGGAACATACTTTTCTCTTGGATTTTTCTTGTCCCTAGGAACTATCTTCGATTCTTTTATTTCCGTCTCGGTCCAGGCAAAACTGTATACCATAAGACAGAGCATATAAAGGATATCAATGTAAATGCTTTCTGGATCCTTGTCGACGATCATCATGATCGTATAGCGTATCTCCATAAAACTGAAGAAAAGCAAAGACCCAAGTATCATATAAAAAGCTTTGTTATGTCCATAAAATCCCGTTTTTGCCACAATGATAGATGCAAGCACGATTGAGAATACAGAAACAAAGAAGTATAAAAGCAGTTCAACAAGTTCAACAGATATTCCATCAAACCTCTGGAAGCGGATAGCAAAGCTGTATCCCAAAAGTGATGTGACTATCGCAATGATGAATGCATTTACTGCAATATTCTGATAATCGCTCTTCTTAAACACATCTCTTGAATAAATAATGGTTCCGAGCAGGAACACATAGTCAGCAACCAGATAAAGATTACCGGATATATTTTCTATCACCATAGTCTTCTGCGGGAAGAACGCAACATATGCCCAGAACATATCAGCCAGGGCCCAAACACAAATTCCAAGGAAAAAGCAAATTCCAGTACGATGGTATTTGCCTGTGGTTTCCAGGGAAACCCAGATAAGTCCGGCCATAGAAAGGGAAAGGAATATTGATATAACATCAAATACCTTTTCCATACCAACTATTGTAGTTACGCTAAATGCAACAAACAAAAACGCAGCTACAAGTTTTAATATAGTTCGAATTGAATATGAAGCTGTACGCAAGTTAACCTCCTTGCTAAAAAACCACTCAGCTTTATCTACTCTTCTACGTCAGGCAGTTTAAGTGTTGTAAGACTGTTTGCATCTATATTTGGCTCGCTCACAACACGGGTCGCCTGTCTTTCCACACTTCTTTCGAAGTAATTTCTGACCTCACGGGCATTTGCAAAATGCTCCTCGTGATCAACAGCCAGCTTGTTCAGATAATCATGAACATAATCTGTCGCCTCTTTGTTAAGCACATAATCCTGGCTGACACACATAAGATCAAAAATCTTAATAAGCTCTTCACCTGAATAATCAGGGAATTCAATAAATTTATTGAAACGAGATTTGAGACCCGGATTGGACTCAATAAATCTCTTCATTTCATCTGTATAACCAGCAACGATAACTATAAGGTCCTGACGATTATCCTCCATACGTTTCAGAAGGGTATCTACCGCCTCCTGTCCGAAATCTTCGCCTTCAGCATTTGTCAGGGTATAAGCCTCATCAATAAAGAGAACACCACCCATTGCCTCATCGCAGACCTTAGCTGTCTTCTGTGCTGTCTGACCTACATAACCTTCTACAAGTCCTGCACGGTCAACCTCAACCATCTGTCCCTTACTTACAACTCCCAGCTGATGATAAATCTTAGCAAGAAGTCTTGCCACCGTAGTTTTACCTGTTCCTGGATTACCAGAGAATACCAGGTGAAGAGACATGCTAGGTGTTTTAAGTCCAAGCTTTTCTCTCATGCTACGTATCTTAACAAGGTTAATCAGATTGGTCAGATTCTTCTTAACAGTTTCAAGACCAATAAGTGAATCCAGTTCAGCCAGAAGCTCTTCAAGTGTTTCCTGACTTCCCGGCATACTGATTCTTACATTTGCGGGTTTTTCATCTTCCTCTACTGATCTGGCAGGAGTATTTCCAAAGCCACTGGTAGATGAACCTACACCACCCAGCTTTCCACCGTTTGGTGTGTTCTTGTAAATATCAAAGCCTCTCACATAATTATTCATCATGTTAATGTAATCTGATAATCTGTCTGCTTCTCTATCACTTATTCCGCCATAGGCTATGAAGTTACAACCCACATCGTTGAATGTACTTATCAGATAGGTTGAAATAGCCGAACCATAACCTGTTCTCTGATCCATTGGTGATGTATCATCCAGTACAAAATACTGAAGGGACCTAGGAACATAAGTTTTAAGATCCAGGTTACGGCAACGGTCATTAATAAATCTTTTGAAATTATATTCTGTGATAACTATTTCAAGATTCTCATTAAGGAAACGGATCTGGCGGTTAATATCCGCGCTGGTTTCATCAAAAACATAGCCTAAGAAAACCAGAAGGTCATCCTTCACCTGGTTCTTAAGCGAAACGCGGGCATCTGCCGGATATGGGCTGTTAGCCTTATATTGCACGTTATCAGCATATGAAAATGTATAATTGATCATCTGCTTAATATTCTTAGTTATCACTGGTTTCTCCTACTTACATTTAGCTTTAAGTTCTTCCCAACGCTTATCTACTTCTGCCTGGAACTCTCCGAGGAGATGCTCATTTTCAGGCTTGAAGAGATGTTTGAAACGTCCCTGTGGCTTTAAGAAGTCTTCGATTGGGAGCTTGTTCTTTGGCTCATAGCTGAGCTTCCACTCACCATCAATCACTTCGAAAAGTGGCCAGTAGCATGTATCTACTGCAAGCTGACATATCTTTGCCATATCAGCCGCATCGAATCTCCATCCTCTTGGACATGGTGACATTACATTGAGAAATGCAGGTCCTGGTGTGTAGATAGCCTTCTCAGACTTCTCATAAAGATCCTTCATACCAGATGTAAATGTAGACTGTCCAACATAAGGAATGTTATGTGCTGCCATGATAGCTGCAAGGTCCTTACGGGACTGAACTTTACCATTACTTACTGAACCAACAGGTGTTGTTGTTGTATCTGCAAATCTTGGTGTAGCCGATGATCTCTGAATACCTGTATTCATGTAAGCACCGTTATCGTAGCAGACATATACCATGTCATGTCCACGCTCCATAGCACCTGAAAGTGACTGGAATCCGATATCGTATGTACCACCATCTCCACCGAATGTTATAAACTTATAAGTTGTATCTGCATCAATTCGGCCACGCTTCTTAAGAGCGTTATATGCAGTCTCTACACCAGAAAGTGTTGCGCCTGCACAGGCAAATGCATTGTGGATATAACTATCTGTATATGCTGTATATGGATAGAGGAAGGTAGAAACCTCAAGACAGCCGGTCGCATTTCCTATTACTGCCTTATCCTCTTCCTTAAGAGCTCTAAGTACTGTTCTAACTGTGATGGCCGCTCCACAACCAGCACAGAGTCTATGTCCTGGAGTAAGTCTGTCTGGCTTACTCATTACTTCCTTTAAATTATATGCCATCTCTATCTCTCCTACTTATCAGAAATCTTAATTCCATCACCTGACTGACGGATATCCATCTGGTCGTCACCACCGAAATCACGGAACTCATTTGAATAATCCGCATCTCTGTCGCGAAGTCCAACATACTTGAACTGCTCTGGCTCTTTGCCACGGCGAACGATCTCACGAATGTCTCTAAATACGTCTCTTGCTTCTGTAACTGTGTAGTCACGTCCACCAAGACCATAGAAATAATTAACAGTAGGAATATCAAGTCCGGCATCATACATTACAGCCTTAAGCTCTGAACCAAGTGGGCCACCCATTCCTGAGAAGCTCTCTGCTCTGTCAAGGATTGCAACAGACTGACAATGCTTAAGTGCCTCAGCCAGTTCCTCACCAGGGAAAGGTCTGAATACACGAACCTTGATCATACCAACGTGAATGCCATACTCACGAAGCTTATCAACCGCATCCTTTGTCTGACCTGCAGCAGAACCCATAATAACTATGGCGTACTTTGCATCCTCCATACGATACTCCTCAAAGAGTCCATACTTACGGCCGGATACCTTTTCATACTCTGCGCATACATCAAGGATAACCTTCTTAGCATTCTTCATACCAGCACGCTGGTTGAACTTTGTCTCCATATAGAATGGAGAATTTGCATAAGGACCTGCAGCCATTGGCATATCCTTATTCAGAAGGAAGTTCTCTGGATTGTATTCTCCAACGAATTTTCTTACTGATTCTGTATCTATAGTTTCAATATTCATAACTGCATGGCTTGTAATGAATCCATCGTAGCAGACCATCATAGGCAGCATTACATCTGGATGCTCAGTTACTCTGTAAGCCATGATGAAGTTATCATATGCTTCTTCGTTTGTCTCTGCGTAAACCTGAAGCCATCCACTATCTCTTGCACCCATTGCATCTGAATGGTCGCAGTTGATATTAAGAGGACCTGTAAGAGTTCTGTTTACAAGGCAGAGCACAAGTGGAAGTCTGTCAGAAGCAGCTATATAAAGCTCTTCCCACATGAATGCAAGTCCTGCAGATGATGTAGCTGTAAGAGCTCTTGCTCCGGCAGCAGATGCACCGATTGCAGCACTCATTGAACTATGCTCAGATTCAACAGGGATGAACTCTGTATCGATTTCACCATTTGAAATGTATGTTGAAACCATCTGAGGAAGCTCTGTTGAAGGGGTTATAGGGAATGCTGGCATTACATCTGGATTTACCTGCTTGATAGCAAGTGCCACTGCTTCGTTACCTGACATTCTGTCACGCTTCTTTGCAGCTGTTCCCTGAATCTTATCTTCATCCTGTGCTTTTTTATTTTCTAAATATTCAGTATCGTAAGGACTTTCAACCTTTTGTGTCTGGTTAGGATTAACAGCCTCGATAGCTGACTTTGCTGTTTCTTCTGGGTTTATTCTAGTGTTTTTATCATTTGCCATTTTAGAGTCCCTCCTTCATTGTAATTGCACCGAAGGAGCAACAACCTGCGCAGATTCCGCAGCCCTTGCAGTGATCTAAATCGAAGTCCAGTCTCTTTCCATCCTCTACTGGAATAGATGAATCTGGACACATAGGTGCACAGAGGAGACACTGAACACATTTATCCCAGTCAATGACAGGAGTCATTGTTCTCCACTCACCTGTAAGGAATGTAGCAGCACCGCCGCCACCATAGACAACATTTCCTGGAGTAATATCCTGGTAAGGCGCCTTTTCTGTAAGCTTTGTAATATCTGTTTTAACTTTATTAGCCATTAGTGCACCTCCTCAAAGGCTCTTTCAAGGGCCTTCATATTTCCATCAATCACTTCAGGTTTCTTAGCAAATTTATGCTGATAGGAGCCTCTCATTTCCTCAAGGAAATCCTGCTTTGACATTATTCCTGAAACCTTAACTATTGCTGCGAGCATAGGTGAGTTAGGAAAATATCTGCCAAGTGTTTCCATTGAAATGGTATGAGCATCAACAGTATAAACCGCACCCTCATATCCCTTTAACAAAGGAAGTATCTCTTCCTTAGGCTTTGCAGTATTGATAACAATACCACCGTCCTTATTAAGACCTGATGTCACGTCTACGCTGTGAAGTAGAGTCTCATCAACCACTACAACATAATCGGGGTTGTAAATGTTGGAATGATTTCTGATTTCATTTTCACTGATACGATTGTATGCAGTGATTGGCGCACCCATTCTTTCTGGACCGTACTCTGGAAATCCCTGTACATACATTCCAGTATTGAATGCGACATCCGCCAGCAGAAGTGCTGCGGTTTTGGCACCCTGGCCACCACGGCCATGCCATCTGATTTCGACTGCTTTACTCATAATAAAAGCTCCTCCTAGAAATTAAAAACCAATCTTCATTATACCAAATATTGGTCTAATTATAAAGATTTATCTATCTTCAATCGGAACATATTCACGTTCCTTCATGATGCTCATATATGCAGGACGAATTATCTTGTCCACATTGATAAGCTCTTCTATACGATGAGCTGACCATCCGACTATTCTCGCAACTGCGAAAAGTGGGGTATAAAGTTCTACCGGAATACCAAGCATACTATAAACAAAGCCACTGTAGAAGTCCACATTCGCGCTGACACCTTTGTAAATGCGGCGCTTTTCAGCAATCACTTCCGGAGCTATCTTCTCTATGTTCGAATACAGCTCATACTCTTTTTCCATATGCTTATCAACAGCCAGCTTCTCAACGAATTCCTTGAAAGCTCTTGCTCTTGGATCTGAAATAGCATAGATGGCATGTCCCATTCCATAAATAAGACCTCTCTGGTCAAATGCCTGCTTATCAACTATCTTAGCCAGATAATCCTTGAGTGTATCCGTGTCATTATAATCAGGAACATGTGCTCTGATATCTTCCATCATCTGCATAACCTTGATGTTTGCACCACCATGCTTTGGTCCCTTCAGTGAAGAAAGAGCCGCTGCTATAACAGAATATGTATCTGAACCCGCACTGGAAACAACACGGGTTGTAAATGTCGAGTTATTACCACCACCATGCTCCATATGAAGAACAAGGGCAGCGTCCAGAACCTGTGCTTCAAGCTCTGTATACTTTTTATCAGGACGGAGCATTCTAAGGAAATTCTCCGCTGTACTAAGCTTTATATCCGGACGGTGGATGTACATACTTTCATCTAATTCATAGTGATTATATGCATTGTATCCATAAACAGCCAGCATTGGGAACTCACTTATAAGTGCAAGGCACTGTCTGAGTACATTTGGAATTGAAAGATCTGCCACCTCATAATCATCATAAGATGCCAGTGTAAGTACAGACTTTGTCATGGAGTTCATAACGTCTCTACTTGGAGCCTTCATAATAACGTCACGAGTGAAGTTAGTTGGCAGATGATTAAGATTACCAAGAACTGCTCTGAATTCACTGAGCTCATCCTTATTAGGAAGTTCTCCAAAAAGAAGAAGGTAAGCAACCTCTTCAAAACCAAAACGCTTGAAACCAAAGTCCTTTACCATGTCGATAACATTGTATCCACGGTACCAGAGTTCTCCATCAACATGGATTTCCTGACCATCAACCTCTTTTGAAGAGATAATCTTTGATATATTGGTCACTCCTGTAAGGACACCATGACCATCCAGATCTCGAAGCCCCCTCTTAACTCCATACTGATCATAAATTGCAACATCAACACCATCAACACTACGTGAAAGCTGTTCCCCTTTTTTCACATACTCTAAAACATCTTTTTCTGTCATACTTTAAACCCTCCTTAGCTAGTAATAATTCCACCACCCAGACAATAGTCACCGCTATAGACTACCAGGCTTTGTCCTGGCGTTACTGCACGTACCGGTTCATCAAAAATCATTGTCGCCGTACCATCCGAACGGAGTGTTAAAACTCCTGCTGTATCTTTTGCTCTATATCTCACCTTAGCGGTTATGCTGAGTTTTGTTTCTTCTTCATTTTTTTCTAAAATCTTATCTTCATCCGGTAGACTGATAAGATTGAAGTCCACTGCTTCTACTTTTCTTGTGAATAGATCGTCATTTGAGCCTAGAATAACCTGATTGGTTTCTGGAATTATGTCAACCACATATAACCTATCCTCTGCGGCTATTCCAAGACCTCTTCTCTGGCCAATGGTATAATGATAATAGCCCTTATGGGTACCGAGGATATTCCCCTCTGTATCAAGGAACTTACCATCCTTATCTTCCTCACCCTTTTCCTGGGATGCTTTCTTAGATGCATCCAGTGCGATATTTATCTTACCCATAGCTTCGCGTTCCATATATCCAGCATAATCTCCATCAGGTACGAAGCATATATCCTGACTGTCATGCTTTCTGGCAACTATAAGACCTGCTTTTTCAGCCACCTCTCTGGCCTTCTCCTTCTCATACTCTCCAAGAGGAAAATAGAGTTTTGAAAGCTGGTCCTGATCAAGGAAGTAAAGAACATAGGTCTGATCCTTGGTCTGATCCACAGCTCTTTTTAATTTATAAATAACCTGCTTTTCGTCATATTCAATTCTGGCATAGTGGCCTGTAACAACCTTTTCACAGCCCTGCTCCTCAGCCATTTCGAAGAGCCTGCCGAACTTCATATATTTATTACAATCAATACATGGATTTGGAGTCTGACCTTTTAGATAAGTATCGATAAACTTATCTATTATCTTCTCCTTAAATCCATCCATAAAATTAACAACACTGAAGGGAATTCCCAAAGTCGAACATACAACTCTTGCATCTTCTATATCATCAGGGGTGCAGCAAAGATGGGTTCCCTGAACAGTACCAAGATCCTGATCGTGGAGCATCATAGTCACACCTATTGGAAGAAAGCCCTCTTCCCGCATAAGATATGCAGCAACAGAACTGTCCACTCCTCCACTCATGGCTACTAAAGCCTTTTTCTTTAAATCAGGCATTCCAACTCCTTGTCCCAAATCTTATTATTTCACATCAGATTTTTCTGATGGCTCCTAAACATTTCTTTAGTCTTGTATCAAACTGAGGATAAAAATCCTCGTTATAATCATATGCATCCAGATAAAAATAACCTAAAACAGTTTTTATTATCTCTTTAATCCTAAGCTCAGATTCTTCTGTATGAGAATCTATTTTATTCTTTCTGTATTCTTCAGCGCCCTGTTCTTCCCAAAGCTCTGAGTCTCCAACTATTCCGGCATATTCCTCAAGGCTCTTTTCATCCAGATTTTTCAGGCGCTCATTTTCGTAGCCTGTCATCTCTCGGATTTCACCGACCTTCTTTTCTTCAAACTTTATAAACTTATGCCACTTATTTATAAATAAACTATTCTTTTCCAGGTCTTCTTCTCCCAACCAGTCTCTGACCTTAACAGGAGTTCTTGGATTTACTATGCACTCATTTACCTGAAGGACGTATTTGAAATCCCCATCCTCATAAAGTCTCCCCAACGGAAAGAGCCTGCATATACCAGGTCTGCTGCTATGAATGCTGCATCTTCCATCGACCAGGAATTTACATCCCTCATCCATCTTAAGATGTGGAAGCACAATGCCATCTATCACGGACATTTCCACTATAAATCCAACCAAAAGATCGTCGAAACTTTTTCCAGTTTCTTTGGATATGTTATAGACATCATAAGGTGTAAGGACTATAGAAGTTCCCATATCGGATTCACAGCAATGACTACAACCTGCACAGCCACCAGTTCCTACCAGAACTTCGTCATCAGGTCCATAAAATCTGCCGTCGTATATGTCCTTAATATCTTCGTATCTAAGCATTGAAAGACTCCCTTTAGCTAGTTAAAGCGCATACATAGTTATTTTATAAAAATATTAATGTGGACGCAAGAAAAATCCGCAAAAAAAGAGCAACTGCCACCTCAGAAGAGAAGGCAGTTGCCACTTGAATGTTTTTTTAGTGGTGGAAAAGTCTGATGCCTGTGAAGCACATAACTATTCCATACTTATTACATGTCTCGATAACATTGTCATCTCTGATAGAACCACCTGGCTGAGCAATGTACTCAACACCACTTCTGTGAGCTCTTTCAACGTTATCTCCAAATGGGAAGAATGCATCTGAACCAACTGATACTCCGGTATTCTTCTTCAGCCATTCTTTTCTCTCTTCTCTAGTGAATACAGCAGGCTTTTCTGTAAAGTACTTCTGCCACTCGCCTTCACCTATAACATCCTCATAATCATCGCTGATGTAAACATCGATAGTATTATCTCTGTCAGCTCTTCTGATGTCAGCCTTGAAAGGCAGGTTGAGAACCTGAGGTGACTGACGAAGGAACCACTTATCTGCCTTGTCACCTGCAAGTCTTGTACAGTGAATACGTGACTGCTGTCCAGCTCCGATACCGATAGCAGCACCATTCTTTACATAGCATACTGAATTAGACTGTGTATATTTAAGTGTGATCATTGAAATAGCAAGGTCAATCTTTGCTGACTCTGGAAGATCCTTAGCATCTGTAACAATATTTGAGAAGAAGTTCTCGTCGATAACAAGTTCATTTCTTCCCTGCTCAAAAGTTACGCCATAAACATCCTTTGTCTCTGATGGAGCTGGCTGGTAATCAGGATCTATCTGGATTACACAATAGTTTCCATTCTTCTTTGACTTAAGGATTTCAAGCGCTTCATCTGTATATCCAGGAGCAACAATTCCGTCTGAAACCTCTCTCTTAACAAGCTTTGCTGTATCAGCATCACATGTATCTGAAAGTGAAATGAAATCTCCGAAGGATGACATTCTGTCAGCACCTCTTGCTCTTGCATAAGCACATGCAAGTGAGCTAAGCTCTCCCATATCATCTACCCAGTAAATCTTCTTCTCAATATCAGTAAGTGGAAGACCAACTGCGGCACCTGCTGGAGAAACATGCTTGAATGATGTTGCTGCAGGAAGGTTAGTTGCTTTCTTAAGCTCCTTTACAAGCTGATAACCATTGAAGGCATCCAGAAGATTAATATATCCTGGCTTTCCGCAAAGTACTGTAAATGGAAGATCACTTCCGTCCTTCATGAAAACTCTTGAAGGTTTCTGATTTGGGTTACATCCATACTTTAATTCTAACTCGTTCATAGTAGACTCCTTTTTATTATTGGATTATGTACTTTATCTTATAAATTACTGATTCTTATTAACGATACGAGTATCAACCTTGCCTGTCTCAACATCGATGAAACGTGTAAAGAGTGATACCTTGTTATCCTCATTCAGAGCGTCCCATACAGTATTAGTAAACTCATCAATATCATCAGTAGCGATTTCTACTGGTGTTGGCTCACCTTCGTAGCTTGGAAGTGGATTTCCATCTCCCATATATGTGTGGATGAAATGTCCTTCACCTGCCATAGGATTATCATAGCTAAATGTAAATCTCAGGCACTGATCAGGGTTTCCGTTATTTGACTTAAGGATTGACATCTCATATGTATAGCCATCCTCAATGTGAAGTACACCAGATATTCTAGGTGTGTAGTTTGGAGCGTCCGGCTCAAACTCACGATTTCTGAGAGACTCTTCGAATGTATCTCCCTGATCCATGTTCTCATAAATTGTATCTGTCTGATCTCCGTTGGTAACGATAGTATCAGTTCCTCTAACTCTTACAGGTGCGTAGATAATAAGACTTGGGTCCTCCATTTTTGATGGATCAAAAGCCTCTGTTCTGATTCCTTCACCCTCTGTTACGAATACTCTGTTACGGCTGTTCTCTGAACGTCCCATAATAAAGTATGCAATTGCTGCTTTTCTTCCGTCAGGTGTGCATCCAATGACAATTCCACGTCCTGGATAGCTAGTTGCACCAATCTCGGCTGCCATGTTTACTCTTTCCATTTCATCCTCCTATTATTCTTAAAAAATACAAAAGCCGTCTGGGCTTTTTTACCCAGACGGCCGGTCATTCATAAAGCTCTCATGCTCCTCGTGGTAAACTCCACTCTAATCCGTCAGTCACATGAGCTAAATACAATATACATATCACTGATATCAAAGTCAAGAGCATAAAATATCAAATTTCTGTCATATGAAACTAATTAGTGAACCCATTCACCATTACCATTTACATAGTAGCCATTGATTGAAGTATTGGTTGCAAGCTCTCCACTACCATAGAAATAGTAATACTTTCCTTTTATTTCTTTCCAACCGGTAGTAAGGGTTCCACTGGATGATAAGTAATACCACTTACCCTTATCCTTAACCCAGCAGCTTTCCAGCATACCGTAGTCTGAAAGATAATACCAGTTACCTGAACCCGGACTCTGAACCCATCCGGTCTGCATTGCACCACTTCCGCTGAAGTAATACCACTTTCCACTTACCTTAGCCCATCCTGTAGCCATAAGACCACTATCCAGGAAGTAGTACCAGGTACCACCATCATTCATCCACTGCTTCTCGTACATTCCATAGTATCCAAGATAATACCATCCGGCATTACCATGATACCATCCAGTCTTTACATATCCTGAACTATCGAAATAATACCACTTTCCACCATCATAGAACCACTTGTTAGCTGGGTAAGAACCATCACTATTCTGATACCACCAGCCACCTGAACCGCTGACCCATTTACCGGTATTCTTTGTATATCCGGAAACATGCTTTGTTCTAGGTGTAACAATATTTGAAAAATCAGTATAACTGAAATCTATATCTACTGAGTTAGCACTAATACCGTTGAGGAAGGTTGTACTACCCGCCTGCCAGATATTTCTTGAAATAGATGTATTAAATGTTCCGTTATATCTTGCAACCCACTTATATACTCCAGAGAGTGAAGAAAGGTCAATATAATTCTTTGCCCAGTTTTCATTACAATAAATCATTGGAGTATAACCAGCAGATTTAATCTCATCACAGAAAGACTTAGCAATTGCTGTGATGGCATCCTTACCAAGACTTGTCTGGCTATTATCCTCAAGGTCAAGGGCTACAGGATAAGAAACATTATATCCCTGAAGCTGATCGATAACCCACTGAGCATCAGACTTAGCTTCTGATGGAGACTTAGCTGTACTATAAAAGTAAACACCTGTCTTTATTCCCACTGCATTTGCAGATGACATATTCTGCTTATAATATGGATCAAGGTTGTGAGAACCATGACCAACTCTTACGAAAGCAAAGGAGATCCCCTGACTCTTTACTGCTGCCCAGTCAATATTCTTCTGATACTGAGAAACGTCGATACCCTTGATAGTACCTGCAAGACTTGCTGTACTGCTTGTCTGATATCCATTCGAATCAAAGTATGTATAGTTACCATTGATAAGCTGCCAGCCTGTCATCATTCGACCAGTCTTCCAGCTTCCATGATCTGAAGTGTTGAAATAGAAATAATGCTCTTCATTATTACTATTCTTTATTTTCTGATATCCAGTGACCATATATCCGTTGGAATCGAAATAGTACCATCCATTATCATACAGCCAAAAATTCTTTCTCCAGCTTCCATCATCATTAATATAAATCCATTTATCGCCGGACTTTGACCATCCTGCTGCTTCAACACTCAGGCCTGATAAAACAAATGCTCCAGAAAGAATTATAATCGCACATAAAACTCTTACTATCTTTTTGAAACTCATAATTATTCCTCTCTCTTTTATAAATACAAAGTTAGTAGTTAGGGTAACATGAATTGAGCAAAAAAGCAATTTTATGTTATAATAAGTGGACTATAGAATAACGGCGAAAGGGGAACTGTTATGGGAGTTTTATCTACACTCTTTTCTAATGTACAGAATCTCGATATAAAACAACTAATAATGTGGGTAATAGGAGGCATCCTGATTTTCCTTGCTATTAAAAGGAAGATGGAACCAACACTCCTGCTCCCAATAGGATTCGGTGCCATTCTTGTAAATCTGCCTATGTCGGGTGCAATCACTCAGACCGTAGGTGATATTGTTCAGGAAGGACCTATCTCAATTCTTTTTGAAAGCGGAATTGCCAATGAGCTTTTCCCACTTTTACTTTTTGTAGGAATTGGAGCAATGATTGATTTTGGACCACTTCTTACAAATCCTAAATTAATGATATTTGGTGCAGCTGCCCAGTTCGGAATATTCTTTACACTGAGCCTTGCTTCACTATTTGGATTCGAATTACGCGACGCTGCTTCAATTGCAATTATAGGCGCTGCTGACGGACCAACATCCATCTTCGTAGCTAACTATTTCGGAACAAAATATATAGGAGCCATAATTGTGGCGGCTTATTCCTATATGGCACTTGTGCCAATAGTTCAGCCACCTATCATCAAGCTTCTTACAACACAGAAAGAACGTAAGATAAAAATGGAATACAATCCAGGAAGTGTTTCACAGACTACAAAGATTCTATTCCCTATATTCGTTACTATCCTTACAGGAATCGTTGCGCCAAATGCAGTTGCACTGATCGGTTTCCTTATGTTCGGAAATCTCATTCGCGAATGTGGAGTTCTAAACTCACTTTCCGAAACAGCTCAGTCAGCTCTGCCAAACCTTGTAACACTTTTCCTTGGAATAACTATCGCTGAGAAGATGCAGGCAGATGCATTCCTCAATCCAGAAACCCTTTTAATCCTGGGACTTGGACTTATAGCATTTATCTTTGACACAGCAGGCGGAGTTCTGTTTGCAAAGCTGATAAATGTATTCGCAAAGAAAAAGATAAATCCTATGATTGGAGCAGCAGGAATTTCAGCATTTCCTATGTCTTCAAGAGTAGTTCATAAAATGGGACTTGAAGAAGACCCAACTAATTTCTTACTCACACATACAATTGGTATAAATGTTTCAGGTCAGATAGCTTCCGTTATAGCAGGCGGACTTATTCTTAACCTGATAGCCAGATAGGAGGACAAGCCATGAAGATAGATACAAATGCATTTATGAATTCTCTTCCTATTATGGGAGTAGGACTTCTGGGAATATTTATAGTAACAATAGTTATCATTGTCGGAATTTACATCTTAAAAGCGATAACTCCAAATGATAAGGAAACTAAAAAATCTGAAAAAGAAGATAACGAAGATAAAGTAGAATCCGCTTTAGATCTCATGAGAGAAAGAGAAAAGAAGGATTTCCTGAAGGAAGAAGAATGTAACTATATATCGCACGATTTGTAGGAGGCTAATATGGAAAAAATCAAGATAGCATTTTATGATTCAAAGGATTATGACAAAGAGTCATTCATAAATTCAAATGTTAATGATGAATTTGAAATAACTTATCTGGAAACAAGATTATCTGTAGATACATATAAGCTGGCAGAAGGCTGTGACGTTGTCTGCGTTTTCGTAAATGATGATGTTAACTCAAAGGTTATAGATAAGCTTCATAAAATGGGAGTAAAGCTTATTGCCCTTCGTTGTGCAGGATATAACAACGTAGATATTGAATATGCTTTTGGAAAGATTCATGTAGTCCGTGTTCCTGCATATTCACCTTATGCAGTAGCAGAACATGCTATGGCTCTGCTTCTCACATCTATCAGAAGAATTCACAAAGCATATATTAGAACAAGAGATTTTAACTTTAGTCTGAATGGCATGACAGGCTTTGATCTTCATGGTAAGACAGTTGGTGTAATCGGTACTGGTAAGATAGGTAGAATCTTTATAGATATCTGTCGTGGTTTTGGAATGAACATTATTGCTTATGATAAGTTTCCTGCAAAGGATTCTGGCATTGAATATGTAGAGCTTGATGAGTTATTTGAAAGAAGTGATATCATTTCTCTCCACTGCCCACTCACTGACGAAAGCCTTCACATGATAAATGCTGAGAGTATAGAAAAGATGAAAAAGGGAGTTGCTATTATAAACACCTCCAGAGGTGCACTTATAGATTCAGAAGCCCTGTTAGAAGGAATCAAGGCACGCCACATTGGAGCAGCATGCCTTGATGTTTACGAAGAAGAATCAAATGTATTCTTCCATGATTATTCAAATCACATTGTGAATGATGATACATTAGCAAGACTTATTTCCATGCCTAATGTTATTGTTACATCACACCAGGCATTCCTTACAAAGGAAGCACTTTCAAATATTGCAGATACAACCTTAAACAATGTCAGAGAATTCTTTGAAAAAGATACATGTACAAACGAAGTTTGTTATAAATGCTCTAACTTAGCTAATTGTAATCAGGCACATGATAAGAAATGTTTCTAAATCTGTATTAACAAACTGAAATACATTATTTGTTTAAAAGCTTTTTAAAGTTTTCTTCCTGGTAAGGTACCAGCTTGTGCTTTGAAGGACATACCCATCTTGGACATGATCCACTCATACCTTTAAAACGTATAGCTAATTTCTTGGTTGAGAATCTAAGTGGAAGCTTTTCAAGTTTTACTGACTCTAATTCAGCATTACTAAAATAAACAAAATTATTTAAATCTGTAATAAAGTTTTTGATAGACGGAGTCATTTTACCTCCATTTGAGAGAGGTATAATGGCTACTCCGTCTGCCATTACATTTACAAGGTAGCCTCCATAAACTGTTGTATCGAAAACAATTTTTTGCTTTTCATCTAATGAATTATGGAATTCTTTAACCGCTTCATTAACTGCATTTGAAACAGCACTTCCGACTAATCCACCAACTATTCCACCAGCAACTCCACCAGCCTTAGCACCTACGACTGCTGCATTAGTTGTGGCAATCTGTCCCTCACTTCCTGCAAGAGAACCCATATAATCATAGTTCTGTACAACCAGAAAACAATTATCATCTCTTAGACAATTAAAGCCAGCAAATAAAGCCTTTACAGTTTCAATATTTCCTATTCCTTCTATATTTACATTATTCATCTTTGTTTTGTCCTTTCTCCAACCTTCACCTTAATTCAAGGCATCTTTATTTTTTACAAACGCAACTATTTTATCATAATACTTATATAAATCAATAATATTATTGGGATATAGCCATTTAATTATATATTGAAAATAGTTAAAATTTTTTATATAATATTTTTTGCGCTGTAATTACTGTATTTTTCTAACAACAGCCGTAAAATCATAAGGCCGAAAGGCCAGGGGGATACAATTGTGGGAGAAAAACTATACAGTGGTAGTTATAAGGAATTTATCAGGGGGATCGATAAAAGCGAGTATACTATCAAAGATATAATACAGCACACCAAAAAGGCAGTACCAGGAATCGCTGGCGAACTGCACCTTGGCAGAGTTGAAACCATACTCAAAGCAAAACCAAATCTAATAGACAGGGTCGGATTTGACGGTCAGGAGCTTCTATTCCAATCAGAAAAGGGTTATGATCCGGAGCTTCACACACTGGAATTTACAACTGGTGGTGGGGCATACATTAAGATGAATGCTTATCCGGAAACAGGCTATAAATGGAGCGAACTTGAACTGGACGACCTTAGATTCATTTGTTCTAATTATTTCTCATTATTCGAAAGAGCAAGATTATCAAGTATCATAGAAAAAGCAGCTGTCACTGAAAGCATGACAGGTGCTGTTAATATTGCGGGACTCTTACAGATTCTCGGAAAATATAAATCAAATGGAACACTAGGCAGATACACTTCTGCTTTTATGAATATCAAAGATTTTAAATTCTTAAACAAGAGACTTGGAATTAAACAGGGTGACGCTGTACTTCGCGGTTTCGTTGATAAGCTGTACGGCTATCTCACACCTGATGAAGTAGTCGCACGTCTAGGTGGCGACAACTTTGTTGTTCTTGTGAGCGACGAAAGACTTGGTGGTTTCCTTGATCTTGTAACTCCACTTGTTCTTACAAGCGTAGATAAAGATAAAACCAAAGAGTTAAATGTATTCTTCCGTATAGGTCTTTGCAACGTTACACAGGATACAGAGATAAGTGATGTACTCGGATTTGCCAGCACAGCTCTCGCAGAAACAAGAAAGCCAGGCAACGGAGATATCATCTGGTTTGACAAGAATATCCACGAACAGCATATGGCAATTCAGAAGGCCACATTCCTGTTCGGTGAGGCTCTGGTAAATGACGAGTTCCATGTATTCTATCAGCCAAAGGTAAGGCTCGAGGATAATACACTTTGCGGAAGTGAGGCACTTGTCAGATGGATACGTCATGGCAAGGTTCATTTGCCAATGGAATTCATCCCAGCCCTCGAAGAAGATGGAAGCATTACAGAGCTTGATTTTGTAATATTTGAAAAGGTATGTCGTGATATCAGAATGTGGCTTGATACCGGAATAGAACCTGTTAAGGTTTCTGTTAATTTCTCAAAGCATCATATAAAAACAAAAGAAGCTGCACTAAATATTATCGGTATACTTAATAGATATGATATCGATCCAAAATATATTGAGGTGGAGCTTACAGAATCTGCCTGCTACGAAGATATGGAAGAGATTAAGGAATTCCTTGAGACCCTGTCAAAGCATAAAATATCTGTTTCAATTGATGACTTTGGTACCGGCTATTCATCACTTAGCCTTCTGAAGAACCTGATGGTAGATATCATCAAGTTAGACCAGTCATTTGTAAGAGCAATCGATGGTGAAGATGAGACCGAAGTAAAGAACGATATGGTAGTTATCAAGAATATCGTTAATATGGTCAAAGAACTTAACATGGATATCATAGCAGAGGGTGTTGAAACCCTTGAAGAAGCTGGTTTCCTACGTGAGGTAAATTGTAATATGGCACAGGGTTATCTGTTCGATAAACCTATGCCACATGATGATTTCGAATTATTACTAAAAGGTAATAGAGTCCTTAATTAAATCTTTTCTGGTTCCGGATAATCCTGACCCATTGTATCGACTGTAACAGTCTTCATAACCTGTGGGACAATAGGCTTATCCGCCCAACCAGTCTTAGTTGTTGCTATTCTATCAACAACATCCTGTCCTTCAGTGACCTTTCCAAATGCTGCATAATCCCCATCCAAATGTGGTGCATCATCATGCATAATAAAGAACTGAGAACCTGCGCTGTCAGGAGCCATTGAACGTGCCATGGAAAGAACTCCAACTGAGTGCTTAAGATCATTTTGGAATCCATTTGAAGCAAATTCTCCTTTAATTGAATATCCCGGACCACCTGAACCACGTCCATCAGGATCTCCACCCTGAATCATAAATCCAGGAATAACTCTATGAAAAATAAGTCCGTCATAGAATCCCTTCTTAACAAGCGAAATAAAATTATTAACAGTATTTGGTGCAATCTCAGGATAAAGCTCAGCTTTAATAACCCCACCATCCTGCATTGAAATAGTAACTACTGGATTTGCCATTTTATAAATCTCCTTTTTCTATATTAAGATTCTTCCACAGAATCTTGTTTTCCATCTTTTGCATAGAGCATCTTTAGAAGTATTGGAGTAAGAATTGAACTTACGATTATCAGCAGAATAACTGAAGTAAAGTATTTACTTTCAAGCATCTCTACTTCCAGTCCCTTCTTGGAAACAATAAGAGCAACCTCTCCTCTTGTCATCATTCCAACACCAATCTTAAGAGCATCCCTGCCCTTGAATCCACAGACTCTTGACATAAGTCCACATCCAATAATCTTTGATATAAGTCCCACCAATACAAATCCCAATGAGAATAAAAGTATCGTCATATCAAGACTTCTAAGGTCAGTTTGAAGACCTATACTCGCAAAAAAGATAGGACCAAATATCATATATGAATTAACGTCCATCTTCCTGTCAATATATTCAGAATCATCCAGAGAACTAAGGATAATACCTGCCACATAAGCTCCCGTGATATCAGCTATTCCAAAATATTTATCTGCTATATAAGAAAGCGCAAGTGCAAGCGCAAGCCCAAGAATTGGGATACGCTGTGTATGAGGATATTTCATATCCAGCCATTTCATAACCTTGTAGATGATAAATCCAACACCTACTGCAAGTATGAAAAATGCAATCGTTCTGAGGATTACATCTGTTATCTTACTACTGGTATCTCTAAAGCTGATAACCATTGTAAGAACCAGAATACCAATAACGTCATCAATAATGGCAGCGCTCAGAATAGTAGTTCCAACTTCATCTGACAACTTTCCCAATTCCTTCAATGCCTGTACTGTAATGCTTACAGATGTGGCTGTAAGAATGGTTCCTATAAATACAGCATGAAAGAATTTATCAGAGCCTATATAGTCAAAGCCATAGAAACCAAGGAATAAAAGCGTTCCTGCTACTAGTGGTACGAATACTCCTGCACATGCTATAGCTGTGGACTTAACTCCTGTCTTCTTAAGCTTGTTCAGATTAGTCTCAAGGCCTGCACTGAACATAAGAAGTATTACACCAATCTCGGCCATGCCAGATAAAAAGTCAGAGGGACGCACCCATTTCAAAAGGCTTGGTCCAAGTATAAGTCCAGCTATTATTTCTCCGACAACCTGTGGGGCTTTTAATTTTCTGGCTACCAGACCAAATAGCTTTGCAGTAATGATTATTACTGCAACACTTCTCAGTATTTCTAGTTTTTCCATTATTTTTCCTCTTTAAAAGTTAGTTTCGCCACGACTTCAACATGCATACTTCGTGGGAACTGATCATATATTGAATATTTATCAAGCTTCATTCCCGATTCAGAAAGTATCTTTATATCTCTGGCCAGGGTAGCCGGATCACAAGATACATAAATCATCTTCTTCGGTCTCATCTTAATGATGGTTTCCAGAAGCTTTTCATCACAACCTTTGCGCGGCGGATCCACAACAACTACATCTACATCTTTCTTAATTCTTGAAAGATTAATATCTATATCACCTATTCTGTTCTCGAACCAGTCCGGGACAATTTCCTCTGCTTTTCCAACAAAGAATTCAACGTTATTTATATTATTGAGTGCCGCATTTTTCTTTGCATCATCTATGGAGCTTTGAACAACTTCAACTCCATAAACCTTCTTGGCTTTCTCTGCAAGGAAAAGTGAAATGGTTCCTATTCCGCAATACATATCCCAAACAATTTCTTCTCCGGAAAGATCTGCATATTCAAGAGCCTTCTCATACAGCGCCTGGGTCTGAACAGGATTTATCTGATAGAACGACTCTGCTGAAATCTGGAATGCAACATCACCAATATAATCTGTTATATAATCCTGACCATGTATCAGAATAGTTTTATCTCCAAGTATCCGGTTGGTTCTATCTCTATTAATATTCATTACCACGGATTTAAGCCTGATGTTATTTCCGCCAGCTCTGAATTTATCTACTTCCTTGGAAACTTCATAAACAAACTTATCCAGCTCAGGAACATTTCTGGTTGAAGTAACAAGACATACCATAAGCTCACCTGTTCTAAATGCGACTCTGGTAAGCACATGCCTCAGAATTCCTTCGCCCGTTTCCTCATTGTATACACTTATATGATAACGGTCAGCCCATCTGGAAACTGCCGCAATGATAACCTTATTAACCCTATGACCAATCTTGCAATCTTCTATCGGAATAAGACTGTGAGTTCTTCCCGCATAGAAACCAAGAACTGTGTTCATGCGGCAGCTGAATGCATCAAAATGATCTTTACTGCCACCAACCACATTTCCACCATCGCGAGTCGATACAGGGAATTGCATTTTATTACGATATCTGTTTGGAGACTTACAACCATAAACGCCTTCAAGAAATTCCTCCGGTTCAGGAATGTCACCTATTCTGGAAAGACAATTCTTTACCTTATTTCTTTTGATCTCCAATTCCTTCTTATAATCAATATGCTGGAGAGTACATCCACCACATTGCTTAGCAACCGGACAGAAGGGTTCCACACGATAAGGAGAAGGTGTTATGAGCTGCTCAAGACGTCCATATGCATAGCTCTTTTTTACCTTTACTATACGGACCTCCGCCTCATCACCAACAACGGTATCCTTAACAAAAACAACCATACCCATAGCATGGCCGATACCCATTCCCTCGTCGGACATATCTTCGATTGTAAACCTAAAGATATCGTTCTTCTCCATCAGATAATAACCCCATAAAAATTGAAAAGTCGGTAGCATGTACTACCGACTTCTAATTATAAAACTTTTCCCGATAACCTGCAAACAAATGTCAAGCAATCTTACCAATTTGATTCAGGACATAGTCCTTAACCTCGTCCTTGTCCATATCTAGGGATATAGCCAACTCCCCGAACAGGCTGTCTTCAGCAATATGAAAATACTTCGAATCTGAGGAAGTAACCTTTTTACCCTCTGCTATTCTCTCGTCCATTCGAGCCTGAATAGTCTTAAGAAGCTCTACAAGGATTGTTGGGTTACATGTCAAAACGGCTTGTTTATATTCTAATTCTCTTTTCTTTTCCTCGAAGATTTCCAGTTCCTGAATATCACAAATACCTTTAATAAAATCTTCTGCCTCTTCTCTGGACATTACCTTTCTCATTACGACACGTTCATTATCTACAGGTGTAAAAATTTCACTATCACGAATATAGCAAGGAACCATCGTATAATACATTTTGTCTTTAGGTATTCCGGACATTTTCATCGGTCCGACATTTGTTACTTTGCAGACCCCATTACTACCATAGATAATAAAATCGCCTACATTAAACATTTCCAAATCACTCCTAATCACTAAAAACAAACTATCCAACTTTTAAACTAAGCCGTTCATTACTATATTAACACAATAAGAATTCATTGGTAAGGAGTAAATAAATTTTCGTGAAATGTGATATAAAATGCATGTTTCAGTTGGTTATTTTTGCACAGATTTAAAGCTTAATCACATCTGTCAACCTCTTCATAATCTTCTGTATCGAAAGAAATGATTCCATCTGAGGTTGTTACTACATAGAGATAATCACCTATAACTATACCACGTGAGTTATAGAGCTCTGAGTAGGTATACAAATCATCAAATTTATAGCTGAGAAGTTTTTCAAATCCATCCTCATCATCATAGTCAAATACCATATAATAATAACCTTCATTTTCTAACTCTTCAGCATCCTGTTCAGTCGCATCAAGCTCTGTTGCCTCTTCATCTTCTTCAATAATATCATCATCCTCTTCATAGAGGTCTTCTTCTATCCAGCTGTAATCATAATCGTATGCATATATTCCCATACCAAATGTACCATCATTTGAATCAAACATGAATGCATTTCTATCGTTGAGAACTGATGCTTCCTGATATGTCTCATAAACCTTTGTGGCTTCTTCTTTTATGTTATAAGGATCACTTGTATCGAACATTGTGAACTTAATGCACTGTATCCAGCCTGTATCCTCATCAGCTTCATAACCTATTCCAAGCATCTTTCCATCTCCATATGGATGCAGATATGCTGAGAAACCAGGAATCTTCAGGTAATCTGTGAGCTTAGGATTTTCAGGATCAGAGAGATCTACTGCAAATAGCGGATCTGTATTTCTGAATGTTACGAAGTAACCTGTCTCACCCATAAATCTTGCAGACTTGACTGTTTCGCCCTGAGCTAAATTCTTAATAACGCTAACCTTTTCAAGATCCTCGTCAAGAATGTAGAGTGCATTTGCATTTCTATATTCATTATCTGTATATGTTGTAACGAGTCTTACATAACCATCATACTCATCAATACTGTAATCGTCGTTGAGATATCCTGGGAATGATCCAGTGGTATCATAAGTAAGTTCTCCATCATCATAAGAAATCTTAATGAGTCCAGATTCATTCTTGTAACCATCTGTCCAACTATATCTATGATTTGCAAAATAGATATTGTTCTTGCTTACATACAGTGTGCTGTTTCCGGCCATAACTGCCATCTTATCAACAACCTTCGCCTTCTTAATATCAACTGCAGAGATCACTGTATAATATGGATAATAAACATCATCATATACATAAACATCTTCTGGATCCAGAATTTCATCATCAATATCAGGGATGTAAGTTTCATACTTCTTTTTCTTTATCTTATTATAGTCGAATGTTACTCCTGAGAAGGTATAAAGCTTTCCATCAACCATTCTTGAACTGCTATAAAGTCCACTCTGCTTTATTGTATCCACGAGTTCAGGTTCACCCTTGTCGCTTATATCATAGATTGCTATATAAGTTTTACACTTTGTATTACCCATGTAAAAGCCTGAGTAAGTCGCATACCCAGCACTTGTACCCATAAGTACAAGGTATTTATCATAGATATACATTTCTTTAAAACTATAATCATCTTCGAGAACGTTTACGCTGCCTTCTTTTTTAATCTTTCCATCATCTACGCTGTAGAAGAAAAGATGTTCTGTCACAGTGTCATACTGATAAATGTACTTTCCATCTGTCTTTACAACATCACCTTCGTTAACACCTTCTGTACGAACATTAGTATCTGTAAAGTCTAATGATGAACTATCATTATCACTTTCTTCTCTTTTATAAGTAGCTCCCGATGTTGGTGCAAGGGTTTCCGCTTCAGCAGCTGCTTCTGTACTTTCAGCCACAGCATCTTCATAAACTACATCGGTTTCATAATCTACATATTCAATTTCTTCCATACTCTTCTTGTAGCTCTTAAAGTTTTCGTAAGCCATCTCATAGGACTCTTTACCCTTACCAAGCTTTACATCTGAATCTGGATCATTATTATCTTCAACACCACTCTTATTCTTTTCAACCTGTCTCATAATTGCTGGGAAAGAAACTAGTCCCACTGTGATCACGAGCATTGCTGCAATTACAATTGGAAGGATAACACTTCTCTTACGAACAGGTGCAGGAGCAACCTCGTCAGAAATATCCTGACTCATGCTTCTCTTATACTTTTCATCTACAGACATACTAGCAAGCTTCTGTTCCATATTCTCTGGTCTTAGAGATTCAGGAATAGGCTGCTGTGTATTTTTTAATTTATCTTCAACCATGTTATCTCTATTATTACTCATTGAATAACCTCCTTCGCATCTTCGCTAGTGCTCTGGAATACTTTGACCTCACAGTATTTCTGTTCAGTCCCATTATTCCGGCAACCTCCGAACTGTCATATTCACCATAGACGGTAAGTGTAACAATCCTTTTTTCCTCCTCTGTAAGAACCGAAAATGCGTCTCGGACCAGATCTTTATCCTCAACATTTTGCATCATATAATCGAAGGTTCCAGTAGTACTTGCAACTGTTTCCAGCGGTACATCCGCTTCCATTTCCCTTCGTTTCACATACTCTCTGAGAATCCTATTACACTTATTGTCTAAAATTCTAAAAATCCATCCTCTGAATGCACTGTCATCTCTGAGTCTTCCCAGTCCCGCATATGCATCCATAACCGTATCGCTTACTACATTCTCTGCATCTTCCGGATTTTTCAGGATATAAAGCGCTGTCCTGTAAAGATCCTGATAGATCATTTCATATAGCATTGCGAAGCTGTGGGCGTCCCCAAGCTTAGCCTGTTTTACCAGAGCTATCATCCTTTCTTTTTCATTCATAATACTTCTCCTTCAACTGTTATAAGAGGTGTTATACCTCTATAGTGTGTAATAGTTTCCCTTCTGTTGCATAAAAAATAAAAAAATAAAAGTCCTGCTAAATCATTAGCAGGACTTTTGTAAGTGTAGTTTCTTATTATTCCTTAACATTCTTATTAAAATAATCGTAAGGAACTATGTTCACCCTGTAATGACGTTGATCATCGCCATAGCTTTCTGATTCTGAAACAACCTCTGCATCAAATCTGATATTTGTCGTCTCATAATAGTCTGTATTCTTCCACTGATTTCTAATACGCGCGAAAACAGTTTCAACATACTCCTCTGAAAGCTCAGGGAGAAGCAGGAAAAATTGATTAGTATCTTCCTGCATCATCAGATCACTCTTTCTAAGTGAACTGTTTATTACTATACCGAATTCCTCAGTAATCTTTTCAAATTCCTCCTCGGAAATTGATGAATCCTTAGGAATTAATGTTACCAGCGCTCTATAAGCAACTGTATGATAGCTTCTGATGTATCTAAGTAAAAATCTGTAAGCTATACTGAATGCACCCTCATCCAGCCAAAGAGCTGAATTCATAGTTTCCTTTTCTTCAAGCTTTCTGCTGATTTTCTGCAGATCCTGAACAGACGCTTCCATTTTCATTTTTGCCACTCTCCCCTTCTCTAGATTAAAACCCCATTTACAATCTAGTCATTCTTCTTAAGGTAATTTGTAACAATAAGTTTAGCCTTACCTTCTGAAGTAGAACCTGTTGTTACCATCATAACATAATTTCCCTTAAATACAAAGAACTGAACCATACTCATTGAAACTCCACCATAGGTACAGCTCATTATGTATCCGTCACATGTCTTTCCGGCAACAGTCATTTTATCCTGAGTAATGCTGGTAACAGTAAAGCCCTGAGCTTCCAGTTCTGATTTATAATCATCCTCAAAAGACTTTATAAGCTTTTCTGTATCTGTACCAGATTCTTTTATATTGTAAGGGGTCTGAGATACAGTGAGATTAAGAATCTCTACAGTAGATTCACGTTTTGCATAAAGCTCTGTAGCATTCTGACCAGCACTGAGCATTTTCTTCTCCTGCTCTGCATCTCCTGGGTAGGAGTCTATTTCCCAGCCAGAACCCAGTTCTACTTTTATATCAAAGTACTCGTTTGTATATGTTGTATCAGAAACAACGCCAGGAATATAGTTAGCCTTTCCAAAGACCTTCTTAAACTGTGTAACTCCTATAATAACAAGGATTAGAAGAAGCGGAATAATGATAAACAGCGGATTGATACCACCCTTACTTTTCATTACCGGCTGATCTCCTCTATATGGAGAACCCTGAGGTCCCATTCCCTGTGGCATTCCCGGGTTCGGTCCCATTGGTCTACCCTGATTTGGCATTCCCTGACCACCGTAACCCTGACTGCGAGGATCCTGGGAAGCTCCCATAGGATTAGTGTAAGGTGTCTGAGTCGCATCTGTATTATTGTAGTAAGTATTATTAGTGAATGACGACTGACCATTACCATTAAAATTAGCATTTGTGTTAGGCCCACCATTTACATTTGGATTATCTACTGGATCATTGTTCTGTTTTAACTGCATAAAATACCCCTTTACTTAAAACCTTTTACTTTTTTACAAGAAGTGACTGACCTGTCATTTCTGCAGGCTGCTCCATACCCATTACCTCAAGAAGAGTAGGAACGATATCGCAAAGCTTTCCACCTTCTTTAAGTGTATAAGCCTCATCATAATTTACAAGAATAAATGGTACAGGATTTGTTGTATGTGCTGTATGTGGCTCACCTGTCTCATAGTTAAGCATCTGCTCACAGTTACCGTGATCTGCACAGATGAAGAGAACTCCACCAACTTCCTTTACAGCCTCAACTGCTGTACCAACACATTTATCTACTGTCTCAACTGCAGCAACTGCTGCTTCAAGAACTCCTGTATGTCCAACCATATCTGGGTTAGCAAAGTTGATGATGATAACATCATATTCACCAGATCTAATAGCTTCATTTAACTTCTCACTTACTTCTGGAGCACTCATCTCTGGCTGAAGATCATAAGTTGCAACTGCTGGTGAATTAACAAGAATTCTGTCTTCGTCTTTATTTGGTTCTTCAATACCACCATTGAAGAAGAATGTAACGTGTGCATACTTCTCTGTCTCAGCAAGTCTAAGCTGCTTAAGACCATGGTTTGCAAGATACTCACCAAATGTATTTGTAATTTCCTGCTTCTTGAATGCAACAAACTTGTTAGGGATTGTCTCATCATAATCCTTGAAGCAGACATATGTAAGTGGCATAAAGCCTTTTGCTCTCTTAAGATACTTGATGCACTTTGTGTCTGTCTCATCACCTTCCTGTGCAGCTATATCCTCATCACTGAAGCAGAACGCTTTTGTAATCTCACGGGCTCTGTCAGGACGGAAGTTAAAGAAGATAACTGAATCATTAGGCTTAACAAGTGAAAGTGGAGCACCACTCTCGTCTGTAATAACTGTTGGGATAACAAACTCATCTGTCACTCCATCATCATAAGATTTCTGCATAGCCTCAATAGGATCTGTAGCCTTAATTCCTTCACCAGTTACAAGTGAATCGTAAGCCTTCTGAACACGGTCCCAGTTGTTATCTCTGTCCATAGCGTAGTAACGTCCGCTGAGAGATGCAACCTTTCCTACTCCGATTTCCTTTGTCTTGTCGATAAGCTCCTGGAGGTAATCCTTTCCAGATGCTGGAGGTGTGTCTCTTCCATCAAAGAATGGGTGAATGTAAACATTCTCAAGTCCTTCCTTCTTGCAAAGCTCAAGGATTGCATAGAGGTGAGTATTGTGACTATGAACACCACCATCTGAAAGAAGTCCCCAAAGGTGAAGATCACTATTATTCTCTTTACAATTATTTACAGCACGGAGAAGCTCCTCATTCTTGAAGAAATCTCCATCCTGGATAAACTTTGTTATAAGTGTAAGGTCCTGATAGATAATACGTCCTGAACCAATGTTCATATGACCAACCTCGGAATTACCCATCTGTCCATCTGGAAGACCAACTGCCATTCCTGATGCAAGACCTCTTTTATATGGATAGTTTGCTTTAAGGCTGTCCATTACTGGAGTATTTGCAATGGCGATTGCATTTGCCTCCTTAATATCAGACTCTCCATAACCATCAAGTACCATTAAAACTACAGGTTTTTTACTCATTATTTTTTCTCCTCTTCTATATGTCTATGAACAACCAAAAAAGGCCATTCATTAATACACTGATACAGTCCCATAGTATAAATGATTTTGGCCTTTTTTGCAATGTTATAAATGTTTGAAACCCATTATAATTAGGACATTTTTAGCCTGCGAACATAATTCCTTCGAATGCTTCTTCAATATCAATTCCGTTTACAGTATGTGGATAGTCAGAATCGTCTATTTCAATTCTTACAATAGAACCGTCGTCCAGTTTCAAATCCACATAGGTTTCGTTATCAGATCTATACAGCTTACAATTTGAATTAGCAGGAATAGTTGTTTTGTCTCCAACGTTTCCTGATTCATCTACCGACTTACCTTCAACATCAATTTTGGATGTCAGATTAAAGTCAGCCGGAATGTCAAAGTAATCCTGAAGTGGTTCCACCAATCCGTCTTCACTAATATGAGATGGCATTACTCCACCGGTTGTACTGATGAGGCTCATTGTTTTATAAACATAAAAGAAATCAGGATTACAGAAAACACCTTTATAATCTACAAAATAATCATCTCCATTTTCATAAGTCTTATTCGGAACAGCAAAGCTTGTTTCGCCTTGTCCAAGCAGTTCAATGCCATTCGTAGATAATTTATAAATATAAAGGATCTTATAATCATTATCTTCGCTGGTCACTAAATAGAGATAGAAATTACCATTTCTCTTTACGATATATGTTTTATAAGCATAGAATTCGTAATCATGAGTAAAGGTCTGGCCACCTGCCTCTATGTCCATTCCAGAATAGTATGAATAAGTATTATCTTCATTGTATTCAACTCTAGGATTAAAATTAATATAATCCAGACTATCATCCCCATCAATATCTTCCATCATGGTAGAGGTTTCAAAAATCCAGTCACCTTCTGACTCTCCATAACCTTTATTAAAGATATCAGGATAATATTCATATCTGATATTCAGCACCTGCATGCCTGCCGCATAAGATGCTATATCATACGGATTGTAATACAGAGTAAGATATGTTGGCCCCATGGACCAGTTTATAGTATCAGGATTATCAAAGGTTTCAGCCAAAAGATCTGTTGATTCTGTTTCCGAAGAAGCAAGTTCAGAATAATCTCTGGAGAACACTTCGAGAGCTGCTTCCTTCAGACCATCAATATCTCCAACTACATCTGTCAGTTTTAATTCTTCTCCAGTCTGAACGTCGTAAGTATAGCCCACATTTGCATAGTAGCCATGAGCCCCACCTAAAAATGATGATGTGGAATCAACAATACTTATAACACTTTCATCGAACCTTACAATGCTCGCTCTACTCTCATCATAATAGCCTGAGAAATACTGTTTACTCTCTTCATCATAAGAATCATACTGTTCCTGAGCCATCCCAACCATTTCATCTATATCAAAATCGCCCTCAGTATTTTCGTTATTTCTGGCATTATAGCTTTCCAGAGCCTTTTTTATTCCTGAAAATGAATCCGCCTGTTCATCCATAATATAAAGCTCGTCATAGCTTTTTGTATAAAGTCTTACACCTTCATCATTATCCCTATACTCATCACGTGCTGCAGCATAAATAAGCACATTCGAAACATCACCATCTGATTCAACCTCAGCTACATCTCCTATTGATGCTGTATCCTCTTTCTCATCAGTGCTGTCGCCGTCAGTTGCCACTTCCTCTGTCACAGCCTCCTCAGTATCAAGGGTAGCATGTTCAACTGCACCACCTCTTCCACAACCTGCTAGGCTGAGGATAATGAGGGCACTGAGCATAGAGCTTATTATTTTCTTTCTCATCTGATAAACCTATTACCTTCCATGTCATACTTATAGCCAACAGATGCAAGCTTACTAACAATCTCGTCTTCACTAACCCCATATGACTTTGCCAAGTCAGTCAGGGAACTAAAATTATCTCTCAGCTGCGTATTAACAAAACTCATTAACATTATTGGGTCCTTTGGTATATCCATAATTTCTCCTTATCTGCACGATAGATATATTACCTGATAATCCTTTGAAATCTCATCCAGGAATTTTTTAGCCCCCGCCATATTCCTGGCATCCAGTCCACTCAGTGGATCATCCATTACAACGGCTGGCTTTTCATTATCATACATAACATCCAGAAGTGCCAGTCTTATACAAAGGCCGATCATTGCACTGTATCCTGTACTCTGAGCTTCTATGTTATGATAGGAACCTTCTTCCTTTCTTTCGATATTCATATTTGCATCGATACGAAATTCCTTTGGATCCAGGTTGCCGGTCATAATAGTATAATACTTATCAAATGCATCCTTAACCGGGCTCATATATTCAGCTACAAAATTCTCTTTAGCTCTTTGAAGAAACTCTCCTGTCTTCTCAACAATTTCATACTGTTTTGCCAGTTGTTCCTGTTTCTCTTTCATTTCAGCAAGAGAAGCCTTCTGTTCCTGCAGCATGTCCATGCCCTCAAGAATCTCCTGTATCTCATGCTCATACCTGGCGATAACATTTCGCGAATCCGATTGTTCCTGACTAAACTCTTCTGAACCAGAATTCATATCCAGTCCAGGATGAGCTGCAAGATATGCTTCAAGATTCTCTTTCTTAGCGTCCAGTTCTTTTCTTAGAGACTGGGTACTTTCAGCAGATGAATCATTCATCTTCTTTAAGTCATTAAACTCTTTAGCTTTGGCCTTAAGATCATAAAGACAATTCTCTGCATCTAATCTGGAATACTGAATACCATAGATTTTAAGAAAGTCCTTGATATCAGATTCCATTCTTCTTATATCCTCATTGTTGGCTTTAATATTCTGTTTGTATTTATCAATTCCAACTCCGCCTGCAGCAGGGGCTGGCGCCTTTTTGGAAGTGAGGCTTATACAGAGAACCACTACACCAATAACAGCTAATACCGCGCCAATGATAATGGCCACAACTTTGATTGTTCCACCTAAAACAAAGGCAAGAATAATAGCAGCTATTCCAAGAATTAGCGCCAGTAATCCTGGAATCGGACTAATAGAATTTCTTCCCTTATTATTTTGAGCCGCCTGCTCAGCAACTTCCTCTTCTGTTTCTATAAGCATTTCAAGATTTTCATTTTTAGAAATAAGCCCTTGAATGCTATTGATCTTATCAATATTTTCTGAAACAGCTTCCTCTTCTGGAACTCCATTTTTAAATACATCCTCAAGAACCCTAAGTCTGGATGTATCCGCCTTTGGAAGAGAATCCAGACTACGCTCTAGCGAATCAACCTCAGTCTTAAGACCGCTAAGTTCTCTGATTTCTTTATTTTTATCCTCAAGGGCACGAAGTTTTTCTTCTTCCTTTTCTTTATTAGCTCTGACATCCTTCAGTCTCTTATCGAGATCCTCTGATGTGCTGATATCTCTTTCCAGTTGAGCAATAGATTCTTTATATTTTGATAGCTCACCAGTCTTTCTTCTTGGTGAATTCTCATTCAGGAAAGATGTTATCTCAGCTGCAGCTCTATCATAATTCTCAAGGTCTCCCTTTTGAGAAACAGAACCAACCTTCGCACCTATGCTGCTGTTTATACCTTCATATCTGATATCGGAACTACTAATAAATGCAGTCCTCATAAAGGACTCTCTATCAACACCAAAAATCTCTTCCCCAGGAACCTCAGAAAAATCTTTACTTTCAAGACCAGTTTTTGAGTCCAGGAGCTTGAAGGTCATATCCTTATCCTTCTTTCCGAAATCTCTTTCTATCGTATACTCTTTTCCACCGACTTCGAAGCTCAGGCTTCCACCAAAGAATCCGCCATTCCATGGCTGATACATTGTACGCTCATTCTCTGAATAAACCTTTTTTCTGCTTCCTTCAAGCCCATAGAACATGCATCTTATAAATGCACCAAGAGTAGATTTGCCCCAGCCATTATCCTTACAGATGTCATTGAGACCAGTATTAAAATCAAGATCAACGTTTGAGAGCTTACCGAAATTTTCTATATGACAGCTTAAAAGTTTCATAAGGCAGCCCCCTCTCCTGCAAGTAAAAGAACACCTGTTCTGATTATGGCAGCAGCATCCTCTTCTGAAAGATTTCCCGCCTCCTGCTCAGCCTTAACAAGTCTTACAAATTCACCCTTCATAGTCTTGTCATATGCAAAGCTGTTATAATCTATACTCACACTTGTTTTATCTTTAACAGTCAGATAATAGTAATCATTATCCATCATCTTTGCTATATACAATGTATCAAACTCAGCATCAAGAGAAACCTCACCAGAAAGAACTATCCTCACCATATCCTCCGGAAGAACCTCTGTATCTCCTGTTCCTGCCAGTTTAGTTTTTATGCTCTTTATCATTTCATCAGACGTAGTACAATCACTCACGTCCACAAAAATCTCATGCATAACTCGTTTTGCAAATGGAATAAATTCCACATCCAGCTTACCGCCTGAAATAGTAAGAACATTAAAACCACGAGGGCCGCATTCATCAAAGCCTCTTCCCTCAAGGCAGCCAGAATAAGAATAGACGCCTCTTGCATCCAGTTTTTCAATCTTTGGAGCATGAACATGCCCAAGAGCCATATAATCTATTCCACGATTTCTATAATCTTTTATTGGGATTACTTCTGCATCCTTCTTGGACGAACTGATGGTCTCCTGACCATGAAGAGTAAGAATGTTAAATTTACTCTGATCGAGAGCCAGAGAATTAACGAGATGAGAATTGTTGTCCGCATTTATCTCAGCCCCGGTTATTACAACCTCCTGTCCTGCATCTTCGGAGTTCAGTCTGCCATCATCAACCAGAGTAAAGCTTGTCCAGTCATCACCAAAAAGCTTAAGGTTTTCAGGAATAAAGCCAAACTTTTTTATCACGTCCTGAATAAAACTGTCAGCATCGTGATTACCTCTGAGATAGTAAAATGTCATCTCCGGATTATCAGTAATTGAAGCCATGACTGCATTTCTTGCAGTGGCTGAAATTCTTGTAACATCGAAAAGATCTCCAGCTATAAGTATAGCCTGAGCCCTTTCGTTTAATGCATATTGAACCATCGAATTATATGTCGAAATCAGTTCATTTCTTCTATCTCTCGCCTGATCAGCCGAAAGATGTCTGCTAAGTTTTGAATCCAGATGTATATCTGCTGTATGAATTATTTTCATAGAAATTCCCTTTTTATCTATTCATGTCACTTACTTTCATATTGTTTACTTTTCTGAAATGGAACCAATTAATAATAAACGCAAGTACCGATTCAAAAAGAATCGCCATTCCCCATGACTTAATACTGAATCGACGAATTAACATCATATCTTCACTTTCAACCAGACTAATACACTTATCATTGAAAATGAAGCCAAGTAAAACCGCCAAAGAAAGTGATATAACCATAGTCATTATCATCTCACGAGCCAGATACCTGATTGTCTGTTTCTTACTAAATCCATTTATTCGCATCACTATAACTTCTTTCTTCTTACCACTTACATAAATATTGACAAGATTAGAAAGAACAAATACTCCAAGTATAAGAGCAATAACTATTACTATAACAACGGTAATATCAAAGATAACCAGCGTTGTTTTATAATTATTAACAGTATCACTAGGCACGGTCACATTTGCATTTGGAACAATTTCTTTTACCTTATCCTTAATAGCATTAATATCATCCATATCTGCCTTAATAAGAACTGTATTATTTTTCGCTTCTTTTCCAAATGTATCTCTGTACGAATTACGGGTCATGAGCATTTTCCTGCCAAAATAGTTAGTATAAATGCCATTCACTTGTACAGTATGCGGATTATAATCCGAATCAAGTAAAATTATAATATCCTTATCCTTTATATGATTCAGTTCATAAAATCTGGAATATACTACAACTCCATCCTCAGGCACCTCTATTTCCTTACCTGTCTTAAAGTCGTCCACCTGGTAATAATCACCCAGTACACTTGTATCAGCCACAACTACATTAGTAAAGTTACGTTCGTCTCTTACATTTGATATAGTTGAAATAGATGCAATCCTTGCATGTTCTATGCCGCTATCATCAAGGTACTTCTCAATCGCTTCAACTTCTTCCTCATCCTTATCATTATAAGTGAATGAAAGAGTATACCTCTGAACCCCATATAGCTGTTCATCAAAAACTTCTGTCATTGCATTTTTTAATGTTAAGCTTATTCCTATAAGAAGACAGCTTCCTGCAATGATAACAATAGAAATAACAACTCTGGCTTTTTCAGACCCCATATTACGGAAAATAAGTCTTGTATAAATACTTCCATGAGGTAAGCCTATACTAAGCTTTCTATGTTTCTTAGTAGTCTTTTCTCCACTTAGAAGTTTTATTGCAGGCTGCTTAAATAGCTTATAACATGCAAGTATTGTAGCAATAACTACAGTAAGTATATTTGCCGCAACAATAATAATCGCCGGGAGTACTGAGAAATAAATATCAGGCACTCCAAATATATAAGTACCACCAATACTATTTCCTAAAATCTTTTGAAGTATAATTTCAATACCAAAGCCAAGTAAAATACCTAAAACTACAGAAACTAATCCAAACATTAAATATTTGGACATAATAAGATTATCCTTAAAACCAAAAGATTTCTCTGTACCTACAAGAGTTCTCTGTTCATCAACAATAATATAGATTGAAGAAAAACATACTAACACGCTTATTAAAATGAATCCAACGGCAAAAACAAGCGACATTAATCTAACTGAAGTAATACTATTGTAAAGCTGTCTGAAGCCACTGTTAGTTTTTCTGTCTAAAATAACATAATTGGTTTCAGATAACTTCTCTATGTTACTTTCAGCTTTAGCAACTTCAGCATCAACCTCTTCTTTCTTTGTATCAAGTTCCGTCTGGGCATCCTCCAGTTCCTTGGCGCCCTCTGCTTTTGATTCCTCGTATTCAGCTTCTTTTTCTTCAAGCTCAGCCTTATAGCTTTCCAGTTCAGTTTTTCCAGAATTAATGGAAGCCTGAGATGAATTAATTATGCCACTCAGTTTCTCATCCATGGCATTATATTCATCTGTAAAAACAGTTGACGGCTCCACAGGATCTGACGAGGTGCTCGAGTCGTCTGTTGAAGCAGTTTCATCTGCTTCATCCTTTGACGTAGAACCTCTTTTACCATTAGTTATAGGAAGATCATCTTTATCAGCATTTTCCAGATTAGCCTGGGAATCCTGAGGCCCCCTTAAAGACTGTTTTATCCCAGAAGTATATTCAGTAAATTCTGCATTCTTTTCTTTAAAATCCTGAACAGCTTCACTGGAGTCATCCATCATTTCAGACATTTTTTCAGCGCTTTCCTGCAACTGAAGAGTTTTCTCTGTTAATGTGGATGAAACCTCAGTTATTGAATCCACCTGATTGTCCATCTCTTCTGCTTTTGATTTATACGAAGCAAAAGTACCAGTGTAAAAATCGTTAAGCAAATCCAGATCTTCCTGAGCTCTGTCTATACTTCCCTCGTAATAACTGATCTTCTTCTTTGCATCGACAAGTGCTTCAGATGCGCTCTCTACCTTTTCATCATAAATAGACTGGTTCTTATCTATTTCATCCTGAGCATCATCAATCTGACCATAATATTCCTCTTTATTTTGCTCAAGCTCCGTTTCAGCATTTGCCTTTACTTCTTCGTATTCTTCTTCGCCAATGATAGCAAGCTCTTCATATATTCTCTCTTTAATTTCATCTACATGATCAAAGTAATTCTGCGAGAAAATAGACGCCTGAGAAGGATAACTAACCTTTACTACAGCCGAAACATAGTATCCCATAAAGCTTTCTTCGCTGAAGGCACAGTCATCAACGACGATAAACTTCTCTTTAGCATTTCTTGTATAATCTGGATGATTAACAAATCCTGTTACTTTGAATGAATCATTCTTTATATATTTCTTTTTAGATTTTGAGATGGAGAAACTAATACTATCCCCGATTTTTATTCCTTTACTTTTGGCATATCCATAAAGAATTGCGCACTCATCTTCCTTTTCAGGAAGCTTTCCTTCTATAACCTTTGGTACGCTGATACGATCTGTAAGATTAATGATATCAAATTTATCTGTCTTGCCATCTATAGTGGTTTTCGCGGTAATCTTGTAAATACCTTCAGCATCATCTACTCCATTTACTTTCTTGATTCTGCTTATATCTTCTTCTGTTATTCCTGCCGAAGAAATAATATCAAAGTCTTTGAAATTCTGTGATCTATAAAAGTCACTACCGTCTTTTGATAATGCTCCTATATAGTAATAAGTCCCAAGGAAGACTCCTACAGAAAGCATGACAATAACAGCAATTGAAAGGGCAATTGCTTTCTTTTTCCAAATATTACGTAATGCGTCTTTTATTCTAGTTTTTTTCATCTGCTTACCACGACAGTTCTACTGCTTTAACTGGTTCCATGTTTACTCTTACACTTGATACAAGACCGGCCCTTAGCTTCACAACACGATCTGCCATCTTAGCGATTTCCGGATTATGTGTGATCATGCACACTGTTTTCTTTTTATTACGAACAATATCTTCAACAACCTGAAGAACCTCTATACTAGTCTGATAATCCAATGCAGCTGTTGGCTCGTCCGCCAGGATTACTCTTGGATTCTTTACGAGAGCTCTCGCAATAGAAACTCTCTGCTGCTGACCACCTGACATCTGAGAAGGGAAGTTATCAGCTCTTTCCTCCAGACCTACCAACCTAATGGCATCTATAGATTTTAAAGGTTCCTTACTGTTTTCTGCTATAAACTCAACATTTTCTATGGCTGAAAGGTTAGGCATGAGATTATAAGACTGGAATATAAATCCAATATAATCTTTTCTGTAATCTGTCAGCTGAGCATCACTTGGATGAGAAAAATCTTTTCCATCTATTTCAAGTGAACCCTCGGTGAGTGAATCCATTCCACCGATGATATTTAGCATCGTTGTTTTTCCACATCCACTTTCACCAAGTATTACCAGGAATTCTCCTTCATAAATATCCAGGTCGATTCCCTTCAGAACCTGAACAGTCGATTCACCCGATTTATATTCTTTTGTAACATTCTTAAGGGAAATAATAGGCTTATCCTTCGTCATGATATTGACAATATATCCCTTATCCTCAATATCCATAGCGGAAAGAGCAGCAATATTTTTACTTATCTTCAGATCTTCCGGATAGAACCTTCCATCAATTTTATTTATAAGTTGAATACATCCATAAACGCCTGTTGGGGTTTTAAGAGGAACCGCCAGCATGGTCTTGGTTTTGTATCCTGTTTCTTCATCTTCATTAGTTGAGAACCTTACATCTGTAGTTGCATCATGGATGACAACATATTCCTGATTATTGAAAGTATAGCCAAGAATACCCTGATGTGAATCTACACTGACTCCGGTAACATCAATCTTTCCTGTACACGCAACAATATAAAGCCTGCTATCTCTTTCATCATAGATCCAGACAAAGCCATTCTCGCATCCAACTGTTTCCACAAGAATATTCAGACAGGAAGCAAGTCCATTCTCCATCTGTTTTTCATCCTGCAACGCAATAGTGGCATTCCATAAAGCCTTCTTGTATTTTGATTCTTGCTTATTCATATATCCCTCCAAGGATTTATTTTCTTCATTTGATACATTTAAAACTCATTATAAAAATTATATAATAAATCACCTATAAGCACAAATTTTAGTAGCATGACGCACATCAAAATATAAAAATAGAAAGGGCAATCCATCTCTGGACCACCCTTTCGGACTTGAACAATATGAAGTTTGGCTAATTCCTCACCTCAAGGAATCTTAAGAACTCATCCTGCGGCAGAGGCTTGGAATAGTAAAATCCTTGAATGTAATCAATCCCAAGATCCTTGATTCCCTGCATTTGTTCTTCAGTCTCAACTCCTTCAGCTACCATCTTCAGACCTAATTCTTTGACCATATTTACAGTAGCTTTCATAACAACCTTTGCTCTCTCACTCTTAAAATAGTCAAGCACCATACTTCTATCAAACTTAACTATCTTCACAGGCATATCAACTATATAGTTCAGGTTGGATTCACCTGTACCAAAATCATCAAGTGAGAAGTTACAGCCCAGATTCATAAGATCATTCATATTCTTTAGGAGTACATTTCTCTGATTCAGAGTTGAACTCTCTGTGATTTCAAGATTAATGTCATCTGGCGTAATCTCAATTTCTCTCATGATATCCTGATACTTTGTGGAAAGCATTGGATTTTCACATTGTGCAACTGAAAGGTTCACCTCAAGGTATTCAATACCTTTCTCTTTCAGTCCGCATTCTTTAATACATTTACATGTTTTTTCGAAAACTCTCTGACCCAGCTGTTCGATAAGTCCGGATTCTTCTGCAACCGGTATGAACTTGCCAGGCATCATAATCTGTCCATCCTTAGTTTTGATTCTTGCAAGAGCTTCTGCAGATACAAACTTATCCGCAGCGATGGAGTAAATAGGCTGATAATAAACTTCAATTCTGTCCTGATTAAGAGCATCATTTATTTCTATTATCATTCCATTGTATTCACGAATTCTCTCAACGCTGTCAAATTCCAACGTTCTGGAGTCAGCACCAATTTCAAACTTATCTCTGTTTCGCTGATATACAGCAACAAACTCTTCTGTAGTTGAAGCAATGTGTCCATCAGGAACATATAAGAACTTTGTATTATTAATGTTTGGCCATGAATCCTTAAAGCGCTCTCTTATAACATCCAGGTTAACAGCACTCTCAATTTCGTTCATATCTTTTTCTTTCTTATCATATATAAGAACGAAGTCATTTCCCGAAAGTCTGAAGAGTTTTGAGTCCCCAAAGGAATTCAGAAAATTTGTCATCTCTAAGAGTGTCCGCTTTGTTTCCTCATCTCCCATTTTCCATTCTCTGTCGTTACAAACTATGATTGCAGAGAAATTTTTTACAAGCTCATATTCCTGTCTGATATAAAGACTGAAGGTTTCCATTGAAAAACATCCAGTAGTCCTGTCCAGATATATATCCGGATTCTCAAGCTGAGAATAAAGAATATAAATTCCTATAGAAGAACCAAAGCCCACCAAAAGGACCCCTGGGAAAATAAACTGTATGGTTGCAGCCACAATCTCTATCAGCATCCAATATCTGACAGCATTTTTCCTGTGTGCATTCATCTGCTTTCCCTGTAAAAATGTAATTAGAAGGGTTGCGATAATAAATGCAGGTGCTATTATATAAGTAGCTTTTGTTGCAGGACCGTAGCTATAAAGTTCTGTACCATCATAATAATAACTAACAGGTAAAAGAGCTGTAATAAGAGCTCCGACAAGAACTGTTATAAGAATGGAATAACCAAAGTTACTATCCTCTCGCAAATGTTTAATATCATGGTATGTGTAGAGGAATGCACAGTATGTTGAAAGCTCAAGACTTATAAGATAAGTCTTACAGGAAGCTACTACAACGGATGCAGGGATTTTATCAGAATTAACGATTGCTATACAGGACAAGATATCAAGTGTTATACAGGCTGTATAAACAACAACGCATTGCTTAAAAATCTTTTCACTGAATAGACCAACGCTTTCGTGCTTTAAAATAAAATAAATAAGCAACAAATCAAATACCAAACCGCAAAGTTGTACCTGAATGGTTGACATCGTTTTTCCTCCTCCCTTTCATAATCGTGCACACCCCCAAATAATTATAACACACAAAAAATCTTCTTGAATAGCAAGAAATCGGGGTATTCACTAGAAAAATCTCAGTTTTTTTGTGCAGGGTGCACAAATTATTTTAGTAACAATTCATAGAAACATGGAAAATCAAGAAATCAAACAAAAACAATATATAGCCATTGATCTAAAGTCCTTTTATGCTTCCGTTGAATGTAACGAAAGAGGACTTGATCCTCTGACCACAAATCTGGTTGTCGCAGATGAATCAAGAACAGATAAAACCATCTGTCTTGCCGTATCACCTTCTCTTAAGGCCTACGGTATCTCCGGCAGAGCCAGATTATTTGAGGTTAAAAAGGTACTCAGCGATGTGGAGAAGCGAACAGGAAATAAAGTCGAATATATAATCGCCCCTCCGCAAATGGCTAAATACATAAAGTATTCCACAGAAATCTACAATATCTATCTGGATTACATTTCACAAGATGATATCCACGTTTACAGTATTGATGAAGTTTTTATGGACGTGACCAGCTATCTTAAGAACTACAAGATGACTGCCCACGAGCTGGCTATTACTATCATCAGGGATGTTCTAAGTAAAACAAGAATTACTGCTACTGCCGGTATTGGAACTAATATGTACCTGGCCAAGATTGCCATGGACATAGTTGCCAAGCATATGGAAGCTGACAAGGACGGAGTTAGAATTGCAGAACTGGATGAGATGTCCTTTAGGAGACTGCTATGGAACCACAAGCCCCTTACAGATTTCTGGAGGATCGGTCCTGGAACCGCAAGACGCCTTAGGAATCTGAATATCTATACAATGGGCGACCTGGCAAGAGAAAGTCTTTACAACGAAGAATATCTTTATAAAATCTTCGGTATAGATGCGGAGATTTTGATTGATCATGCCTGGGGAATTGAACCTACCATCATGAAGGATATCAAGAGCTACAAGCCATCTGTCAATTCCCTTTCATCAGGTCAGGTTCTTCAGGAGCCTTATCCAGTTGATAAGGCCCGCATTATCGTTGCAGAAATGACGGACCTTCTGGTACTTGATATGGTAAAAAAGGAAGTTGTTTCAGATTCTTTTACCCTCACAATTAATTACGACAGAGAATCTGTAGATAACGACACCTATCAGGGAGATGTGGCAATAGATTATTATGGACGTGTGGTTCCCGTTCCTGCACACGGAACCGCAAACTTCGGCGAACATACCAGTTCCACCAGCAAAATAATGAAATGCATTCTGGAGCTGTTTGATGAGATAATCAATCCAAATATAACCGTACGAAGAGTCACAATTTCTGCCAACAATTTAAAAAAAGCTTCTGACAATTATCAGCAGCTGGATATCTTTACAAATGTAAAAGAACAGGAGCAGGAAAAGAATCTCCAGAAAGCGCTTCTTGAAATCCAGGAAAAATATGGAAAGAACGCCATTCTTAAAGGAACAAATTATTTAGATGGAGCCACCACAAGAGAACGTAATTCTCAGATTGGCGGTCATAAAGCCTGATATTTTATGTAAACCAAGGTGATAATATGAACACAACAGATAAGTATAACGATATAATCGATAAAGAACGTCCGCAGCATGATGGGGACGAATTTGAAGCACGTCATCCTAAGATGTCTCTTGAAAACAGAGCAAAAATATTCGCCCCATTCGCAGCCCTTAAGGGCTACGAAGAGGCGATTGATGAAACAGGTAAGGTACATCTACCTCCTACCTGATTTAATACTCTGACATTCCTAAAGCAAACATAACAATCCAGAATATAATTACAAGAATATTCAGAACAAGTCCTACAATTCCAACTATCCAACCAGCTTTTGCCAATCCACCTTCATATCCTTCATTCATTGCACCCTTCGAAAGAACCATTCCTACTGGTGCAAGAATAACTCCGAAACAAAGTGAACAGAAAAGAATAGACAGAACTGAACAGATAATACCACCGATAGCCTTTCCTTCGCCAGGAGTAGACTTCTGAGGTGGCATGCTGTAAGCATTTCCCCCATACTGATTTACTGTTGGATTACCATAAGGTGAACCAGAATTATATGAACTATTATTCTGACCGTATGGCTTTGGTCCAGACTGTGGCTGTCCATATGGTGTTGGTCCTGGTTGTCCATATGAGTTCTGAGCAGGTCCTGGTCCGGCAGGCTGTCCGTATGGATCCTGACTAGGTCCAATTGGCTGTCCATATGGATCCTGTGCAGGCTGTCCGTATGGATCATCAACGCCCTGAGTTGGCTGACTTCCCATATCCTGTGGTTCACTTGCATAAGGGTTAGCTGGAGCCTGTGGCTCGCCAGCATATGGATTAGTTGGGCCTTGTGGCTCTGTTCCTGAATATGGATCACTTGGGCCCTGTGGCTCTGTTCCTGAATATGGATCACTTGGACCCTGTGGTTCTGTGCCGTATGGATTAGTTGGCTCTGAACCGTATGGGTTCATCTGATTATCGTCCATTAATAAAAACCTCCAAAAAATTAATCTTCTTTTGCTTCCTCTTTATTACTCTCAAGGAATTTATATACAAACGCTGCAAGAGCGCCACCGATAAGTGGAGCGATTATGAATACCCAGACTACACCGATAGGTTCTGAGTTTCCGTCTATAGCAGCTACGATAGCTGGTCCAAGACTTCTTGCAGGGTTTACGCTTGTACCTGTAAGTCCAATACCGATAATATGGATACCTACAAGTGTAAGACCTATTATAAGTCCACCAAAGGAGCCATGATTCTGATTCTTTGATGTAACACCAAGAATAAGAATTACAAACAAGAATGTAAGTACTATCTCAACGAGCATTCCAGCTCCAGCACTTCCACCTACTCCAGCGAGGCCATTTGTTCCATATCCGCCTGTCTTATCCTCAATACCGCCCATACCAAATATTCCAGCTAAAAGACCTGAACCAGCAAGAGCGCCAAGGCACTGAGCTACAACATAACCGCAGAAATCTGAAACTGTCATTCCACCACTGAGGAGAACTCCCAGTGACACAGCAGGGTTAACATGTCCCCCTGAAATATTGCCAACGCCGTAAGCAAGAGCTATGATAGCAAGTCCAAACGCAAAAGCAGTAAGGATATATCCACATCCATTTACAGCATCACATCCTACCAACATAGCAGTTCCACAACCTATAAATACAAGTGTGAAAGTACCAATAAACTCAGCAATAAACTTCTTCATACTTCCCATAATAACCTCCTTTGTAATACGTTTATATTGGTATTATATTTCTTAGAATCCCATATAAGACAAATAAACCAAGCCAGATAAAAAGAACTATTTTATTTGACTTTCTGAAGGGTGCTTTTGATTCATTAACGTATATCAGATACATCGCTTCATATATCATATATGGAAATGTCAAGAATATAAATCTATTGTAACTGAAAGCAGTCTTAAAATCCAGTTTAGTTATGGATGTCACCATTCTGGTGGCACCACATGATGGGCACTGAAGCCCGGTTAACTCATGAAGAGTGCATTTCATTTTAAATGGTGTAAACCTGGTTATAAGATAATAAACTATCCCGCAGGCTCCAATAATAAGCACATCCCTAATTGTTTTTTTTACGCCTACAGACATTTTACATACCTAGATCATTGTGATTAACTACTCTCATTCTTGAGATAGCACGTTTCAGGCTGGCCTCCGCAAGAGTGTACTCTCTGGCACTCTTCTTCTGAAGCATAGCCTCTCTAGCAGCAGCTTCCTTAGCCTTAACCCTTTCAGCATCAATTTCCTCAGGCCACTCAGCAGAGTCTACAAGAAGAAGAACCTCTCCATCTTCAACACGCATCATGCCATCCGAAACAAAAGCCATCATTTCAGCATCTTCCTCATCATGAAACCTTATCATACCTGGAACAATGGCAATAGCAAGATTCTGATGGTCAGCAAGCACTCCGTATTCCCCATCAACTGCAGGAACAACAAGAGATGTCATCTCACCATCATAAAACGTATTGTCCGCTTCAATTATTCTTACTTTAAATGGTTTCATCTATTACTCCATCTTTATGCCTTTAATGTTTCTGCTTTCCTGATAGCATCTTCAAGTGTTCCAACGTTATAGAAAGCAGCCTCAGGAAGGTCATCATATTCTCCTGAGATAATAGCAGCGAATCCTCTTACTGTTTCACTTACCGGAACATAAACTCCGTCCATACCAGTGAACTTCTCAGCGACGAACATAGGCTGTGCCAGGAATCTCTGAATCTTACGAGCTCTGTTAACTACATCTTTATCTCTATCTGAAAGCTCATCCATACCCAGGATAGCAATAATATCCTGAAGATCATTATACTTCTGAAGATACTCCTGAACCTCACGAGCAACTCTGTAATGCTCCTCACCTACTACATCTGCTTCAAGAATACGAGATGTAGACTCCAGAGGATCAACAGCTGGGTAAATACCCTGCTCAGCAATCTTACGACTAAGAACTGTAGTTGCATCCAAATGAGTGAAGGTTGTTGCAGGAGCTGGGTCTGTAAGGTCATCGGCAGGAACGTAAACGGCCTGAACTGATGTAACAGATCCACTGGATGTAGATGTAATCCTCTCCTGAAGAGCACCCATCTCCTGTGCAAGTGTAGGCTGATAACCTACGGCTGAAGGCATACGTCCAAGAAGTGTTGACACCTCTGAACCAGCCTGTACAAATCTGAATATATTATCGATAAAGAGAAGCACATCTCTATGCTGTACATCTCTAAAGTACTCCGCCATAGTAAGTCCAGTAAGAGCAACCCTCATACGAACACCAGGGGATTCGTTCATCTGACCGAATACCATGGCCGTTTTATCTATGGTTCCACTTTCCTTCATTTCGTTCCAAAGGTCATTACCCTCACGGCTACGCTCTCCAACTCCTGTAAAGATTGAGTAGCCACCATGCTGCATGGCAACGTTATGAATAAGCTCCTGAATAAGAACTGTCTTACCAACTCCGGCACCACCAAACAGACCAATCTTACCACCCTTTGCATAAGGCTCAAGAAGGTCAATAACCTTAATACCTGTCTCAAGAATTTCTACCGCAACATTCTGCTCTTCGAATTTTGGAGCAGGTCTGTTTATGTTCCATCTTTCCTGAGATTCAGGAATGGCTTCACCACCGTCAATAGGATCACCAAGAACATTAAACATACGTCCGATAGTAGCATCTCCAACTGGAACACTGATACCAGCTCCAGTAGGTGTAACTTCCATATTTCTGGACAGTCCATCACTGGATCCAAGGACTATACATCTAACTACACCGTCTCCCAGCATCTGAGCTACTTCCATGGTAAGTTCGGTCTTATTCACCTTTACCTTTAAAGCATCTCTAAGTTTTGGCAGGTGTCCAGTTTCAAACTTAACATCTACAACAGGTCCTGAAACCTGTATTATTTTTCCGTTAGCTAAGATTCCACTATTCAAAATATGTGGCCTCCTTAATTAATACTTTTCTATGATTCTTCTTTTTTACGTTTCTTCTTCTGTGCTTTTGCTCCCGCCGCTACCTCAGTTATCTCCTGAGTAATGGCAGCCTGTCTTACCCTGTTGTATTCAATTCTAAGCTCATCCAGAAGAGCCTCAGCATTTTTATTTGCAGAATTCATTGCAGTCATACGTGCATTCTGCTCAGCAGAGAAACTGTCAACCAAAGCACCAAATATACATCCGGCAAGATATCCCGGAATAACATGGTTCAGCACTTCATTAACAGAAGGTGAAAATTCATAATGAATATCCTTTTCATTTTTCTCAGACTGCTTAGTCCAGAATTCTTTTCTATCGAATGGCAGAAGACGCATCATCTTAACTGTGGTAAGGAATTCACTTTCCATATCACTGTAGATAACTCTTATCTCGTCTATGCCTCGGTTATCATATTCCTCAAGAAGAATAGAACTTATCTCTCTGGCTCTTGAGAAACTAGGATTCTGGGCAGTATAGAGAAATGTCTGCTCCATGGCATAGTCCTTCTTTTTGAAGTATCTACGACCATACTCTCCGACCACATAAAGCTTTATATGTTTATGCTTAGCCATTTCTTCTTCAGCAAGCTTTATAACATTATGGTTATATGCTCCAGCCAGACCCTTATCCGCCGTAATAACAAGATAAGCATAAGTCTCAGCAGGCTTACGTCCTGTCTTAGGATAGAAGTAGTGACTGGTTATATCTATCTCTGTCTGGAAAATGCGTCGAATCTCATGTTCCTGCATCTCGAAGTAAGGTCTGGTTCTTTCCAGCTCTTCCTTCGCTTTTCGCATTTTTGTTGAAGAAATAAGATACATGGCATTAGTGATCTTCTGAGTATTCTGAACACTACCTATTCTGTTTTTTATCTCTTTAGTATTTGGCATTTTTTAAATCCTTCGTGTCACTCAGGATAGATTTCTATTCTTCTACAACATATGTCTCACGGAATTTATTTGCAGCATCAATGATCTGCTGTTTATCATCATCCGAGAGCTGTCCTGTGGAGTCAATCTGCTTACACAGAGTGCCCTCTTCCTCATGGAAGTAATCCAGAAGCTTTGCACGGAAATCAGCCATATTATCAATATGAATCTCCTGCATAACATGTGCAGTTGCAGCTACCAGAATGATAACCTGCTCATGAAGCTTGAAAGGATGATTCTGAGGCTGTCTCAGAAGGTACATAAGTCCCTGACCATACTGCAATTGTTTCTTAGTTGTTTCATCCAGATCACTGGAGAACTGTGTGAATATCTCCATCTCACGATACTGTGCCAGATCCAGACGAAGAGTTCCGGCTGCTTTTTTCATAGCCTTTGTCTGAGCCGCACCACCTACACGGGATACGGAAAGACCAACGTTAACCGCAGGTCTCTGTCCAGCAAAGAACAGTTCACTTTCCAGGAATATCTGTCCATCAGTAATGGAAATTATATTTGTTGGGATGTATGCTGATACATCTCCAGCCTGTGTTTCTACGATAGGAAGAGCTGTTATGCTTCCTCCACCCATTTCTTCAGAAAGATGTGCGGATCTCTCCAGTAGTCTTGAATGAAGATAGAATACATCTCCAGGATAAGCTTCACGTCCCGGTGATCTTTCAAGAAGAAGTGACAAAGCTCTGTAAGCAATAGCATGCTTTGACAGATCATCATAAACTATAAGAACATCCTTGCCCCTATACATGAAGTACTCAGCCAGTGCCGTTCCCGAATAAGGTGCGATATACTGGATAGGTGCTGTCTCAGAAGCATTTGCCGCAACAACGATTGTATAGTCCATTGCGCCACGCTTTTTAAGAGTTCCTACAAGCTGTGCCACACTACTGGCCTTCTGACCAATAGCAACATATATACAAATAACTTCGTTATCCTTCTGATTAAGGATAGTATCCAAAGCTATAGCAGTCTTTCCCGTCTGTCTGTCTCCAATGATGAGCTCACGCTGACCTCTACCAATAGGGAACATAGAATCAATAGACAGAATACCCGTATTCATAGGAGTATCGACTGACTGCCTTTCTATGATACCAGGCGCTGGAGATTCTACCGCTCTATAGCCCTCGGCCTCAATAGGTCCTTCGCCATCAATAGGATTTCCCAGAGGATCTACTACTCTTCCCAGGAATTGATCACCAACCGGTATACCAGCTGTTTTTCCGGTTCTCATGACCCTTCCGCCTTCCATAACATCAGTGTCATCTCCGAAAAGGATTACACCAATATCATCAGGTCTGAGCTCCTGAACCATTCCTCTGACACCAGATTCAAATACGACTATTTCGCCGTACATAGCTGACTTAAGTCCATTTACGAAAACAATTCCGTCTCCAACAGTCTCAACATGGCCTTCTTCTTCAGCCACAACCTGAGGCTGCCACTCAGAAATACTGCTCTTCATAAGAGAGATGAGTTCTGGCCCGGTAGAAACCTTTTCTTCCTGCAGTCCTCTCAGCATTTCTTCTAACTGATGAAGCCTTCCTTCGTTTGTCCAGTCATAAACCTCTTCACCGACTACAAGCTTAAAGCCAGATGTAATGGATTTATCCTGAACCCATTCAAGAGGAACTTCTTCACCATAATTCTTAGTAACGAAATCTCTAAACCTTTGGGTCTGTTTTTCATCAGGTTCTGATGGAGCATAAATCAGGGCTTTAATTATCTTTTCTACCGCCACTTAACTATCGCTCCTTTCAGCATTATCAAGAAACATATCATATGCTTCACTGGTATTTCCGGAGAGAACAACCTTACGAGTTGCATTCTCAACCATCTCAGTAATATCCTTCTTAGCTGACTCTAAAATTGCCTGTTTCTGAATTTCTGCATCCTTCTTAGCTGTATCAATAATCTTATTAGCTGTAGCCTTAGCCTCTGCCTCTGCATTTGATCTCATAGTACCAATATCCAGAGAAGCCTTTCTCTTCTGCTGAGAAATCTCTTCATCAAGAGCTTTAAGACGACCGTCTGCCTCAGCATTCTTCTCCTCAGCTTCAGAAAGATTCTTCTTTGCAGCCTCATCCATTTCTTTATAGTGGTCCTCTCTTGCCTGCATGAATTTCTTCACTGGCTTGTAGAGGATCAGATAAAGACCTACAAAAAGAATGATTACATTAAGAAGATGAAGAAATATCTGTGTAAAATCTATTCCTAATGGCATTTCTTTTACCTCTTTTCAAAAATTAATAATGTTCCTAAATTACAAGACGAATATGACTAGTATGGAAACGATAAGTGCATAAATAACAACCGTCTCAATAAATACGATACCAAGGATCATTGTTGTTCTGATCTTACCTTCTGCCTCTGGCTGACGAGCAATACCTTCACATGACTTAGCAACTGTAAGTCCCATACCGATAGCACCAGCTGCTGCTGCAAGACCGATTGCGATAGCAGCACCATATGCCTTAGCGCCTGTTGCATCATCCTGTGTCTCCTGCTGAGCTATAAGCTGTCCTTCCTCCTCTGCAGCATATACTGTCTTAGGAGCAGCAAAAAGACAAAATACTGAAATAGCCATTAAAACACCTAAAAGTAACATTGATTTTTTCATAAGTTTCATATCTATACCTCTGTATTTTATATTTTAATTACTTGCTTCAATAACCTGATTTTCACTTACAGGTTCTTTTTTCTTCTTTTCCTTTTTATCTTTCTTTTCTTTCTTCTCGTGCACTTCGGATACCTCACCATAGAAAATCGAGGTAAGCATTGTAAGTACGTACGCCTGTACAATCGCATGAATTATAGTGAAAAGAACTCCGACGATAACTGGAAGTACAAAACTAAGCATAAGGAAATAATAAACCAGTTCTGTAACCAGCATTCCCGAAAGCAGTGCTCCGAAAAGACGGAAGCTCATGGAAATCGGAAGAGAAAATTCTTTAAGTGTAAGTAGCACACCCTTAAATTTGTTTCCTGCTATACCACCTGACAGGATGAACAGATAGGATAAAACACCCATACATATTGCACCGTTAATATCTGCCAGTGGAGCTGGTAATGATATTGAATGTCCTTCGGTTGTAACACCCTGAACACCAATCAGCTCAAACATAGTTCCAACAAAGATATAAGTTCCAGCACCGAAAATGTAAGCTCCCAGCGCCTTATTTCTATGTGGACTATTTGTCGTTGCAAGACCATCAAATATACCAACCCATTCTTCAATAAGCATCTGGAACTTACCAGGCACCATCTTAAACTTAGGAATAACGAATATTCTAATGATCAGAGCAAAAACAAGGATAATAGCTGTAACGATATAAGCTGAAACAAGAGAAGGATTAACTGCAATACCAAAGAAATTGATCTTGTTATCTCCATGAAGAACCGCGTCCTTCATAGCCTCCTGTATGGTTTCATGTTTCTCGGATGTACCGTTTAAAACTATTCCAATGATGAGCAATACCAGAACAAGAGCAGAAACTATTATAGTCCCATTTCTCTTTTTCTTACTCAACTCTCCATCTCCTTTCCTCCTAAAATAAAACCAACCCTCATTATAAAACAATTCGGGCTTTGATACAAGAATTATTCCATGTATCAAAGCCCGTAAAAATGCCATTTTTTTATTATCTTTGTCCACTATTTTCCGTCATTTTTTAATCACCGCTCCTGGAGTTCAGAAGTCCTCCAAATATTGCGCCACAAAGACCACCGATTATATGCGTCAACTGTGAAATGTTATCGTGTGTTGTCACCATACTCCACAGCTCTGAGCCCAGATAGATTATCATGATCAAAATCATGGTTATAGGAATTTCTCCAGCTCTCAAATCCGAAGCAGAAACCAGGATTATCATCATGAACACAAGGCCACTTGCTCCAAGCAGTGCTGTTCCAGGGAAGAATATAATATTCACCAGACCTGAAATAATTGCTACAAGGCCGAAGGCCTCCACCATAGTCGCGCCACCATACTTATCCTCAAGAACCGGTCCCAAAAGAAGGAACAGAGTCATGTTACTTGCGTAATGCGAAAGGGATGAGTGACCGAGCACATGTCCGAACAGACGAACGAACCAGGCCACAGAAATCTTACTTCTATAAACCTCGAAAAAGAGCTGCGTGCTCTTTCCGCCTGTAATCCATCCCGCCACCAGCACGCCGAACGATATGAGCGCAAATGTGAGTGTCACCGGCGCATTATACGTAAATGATAATTTTCTACTCCTCGCCATGATATTCTCCTTATTTATAACAATATGTTCAGCCGCGTGTGGCACATGCGAGTACAGAGTATGCTCGCAAGACCGTCGCGGGTCTCGGTTCTTAGCGATTCACGAGCCTGAAAGACGAAGTGAGAGCTTAGAAAGCCGAAGCTTCTTTTCGAAGAAAGGAAGCCGGCTTCCGCTAGGGGCTAGCCCGCGCCGAGCGGAAGCGATGTCTTGAGAGTATACTGCTGCACTCACATGTGCATCGCGCGGGAATTTACTTTATCAAAACACCTGTTCAATTACATCTGTGATTTTCTTGACAGGGATGATGTTCAGGTCCTTCTTCACTTCTTCAGCAACATCTTCCAGGTCTTCTACATTCTTCTCTGGGATGAAGACTGTCTTTACACCTGCGCGAACAGCAGCCATAAGCTTCTCTGGAAGTCCTCCGATAGGCATTACGTTACCGCGGAGCGAGATTTCTCCTGTCATAGCAATCTTTGGATTCACAGCTTTACCTGTGAATAGTGATGTAAGCGCTGTCACGATTGTTATACCTGCCGAAGGCCCATCCTTTGGAACGGCACCCTCTGGCACGTGTATATGAAGGTCGTACTTCGAAAGATTTCTGGTTTCTACAGGATACATATCCTTCACGAGACTGATAGCAATCTCCACAGATTCTTTCATTACATCACCCAGCTGTCCTGTAATGGTAACTTTACCAGATCCATGAACAGTTTTTGTTTCTATGAAGAGGATTTCTCCCCCGGCCATGGTCCAGGCAAGTCCTGTTACAACACCTGGCACTGACTTCTTATCTATGATGTCATGGGAAATACCTCTGTGTCCTATGTATTCGCGAAGATTATCCGGCTTCACAGAAATCTTCTCGTCGTTACCTTTGACAAGCTGAACTGCACCGTATCTCATTATAGTTTCAATCTGTTTTTTAAGTCCGCGCACTCCTGATTCCATGGTGTAGTCAGAGATTATCTTTCTGACTGCAGCATCTGTAACTGTCATATTCTTACGCTTGATTCCTGTGGCCTTCATAGCCTTAGGAATAAGGTGTTTCTTTGCTATCTGGAATTTTTCAGTTGCAGTATATCCTGGGAACTCTATTATTTCCATACGGTTAAGGAGTGGCTCAGGAATTGTATCTGTTGAATTTGCAGTACATACGAAGAGTACATTTGAAAGATCATAAGGAACGTTCATGTAGTGGTCTGTAAATGTACTATTCTGCTCTGGGTCAAGAACCTCGAGGAGAGCTGATGATGGGTCTCCGCCATAATCACGGACCAGCTTATCAACCTCATCCAGAACCATAACAGGATTAGATGCACCACTTCGTTTCATTCCTTCCATAATGCGTCCTGGCATAGCTCCAATGTAGGTTCTTCTGTGTCCTCTTATCTCAGCCTCGTCTCTTACACCACCAAGGGAAATGCGGACATATTTTCTTCCGAGAGCATCTGCTATGCTCTGTCCTATACTCGTCTTACCTGTACCAGGTGCTCCTACGAAAAGGAGAATAGAGCCTGACTGTTTTTTATTCAGCGCCATAACAGCCAGCTGCTGAATAATACGGGTCTTAACTTTCTTAAGTCCATAATGATCTTTATCTAGAACATCTTCTGCCTTCTGAAGATCTATAGGAACAAATTCTTCATTCTTCCAGGAAAGGCTTGTAACGAAATCAAGGTAGTCATAGAGCATTCCATACTCGTGGCCATCCTGTCCTTCCTGTTTCATACGGTTCAGAACCTTTCTAGCTTCCTTCTCGGCAGTTTCATTCATTCCGGATTCTGTGATTGCCATTTCAAAACGTCTTACATCAGAGATGTTTTCAGGATGCATTTCATCCAGTTCTCTCTGAAGAATTTCAATCTGCTTCTTAATGGCATCTTCACGGTAGATGCTTTCATTTCTGGCCTGCTGCTCAAGCTCTGCATTTTCAGCTACATCTGCCAGCTCCATAAAGGCATAGCAGGCATGTTCCACCAGTTCAAACCTTTCAGCTTCACTGTTGGTCTCAACCATGGCATATTTTTCTTCCCATGTAATGCTGAAATAGCCTGTCATTGAACAAGCAAGTTCGTTTATATTTTTCCACTGAAGGATGAAGCCACGAGCCCAGAGACCCCATTGATAATTCTGGACAAATTTAAGAAATTTGGAGCGGAGTCTTTCGAACCTGTCCTTCTTCTCATTCTCATCCATATCATGGAACTCAGGCAGGCTTTCTACCTCGGAATCTGTTGTTCCATCCTTCTCTCTTATTAGACCGCTGATCCTGACTCTTTCAATGGTTCTGACTTTTACATTTCCATCTGGATCTATAGATTCTACCTTGGCAGAAACACCCACTGGATAGATGTCCTCCATAGTCACATCTGAAATATCTATATCTTCTTTAAGCATTGCAAAAGCAAGGATTTTTCCAGCTTTAAAATCTCCTATATCCCAGCCATCTATTACTTCTTTTTTAAAATAAAATGTTACTTCAGGGAGGAGAATCGTATCATATATAGGTATAGTAAGCATAATGCCCTCCTTCTTCATCTGTTAGCACTTGCACTAAACGAGTGCTAGTTATAATGATACTACATATTTCTATAATTGCAACCCACAAAATATATCCAATACTACCTTGCGTAGAGCATCATTTTGCTGTAATATATAGTGTTGAGAGATGAAGAATATAACGAGAGGGTAAGCTACTTTGAAAATTGATCTGAACGAAGTATTATACGCAGTTTCCGCAGGTCTTGACTCAGTTGAGCAGGAACTTTTAGGTGTGCGTAAGGGCCATTGCAAAAGAATAGCTGCTTTATCTATTACGCTAGGTAAAACAATGGGGTTAACCCCCGATGAATTAATTGACCTGGCCGCTTTTTCTATACTTCATGATAATGCTCTCACACAAGTAAACAGAGAAGAACTTGAATATAAAAAATATAACAATGGCGTAGGATTTTCTCAGCATGATTTTAACGTAAGACGTTGTACTATCGGAGAGAGTAATACAAGGTACATGCCATTCAGAACTAATAACCGTGATGTTATTCTTTTGCATCATGAAAACGCTGATGGTTCAGGTCCTCAGGGACGTACCTATGACAGAACTCCTATCAAAGCACAGATAATTCATCTGGCTGATACTCTTGATAACAACTTCGATCTTACTGCTACTTCAAGAGATAATTACGGAGCCATTATTTATTTTGTAAAATCAAATGCAGGAATACTTTTCTCAAGAGAGATTACCGATGCATTTTGTAAATCTTTTAAACATAAACATCTTAACAATTTAACTGTTTCGAATATTGATAATTATCTGAGAAAAGCTACTAAGCATTTCAATGATGAGTATTCACAGCAGGAAGTTTTCAATCTTGCTACACTGCTTGCTATGATCATTGACTTTAAGTCACATTATACCTGCAAGCATTCTTCAGGTGTTGCTGTAAACTGTAGACGTATGGCACAGTTCTACAAATTCCCACCAGAAAAGCTGACAAAATATTATCTTGCCGGAGCGCTTCATGATGTTGGTAAGCTTATGATACCAAACTCTATACTTCAGAAGCCTGCAAGACTGGATGATGCTGAGTACGAAATAATGAAGCAGCATGCATATTATACATATGACATTCTGAAGCATATAAAGAAGATGGATGATATTACCATATGGGCTTCTCATCACCATGAGAAACTAAATGGAGAAGGCTATCCATTTGGACTTAGAGAAGAACAGCTCTCTATGGAAGAGCGACTTATGACATGTTGTGATATTTATCAGGCTCTTACAGAAGAAAGAGCTTATAAAGCTGGTTATTCTCACGAAGAGGCTATGAGAATAATGAGAGACATGGTAATTAAGGGAGAAATTGATAATAGTATTGTCTCAAATATGGATATGGTTTTTGCAAATAAAACCTGGGATAAGAGCATTCCTACATCAATTCTTACAACTTAATAAAAAATAAAGAAAAAGTTCACAATCTTTTCACAATATAAACTAATTGTCTTCATAAAAGGTTGATATATTGTAATTGTTCCAAGAAGGATTCTATACCTTCCCCCACATTTTTTCATACTAGGGAGCTGTCGCCAAGCAGCTCCATTTGGTATTTTATTTATAAAACGTATAAAATTCATTCCCTTCATCTTCGCATTTTATCTGGAACAGATATCTCTGAAGACGAACTTCCTGATCCTCTATCGGATCATAGTATCTTATAAAGTCATCATTATAACTTACAACCAGTACGTATCTATCCGAAAGTCTGGCAGCAAATGGATAACCATCACTCAGATATCCTATAGCTGTATCCAGCTTAACACCCGAGATATTTATACCCTTAACATCCGTGCCATACATTTCAAAGCTTTCCATCCAGTTGTCCATGGCCCGAACCTCATCATAGTTTGATGGAAGGTCTGCCGCCAGAGTACACATATAGCAGCAGGCAGCCAATGTATCTTCGTCTCTATCAACCGCCTTATAATCAAAGGTTCCCGCTACAGTAAGATAAGGTCTGGATTGTTTTTCCTTATACAAGGTAGAGCCATATGCATCTACTACAAATCCGCCTTCTTCATAAACCTCCTGCACCGCTTTTCCTACGCTGTAGGATGAACCTGTTATTCCTGTTGGCGCATAGATATAAATTGACTTCTCATCTATCTTAGAATCCTCATCAACAATTTCAGCTTCATTTTCGTTGAAGGCAACCTTGGCAAAGAGTTCTTCATTTTCAGAATTTACATAGATGTTATCTGGCAGCTTAAGCCTTACAACATCATTTCCAGCTTCATTTTCTGCGATCACAGTCCTTATTCCGCCGGAATCCTTATCGGTCTTATAGGAAATGTAATCTGCCTCTGCCTTTTCTCTCTCTCCTGTTTCAGCATTAACTGTAACTCTGTCCAGATAGATGGTACTATCTTCAAATTTAATTCCTGATATTAAAACACCCTCACGTTCGTACTTCTTTACAACGCTTCCATCTGAACGGGTGATATAAAGCTTATCAAATAAGAATACCGGAGTACCATCCACATCACGGCTTACATATTCCGGCTCTGATACGCCATAGAGGAAGTCCTCACCAACAAAGCCCATCATAGCCATAACATGCCCGGCTTCTTTTTTCTGAGTTGTCTTTCCAGTGTCGAAGTTAATAAGTGTTATTGTTGAGACATTCGTCTGATCATCCTTGTCAGGATAAGCCACTACATTCATACCATCAGAAATCATAATCTGACTGGCAGGAATGCCAGAAACCAAAATATCCTTCTGACCTGAGAAGATATCAGTATCTATCAGGTTATCTCCTATAAGCGTATAGAAATGTCTATTCTTTTTATCAAAATAACAGAATCTTCCAACAGAGAGTTTCATTGCATCAAAGCTCATCTTTGTGCTGATGAAACTAAGTTCTCGAAGAGTGGCTGTTTCGATATTATATTCATAAAGTGCTATACCGTTCTGTCCTTCTCGCGGACCCTCATTTATTCTTCCATAAACAACAAAATCGACAGCATTGTCCTCTAGAAGAAGGAGCCTCATATCGTATCCCTCCTGAGGGATTCTCTCCTTCTCTGCCTCTTCGGTAGATGTACCGTAGGCATTTGAGTAAGTACCTGTTTTATTGTTATAAACCCAGAGACTGTTATCTGCCACAAAAGCTATAGTCTTGGAATCCTCACTTGCAATATACTTTGGACTTCTGTCTGAAGTAATTCCCAAGCTGATGCTATTAGTTACAGCATCAAATCCCGAAGCATCAAAGTCCTGATCAACACTTCTTCTATAATCATGAACATCTATGGAAGCATTTCCGTTGTTGTACTCCATTGTGAAATACTCAGAAATAGCAAATGTATTCGCAGAATTTTCCTCTTCTGATATAGCCTTATAAACCAGCTCGATAACTGCACTATCTGTTGTTATCTCTTTAATCTTTGGAATTGGATCACTGATCCTCTCTATCTTCATTCCACTGTAGATAACATCTTCGTAAGAGGAATTCAGAGTTACATATCCAGGATTACCATCGGATGTTACTTCTGTTGCTGTAAGTGCATCATACTGAGCACTCATCGCATCAGCACTACCGAAGATACTGGATATATCTGCTATATTAACACCCTGCATAGCATCTGTACTTGTAGCAATGTCCGCTGATTCATCATTCTTTATGTCCGCTACAGTACCCGAAACATTATATGTTGTTACCGCATCTGTGGAACTTGCAATTGTAGTTTCTGCAGCATTTCCTTCAAAGGCTGCATCACTAAAGTTCTGGGCATATGCAATAAAGTCGGAAAGGCGTGATGTTTCGAGTCTTACAACTCTTGTGTAATATCTTATAGGTTCTTTTTTATCAACCTTTATAACAAAGCTATACTCTGTTCCAACCTTCAGGTCCATTCTTAGCTTTGCGGTATACTGTGTTAATCCTTTATCTGAAGAAACAAATCTAAAGTCCCCATCTTCAACCAGATTTGAACCATCAAAAGAACGGAGCTCATATTTAATATCAGCCCCATTACCAACTTTATCAGCAAGCACAATATCAACAACCTTATCATCACTTACTGGGAAGATGGAATCCCTGTATAGCCCGGTTTCAATAGGGGTAGTGTAACCCTGCATACTATTTATCTTGGTTCCATCATAAAGAATATAAGCCTTACCCATGGTAGGATTGTATCCTTCCACAGGTCTGGTATTATGCTTTCTGTTCTGTATGAAGTTAAAGGATAGAGCCGCTCCTATAAATATAACTATAAATAGGAGCGACCCAAACAATACACGTTTTATCACTTTATGTTCTTACCTCAAGTTTAATCTCCGAATGAAATACCCAGAGTCTTAGCTTCCTGAATAAGCTGATTATCAGGATCAACGTACTTAAGCTTTCCTGCACTCTCTTCCATAGGAATAGCAGTAACTTCGTTGTTCTTAAATACTACAAGCTTTCCGAAATCCTTTTCCTTGAAGAGCTCTGCACCCTTTGCGCCAAAGCGGCTTGAAAGTACTCTATCATAAGCATCAGGATTTCCACCTCTCTGTGTATGTCCAGGAACTGCAACTCTGACTTCAGAAGTTGGATACTTCTCCTGGATTTCTTTTGCAACTTCATATGCAATTGAAGGATAAGGTCTCTCAGCGATAACCTTCTTTCTTTCCTTCTTAGGAAGCTTTGCAACCTCCTTAGAAATAGCACCCTCAGCAACAACGATGATAGCAAACTTCTTGCCCATCTTTCTTCTCTTCTCGATAGTCTTATAAACCTTCTTCATATCGTAAGGGATTTCTGGAAGAAGAATAACATCCGCTCCACCAGCAACACCGGCGTAAAGTGTAATCCATCCTACCTTATGTCCCATTGTCTCGATAACGAATACACGGTTATGTGACTCAGCTGTTGTATAGATGCAGTCGATTGCATTTGTTGCAACATCTATAGCGCTCTGGAAACCAAATGTAACATCTGTTCCCCAGATATCATTATCAATTGTCTTTGGAAGTCCGATAACATTCAGACCTTCTGTATATAACCTGTGAGCTGTCTTCTGAGAACCATTTCCACCGAGAACAAAGAGTCCATCCAGACCAAGTTTCTTATATGTCTTGATCATTGCGGGAACCTTCTCAACTCCATCCTCTGTTGGCTCATCAAGATATTTGAAAGGCACTCTGGAGGTACCAAGAACTGTACCACCCTTTGCAAGAAGTCCAGAGAATTCCATTGGCTCCATCTTCTTGTAATTTCCATATATCAGTCCCTTATATCCTTCCAGGAAACCATATATCTCAACATCTCCAAAAAGATTTTCAAGTCCCTTAACAACTCCACGCATTGTTGGATTAAGTGCCTGACAATCTCCACCACTAGTTAATATACCTATCTTCTTCATTTAGCAACCCCTCCTATAAGTTTTATAATTCAACTCTGCCTTCCAGCGCACGCATCAGTGTGACTTCATCAGTAACCTCCAGGTCCCCACCTACAGGAACTCCACTTGCTATACGCGAAACCTTTATGCCGGCTGGCTTAACCATCTTCGAAATGTACATCGCTGTAGCTTCGCCCTCAACACTTGAGTTAGTAGCAATGATCAGCTCATCTACATCTTCTCTCAGACGGACCATTAATTCCTTGAGCCTTATCTCCTGAGGACCAATGCCCTGACTAGGATTTATGACTCCGTGGAGAACATGATAAACCCCATCATATTTTCCGGTTCTTTCATAAGCCGCCATATCTCTTGGTGATTCAACCACCATGATGGTCTTATGGTCTCTGTTAGCTGCCGCGCATACAGGACAGACTTCTTTATCTGTTATAGTATAACATTCTTTGCAATATTTTATATTTTTCTTTGCACTAATAATGGCATTTGAAAGAGCCTCTGCTCTGTCCTCCGGCATACCGATAATATAAAATGCCAGCCTCTGAGCACTTCTTGCACCTACACCAGGCAGGTGGCTAAGTTCTTCAATAAGTCTGCTTACTTCACCACCGTATAAATCCATTAGAATAGACCTCCAAGGCCTCCACCCATACCACCGGTAATCTTACCAAGCTGTTCTTTCTCATCATCAGCCTGCATTCTGATGGCCTCATTCACAGCTGCCATAATAAGATCCTGGAGCATTTCAACATCATCAGGGTCTACAACTTCCTGATCAATAGTGATAGATGTAATCTCCTTCTGTCCATTGATCTTAACTTTTACAACTCCACCACCTGCAGATGATTCGTATTCCTTCTCTTCAAGTTCTGCCTGTGTCTGCTCCATCTGCTTCTGCATTCTCTGAGCCTGCTTCATAAGGTTATTCATATTACCCGGCATCATTCCTCCAGGATATCCACCTCTTTTAGCCATGTCTTTCTTCCTCGCTTTCTACTATTTTAACGTCGTATTTTATCCTATTTAATGCGAAGGAGGATTTATCCATTTTTCCTCCTCGACCATTTATATATCTTACATCAAGTTCTACTGTTTTTTCCAGCTTCTCAGATAATTTCTCTGCAAGAATCTCTCTGTTCCTTGGTTTGGATAAGTAAATATTTTTAAGAGAATCCTCTTCCTCTGTATAGAGAACGATCACCAGCTTTGCTGGTCCCTCCGGAGAATAGTCCTTGGCAGGCTCTACATCCGTTCCATTTACATAGCCAAAATGGAGTGGATTCAGCTGTCTGATTATCTTGTTCCAGTTGTTAGCAAGATTCATTATATCTTCCTGAGTAGCAGGAGGATATGTACTCTTAATATTATTTACAACTGCCTCGCTCTGCTGCGTTGGATCGTACGTAACTTCTCTTTTCGCATTTTCCTCAGTAAGCACCTGAACATCTCTGATTGCCTCGGATATTCTTCTGTCCAGCTCCCTGTCCACCTTGGCATCTATAAGTGCTTCTATTTCTCTGGTGTTGATGGCATTTAGCGAAACATCAGGAACCTTTACGTTTTCCGTAGCAACCTGAGGTGTAGTCTTGTACATCATCTTAATGACTGCCAGTTCGAGGGTAACTCTCTTTACTGATGACTTTCTGATATCTGCACAAAGTATCTGAAGATTATTCAAATAGCCAGCTATATCTTCCACATCATAATCAGCTCCGATTGAAAGCATCTCTTCAACATTTTCTTTTGTCAGATCCAGCTCCTCACTCAGATCAGGAGATATCTTTAAGAACAAAAGATTTCTCATAAACCAGGTCAGATCATCTGAAAACTTGGTCAGGTCCTTTCCATCCCAAATAGTCTCGTTGATTATATCCAGAGCCTTCTCCGGATCCTTCTGGGCTATAGCCTGGAACATTCTAATATAAACATCTACAGAAACAGCACCAACTGTTTTCAGTACGCTGTCTCTATCCAGTTCTTTGCCAATGTTTGCGGAAATGCATTCATCCAGAATTGAAAGCGCATCTCTCATGGAACCATCTGCCAGACGCGCAATATAGAGAAGCGCATCTCGCGAAGCCTTCTCTCCTTCCTTGTCCAGAATCTCCTGCATTCTATCAGCAATTGTTTCTATAGATATTCTATGGAAATCAAACCTCTGACATCTGGATTTAATAGTAACCGGAAGTGAAAAATCATCTGTAGTAGCCAGAATGAAGATAACATATTCCGGTGGTTCTTCCAGAGTCTTCAGAAGAGCATTGTAAGCTCCCTTAGATAATTGGTGTGCCTCGTCAATAATATAAACAAGATATTTACCCTGAGCCGGTGCATATTGCACTGCCTCATTTATCTGACGAATGTTATCCACACCATTATTAGAAGCCGCATCTATCTCGATAACATTTAATGAACTGCCATCCGCAATCGCCTTACAGCTTTCACATTCTCCACAGGGACCGTTCTCTGTAGGATGTTCGCAGTTCATTGTCTTTGCTATAAGCTTGGCAACTGTAGTCTTACCAGTTCCTCTGGTTCCACAGAGGAGATAAGCGTGTCCAACTCTATTATGTGCTATTTGATTTTTTAATGTTGTAACAACGTGTTCCTGACCCTTTACTTCGTCAAAACTATCAGGGCGGAACTTTCTATACAGCGCTAAATAAGACATAATAATCCCTCTCAAAATACTCCATACATTATACAATGATAATGTTCTTTCTACAAGTTAAACTGGGGTTAACTAAAGGTTTATACTAGCGTTTATAATCCTGGGGTGTTATACTATAGAAGTTGTAGTAAATTAAAGATTTTTGAGAGGTTTATTATGGCTTTCGAAAAGAATTCAAAAGAAACGGAAGTTCAGGATGAAAAGCTCGCTGCCGAAAAGGAAGCGCTCCTGAATGAAATAAAACAAACCTACGGAATTGAAGTTCCAAAAGAGGAAGCTGAAGAAGTTGTTGACGATGCTGTAGAAACAGCAAAGGAAACAGCCGAAGAAACGATTGCAGATACGATTGCAGATGAAGATCTTGAGAGCTCCTACAATGAGACCATCAGTATTACTGCTAAGGAGCCTCTTCCAAAATATGGAAAATGTTTTGCTTTTGTTCCAATAGCATGTGGAACTACTCTTCTGGCTGTTATTCTGGGACATATTCCACCAATTAATATGGGAATCCCTTCAAACAGCACCATAAGATACATCTACATTGGATTCGGATGCCTGCTGGCTGTACTAGCACTTCTACTGATAGTAAATGCCATCGCCGAGGCTCACATATACGAAAACATTCAAATGGGAAAGCTTGTTACAACCGGAGTTTACAGCAAGACAAGAAATCCTATCTACGCAGGAGTGATATTCGGATGTACAGGAATCCTCTTTATATCAGGAAATGCATTTATGTATGTACTCCCAATTATCTATTGGTTCCTGCTCACCTATATGCTTATCAATACTGAGGAAGTTATTCTCCGAAGAAGATTCGGACAAGATTATAAAGAATATATGCAAAAGACAAATAGAATAGCGCCAATACCAAAGAGGGAGGAGTAATTATAACTCCTCCTCTTTCATATCCCTCTCTTTATTAAATGCATCATACAAACATGGAACAAGTACAAGTGTAAGTATAGTTCCGTAAACAAGTCCACCTACCACAACGATTGCCATAGGCTGGGACATTTCAACTCCTCGTCCCATTCCGATAGCCATTGTAGACATGGAAATGATTGTTGTGAGTGCGGTCATAAGAACCGGACGAAGACGGGTTTTAGCCGAATTGATTATCGCCTCTTTCTTCTCCATTCCCTCACGTCTAAGCTGATTAATATAATCTACCAGCACAATACCGTTATTAACTATGATACCTGCCAGCATTACGAATCCGACCATGGCTATAACTGAAACTGCCTTTCCTGACATAAAGAGTGAAAGGAAACCACCGGTAAATGCAAGCGGTATAGTAAACATTATAATGAATGGCGACTTAAGACTCTGAAACTGAGCTACCATTATGAGATAAATGAGGATTACTGCCAGCAGCATCATAAGTAGGACCTGACGCATGGCATCATTTATAGACTCATTTTCACCCTTCATGGTTATTGAATAACCTTCCGGTACGGAAATGTCATCCAGCTTATCCTGAATATCATTTCCCACAAGTCCTATATTTCTGTCTCCCGTAAGAGTACCAGATACATTTATATATCTATCCTGACTATCTCTTAGAACAGTTGAAAGCTCTTCCTGTTCTGAGAAAGTAACAATCTTTGATAAAGGAATTTCCTTTGTCTCATTGTTAGTCTTATCTGTATATTCAAATTTCATCTTCTTCAGGTCATCGATGGTAATCTCTGCCTGCTCATCTGTTTCTACAAAAACATCATAATCTTTAACATCTGTCTCGATGGCTGTTGTAGATTTTGTAGATGCAAGCTTGGCTGACACTGTGGTAAATACCTGTGCCACTGTCATTCCATAATCAGCAGCTTTTTCCTTATCTACTGAAATGACAAATGTCTTCGTCATGTTATCAAGACCATTATCAACCTCTTCAATACCATCTGTGGTTTCTATTGCATCTGCCACCTGTGTAGCCAGATTCTGAAGAGTCTGCATGTCACGGCCCTTTATCATTACAGAAACGCCGCTTCCCGTAAGCATGCTCATATCCATGATTGCGGTGCTTACTTCTACCTTACAATCAATTCCCTCGGCAGCCTCATTTATCTTATCCGTAATTTCCTTGTTTGTAAGCTTCGTATCTTCTTTTAAAAGAATATAAATCGAAACTGATGTTCCACCGCTTGAAGAAAGTGCACCTAGAGTTGAGCCATTTCCAACCATGGCTCCGATAGTCTCAATGTCATCTATCTCAACCAGTCTTTCAGTCAGCTGATCAGCATATTCTGTCATCTGTTCAAAGGTTCTTTCCTCATCATCAGGAGCAACCATATTTACTGTAACCTGATCACTCTGCATTTCAGGAATGAACTCTGTACCACGACTAAGTGCAAGAGAAATACTTGCTGCAAAAAGAAGTATCATTACTATGAATACAAGAGGCTTAACTTTTATAGCTCCACGCAGGAACTTTTCATAGCCTCTCATAAGCTTATTATCACCCTTGTTTTCCTTCTCCTTTGATTTACGAAGAAGTCCCTGAGCCATTGCCGGAACAAGAGTAAGAGCAACAATAAGAGATGCAGAAAGTGTATATGCAATCGTAAGACCCATATCTACAAACAGCTGTCTTGTAAGTCCTTCTGTAAATACGATAGGAAGGAATACACACATAGTAGTAAGGGTTGAAGCTGTGATGGCTCCCGCCACCTGACTGGCTCCATAAACCGCAGCCTTCTTTATATCTTCTCCTTCTTTTCTGAGACGATATATATTTTCAATTACAACGATGGAATTGTCCACCAGCATACCGATACCCAGCGTGAGTCCCGACATGGAAATGATATTAAGTGTAATCTTTGTAAAGTACATAAGCACTACGGCGAAAATAACCGAAAGTGGAATTGCGCAGGCAATTATGATAGTAGGTCTGATGTCTCTCAGGAAAATAATAAGTACTATTATAGCCAGGAGCGCACCAACTATCATGTTCTGGAGAATTGACTTAACAATAAGATCAATATAAACACCCTGGTTCATAAGTACAGAGAAACTAACTCCGTTTCCTTCTGTCTTCTCCAGACTCTCAAACTTTTCAAGGATAGTATCTGTTACATCACCAGTTGCATAACCTGTCTGCTTTTCAAAGGAAAGAAGAATACCAGGCTCACCATTAAGCTTTGCATATACTTCACTGGAATCATCCACTGTCTCAACATCAGCTACATCAGAGAGCTTGATAACTCCCACATTATCCATATTAAGATCTATAAGAACTGTATCAGCAAGAGCTTCAGCATCCTGAATGTCATCTCCTACCTTTACAAGATACTGACCATCCTTACCATTTGCATATCCTGCAGGCATTTCAAAATTCTGTGCAACAAGAAGATTATTTAATGTATCAATTGACAGAACAGAATTCAGGTCTGCAGAATCCTTTGTACTTTCAAGTGTACTTTCTACAGTCTCCTCCGCACTCTCAATCTCAGAAAGAGCACTGGCAAGTGTAGCAGATGTTTCAGCAAGCGAAATACTCTGCTCTATCTCTGTTTTATTAAGTGTTTCAAGAGCCTCACTTGTAGTTGTTTTTCCATCTTCAACTTCTTCTATTGCAGATTCAAGAGTTTCAATTCCGGTACTTATCTCAACTCTTGTTTCCTCCAGCTTTCCAACTGCTGTAGGAATATCTTCATATGTATTTACAGTAATTCCATACTCAGCTAAGGCAGATGTATTCTCCTTAATCTGCGCATTAACCGCATCAAGCTGAGCAGTAAGTGTAGCCTGCTGGGTTTTTGCAGTTGCTATGTCCATTCCAGCAGATGCCTGGAATGTAGTATCATCCAGAAGTCCTTGATCATAAAGAGCTATTACAGAATCAAGACTGGTGATAGCATCTCCCAGTGACTTTGCACTGTCATATGTAGTATTTAAGGTATCAATAGTATCACCCAGAGTGTCATATGTATCCTGGTAGGTTTCCTTCTGATCCTCCAGATCCTCACCTGTCTGATAAAGCTCTATCTGTGTAGATTCAAGTGTTGCCAGATTTTCACTGACTGTATTTGCAAGAGTTTTCTTTCCGGATTCAACTGCATCCTGACCAGATTCCACCTCTTCCTTTGAAGATTGAAGATCATCCTTTGTATCCTGGAACTGATCATCTATCTCCTTCATAATCTTGTCATTCAGCTTATCTATCTTGTCCTGGTTCATTGTAACCTGAACAGTCTCTGTAACTCCTCCAGTTGTTGTAACCGAAGCAACACCTTCTATACTTTCAAGCTTTGGCTGAAGGTCTGTTTCCAGATAATCACTAAGCTCAATGTTATCCATATCTTCAACGCTGACAGCAGCAACCATTACTGGAAGCATATCCGGATCAAGCTGCATTACAATAGGGGTACCAATGGAATCATCAAAGGTACCTGTTATCTGATCAAGACTCTGCTGTATTTCAATAAGAGTCGCATCCATATTTGAACTTTGTTCATACTCGAGAATTACAGTTGAATAACTGTTATAGGACATGGACTGGATGTTTTTTAGATTTGAGGTTGTGGCCAGAGCCGCCTCAATTGGCGCTGTGACATCCTTCTCAACTGATTCCGGACTAGCACCCATATCTGTTGTAATGATCATTACGTAAGGCAGGTTCATATTTGGAAGCAGGTCAGCTGTCATTCTCATTAAGGCAACTATACCTATAACTATAACAGCTATAACACCTACGAAAACCGTATATGGCCTTTTTACACTAAATTTTGATATCATAATTTTCTCCGTTTGGGGGTTAATATTGACAAATAAAAGCCATAAAGCTGAAGCTTAAACGCTCCAGCTTTACAGTTTACGCTTTTTGTAAATTTTTTTCAATAACAGATACTTTAAGATTTTAATTTTATGCACTGAAATCCAGTTCTTCAAGTGGCACTGGTCTGCTAAACAGGAAGCCCTGAGCCATATTTACACCAGCATTCTTTATGAAATCATACTGAGTATCAGTCTCAACACCCTCAACAAGAGATCTGAGTCCCAAATTCTTTGTCATCTGAACAATAGCTGTTACGATAATGCCCGTCTGAGGATTTGATTCCAGGGTTCTCATAAACTTCATATCCACCTTGATAACATCAAAGTTGAATTCCTGAAGGGAATTAAGTGATGAATAACCACTTCCGAAGTCATCCAGCCATACTTCAAAGCCATTAGCCTTAAGGAGATTAATCTTCTCAATAAGATCATCACTATTATTTTCCAGAGCACTTTCTGTCACTTCTATATGAAGGTTCTTAGGATCTACATTTGATGACTTCACCTCATTTATAATGAATCCAACAATATCCGTAAGCATGAAGTCCAGCCTTGAAAGATTTATCGATACAGGAACAACCTGTCCCGCCTTTTTTTGAAGTTCCTTTTGATCCTTGCAAACCTGTCTTGCAATAAACATATCAATCTTATGAATAAGCTTTGATTCCTCAAGTACTGGAATGAAATCTCCTGGCGAAAGGAAACCATGAATAGGATCAATCCATCTTGCAAGAGCCTCAAGTTCAGTAATCTTTCCAGTATTAATATCCACAACAGGTTGGTAGAATACCTTGAGATAACCATTTTCTACAGCTTCATCTATATGAGAGATAACATATTGCGATAATCTGTTCTTAGTTTCAAGTTTCTCGTCATAAATTGCATAAAACTTTGTCACATCATATTTTATACTATCACAGGCAAGCTTTGCCTTATCACAGATTGCACCTACATATTCTCCAGGTTCACATACCGCAATTCCCGCCTTAATGCTCATCTGTACATTTCCGAAAAGTGGTTCAATCTTTGTCTTTACTGTATCAAGAGATTCCAAAGCGGCCTCTCTATAAGTAAGCACTACAAAATGATCTTCGGCGAATCTGGCAACAAGTCTACCCTCAAATTCATCTTTAAGAATAGCAGAAATATTTCTAAGGAGTTCATCTCCCTTTCTAAAGCCATATTCTTCATTATAGCCTTTGAAATTACCAATATTGTAATAAACTACAACAGGTTCTTTTTCCATATCAAGAACATTGCTGATAAGTTCATCTGCTCTTACACGGAAGAACTGCATGTTAGGCAGACCTGTTACAGCGTCTATACTGCTAACACTTGGATCGGTAACAATCTCTGAAAGAATATCTGTCTGTCTCTTGAAGCTGTCATCATAAGCGAATCCATCAATAACGTCAGCATGTTTTTGTCTCTGTACTTCTGAAAGTCTTACATCAGCATGTCTAACAATATCTCGGATCATCTCACGAGAATCAGGATTTCCATAAACATAAACAATAATACATGTTGGATGAATTATTTTGCTATCCACAGTTATCTCTGTGAAATCTTCTTTTACCTTAGCTAGCTTCTCCTTGAAATCCTTCTCAGAAATATCTTTTGCAATAACAAGGACCTTCTCGCTTTCAAAACGGAAACATGATTCCTCGCCAAAAGCTTCACGGACCAGCTTACCAAGATAAGCAACAACCTCTTCACCAAAAACATGGCCATATACATCATTGAGAAATTTATAGTAGCCTATTTCAATAAGACCAAAGAAAACATTTTCACCATGAAAACCAGCGGAATCTGTTCTAAGCGCATATCTGTTTTTAAGTCCTGAAATCTCATCATGTCTGGCTCTTCGTTCTGAGAGTAAATAGTTCTCAAGATTATCAAACCTCTCAGCAAGAACAAAGAGATTAAGGAACACAGAACCCATAAGGAAGCTTATGGCATGCACTACATCAATCTTGAATACTTCCGGATTTTTGGTATACCATCCCAAAGCAAAATAGATTGCCATCATTGCGAAAATATAAAGTGTATGTCTGAATGGATTATCCAGTATAAATACCGGCATGCAAACAATCATAAGGAAAAAGGTAACGGTTGGAGTACTAGGATCCCATACAGTACCCATGAGAATACCGTATATAATCATCGGAGTCTGTATCAAATAAAATATCAAAGTACTTCTCCGAACCTTATCCCTTACAAAGTAATATCTAATAATTGTTACAACAAGAAAATATACCAGAATAAAAACACTCAGAATAAATCCATTCGTCTCTTTTATTCCAACATTAGATAATACATTGATAGAAGCAACGAGAAGAGCAATCAGGAGGAAAGCCTGAATGTTAATATGGTTTCTCAATTCAACTTCATCTTTATATTTGTAATATCGGCTAACACTTAGTCTTTTGAAAAATTTCATACCTTCTCAAAGTCGTTAAATAATAAGCCCCCTATTACTGATTATTCAACATATCCTCTCTAAGCCCAGCGAGCTTCTCTTCTGCATCTGAAATACTTTCACCCTTAACACCGAAATAGAATTTAATCTTTGGTTCTGTACCAGAAGGACGAACGCAGCACCACGCATTATCCTCTAATTCATAATAGAGAACATTTGATGATGGAAGACCTGTACTTGTCTTTTCCCCTGTAACAAGATCAACTCTTTCATCAGCCTTATAATCTCTAGAAGCAAGAACCTTAAATCCACCTAACTCCTTTGGAGGATTAGAACGGAAGTTCTCCATCTTCTTCTGAATCTCAGCTGCTCCGTCAACACCCTTGAGCTCAAGTGTTGCAAGCCCTTCTTTATAGTATCCATATTTTTCATAAAGATCCTGCATAGCGTCGCAAAGTGTTTTACCCTGCTTCTTATAGAATGCAGCTACCTCGCAGAGCATCATTACTGCCACAATAGAATCCTTGTCTCTTGCATAAGTTCCTGTAAGACATCCATAGGATTCCTCAAGACCGAATACATAATTATTGCAGCCTGTCTGTTCAAAGATCTTAATCTGCTCTCCAATATACTTAAATCCTGTAAGTACCTCGATGCAGCGTGCATTGTAAGCTGCCGCAATTGCCTTAGCAAGATCTGTTGTTACGATTGTAGTAACAAGAGCTGGATTCTCAGGCATTGTATCTGTAGCCTGGCGCTCTCTGAAGATGTATTCTGCAATGAGCATTCCGGACATATTTCCAGTGAAGCTCATATACTCACCTGTCTTAGTATCCTTAGCATAAACACCAAGTCTGTCTGCATCAGGATCAGTTGCAAGAACTATATCTGCATCCACATCCTTAGCAAGCTTAAGTGCAAGCTCCCAAGCCTTTGGATCCTCTGGATTAGGATATGAAACAGTTGGGAATGAACCATCAGGAATCTTCTGCTGTGGCTCTACATAAACCTGGGTAAATCCAAGATCCTTAAGTACTCTTCTTACAGGCACATTTCCTGTACCATGAAGTGGTGTATAAACGATCTTAATATCTTTAGCCATCTCAGGAATTACTTCTGGATGAATACTCTGTGCCTTTACATTAGCAATGAACTTTTCATCAAAGTCAGTTCCAATGATATTGAAGAGACCAAGTGCTCTTGCATCATCCTCATCCATTGTCTTAACCTGGGCAAAATCTGTAACCTTGGCAACCTCTGCCATGATACCCGTATCATGAGGAGGTGTAACCTGAGCTCCATCCTCCCAATAAACCTTGTATCCGTTATACTCTCTTGGGTTATGACTTGCTGTTACAACAATACCAGCTATACATCCCAGTTCTCTAACCGCAAATGAAAGCTCTGGTGTTGGACGAAGGGATTCAAATAAATAAGTCTTAATACCATTAGCATTCAGGCACTTTGCAGCTTCACGTGCAAACTCAGGAGACATGATTCTTGAATCATGTGCAATTGCAACTCCCTTATCCTGTCCATTATGCATAAGAATATAATTTGCAAGACCCTGTGTAGCCTGTCTTACTGTATAAATATTCATACGGTTTGTTCCAGCGCCTCTTACACCACGAAGACCACCAGTACCAAATTCAAGACTTCTATAAAATCTATCCTCTATCTCTTTTTCATCACCCTTGATTGCCTCAAGCTCAGCTGTTGTCTCCTCGTCAAAATAAGGATTTTCAAGCCATGCTTTATAAGCATCCATATAATTACTCATTCTTTTAATGCCTCCCTAAACTTCTTTTATTATGTCTTTTTTTCTTTATCCACATAGGTGGTTTTATTATACCATTATTTATAGTATTATGGCTATCAAATATTGCTTTATTTTACCGTTTTTTTGTTTTTTATTTTACATATTTCGAAATTGTGTTATCATATCATATCGAAACCTTAACTAAGCAACACAAAAGGTGAGGAAAATGAAGAAAATAATACTTACCGGCGGTGGAACAGCCGGACATGTAACCCCAAACATAGCTCTTATGCCAAAGCTTAAAGAGCTGGGGTATGAAATCGAATATATTGGTTCTAAAAAGGGAATCGAAAAAAAGCTCATTGAAGAACTCGGTATCCCATATTATGGAATATCATCCGGAAAGCTGAGACGTTACCATGACATCAAGAATTTTACTGATCCATTCAAAGTATTCAGAGGATTCGACGAAGCCAACCTGCTGATGAGAAAGCTGAAGCCAGATGTCATCTTCTCAAAGGGCGGATATGTAACTGTTCCAGTTGTTCTTGCAGCACATATACACAGAGTACCTATCGTTATTCACGAATCAGATATGACTCCTGGACTTGCAAACAAACTTGCACTTCCACATGCGACTAAAATATGCTGCAACTTCCCAGAAACAAAGGAGCTGTTTTCTGACAGAGCTACAGTTACAGGTACTCCTATCAGACAGGAGCTATTCCAGGGCGATAGCAAAAAAGCTTTTGAATTCTGTGGATTCACAGAACAAAAACCTACCATCCTCATAATTGGTGGAAGCACAGGCAGCGCCGCAATCAATAAAGCTATCTGGAGTTGTCTGGATGAATTATTAAAGAAGTTCAATGTTGTACATCTCTGTGGAAAGGATAATGTAAACAAGTCCTTAATCGACAAAAAGGGATATGCCCAGTACGAATATATTAAAGACGAGTTGAAAGATCTTTTCGCTCTTGCAGATGTGGTAGTTTCAAGAGCTGGCGCAAATGCTATCTGCGAATTGCTTGCACTTAGAAAGCCTAATATTCTGATACCACTTCCACTTACTGCCAGCAGAGGCGACCAGATACTGAATGCTGAGTCTTTTGCAAACAGTGGTTACAGCTATGTTCTTAAGGAAGAGGATGTTGATAATCAGACACTCATGAGTGCAATAAACGAAGTTTATGATAGAAGTGATAAATACATAGACGCAATGAATAAGAGCGAACTTGCAGATTCCATTAATACCATAACTGAGATAATAGAATCTGTATTAAAGAAATAATGACGATAATCAGCAAACAGAATAAAGACATAAAAAAGGCTTCCGGAAATCCGGAAGCCTTGATTTTTGTCTATTATTTTTTATCAGCCACCAAGCTCAACGAGGCAATCAAGTGTCTTCTGATAATATGTTGATTCATCAGACTCATTATATGTTGTCTCATCAACTTCGATTGTTGCAGGATATGCAGACTTTCCTGGCTCGAGTACGTCATCGCCAATCTTAATCTCTTTACCATTCTTTGTGATGTGGAAGATAAGTCTTACATGAGCATTTGTATGTGTTACCATACCGTCATCATTCATCTCATTTTCCAATGAAATAGTAGTCTTATATCCATCAGCATAAACATCATATGCACCATTACCTGCATCATCTACAGAAATCTCCTTGATAGTCCATGCTGGATTTCCAACAGCCGCTTCAAATACAGCACCAAATTCTTTTTCCTTATTCTTTGGAATAGTTGTCTTCTTAAGAACATCAACTATTTCATTATAATTTGAATTAGTCTTCATCTGGATTGTCTGTGTGATAGGATTCTTGTACTGTCCTGGAAGTACGAAGTAAATACCTGCTATAACAGCAACCGCAATAACAATACCAAGAATTATTCTCGCTATTTTGTTTCCCATAACCATTTCTCCTTTGGATAAAACATTATTTTTTAACTGCTTAGAAGATTTCTTTCTCTAATTGATAAATATAACCTTCAATAAGCTGCATTCTTTTTGAATACTCTGTTCTTGCCGCTTCTGTTTTGCAGCATCTGATAAGAGGTTTATTCTGACGATAGAATTCCTTGATACGATAATAAGCTTTTTTATATGTCGCATCTTCTTCATCAGCTGTAACCATACAGTCACGCATAATGCCAACTGCACCAACCTCATCCAGCAGAACCGAATCCATGACAATCTTGCATTCCAGAGACAGATCCTTGTCTGTATCTAACTCTTCGCAGGCCATTATGATCTCGCCTACTTTTACTATAAGCTCAGGACTTACTCCAATGCTATCCAGATACTCAACAGCCACCTCAGCACTAACCTCGCTGCTTGGTCTGTCCTGTTCCCATCCAATATCATGAAGAAGCGCAGCAAGAACAATGACATCAAGGTCACCGCCAAGCTTCGCCTGTAATCTTATAGCCCATCTATACACACGCATAGTGTGATCATATATATTTCTGAAGGGATACTGTTCAGTCGCCCTATTTTCAGAAGCTGTTTTCTTAACAAATTCAATTACTTCTGAGTAATCCATCCTATGCTAACCCCTAACACTTTTGTTTAGTAAACTACACCACTATATAGTCTAGAAACACTTATATAATAATAACACTTTCACTTAAATATTTCTACATTTTTTTAAAACCGCGCGACCAGCTTTGTAAAGCCCCAACGAGCGTACCTTAAGCAGTTAACTCAACCCAGGTAGCCTCACGGCGCACAGAGAGGTTCTACTTAGTGCTGCTTTGTTCCCAACCTGACACGGTTCGCAGATTCCTGTCGCGTAAGACCTAGATTTCAACGTCACTTACCAAGAACAGCCTCGCAAGAATCAGTCCGAGACTGGTCATCACCCCTGCTATAGCGGATTGCAGGTACAGGGCACCGCTATCTCCCCGGCTGCGCGGAAGTTTTATAACTACATCAGTATACATAATACATCAGAATAAGTCAATGGGACCTGACCCCATTGACTCCAAGATCTGTCCCTACTGACTTATTTCTTAGTTCTTTAAAGAAGGTTTTCAACATTTCGGAGCATTCCGTTTCGAGAATCCCTCTGGTTACATTCACCTGATGATTAAATGCTTTCATATCCAGAAGGTTGATAATAGAGCCTGCACAGCCAGCCTTCGGATTCATACAGCCAATGACCACTTCAGGAATTCTGGCCTGAACTATAGCTCCGGCACACATCTGGCATGGTTCCAGTGTAATGTACATAGTGCAGTCCTCAAGTCTCCAGTCTCCCATCACCTTGGAAGCTTTTTTTATGGCCATCATCTCAGCATGGGCCAGACTCTGCTTATCCTTGTTCCGGCGATTATAACCTCTGGCAATCACCTTGCCTTCATAAACTATAATGCATCCTATAGGAACATCTCCGTTCTCATAAGCCTTCTTCGCCTGACGAAGAGCCTGTTTCATATATTTCTGATGCTGTTTTTCCAGCACCTCTTTTTCTTCATCTATTTTTTTACTCATCTTTATTCTTACTTTTTCTCAGTTCAGTGATTTTTAAGACAGGGCATCACTCAGTGCCGCAAACTCCTGAAGTCCTAGAGCCTCACCTCTTACTCTTGTATCAAGTCCGATACTGGTTAATGCATTCTCAACCTCTTCTCTACTGTAAGACAGGCCCTCAAAATTCTTCACTGCATTGGCCAGGGTTTTTCTTCTCTGGTTAAATGCAGCCCTGATCAATTTGAACATATGCCTCTCATCCTTCACCTTGACAAAAGGTTCTTCCAGTCGTTTTAATCTGATAACTGCCGAGCCAACATTAGGTCTTGGCATAAAGCAATTTGGAGGAACATTCGCCGCAAGATAAGGATCAGCATAATACTGAACCGCAAGAGAAAGTGCACCATAATCTTTTGATCCAGGTTCTGCCTTCATTCTATCAGCAACTTCCTTCTGTATCATTACTGTAATTGAATCAGCGGGAACTCTGGATTCCAGAAGATTCATAATAATTGGTGTTGTGATGTAATAAGGAAGATTAGCAACTATCTTAAAAGGCTCGCCACCAAAGATAGCTCCTATATCCTGTTTCAGAATGTCACCATGAATAACATTAACATTATCATAGTCAGCCAAAGTTTTTTCGAGGATAGGAATCAGCTTGTCATCTATCTCAACAGCCGTAACAGACTCAGCTGCTTCAGCCAGATACTGGGTGAGGGTTCCTATTCCAGGGCCTATTTCCAAAACCTTTGTGGACTTATCAATCTCCGCTGCCGCAATAATCTTGTCGATAACATGCGAATCAATAAGAAAATTCTGACCATAGTTTTTTCTGAATGTGAAATTATTTTCTTTAATAACCCTGATGGTTTCCTGCGGGTTACTTAGCATTTTTTCTTTATCCATGTTTTAATACTTTACCTCAAAGCACTCTGATTACTTAAGACGCCAAAGATAGCATTTATCATTAAAGTCTATACAATTTCAGTGCGTTTTCGTAAGTTATTTCTTCTACCAATTCCGGAGTCATTTCTTTAATCCGGGCAATCTCTTCAATGACAAGGTTCAGATATCCAGAGTCGTTTCTCTTTCCTCTGTTAGGCGATGGTGCAAGGTATGGGCTATCTGTTTCCAGCACAATAGACTGGATAGGGATAGATGCAACCGCCCTCTTTAGTTTCTTGGAATTCTTAAATGTTACCACTCCGCCTATTCCAAAGAAGAATCCCATTTTTATAAATTCCCTTGAAAGTTCCTCTGAATATGAATAACAATGAATAACTCCGCCTATTTCTTCCGCGTGAGCTTCCTTCATCAGATTAACTGTATCCTGAGCCGCATCACGGCTATGAATAACTATTGGGAGTCCAAGTTCACGGGCAAGCTCCATCTGAGCCTTGAACCATTTATGTTGTAATTCCTTTGAAGGCTCATCGTAATGATAGTCCAGTCCAATCTCTCCAATCGCAACTATCTTATCATTGGACTTCGCAATTTGGCGAAGCTCCTCCAGGTCAGAATCTGTCATATCTCCCACATGGTGAGGTATCACTCCGATTGCCCCATATATATAATCATATTTCTTTGTAAGCGCATCTGTCATTCGGGAAGTCGGAAGGTCACAGCCAATATTGGTAACTCTGGCTACCCCCTTCTCCTTCAGTCCTTTATCCAGAAGATATTCTCTATCCAAATCGAACTGATCATCATCGTAATGTGCATGTGTGTCAAATATCATAATTTATACCGTTTTCAATCCCATCTTTACCTTGTATTATCTAGCCAAATCAGCTATAATACTAGTTTGTGTACTTGGCTGAAAATAATGCCCCATCAGGAACAAATATACTGATGTACTATACCATATTTTCTGCCACATATAAAGTATACACTTGATAAGGAAATGGAGGCTTATTATGATATCAGAATTCTACAAAGAGATGACTGGAAAAGAATCAGTAATACGTCAGTTTTTTGACTTTGCCAGAAAGCGTGCTGCTGAGATGGGACCTGACAGCGTACTGAACTTTTCTATCGGAAATCCATCAGTACCTGCACCTCAGAGTTTTACTGATGCGATCATAGATATAACAAAGAATGGTGACCCAGTTAAGCTTCACGGTTACAGTCCTACACTTGGTCAGGATTCAACCAAGAAAGCAATCGCTGATTCACTTAACAGAAGATTCGGAATGAACTACACAGCAGGACACATCTTCCCTACATCAGGTGCAGCCGGAGCTCTTGCTCATGCAATCAGATGCGTTGCAGGCGAAGGTGATACAGTACTTACATTCGCACCTTACTTCCCAGAATACATTCCATATGTAAACGGAACAGGCGCAACACTTAAGGTTGTCCCAGCTGACTACGATACATTCCAGATCAATTTTGAAAAATTCGAAGAGATGCTTGATGAGAATGTTGCAGCAGTACTCATCAATTCACCAAACAATCCATCAGGAATTGTTTATACAACAGAGACAATCACAAAACTGGCTGATATTCTTACAGCAAAGCAAAACGAATATGGTCATGAGATATTCCTTATTACTGACGAACCATATAGAGAGATTGTATTTGAGGGAGTTGATAGTCCATTCCCTTCAAAGTTCTATGACAATTCAATCTGCTGCTACTCATTCAGTAAGTCACTTTCACTTCCTGGTGAGCGTATTGGATATATGGCAGTTAACCCTGCAGCTAAGGATGCAGACCTTCTGGTTCCGATGGCTGGTCAGATTTCAAGATTCACAGGTCACAATTGTCCAACCGCACTTATGCAGTTTGCAATTGAAAGAGTTATAGATGAAACAAGCGATCTCAGCATTTATGAGGAAAATGCAAACCTCCTCTATAAGGAGCTCACAAGAATAGGCTACAAGATAGTTAAGCCTATGGGCACATTCTACATGATGCCTCGCGTACCATCAGAAAATGGCGATGCCAACGAGTGGTGCTGGAAGGCAGCAAAGGAACTTGGACTTATTACTGTTCCGGGCGACAGTTTCCAGTGTCCAGGACATTTCCGTATTTCATATTGTGTACCAACTGAAATGATTGAGAAGGCTATACCTCTGTTTGAGAAAGCTTTTGAATTCTAATTCAACTGACCGTTAAAGTATTATAGGGGAATATACTTTTAAGGAGAACTTACATCATGGATACCGACGTGACATTAGGTATGGATTTGGACATTACCGCCAGCGTGGATATGGGACCAGAGAGACTGGCAGGTTTACTTGTTCATCCAACATCATTTCCAGGGCCTTACGGAATAGGTGACCTGGGAAAAGGCGCTTACGATTTTATTGACTTTTTGGAAAAATCAGGAATGAAGCTTTGGCAGGTGCTTCCACTGGGACATACAGGTTTCGGTGATTCACCATATCAGCCATTCTCTTCCTTCGCAGGACAGCCACTGATCATCAGCATAGATCATCTGAGACAGCTAAATCTCCTCTACGATGAGGACTTTGCAGCAATGCCACAGTGGAATCCTGAAGATATAAGCTACGGCGATGTGATTGCATTTAAAACAGAATTATTTAAAAAGGCTTACGAAAGATTTCTCGACGAGGATATCCATGACGGATTTTCAACTAACGAGGAAATGATGAAGGCATTCCAGACCTTCAAAGAATCAAACGAATGGTTAGCTGACTATGCACTCTTTATGGCAGGCAAGGATTACCACGAAGGCGCTCCTTGGTACATGTGGGAGGATGATCTTAAATCCCCTACTGCTGCTCAGCGTAAGAAATGGGAAAAGAAGCTGGAAAAAGAAATCGGCTACTATGAATTCCTCCAGTTCTTCTTCGATGATGAGTGGATGAAGCTTAAGAAATATGCTAACGATAAGGGTATACGTATTGTAGGTGATATTCCTATCTTCGTAGCCTGGGACAGTGTTGATGTATGGGTCAACAAGAAGCTCTTTAACCTTGATACAAAGGGCTACCCAACTGTAGTTGCCGGTGTACCACCAGATTATTTCTCAGCTACAGGTCAGCTTTGGGGTAACCCACTTTATAAGTGGCCTGAGCATAAGAAGACTGGATACGAGTGGTGGTTCGCTCGCATTAAGCACCAGCTTAAGCTTACAGATTATCTGAGAATTGACCACTTCCGTGGTTTCGATAAATATTGGGCAGTACCTTATGGTGAGCCTACAGCTGTAAACGGAAAATGGATGAAAGCACCTGGCGAGAATTTCTTCACCATGCTGGAATCTACTCTTGGTTACCATATGCCTATCATTGCTGAGGACCTGGGTGAGATTGATCACTCCGTAGTTCAGCTTCGTGATAAGTTTGGTTTTCCTGGAATGAAGATCCTTCAATTCGCATTTGAAAATCCAAATGAGAACAACTTCCTTCCACATAATCATGTAAGAAACTGTGTATGCTATACTGGTACACATGATAATGATACAACTCTTGGCTGGTACAAGAACTGTTTCGAGCAGTCCAGAGATAAGCTGAGAAGATATTTCAGCACAGATGCCAGCGATATCTGCTGGGTAATGATCAGAGCCTGCTTCGGTTCTGTTGCAACAATGGCTATCGTACCTATGCAGGATATTCTGGAGCTGGATTCCTGGGCAAGATTCAACACTCCTGGTGTAGGAGAAGGAAACTGGTCATGGAGATATAAGCAGGATGCACTCACAGAGCATCTCTCAAGCCGTCTCTATGAAACAGCTAAGATGTTCGGTCGTTAAACAGATGAGGTAACAACATGATAAAATTCATCATAATAGGCATATATGCAGTTCTGGCTGTTCTTTTATGCCTTCCAGTCCATCTTTATTTATGGATTTCAATCAAAAAGAATAATTACAAGGGATGGAAAAAGAGCTGGAAATTCATCAACGGATTCTTCGAATCCCTGATCAAAATGTCTGGCTCGAAAGTCGAAGTCCGAGGAGCTGAGCACCTAAAAGAGGTTCCACAGGAAAAGGGTATCCTCTTCATTGGTAATCATACAAGCTTTTTCGATATCATCATCCTTTCTACTATTGTTGACAGACCTATAGGTTTTATAGCAAAGAAGGAATTCAAGAAAATCCCATTCTTCAGTTGGTGGGTTGCTGACCTTGGAAGTCTGTTCCTCGACAGAAAGAATGTGCGTGCCGGTCTTGAAACCATTAAAGAGGGAACTGAGTCAATGAAGAAAGGTCTTTCCATTGGTCTCTACCCAGAGGGAACCAGAAATCACTCAGATGAGCTGCTCCCATTCAAGAAGGGTGGCTACAGAATGGCTGAAGAGTCTGACAGCCCTATCATTCTTGTTGCATTTACTGGCGCCGATGACATATTCGAAAATAACAAACCTATTGGAATAAAGAAAGGTAATGTAATTGTGGAATTTAGCGCACCTATTTATCCTCACGAGATGGATAAAAAAGAAAGACGCGAAGTTTATGACAATTTTCCTAATGAAATAAAGAAAATGCTGGATACCCATAAATAAGGGTTAGAAGGAGGAAAAAATGATACTAATTAGCAAGATATTCATAATTAGTCTGATAGTATTTGTCGTACTAATGGGAATATTATTAGTAATGTATTTTGTTGGTAACAAAATGCAGAAGAAACAGATTGAGCAGAGAGAACAGATTGAAGCCGCATCTCAGCCAGCCACACTTTTTATCATCGATAAAAAGATAATGCCTATGAAAGATGCAAAGCTCCCTAAGGTTGTTATGGACCAGGCTCCAAAGCGTTACCACAGAGCTAAGCTTCCAATCGTAAAAGCAAAGGTTGGTCCACAGATAATGACTCTTATCTGTGATGAAGCAATTTTCGATGATGTTCCTTCACATGGTGAAGTAAAGGTTACCCTCAGTGGTATCTATATCACAAGTGTTAAGACTCTTCATAAGAAAACTAAGAAGATGCAGCAGGAAGAAGCTGCTAATGGCAAGAAACGTAAAAAGAGCCTGCGTGAGAGACTTATGAGAAAACAGGCTGATTATCAGAAACAGCTCGATTACGAAATGGCTAACAAGAAGTCCAAGGAAGAAATTAAGCAGCAGAAGGCTGAACAGAAAAAGAAGAGAGAACGTGAAAAGAAAATTACTGTCTAACTTGATACTTGCACTGGGCACAGTAATACTCGCTTCAGTGTTAAATGTAATCGCATATTTCGCCGCTTTTGCCGTAACCGTTATGGCAGGCGGCGTTAATGTTCTGGACACTGATACCGCAATGGTGGATCAGGGTTATTTTAATGTTATCAGATATATCATCCTCATAGTAATATGTGGATTTGTATACTATTGGGCATTTTACAGAAAAGAAAACGAAGAGGTTTCCGAAAGAAGAGCCTCTGTTATCACATCACTTCATTTTGTCATCAGACCTCTTACTATCTTTATCGTTTTACTGGCAGGTCTGAGCATACAGGTTACTACCGATTCTATTCTTTATATTCTTGGCGAATCATTTCCGACCACATTTGCATCTTATAAGCATATGATGGAAACCTTCACAGGAAGCAAATCCGCTTTGTTTATTTTTACCGCAATCGCACTTGGTCCTATCGCTGAAGAAATAATCTTCAGGGGACTCGCAATGAGATACAGTCTAAGAGCATTTGAGGGCATTAAAAAAGCCCCACTACTTGCTATAGTAGTGCAGGCTCTTCTTTTCGGTATTTATCACGGCAATTTTATCCAGGCTACATACGCCTTTATTTTCGGACTACTCCTCGGAGCAATTGCCATAAAGACCAATTCTTTAATTCCATCTATATTCCTGCATATGGCTATTAACGGAACTCTTTATCTCATTCCAGATAAACTATTCCTTAACATCCCTATTTCTATATGCATAGGCTTGGTTTCACTTGCCTTTATGATTGCAGCTATCATGCTGCTGTTCATCACGTACAAAAACTTTGCCACTCAGTCAGAAGAATCAGATTCTTAATTCTGTTATCTATTCATGTCTTTTGTAGGCAAGCTCTATCAATTCCTCAACATATTCCTTCATAGGATGTCCTGCTTTTTCCATAAGCATTGGATACATACTGATAGCAGTATGACCTGGGAATGCATTTATCTCATTAAATACAACTCTTCCAGTTCCTTCCTCCAGGAAGAAATCAACTCTTGAAAGACCATATCCATCACAGGCTCTATAAATCTTTAAAGCAGCTTCTCTTATTTCCTCAACCTTCTCGGCTGGGATGTCAGGATCAACAACAGTAAGAGAATCCTCGTTATTATATTTTGCATCAAAATCATAGAACTCAGCAGCTGCTACTATCTCGCCAACTCCTGTTACAAATGCATTGTCGCCAAAGCCAAATGCAGCACACTCAATTTCGCGTCCTACAATGCTTTCCTCAACAAGAATCTTGCTATCATGCTGAGCTGCCAGCTTAAGGCCTTCTATAAGCTCTTCTCTGTTATGAGCCTTTGTAATACCCATTGATGAGCCGGCACATGAAGGCTTAACAAAAACAGGATACTCTCTTTCAGCCTCAATTCTTGCAACCACATTATCCATTTCACTAAGCTCATGAGCTCTTACGCCAACATATTTAGCCTGCTGAACTCCCACCTGATCTGCAATTATTTTTGTGAAGAATTTATCCATTGTAACTGCAGATGAAAGATGTCCACATCCAACATATGGAATGTGTGCCATCTCAAAGAGTCCCTGAATTGTTCCATCCTCGCCGTAAAGGCCATGAAGAACAGGGAAAGCCACATCTATATTTTTGATCTGGAATTTATCCCCGTCTCTAATTATCAGCCTATGATCTGTATCAGGCGAAATAACAGCCCTTGGCTTATCCCCATTTTCCCAGGATAAATCTGCGATAGTATTTTCATCTTCAACCAGAAGCCAGTGACCATCCTTCGTAATACCGATAAAAGTAATATCGTATTTTTCTCTATCAATTGCTCTCGCTACTGTAGAAGCCGATACACACGAAACATCATGCTCGCTTGACTGTCCACCAAATATCAGTACAAGACTTTTCTTACTCATTGTTTTCCTCCTAAATACACTCAGGCACTAGGCACCCGAGCCACATGCAACACTAGTATAATACACCTTTTGAATTCCTATTTCCATACATACCTTTGTGCATATCTGAATTGTTGCACCAGTAGTATAAATATCATCTACAAGAAGCGCTATTTCCGGGACTTCGGTTTTTTCCAGAACTCGCTCATTTGCGGAAAATGCCCCCTTCAGGTTATGTTCTCTTTTTTCATAATTAAGATTTTTCTGAGGTTCTGTATAAGTATCCCTGGTCAGAAGCTCCTCCAACACAGGAATCCCCAGCTTTTCACCAAGCTCAGCTGCTATTAGCCCCGCCTGATTATAACCTCTTGTTATATATTTTCTTCGATGAATAGGCACAGGGATAAGAGCCTGAATACCCAGCTCCCTGAATGTCTTTCCATATTCAGCATAAATCTCTTCTGCATAGAACTCAGCATTCTCCTGCTTTCCATGGTATTTAAATGCCATCAGAGAATCCTGAAGTGGTGGTTTATATTTATAAACCGGAAATCCTTTTATATAAGACCTTTCATTTTCAAGGCAGCCTCTACAATATTCATCCTCTTCCTGACTTAGTTCATTACCACATTTATAGCATCTCGGCTCCTCGAGCTTACTCAGGAAAGGCCTGCATTTATCACAGATATGAGGTCCCTTTACATCTATAACCTTATCACAAATAGCACATCTTGGAGGAAACAGGAAATTAATCATCACCTTCGAAGCTTTCATAATTTTCTATATCCTCATCAAACATAGACATATAATCCTCCTTTTCAGCTTCTTCTGCGAATTCATGGATTCTTTCTGTAAAGGAAGTATATCTCTCCTGTTCAAAAACATTATCAATCATTTCATTTACTTTGCCAATGTTACCCACTATCACCACCAGCCTTCTGGCTCTTGTAACCGCTGTATAAAGCAGGTTTCTGGTCAGAAGCTTATAAGGGCCTGTTAGAAGTGGAATAACAACTGCCGGATATTCTGAACCCTGGGACTTATGGATAGTAATAGCAAATGCATGCTCAAGTTCATCCAGCATATTATAATCATATGAGGCCACACGGCCATCATCGAAGGTCACAATAACCTTCTCGTCAAAATCATTTATCTCAGTGACAATACCCATATCACCATTAAAAACACCAATGCCCTGATCCAGCAGACCACCTTTGGTTCCGTCAGAAAAAATCTTCCACTCCAGCTTATAGTTATTGCGGATCTGCATAACCTTATCTCCCTCGCGGAAGATAACACTTCCCTTTTCCTTTTCTCTTTTCTTTTTAGAAGGAGGGTTAATGCTGCCTTGAAGCTTTTTATTTAATTCCTCAACTCCCAGCTCATACTGTCTGGTAGGTGTCAGCACCTCTATTTCCAGAGGTGAAACATTAAGAAATTTTGGAAGATCATGATTAACCAGAGTCTTGCATTCCTCAACTATATCATAGGCACTATTCTTTGCCATGAAGAAGAAATCCTTAGACTTATTGTTAATCTCAAGATGAACTCCCTGTTTGATCTTATGTGCATTAGAAATAATACTACTGTCATCTGCCTGTCTGAAGTTTTTATCCAGAGTAGTCACAGGAAAACAGTCACTGGCTATGATATCATGAAGTACATTTCCAGCCCCTACTGATGGAAGCTGATCAGTATCTCCAACCAGCACAAGACGAGTTCCCTGAACTAATGCTTTAAGCAATGAATAAAAAAGGCTCGAATCCAGCATTGAAGCTTCATCTATGATCACCGCGTCACACTCCAGCGGATTATCCATATTACGCTTAAACCTAAGTCCCACTCTTTCACTGGTTTCCATTGGCTCTCCTGAGAATTCCAAAAGTCTGTGAATAGTCTGAGCCTTATAACCTGTGGATTCAGTCATTCTCTTAGCTGCTCTGCCAGTAGGCGCAGCAAGAAGAACCTTGTCTGCCTTATATTCAAAATATCTGATGATAGCATTTATAATTGTGGTCTTTCCTGTACCAGGACCACCCGTGATAACTGAAACACCGGAACTAACAGCGTTTTTAACAGCCTCTCTCTGCTCCTCTGCCAGCTGAATATCCATTTCCTTTTCTACCTTGGAAATAGCCTTGTCAGCCTCTTTTTCATCTATATCATAATCAAGTCTGAGGTCCAGAAGTCTTCTTGCGCTATCCAGCTCCATAAAGAAGTTCCATCTGTTATAAACTGCCGTTTCCCCATTTATCTCTTTCAAAATGAGGCTTCGGTTAAGTTCCATATCGGTAATAATACCGTGAACTCTGTCACTAAAAATATCCATCTCCTGCTCTGATGAAATGAGATGGTAAACATCCTCTATGAGCATTTTTTCAGGCATATAAATATGTCCCAGAGACATGGCCTGATTAAGCGCAAAAATAATAGCCGCTTTTATCCGGTGTTCCGAGTCCACATCAATACCCGTCTGCATGGCAATGGCATCCACTGTCTTAAAACCAATACCCGGAACTCTGCCTGCTATCTCATAAGGATTCTTTCTGATAACATCATATATCTGATCCGAGAACTCAGCATAAATCTTCATTGCCTGATTTACACTGATTCCATATTTCGAAAGAAAGATGATGACATTTCTATAGGATCTATTCTCGTTGTAGCACACTGCGATCTTCATGGACATTCTCTCAGAAATACCACTGATTTCCGCAAGCCTCTCAGGCTCCTCCTCCATAATGCGAAGAGTATCATCACCAAACTTCTTAACTATTCTTTTAGCCAGAACCTCTCCAACACCCTTTATTATTCCTGAGCTGAGGAATCTAAGAATTCCCTCTGTATCGCTGGGCATACTAAGCTCAGCAGAGGATACACTGAACTGAAGGTCATACTGCGGATGATGAACATATTCTCCATCAGCCACTATGTACATACCCTCTGCAATTCCTGGAACCTGTCCAACAAAAGTTTCTGTATCATCTGCGGTTTCAACCACAAAAACCGTATAACTATTCTCGTCGTTCTGATATATGATCTTGTTTATATAACCTTCAAGAATCATTTATTATCCTTTCTAGTACGAGTAAAGCCATAACCGAGTGGTGGACACTAAGCTATGGCTCTTTCTTCATCTTATAAATCCTGCTCTGCAAGGTAATCTATGTATTTACCTGTACCAACCGCAACTACTGACATAGGATCTTCGGCAGTAACAGTTGTTATTCCTGTCTTCTCCTCTACCAGCTGTTCCAGTCCGTGGAGCAATGCGCCGCCTCCTGTAAGAACAATGCCTCTGTCGGCAATGTCTGCTGCTAGCTCAGGAGGTGTTTTCTCCAGCACTGCATGGATAGCCTCAACAACCTGTCCTGTTGGCTCTCTCAGCGCTTCTTCAGTTTCATCTGAGGTTATGGTTACTGTTTTAGGAAGTCCGGTTACAAGGTTTCTACCACGAACATCCATAGAGATGTTTTCTGGTCTCTTATAACTTGTTCCTATATTTATCTTCACTTCCTCGGCACTTCTTTCACCGATCAGAAGGTTATGTCTCTTTCTAATGTATTTGATGATGGCATCATCAAAGTCATCACCCGCTACTTTGATGGAAGAGGTTACAACCGCTCCACCCATTGATATAACAGCTATATCAGTAGTACCACCACCGATATCAACTATCATATTTCCTACTGGTCTGACAATATCTATACCAGCTCCAATAGCAGCTGCTATTGGTTCTTCAACTATATTAACGTATCTTGCGCCTGCATTGTATGTTGCAGTCTCAACAGCTCGCTTTTCAACCTCTGTTGCACCAGATGGTACACAGATAGAAATACGAGGTCTGCGTCCAAAGAAGTTACGACCTATAGCCTTCTTGATAAAATACTTTATCATTTCCTCGGCCTTAGTATAATCCGAAATAACTCCGTGCTTAAGTGGTCTTATGGCTATAAGATTACCAGGTGTTCTACCAAGCATAAGCCTTGCTTCTTCACCTATCTCCACTATTTTTTCAGAATCTTTATCATATGCAATAACTGTAGGCTCTTTAAGAACTACTCCTCTTCCTCTAACATATACAAGGATATTGGAAGTTCCTAAATCGATTCCTATATCAAGATTAGCCATTACGTACGTCTCCTTATATTACTCTTCCGGTGTCATTATAAGAACAGCAACCTTTTCGCCGTCCCTCCATCTTGTGAAGCACTCTACCACATCATAAATGCCACCAAGCTTATCTATATATCTTTTATAATATTCCTTTCGATGATGAACTATTTCGTGAGTTTTATTATCCATACCCTCGAATTCCTCTTTTACATTCGGAATCATCATGAAACTATTTTCGCCTGTCATATCATAACCCATCTTGCCCTTAAGAGCCGGGTTAGTATAGATTACTTTTCCATTTTCTATATCTCTAACAAATAGTAAAGCTGGAAGTTCATCAAAAATTTCCTGAAGGATTCTTGTTCCTCTTCTGGATCTTTGAATTCTTCTCTCAATAGTAAGGTCACGGGATATCATATCTGTAACCTCTTTAGCAAATGATATCTCATTCTTTTTCCAAATGCGTTCTCTGGAATTCTCAATGAATATCATTCTACCCTCATATTCACCAGCTATTCTTACTGGGAATACCATTATAGCCTTTACATTTCCCTGGAAGACTTCGACTCTCATCTTATTAGTCATATTATTCTTATCAACGATGAGTCCATCTTCTCTTATCTTTTCCTGAAGCTCAAGATCATAATGATCATGATCCCAGGTAAAAGCAGCTTCAGCCTCTGGGCCTTTTCCAAATCTAGCCCAGTAGTCGATCATTTTCATACGTCCTGCCTGATTATGATCGACTGCATAGTAAACTATATAATCAACATCCAGAAGTGTTCCAACATTCTCATACACTTCGAGGACATTTGACTTATCTCCCTCAGAAACTATCTTAAGGATCTTGGTCATTATCTCCCTGCCATTCTTCTCAAAATCAAGCTCGCTCTTCATTTCCTCTTCTTCATCAGAAATAGCGGAACCTATAAACAGCTTGGAAATAATATCTGAAAGTACATTGGCCACATTTGCCATATGGTCAAAGGCCTTGAAAAGCTTCTGATTCTGATTCTTGGTATGTGCATAGATTATCCATGTAGCATAGAATCTTCCATTAACAAAGATAGGTGCAGCAGCAAATCTGCTGTCAGGATTACCATCATCTATCTCTGAATACATAGCCTGCTTGGAATCAGCTATACAATTAACTATCTCTTCATAGAGCTTTGTAAACTCCGGATTGAAGACCATCTCATGGAATTCACCAAGATATGGAGCAGGTCCAACAGGATTAATAAGAGGCTTGCCATTAATATCCAGGACAACACTATAGAGCTCCGCGGACGAAGCAAAGCTGTTCACAAGCTTCTCAATGCTGTTTTCCTTCAGGAATTCCTGATCTAATTTTGGCTTTGCCATCTTACCCCTCCCCTATTATTTACACAAAGTCGGGTAGCATTTTGAAGCTACCCGACTAATTAAACTTTATACAGTATTATTTATTCAGGTCTTTTATCTGTCAGATCTGAAAAAGCACTATCAGTAATTCTCTTGGTCTCATTTACAGCTGTATTAACATCTGCAAGTGCAACCTGAAGCTGTGCCATGAATCCACCAATTGAATCGAACTCTCTCTTAACAACTGTTCTATTCTGGCGAATTTCTTCTCTTGCCTCTGCCTTTTCTTTCTCACACTGAGCAATTGTATCTTCTTTAAGTCTTTCACATGCCGCTTCTGTCTGAGCCTTAAGATTTTCACATCTCGCTTCTGTCTCAGATGAAAGCTTTTCAGTTTCTTCTTTAGTCTGTCTCTTCAGGCTTTCACACTCAGCATATGTTGTTTCCTGTTTCTCCTGGCAACTACTCTGTGTCTGTGAAAGAAGTCTGTCACACTCTGACTCTGTTGCAGCTTTAAGCTGCTCACAACGAGCATTTGTTTCTTCGATCATTGCCTTACACTGTTCTGTAGTCTCCTGAGTCTTAGCCTCACATTCAGCATTTGTTTTCTGTGTAAGTGCATCTGCAGACTCTCTAGCAGAAAGAAGTGTTCTTGAAATTGATTCATATCTTGATGCTGATTCAATTTCTCTTGTCTTATATCCTTCGAGATCATTCTTAAGCTTTTCAACCTCTGCCTGAAGCTGTTCATTTACTGTCTGAAGATTATCAATTGTACTCTTAGACTCTGTCATATTAGCTTCACGCATCTGCTGCAATCCCTTAACTGCTTCGCTAAGCTTTGTAGCATCCTCTTTCAGCTTTGCAATCTCGTTTTCATATTGTCTCTGTTGTTCAAGTATATATGTCTCAGTAGCCTTCTTATCATATCCACCAAATGAGACTGTTTTGATCTCTAATTCCATCTCGTTTGTACCCCTTTCACTAAAAAAATCCTAACCTGTAGTATATCATACTAGGGTTTATTATGCACTCACTTTTTCTATGCAAAATGACCTTTTTCTTTGATTACTTTTATAACCTGATCAACATACTTTTCGCATATCTCATCTGTCTCAGCTTCCACCATAACTCTTATAACTGGCTCTGTTCCAGACTCACGAACAAGTATTCTTCCAGAGTCTCCAAGCTCCTCTGCAACCTTTGCAACTGCAGCCTGAACATCCTTGTCATTCTGAGCTTCTGGCTTACTCTTAACACGTACATTTTTAAGAACCTGAGGATAGTAAACAACCGGCTCTATAAGCTCTGACATAGGTTTCTCTTTTGCAAGCATAACCTCCATCATCTTAAGACTTGTGAGGATGCCATCGCCTGTTGTTGCATACTTAGAAAAGATAATATGACCAGACTGCTCACCACCTATACGGTTTCCAGTCTTGACCATGTTTTCGTAAACATACTTATCACCAACATCAGTCTTATCGTATTCAATACCAACCTTATCAAATGCCTTATATAGACCGAAATTACTCATGACAGTTGTAACTACCTTGTTGTTAACAAGCTTTCCACGCTCCTTCATGTAGCAGCCATAAACATAGAGGATATGGTCTCCTGTGACCACATGTCCTTTTTCATCTACACAAAGGCATCTGTCTGCATCACCATCATATGCAAAACCAATATCAAGTCCCTTTTCAACAACGAACTTCTGGAGATGTTCAATATGAGTAGAACCACAGTCAGTGTTGATGTTATAACCATCAGGGCTGTCATTCATCACATAAGTCTTTGCACCAAGAGCATCAAAAACGCCCTTTGCAATCTGCCATGCTGCACCATTAGCAACATCAAGACCAACCTTAACATCCTTGAAGCTGTACTTACTCATGGAAATAAGATAACCAATGTAGCGGTTACGTCCAGCTACATAGTCAACTGTACGACCAATCTCATCCTTTGCAGCTATAGGCACATCTACCTTTCCATCTAAGTAATCCTCAACCTTGAGAATTGTCTCTTCATCCATCTTCTCGCCGTTTCCGTTAAGAAGCTTAATACCATTATCGTAGTAAGGATTGTGAGATGCAGAAATCATGATACCGCAATCGAAATCATCAACTCTCGCAATATATGCGACAGATGGGGTTGTTGTAACGTGCATAATGTAAGCATCTGCACCACTGGCCATAAGTCCTGTACAAAGAGCATACTCAAACATGTAAGAGCTTCTTCTTGTATCCTTACCAATTACAACCTTGGCCTTCTTGCCTTCCTTTGCACCGTAGTACCAGCCAAGAAATCTACCAATCTTTACTGCATGTTCGAAAGTAAGGTCGGCATTTGCCTCACCTCTGAATCCGTCTGTTCCAAAATATTTGCCCATTTAATTATCCTCCTTGTGGATTACTACCCCGTTATCCTTCCAAATGGAATTCTCCGGAACAACTCCTCTTACACAAGAAGTAGGATAAACATTTGAATGTCTTCCTATAACTGTTCCAGGATTGCAGACTGCATTGCAGCCAACCTCTACATAGTCTCCAAGCATAGCGCCGAACTTCTTAATTCCTGTTTCTATCTTATCTGATCCGTCACGGACAACTACCAGCTGCTTGTCACTCTTTACATTACTTGTAATGCTTCCAGCACCCATGTGGCTGAAGTAACCCAGAATGGAATCACCAACATAATTGTAATGTGGGGTCTGAACATGATCGAATAAGATGACATTTTTCAGTTCCACACTGTTACCAACAACGCAGTCGGCACCCACCAGCGCCGAACCACGGATAAATGCGCAGTGTCTTACTTCAGTGTTTGGTCCAATGATGCATGGAGCACCAAGATAAGCAGATGGGAACACAGTTGCTGTCTTGTGCACCCAGACATTTTCACTAATTTCGTCATACTCATCTCCAAGAGTTGGGCCGAGCTCAAGTATAAAATCCTTGATTCCCTTAAGTGCCTCCCATGGATATGTGAACTGTGAAAGATAATCTTTTGCTAAAGTGTGATTTAAATCATAAAGATCCAAAATTGTATACATTTATCTAGCCTCTCTTTCTTTACTCTACTGTAACTGATTTAGCCAGATTACGAGGCTTATCAACATCAAGGCCCTTGGCATCAGATGTATAGTATGCTATCAGCTGTAAAATAACTGCAGTTGCGAAAACGCCAAATGTACTATCCACCTGTGGAATGTAAATCTGCTTATCGCAAACTTCCTTACTCTCAGTCTTTCCTTCCTGACTGATGAGAATTACATAAGCACCTCTGGATTTAACTTCACGAACATTTGAGATGACCTTTGCATAAACATGCTCTTCAGTAGCAATAGCAATAACTGGAACCTGCTCAGAAATAAGTGCGATAGTTCCATGCTTAAGCTCGCCTGCTGCATAGGCCTCTGAATGAATATAAGAAATCTCCTTCAGCTTGAGGGAAGCCTCGAGACTGAGGGTATAATCGATGCCCCTTCCGATGTAGAATACATCTGGAGCTGTCTTGATATGATTAGCTATACGGCGGATGTCATTTGAAGCCTCAATAGTCTTCTGCATGATCTCGCCAACGCTAGAAAGCTTTGTCATGAAGTCTCTTGCCTGATCCTCAGTCATAACGCCTCTTACAAGGCCAAGTCTTGCGGCCAGTGTATACAGTGCAGCAATCTGAACTGTATAAGCCTTTGTGCTGGCAACCGCTATCTCAGGACCTGCATGTGTATAGAGTACATAGTCGCTCTCACGAGCAATTGTTGAACCCTTTACATTAACGATTGAAAGAACCTTACTGCCCTTCTGCTTTGCAAGGCGAAGAGCCTCAAGTGTATCGATAGTTTCACCAGACTGGGAAACTACAATAGTAAGAGTCTTGTCATCAATGATAGGATCCTTGTATCTGAATTCTGATGCAATTTCAACAGTTACTGGAATGCGAAGCTTTGTCTCAATGAGAGACTTACCAACCATTCCAGCATGCATTGCAGTACCACATGCTACTACAACAATATCCTTAAGATTCTTTAAAACATCATCATCAATTCCATCATCTGCAAGGAATGGAAGACCATCCTGAATTCTTGGAGCAACTGTTCTCTCAAGAGCTTCTGGCTGCTCATTGATTTCCTTAAGCATGTAGTGTGGGTATCCACCCTTTTGAGCTGATGTGATATCCCAGTTTACTTCAAGTATTTCAGGCTGTACAGCGCGTCCCTTAAGATCCTGCACCTCAATACCTTCCTGTGAAAGTGTGAGGATGTGATACTCAGGAACTACAAAATACTTCTTTGAGAAATTAATAACTGCTGTAAGGTCAGATGCTATGATAGAACCGCCATCAAAAGAAGCAGCAACCATTGGGCTGACATTTCTTATAGCAAAGATCTTGCCAGGCTGATCATCAAACATAATACAAAGAGCAAATGAACCAGCAAGAAGATCAACAACCTTCTTAATAGTTTTATAAGGATTGCCCTCATACATCTGATCCAGAAGTGCAGCTACAACCTCTGTATCTGTTTCTGATTTGAGTACGTTCTTAAGTCCGTACTCTGTTGTAAGTTCTTTATAATTCTCAATAATTCCATTATGACAGATAGTAACTGAGCCCTGCTGATGTGGGTGTGCATTTGTCTCTGTAACTCCACCGTGAGTTGCCCATCTTGTATGTCCAATACCGCAGGAAGCATCTGTTTTCTCTTCCTCTACAGCCTTTGCAAGCTCCTCAACCTTACCTGTCTTCTTCTTTAAAACTATCCCTGTTTTAGGATCGAGCACCGCTATTCCAGCACTGTCATATCCTCTGTATTCTAACTGTTTAAGTCCGTTAATAAGTATGTCTTTTGCAGGTTCATTACCTGTATATCCAATAATTCCGCACATTTGTTTTTCTCCTTTCGTGCACGCCTAAATACCTCAAGATATAGTTCCCCCTTGGGTAAACTATTCTCGAGCTGTGAATTAATTTCACGCACGTTCTACATTCCTCTGTTTTGCAGTTACCTGCAGTTTTTAAAAATGTAGATCACGAATGTGCCATCCGAAGGAGCATCCGCCGAATTTTTTCGAAATGTCCTTATATATCTCGTGCCCTTGGCACTGCAGAACATACGTTTCGATAACTCCTTACCTCGTCGTCTTGATTTCCTTGCTATATCCGCACTCAAGCACAGTGTACGCTACAGCCTTTTTCATGGCACATCCGTGCCCTGAAACGCCTGTAGCTAACTACGGAAAAACTCTGCGTTTACACTTCGAGTTTTTCCTACTGTGCTTGATTTGTTTTACAAATCAAGCACTGTGGCGCTAAGCTTTTTAAGCTTTCCAAAGCTGTTTCCTCCAATTAAAACAGCCGCAGATATTATAACATATCTGCGGCATCAGAATCAAATCACTGGAATTTTATATCCTAACCCTTGGGCCTTCTATATCCTTAGCTTTATTCTTTCCCATTAAACTGTACTTAATCTTTTCGCCATCGGAAAGCATATTTTCCCTCATCCGAAGTGTTTCCTGTTTTACTTCAGATACTCTGGTCTTCGGATCATAGTTTTCTTTTATCTTCGCATTTTTCCACTCACTCTTTAGAGCATCATCACCACGAAGCATTATCTGTTCCAGCTCTTTGTTGCTGACTCTTTTATATCCGGCATCATCCAGTTTCTGATTATCATTTATCGCCACTTCAGTCGCCCCAAGAGTCGTAACTGTTTTCATTCTATTTACGTATTCAGTTAGTGTTTCAGCAGTTCCATCTTCTTTAGTACCAGGAGTCCAGATGTCACCATTTATCTTGCCAATAAGCTCCTTGCTTCGATTCAGCGATGACAAATAGTTTACCACAGTGATATCCTTATCATCTCTCAGAGTCTCTTCATTCTTCAGCATCTCTTCGAGGCGTGGCTTCATCAGCCCCTGCATATTAGCCTCAATTGCGTACTTACCAAATGCATATGAGGTTTCCATCTTCTCCAATATACTAATATTAGTATGTATACGAGGCTGCTCATGACTCTGCCTGTTTGAAGCATTTATTCTGGTCGGATCCTCCTGGAATTCATGCTGCTTGTGTGCCAGATAACTCCTGATGGAATCTATACATGTCTTCTGTTTATCAAAGTATGTAGCAAGGACACTGGTATCCACATTGCCATTTCTATCAGGTCTGAGACTACGCTGTGCATAGTCATTTAGCGCATTTATATCAACTACAATCTTGTTGAATTCCGGAGAGCCCTTACCAAGCAGGTTAAAGTCCACCTTCTTTATGGAAGCCTTAAATTCCTTAGCTTCCTTCTTCATATTTTCCAGTGTCTTATTATCTATAGCATGAAGATTCTTTCTAACCGTGTGACGCTTACTTAAACTTGCCTCATCCTTCGAATGTGCTTTCGGTTTTTCAGTGAAGTTTTCTCTCAGGCTCTTATATCTTTCATGATCCGCCTTCTTCTTGGCAGCCTTCTCAGCCTTAATATTATCAGCTATGACTTTCTCTGCCAGCTTCACCGTATCATCGGCCTCAGCGGGTTTAATGTTATCCTTCTTTGTATCAGGATTTACTATTTTGCCAACTCCCTCCTGACCATCCAGCTTGAAGTTTTCTCTAAGAGCAGCCATCTTTTTGTTAGTCTCGGCATCTCTAACCTTTTTCGCCGCTACCTCGATTATCTGAATGTCAGCAGCCTCTTTTTCCTTGGTTATTTCAATGGCATCATCTATCGCTCTTATAACAGATCCTTTGTAAGCCTTCTTATACTCAGCAACCTTGAATTTATCCAGAAAATCACGAAGGAAATCATTCGAGCTCTTAGCAGGCAGGTCCGGATTTATCTTAACCTTCATTAGTTCTCCCAGAATACCATCTATAGGAGAAACATTATTTACCAGTTCACTCACCTGATAATCATAAAGATTCTTCCACACCGCATCATAATCCTTGGACCAGCCATTATCATGCATATGCTTTTCAAATGCCTTGATATTCTGTATCCTGCTCGCCTCTCTTTTTTCATCTTTAATCTGTTCGGCAAGCTTGTCAACGCTTTTCTCTGATACGTTATGTGCTATAACCCTTTCTTTGATTAACTTGTCTAGTGTACGTCTATCATCACCATACAGTACACCATTACTTTGTACACTCTTTAAGGTGTCATATATATCCCTTACCGCTGCATCTCTCTTATCCTTAGTATCAACCTTGGTATTCAGAAGTCTATTTAAAAGAGAAATTAACTGAGGGTTGCCGGAGCTTCTGGCAAGATCATATATAGTCTTTATACCTCTTTCATCACTTTCCTGGATAAAGCCTTCATAACCCCATCCATTTTTATGAACTATTTGATAATATTCATCCTCACCAAGTCCATAACTCTTAGCAAATTTCTTTCTATTATCGTATCTCTTTGCTTCGTACTCGTCTTTTCTGAACCTTTCAAGTGCCTTCTGTTTCTCTCTTTCGGCCTCTTCCTCGGCTCTCTTTTCCTCTTCTAACTCGTCATCAGACTTTTGACGTTCCTCTCCAAATTCAACGAAGTAATGATCATCTAATTCTTCCTGAGTAATATTTTTTACAGTCTCTATCTTCTGCTTGATATTCTCACGGTAATTCTTATTAAAAGTATATCCAAATAATTCCTGACGATTAACCACTCTACTCACTTCATTCAGAAGGTTGTCACGGTCAGACTTTTTCCAGACAGGTGTTTTCAGTATCTTAACCAGGAGTTGATCCATAATTGGCTCAGGTCTCCAGTTATTATGACTCTTATACTCGAAAAGGTCCTTAAGCAACTTACTATCGTCATAATCTATCCAGCCTTTCTTCTCTGCCTCCTGAAGAAACTTCTCGGTAGTATAATCCTCCAGTAGTATTTCACCCGGCTTCAGATTCTTTCTCTTTTCATCCAGCTCTATTTCCTTCTGTGACTTTGGTCTCTTAACTCCCAGAGCCCTCTCATATTCTCTGTCTATTCGCTCCTGGTCCTTAAAAATAAAGGTATCTATAGTATTATAGAAAAGCTTATTATCTATAAACCTTCTATCTCTCAGCTCTCGATAAATATCATCAACTCTACTCTTCAGATAACGAATCCTCTCGCCAGCATCATATGCGGACTTATCCTTCATGGAATCCCTAAGAAAATCATCCAGATGCTTATAACTAAGCTGTTCAGAAATCTTGTAAAGAGTTTTAAATGTATTTAAGTCAGTCTCATCTACCCATCCATTTTTCCTGATAGTATCTACATACTTTTTAAAGCTGACCTTCTTTGCAAAATCGCCCTTTTCACCTACTTTATAGTCCTGCGATGCCTTGAAATTCTTAAGCTCGTTCTCGTACAGTTCTACATCCGCATCCATACCATCTTTGTCAATCTGCTTCTTTCGGTCAGCATCAGCCTGCACCTTATTCTTAAGCATGCGTGCTATATTATCTTCTTTTTCCTTATCAAAAGCGTAGACTTCCTCATCTACTTCATCATTGACAAAGATATTATCTTCTTCATAATCATCAGAATTATCTTCAGATAAATCGCGCTGAAGAACATCAAAAGCAAACGAAACCCTTAGCTGATAAGGAAACTTATAGTCAGAATCATCTGAGATTTCCCGAAGCTTTTCTGATAGCTCCAGGCGTCCCTGCTTAGTATGACTATTATACTTCTCTATACCATCTATAACATCTTCGGCATATTTTTCCGGATCACTATTTAATATTGAAAAGTATCCATGTAAATTTGTAAAAAACTTAATCTCTGGTTCTGTATCCCATCCCAGTTTCTTAATCTTTTCAATATATTCTTCTAGTCCTATCATAACTGTCTCCCTTATTTCTTAGGTGCATTACCCTTTACTATATTTTCCTTTTCAGGTTCCTTATTCTTCTTCTGAATATCAAGAAATCCTTTATCATTTGAATCAATAGAACTAACAGGACCAAGAACCGCATCATTTAATTCACGTCTAGGCATTATTTATATCCTCCTCACTCTATCGAGATAATTATCCATTCTTTTACAAGCGATTATACAACATAAACCGCAACAAATGCGCAACAAATAAACAGATAATACAAAAGAAGCTCTACGGATCTGTACCGACCCCCAAAAGTTAGACCAAAATCTAACGATTGGAGGTCGGTATTTTTATGTCTAAACATTCCTATGAATTTAAGAAACAAGTAGTCATGGAGTATCTAAATGGTAACGGTGGAAC
>Ga0129306_1000170_pt1 | contig 113119 bp, 90 predicted proteins | sample P827metagenome_FD_94438 | JGI IMG/M metagenome (GOLD analysis project Ga0129306, IMG submission 94438) | Capybara group fecal microbial communities from Wisconsin, USA - P827 metagenome | ecosystem: Host-associated > Mammals > Digestive system > Large intestine > Fecal | place: USA: Wisconsin...
AGTAATGTGGCGCAAGTCCTTGAGGCTCCAGACCTGAAATCCACCGCTATCGGTAAGCATCGGGCCGTTCCAGCCCATAAATTTTTGAACGCCGCCCATCTTGGCCACAAGTTCCGTGCCCGGACGCAAATACAGGTGGTATGTGTTCGCGAGGATGATCTGCGCCTGCATTTCGCGCAAGTCACGAGAAGAAAGTCCCTTCACGCTAGCAAGAGTGCCCACCGGCATAAAAATCGGCGTTTCGATGGTGCCATGGGCTGTATGCAAGCGACCACGGCGGGCCTTGCTGCGGTCGCTTGTCTTGACGAGTTCGAAGGGATTCTGGTTCACGGGCTAAAGATTACTCACCGTTCATCGTGATTCAAGGAGTTTTTGGACAGATTGGGCGAAGGCCTGCAGACTGGGGTCACGTGCGCCCATCAGCAGAATCGTGTCGCCCGGCTGGGCGCATTCCACCATCTTCTTCGCGCATTCGTCACGGTCCTCGATGTAGATGGCTTCACAGCCCTTCAGCAACAGGTCGTCGGCGAGGTCGCCCGCACTGATATCGCGGGTAACGGTACCGCCGGCATAGTAGATTTCGCTAAAGAACATCATGTCGTTGTCGCGGTCGTCGTCAAAATTTTTAGGACGGAGGGTCTTCGAGATGAATTCGACAAGATCGTTGCGCAGGAATCGCGTAGGACCGAAACCATGCGGCTGGAACCAGGCAATCACGCGGCCATCGGTAAAGTCCTGAGCGCTCTTGATGCTGGCTGCAATCTTGGCGGGGTTGTGCGCGAAGTCGTCCACAAGCGTGACCCCGTTGAACGTCCCCAAAATCTGGTGACGGCGGAATACGCCGGGGAAAGTGGCGAGCGCATCGGCACAGGTATGCAGGGAAACTCCCGCAAACAGGGCGGCGGCCGTCGCGGCGAGAGCGTTTTCCATGTTGTGCTTGCCCGGGAGCGGCACGACAAACTTCACGAGTTCGGCCTTGTGGCGCACGCGGAACTGGATGGAGGTACCGACAGACTTGAAGTCGGTGCCCTGCACGCCCACGTAGCTTTCGAAGCCGAAATCGAATTCGCGGCCTGCGCTGAACTTCTTGGCGAGCGGGTGGGCGTCGTTCACGATGAGAATTTTCCCGTTGTCGAGGATGTTGTGGCTGAACTTGAGGAAGATTTCCTGGAGTTCGCTCATTTCCTTGTGGTCCTTGTCGACGTTCAGAATGAGCCCGATTTCGGGTTCGTAGCGTACAAGCGTTCCGTCGCTTTCGTCGGCCTCAACCACGAGCCATTCGCCCTTGCCGCTCACGGCGTTGCCGATCTTGCCTTCTTTTTGCAGATTCACGAGGCCAGCACCCGTCATCACGGAGGGCTGGAGGCCGGCATACTGCAAGATATGGTAAATCATCGCGGTCACGGTGGACTTGCCGCTGGTGCCGCTCACGGCGATGGTTTTTGCCTCTTTCGAAATCTTCGCGAGCATTTCGCTGCGGTGCATCACCGGGATTCCGAGTTCCTTGGCGCGCTTGAGGTCGGGGTTCGTGTCCTCGATGGCGGTGCTCACCACCACGGCGGTCAGGCCTTCAATTACGCCCGAGCCGTCCTGTGCAAAGCACTTGATACCGCAATCTTCGAGCTGGCCCATGACGAGCGGCTTTTCCGTTTTACCGGCAAGGAACTCGCCAAATTGACGGTCAGAGCCGCTAATAGAAACACCCTTGCCAACAAGATACTGGGCGATGGCACTCATGCCCACGCCCGCAACACCGATAAAGAAATAGGATTCCATGCGATAAAATTAAAAAATTATCGCATCTTCTGTATTGCCCCGAAAAAAATGTTCTGCTTGTTATTTATGCACCGGTTTTCGCGGTGTACGATGAATGCTCGGGCGTCTGTTACCCGGATGCAGCGGCATGACCTTGGAGGTAGCCGAAAGGGTGTGCTCGATTTTTTCCTCGCCGAAGGAGGAATACTGTCCCGTAAAAAGTCTGTTGTCTATAGCCATAAATCGTACCTGTGAAAGCGAAAATGGAAAAAGCTAAATGAAGTAAAGAGATAATTATTCAAGATAATCTATTTTGCCAAAAAAAACAAATGAACAATTCCGTTTTTTGGGCAAACAAGCGTACTTAAACGTTTTTTTACATTTCTTTTTTGCCAAAAAGCCCATTTTTAGGTATATTTCGGCACATGAAATTCGTAGCAAGCATCAACTTCTGGTGGTGGCAGGCCCAATAAACGGAGCCTGGTATTTTTGGTACGGTTTTCAAAAGAAGCAGGCTCCTCAAAGGGAGCCAATTTTTTTGCAAAAATTTTGGAAACCCGGCAAAGAACCTGAAACTGACGCAAACTACAACAAAGAAAGGAAAATAAAATGAGAAACTCGCTCAAGCTCGACGGCCCGGTCAAGACTTACCTCGACGAAAACGAACTCCCGAAGGCATGGTACAACGTCCGTGCCGACATGAAGAAGAAGCCCGCTCCGCTGCTGAACCCCGGTACCGGCAAGCCGGTAACCTTCGAAGACCTGCAGCCCGTGTTCTGCGACGAACTCATCAAGCAGGAACTCGACAACGACACCCGCTTCTTCGAAATTCCCGAAGACATCCTCACGTTCTACAAGATGTACCGTCCGTCGCCGCTGGTCCGCGCCTACTTCCTCGAACAGGCCCTCGGCACTCCGGCCCACATCTACTACAAGTTCGAAGGCAACAACACCTCGGGCTCCCACAAGCTCAACTCCGCCATCGCCCAGGCCTACTACGCCAAGAAGCAAGGGCTGAAAGGTGTGACGACCGAAACGGGTGCAGGCCAGTGGGGCACCGCCCTTTCCATGGCATCCGCCTTCTTCGGCATCGACTGCCAGGTCTACATGGTGAAGGTCTCCTACGAACAGAAGCCGTTCCGCCGCGAAGTCATGCGCACCTACGGTGCCTCCGTGACGCCGTCCCCGTCCATGACGACCGACATCGGCAAGAAGATCAACGCCGAATTCCCGGGCACCACGGGTAGCCTCGGCTGCGCCATCTCCGAAGCCGTTGAAGCCGCCGTGAAGCAGCCGGGTTACCGCTACGTTCTCGGTTCCGTGCTGAACCAGGTGCTGCTGCACCAGTCCGTCATCGGTCTCGAGACGAAGGCCGCCCTCGACAAGATTGGCGTGAAGGCCGACCTCATCATTGGTTGTGCCGGCGGTGGTTCCAACCTCGGTGGTCTCGTGAGCCCGTTTGTCGGCGAAAAGCTCCGTGGCGAAGCCGACTACGACATTCTCGCTGTGGAACCGGCAAGCTGCCCGAGCTTCACTCGCGGTAAGTACGCCTACGACTTCTGCGATACCGGTAAGGTTTGCCCGCTCGCCAAGATGTACACGCTCGGCTCGAGCTTCATCCCGTCTGCCAACCACGCCGGTGGCCTCCGCTACCACGGCATGAGCAGCATCCTCTCTGAACTCTACGATCAGGGCCTGATGCGCGCAACGTCTGTGGAACAGACCAAGGTGTTCGAAGCCGCCAAGCTCTTCGCCCAGACCGAAGGCATCCTCCCGGCTCCGGAATCCAGCCACGCCATCCGCGCCACCATCGACGAAGCCCTCAAGTGCAAGGAATCCGGCCAGGCCAAGAACATCGTGTTCGGCCTCACCGGTACGGGTTACTTCGACATGGTCGCCTACCAGAAGTTCAACGACGGCGAAATGAACGACTACATCCCGACGGATGAAGACATCGCCAAGAGCCTCGCCCAGCTTCCGAAGGTTGAGGGTTAAGCCCTAATTTGTCATCGCGAGGCTTCGCTTTGCGAAGCCGTGGCGATCACAATCCCGCATTAAATTAACGCCCCGGATTCAAATCCGGGGCTTTTCTTATTGCGGGGAATTCCTTAGTTCTTTCTGCCCGTCACGCGGTAGCGGAATTCACGCCCGTTTTTCTTGTAGCGGATAAATACCGCCTGTTCCTTCTTGTCGAAAAACAGCCTGGGTTCGCTTGTCCCGAGAGCACGCACTTGCGGTAAAAGCCCGATAGCGGTTGTGATGCTGTCTGAATCCGTCGAATCGTCGGCCACGGCATACCAGCGTGCCAAATCCAGGCTTGCCGTCGCCTCGGTCGGCGGAGTCGTGAGGTTTGCGCCATAATTTGCATTGTTCAGCATGCCGTCGTCGACCATGCCGTAGAAGATTCCCTTGGAAATTTCCTTGCTGAAGTTGTTCTCGAGGTCGCCACGCAGCTGCGCCGTCCCGCTGATGGTCTTGTATTCAAGCGGCCACATTACGCCGTAGACCTCGGCATCGTCCTTGATGGTGCTTTCAAAGATGACCGAAAGTGCGCCGACCTTTGCCTTCCCGCTGATGCTCCCGCTTACGAGCCAGGCATCTTCTTCGAGCACGGCGTCGTCGCTTACCGACCCTGCACTCATGAAGGCACGCCCGCGGAGCACTGCGTTCCCGCTGACCTTGCCCCCGTCCACGACCGCGAAATCCTCGATGCGGGCGTTTCCGGTGATGGTTCCGCCGTTCACGACCGCATTCGGCCCGACGAATACGGTGCTAGCCACGCTCGCCTTGCTGCTCACGAGCCCACCCCCGTTGCTGTGCTGCTTATAGCCGCTTGCATTCGCGGGTTTCCAGAAATCCTTGTTGTAGCCTTCGGGAGCGCCGTTCACGACCTCGATCATGTAGGGGTAGCGGTAGATGCTGTAGTAGAACTGGTCCCACATAATGGTCTGCATCTCGGTCGGGGTCGCCGTCACGGCAAGCCATAGCGCCTTGTCGCTATCCTTCGTCTCGATTTCGAGGTTGAAACCCTTGCCGTGTTTCATCTCGCTGTAACGCGGCGTACCGTCGCTGCCTTCGGCCACGAGGCCTACCGTCCAGCCCGAAGCCGGGTCGGGCAGAGCATCCGGAGCGTAGTTGCACCACTTGTATTTTTTGCCTAGGTAGTCGTCCTCGTTGTCGCCAAAGCAGGTGTACCCCTTGACAGTCGGCTTGTCCTGCACGATGCCGCGGAACTTGACCGTCACCTTCCCCGCCTTGTCCGGATAGATGCGGACGAGGTTGTAGCCCCAGCGCTGCGGGGCCCAGTAGCTCGGGGTGATGTATTGGTCCGGGCACTCTTCTTCCGCGCCTTCCTCCTGCGCCAGATCCGGGCACGGAATCTTGTTCATCATCGTGATGCGAGCGTGATTGCTGTACGGGTAGCCTACGCCGACACTGCGCCGCGTAGAAAATTCATAGTCGCCCCAGGCCTTCTTGTAGAGTTTTTTCTTGGCGGGCGTGTATTCGAGCGTCGCCTGCTTCATCGCGAACTTGCCGAACTGGTCGTTCAGACTGTCGAGGGTCCAGTTGTAGACCATCATCATCGCGCTGAAGGGAGTCTGTTCCATGCGGCCGGCTTCGCCGTCCTTGATGGATTCCGTCCAGATGCGGTTCACTTCCTTGACCCCTTCTATTCCGCCGCCGAATTCCTCTTTCAGGTGCTCCATGAAATGCCAGTTGCAGTAGCGGTCTCGCGTGGAACCGTAATAGAGGAACGGGAAATCGATGAGGTATTCGGAACAGCCGGGAGCCTCATTCGGGATAAACTGGTGCATCATCCAATTAGCGTGGGATTCGCAGACCCACCCAGTATGGCTGTTGTTGCCCATCCAGCCAGTAAGGCTCTGCATGCCGTGGGCATATTCGTGCGCCAGGCCCGAACGGTCCTTGAGCGAGCCCTTTCCGAGCCAGATTCCCGGAGAGCATCCCGCATCGGTGCAGGCTTCGCTGTTGTCGCCGCCATAAAGGGCGCCCATCTTTTCGTCGTCGAATACATAGACCGCCACTTTCAGCTTGTTGTCCGGATCGCCGGGCTGCGGCAGCATCCACTGGAGGGAGTCGTGGTAGAAAACGAAAACGCTTTCGAGGATATCCAGGCCTTTTTGCGCCTCGTCTCTGGAGACGCCGACATTGTTCGTGGAGCCGTCGTCGTACTTGGCCTTGCGGCAGATTTCGAAATGGTCGGAAGCAAGGACAAGCGTATGCCCTTTTGTCTCGCACACGGGATTCCAGGTGACAGCGTTAGCGCCGACAAAACCGCCCAGAACAGCGAAACCGATTGCCCATTTTTTCATCGTAATACCCCTTTCCGAACCGCCAAAGCCTTTCTTCATGAATGAATATATTCTTTTTCAGCGTTTGCGGAACAAATACGGGCGGAGAATAATCAAAATAAAAGCAAGACGTCCGGGATGAACCCCGAACGCCTCAAAAATTTGCCTTTTACAGCTTTTTAGCCAAGACGGTTATTGATTTCGTCCCAGTTGACGATGCTCCAGAGCGCCTTGAGGTAGTCCGGGCGGCGGTTGCGGTAGTCGATGTAGTAGGCATGTTCCCACACGTCGAACGTGAGGAGCGGCTTGAGGCCCTTGGTGAGCGGGTTCTGGGCGTTGCCTTCCTGCGTAATCACGAGTTTGCCGCTAGCATCGGCGGAGAGCCAGACCCAGCCGGAACCGAAGAGGCCGGCACCTTTCGCCTGGAATTCTTCCTGGAACTTTTCGAAGGAGCCGAAGTCGCGAGCAATGGCTTCCGCGATCTTACCTGTCGGGGCGTTGTCAGCCTTCGGGGCGGCAAACTGCAAGAAGTACATGGAGTGGTTCAGGAACTGGCCTGCATTGTTGAAAACACCACCTTCGGCCGTTTTCACAATTTCTTCAAGAGACTTGCCTTCGAAGGCGCTGCCCGGGAGGGCCGCATTCAGGTTGTTGAGGTAGGTCTGCAGGTGCTTTCCGTAGTGGAATTCGATGGTCTCCGCGCTCAGTGCCGGGGCCAGGTCTGCGCCTGCGTACGGGAGAGCGGGCATTTCAAATTTTCCGTTGATGGGTTGGGTCATTGTGTCTCCTTTTCGCGGCTACGCCGCAATGTGAGGTGTAAAATCAATTAAATGCTTGTCTCTATATAGTCTCGTCTAAACGTTCCGTTGCCGAGCAGGATGTCGATGGGTAACTTCTTGAATTCATATTCATAAGGCGGCTGTTTCCAGGCAAAATCGTTCGGGTACTCATTGAAGATGTACTGCAAAAGTTTCACCGCCATATCAAAACTGCGGAACTTGTCGCGGTCGAGCACATGAATCTGTGCGCCGCCGCAAATCTGGCCTGCGCCCTTGTGGAACGTGGGCTGGAAGTAGTTTTCACGGAAATAAACTCCGGGGAGCTTGAGTCCGTTCATGTACTTGCAGAGCTTGACCGCATCAATAAACGGAGCACCGAAAATTTCGAAGGGGCGCGTGGTGCCACGGCCTTCGCTCACGTTGGTCGCCTCGAAAAGGCACATGCCCGGGTAAACGATGGCGGTATCGAGAGTCGGCATGTTCGGGCTCGGCAGAATCCACGGAAGTCCCGTCTGGTCGTACCACATCTTTTTCTCGTAGCCTTCCATGCCGAGCACGTAAAGTTCGCACTTCGGGAAGCGTTCTTCCTTGAACTGCACCGCAAGTTCGCCAATCGTTTTCGCATGGCGCGTGCGGATGCTGTGGAGCCCCACGAAACTCGTGTAGTTCAAATCCAGCACCGGACCTTCCTCGTCAATACAGTTGATGGGGTTCGGGCGGTCCACAACGATGACGGGGATACCGGCCTTCTCGCAGGCCTTCATGCACAGGAACAACGTCCAGATGAACGTGTAGTAACGGGCACCCACATCCTGCAGGTCCACGAGCATCATGTCCACGTGGCTGAGCATCTCGGGGGTGGGTTCACGGTGTTCGCCATACAGGCTGTAGACGGGAATTCCCAGTTCGGGGTCGGTGTAACCTTCCCACTCGATCATGTTATCCTGGGTATGCCCCTTAATGCCGTGCTGCGGGCCAAAAAGCGCAGAAAGCTTGAAAAGCTTGCCGTCGTATTCCTTCAGAAGGTCGAGGGTATAGCGTAAATCGGGCAAAACTGAAGCCGGGTGGAGGACTGCGCCGAGGCGCTTGCCTTTAAGATTTGCGGGAAAAACTTTTTCAAAACGTGTAAGAGCGAGTGAAATCATGAGATAGAGGCTAGGATTTAGAATCTAGGGGTTAGGGGTGTGCAAAGTTGTTTTTCTTAATATATAATTCTTTTGGGTCCCTGATGGTGTGGTTTATAATAGCCGAAGCCGCTTTTTTCTAGATTATGTGGCATGAAAAAAGCTATTAAGATTATCCTGATTTCCCTTGTCGCCTTGATTGTCCTCGTTCTCGCGGCCCTCAAATTCGCCCCGGGATTCATCAAGGATTACGTAGTAGCCCATTCCGAGGAGTTTATCGGTCGAAAAATGGCGATCGAAGACGTCAGCCTCAACCCGTTCACGTTCACCGTGAATGTCGACAAGTTTGCCTTGCTCGAACCGGACGGCACGACCCCGTTTGTCGCCTTCGAGAAGTTCCGCATCAACGTGGACCCGCTCAAGATTGTGACAAAGACCGCCGCAGTCAGCGAAATCTACATGAAAGGCCTCTACGTACACGTGACGCAGAACGGGGACAAGTTCAACTTCAGCGACATCCTGGATTTCCTTGCCAAGGCGGACTCCGCCTCCCCCGACACGGTCGCGGTCGACACGACAGCATCCGACACCGGCATGGTCAACGCAGCAGAAATCGCAAAAGGCCTCCCGGTCAACATTTCCGTCAAGAATATCGTGTTCGAGAACGGCAACATTATATATGAAGACAAGAAGATTGGTTCCAAGATCCATATCAAGGACTTTGGCGTGGCCATTCCGGCAGTCTACCTGAGCAACAAGCAGACGGACGTGGGCGTAAGCCTCAAGTTTGCCGACGGCGGCGACTTGAACGTCAAGGTGTCTGTCAATGCGGCAACAAACGACTTCAACGTGAACGTGGGCCTCAAGGACTTCGCCCTGGCCTGCGGCAAGCCCTACCTGAACGACTTTATTGCCTACAAGGACTTCAGCGGCAGCGTCTCCACCGACATTTCCGTTGCCGGCAACCTGGGCGATGTGCTCTCGAGCAACGTGGGCGGCGTCGTTTCCGTTGACAACGTTGTCCTGACCGAAACCAGCGGCAAGACTATCGGCGTAAAGCATGTCGGCGTCGGAATCGGCAAGGCAAACTTGAACGAGAACAAATTCCTCATTGACTCGGTGATTGTGGATGGCGCATACGCCCACCTCGACATGTACAAGGACGGCAAGACGAACATCGACGTGCTGCTCGCCCCGCTGAACAAGAAGTCCGCCGCCCCGGCCGACAGCAGCGCTCCCGACACCACGGCCAAGGAAGAAGCGAAGCCCGCACCGGCCAAGAAGATGGTCGCCAAGGTCGGCAAGCTCTACGTCCACAACACCAAGGTCAGCGCGAACGACCAGACCCTCACGAAGCCCTTCAACTACACGGTGAGCGGCATTACCGTGAACGGCTCGAACATCAACTTCGACACCCCGTGCACCGTAAACGTCACTGCGGCATTCCCCGAAGGCGGAAGCGTTTCGGTCAAGTACAAAGGCGCTTTGAGCGATATCGGCACGATGGACGCCTACATCAGCGTGAAGAACCTCGCCCTGAAGCACTTCAGCAACTACAGCCTCCACTACACGGGCTACCCGATTAGCGCCGGTACGATGGCCTTCGCGAGCGAGAACAAGATCCAGGACTTCAACCTGGAAAGCAAGAACACCATCGATATCTACAATATCGACGTCGGTGACAAGGACGATTCTGTCGACCCGGAATTCATGGTCCCGATGAAGGTTGGCCTGTACATTCTCAAGGACAAGAACGACAAGATCCAGTTCGACGTGCCGGTCAAGGGCAACATGAAGGACCCGGAATTCTCCGTGCTGAAGATTATCTGGAAGACCGTGATGAACCTGATTATCAAGGTGGCCGTATCCCCGCTGAAGGTTGTGGGCAATGTCGCCACGACCGGAGCCGGCATGGTCGGTCTCGACTTGGGCAATGACGACGAGATTATCATTGACGTGAAGAGCGCCACATTCACAAGCGAACAGTACGCCAAGGCAACCAAGATGACCGAGGCACTTGTCAAAGACCCGAAGCTCAAGCTCATCTTTACGCAGTACTACAACCCGACGAAGTCTGCGAAAAAAATCAAGCAGCACAAGCTGAAGACGGACTTCTACAAGCAAAGCCAAGGCAAGCAGACCCTGAACGAGCTCGACGAACGCGCCATACTTGAAATCAAGGACGGCGACGACGCCTTCAAGGCATATGCCAAGGAGCATGCAGCGGAAGTCGACGAGAAATCGCTGAAGAAGGAACTGGCCGAACTTGCCGCCAAGCGCAACGACGACCTGCTCAAGGTGTTGATGCAGCAGAACGGCGTCACGAAGAAGAACATCAAGGTCATCACCGCTCCTGCCGGTGCGCTCAACAGCCACAATCGCAAGGCGATGTATAAAGTGACCGTGGATGTACAGTAGAGCGTTGAGGTCGGGGCTGAAGCCCCTCTGAGCAGTCAGCGATGAGCAGTAAAACCGCAGAGATTATACTCATACCTCATACCTCATGGCTCACCGCTCATAGCTCATTGCTCGTGCCTCGTTCCTAAAATTTCTACATTTGGCCGCATCATGAGCGAAGAACTTTGTGCAAATCTTTCCCAGAAGGTGCAGGAGGCCGCCAAGGCCCCCAAATACCGCGGGGCTATTTTCCAGATTGAAGCCGACGAAAAGGGGCTTGCCCTCGTAGACGTTAAAGAATCCAGCCTCAAAGTCTACTTGATGATAGACCCGGAATGCGACAAGATTCTGGAGACGCGGTTCTTCACTTACGGTGGCCCGATATTCACCGCCCTCGCCGACACGTTCTGCAAGAAAATCCAGATGGTGACAGTGGACGAGGCATGCGCCATCACGGCCGAGAGCCTGGAACTCGAACTCCGCGACACCCCGGACGTGCGCGCCATCCCCGAAAAAACTCCCGAAATCAAGCAGATGAACACGCTCATCAAGCGCATTCTCGAGGCCTACCCCGAAAAGAAGGGAACCGCCATCCTCGTGCGCGAAAAGATGGAGCGCATCAAGTACCGCACGCAAACCGCCGAAGGCCGCGCCGAAGCCGATGCCGAGTGGAACGCCCTCGCGAAACACGAAAAAATCGAGAAAATCGAAGCCTGGCTGCACCAGTCCGTCCGTGGAATGCTCCAGGGCGACGGTGGCGACGTGGAAATTCTCGACCTCACGGAAGACAATCGCCTCAAGATCCGCTACCAGGGCGCATGTGCCGGTTGCGGTTCAGCCATGGGCGGCACGCTCTTCTACATCGAGGACGAACTCAAGAACAACGTGTACTACAACCTGATTGTGGAACCCGAGGACCCGCTCGACAACCTCCCGCCGAACCAAATGTCCGATGCCGACCGCAATTTGGCCGGGCTGGACGACAACAATCCGCCTCCCAGTCTGTTTTAGTAGCTACGAGCTATGAGGTCGCGACCTCCGGTCGCTTTGAGCAATGAGGTATGAGAACACCTCAAAACTCACAGCTCATACCTCACCGCTCACAGCTCATTGCTCACTGCTCACGGCTCACTGCTCACGGCTCATTGCCCATACCTCACCGCTCACTGCTATTTTCTATATTGCATCCTGTAATTATCAAAGGAAACTTTATGTCCGAAGAACTCGTTTTGAAATTTGTCGATCCCGTGCCGATGCGCTACGGTGAAAACTCCCACCAGTCCGCTGTGTTCTACCGCGACCCGACCTGCACCGAAGCAAGCCTCGCCACAGCAAAGCAGCTCTGGGGCAAGGAACTTTCCTACAACAACATCGTCGACGCTGACGCCGCCCTCGAAATGGCCCGCGAATTCAGCGACGGCAATGCAGTCGTCATCGTGAAGCACATGAACCCCTGCGGACTCGCTACCGGCGAAACGCTCCGTGAAGCCATGGAAGCCGCTTGGGCAGGTGACCCGGTGTCGGCGTTCGGTTCCGTGATTGCCGTGACCCGCAAGGTCGACCTCAAGACAGCCGAGTTCCTCAAGGGCAAGTTCGTGGAAATTCTCCTCGCTCCGGCATTCGACGACGACGCTCTCGAATTCCTCAAGAACAAGTCCAAGGACATCCGCCTCTTGGAAGTCGGAGAAATCAAGAAGGCGACCCACTGCAAGGTGTACAAGCACGTCATCGGCGGCATGCTCGTTCAGGACCGCGACGTGGACACCTACGAAAAGTTTGAATGCGTGACGAAGGCCCAGTTCCCGAAGAACAAGGAAGACCTCGCCCGCTTTACCTGGCTCGTAACCAAGCACACCAAGAGTAACGCCATCGTGATGGGCTACGAATACAAGCCCGGTTACTTCCAGGTGATGGGCCTCGGCCCCGGCCAGCCCAACCGCATCGACTCGAACCTCCGCCTCTGCCAGCCCCGCGTCCGCGACAACGTCGCCCGCCTGGAAGAAGCCAAGCCGTTCTTCGACGAATCCGGCAAGCTTATCGACGAGACCGGACTCAAGGCCCTGGAACGCAAGGTGTTCGGCGAAGTCGTGATGGGTTCCGATGCCTTCTTCCCGTTCCCGGATAACGTAGAAGCCGCCCACGACGCTGGCGTGCGCTACATCGTTCAGCCGGGTGGTTCCAAGAAGGACGACCTCTCCATCGAGAAGTGCGACGAGTTCGGCATCGCCATGGTGTTCACCGGCATGAGGCACTTCCGCCACTAAGCATATTAGGTTGTCATGATTCCTGCATCGACAAAAGAAACCGTCCAAAAAGAGAAAAACCTGTATTATACGGTTCTCTCTTTTTTGAAGGACGTTCGCAAGAAGGGTAAAACAACCCAGAAGGAATGGGGCAATTACCGCAAGCTCCTCAAGCAGCTGTCGCTTTCTCCAGAAATGTACAAGGCTGCGGACATGTGGGCCATGGACAACCTAGACCAGTTCCATCCTGAAACAACGCAGTTGCCGCCATTGAACGACATGGAAGCCATCGCCAGAGTTTCAAAGGAATTCCTTTCGCAGCTGATGGAAGCCCTGTATTACGGCATGCTGAATCAGACCCAGGCCAACCTGATTTCCGACGAAATTCAGGATGCCGACCCGGAATGTGTCAGTACGGCCTCGCTCGAGGATTTGCTGGTCAAGCTCTGGATCGGGAACGCCAAGACATACCGGAAGATGGTGACAAACTAGGTGTGAGGTTTGAGCTCGGTCGCGATGCTCCCTCTGAGGTATGAGTAAAGAGGGGCAAGTTTTCCCCTCGCTCGCACTTCGTAGCACGCTACCCTTTCTCCTAGGGGACACCCCTAAAACCCCGAATCTAGCAACACAAAACCTCAAAGCGAATGAAATGAGCTACCTGATTACTCAAAGGGGCGAAGCCCCGACCTCAAAGCCACAACATGTTCGAGTTATTGGTGGTGGCCTTGCTGGCTGCGAGGCGGCTCTCCAGTTGGCGAGCCGCGGTTTCAAGGTTGACTTGTACGAAATGAGGCCGGTAAAGCAAACGCCTGCACACAGGGACGGTCACCTGGCGCAGTTAGTTTGTTCCAACAGTTTCAAGGCTTTGGGCGTTACATCGGCTCACGGGCTTTTAAAGCAGGAGCTCACGATGCTGGGCAGTTTCCTGCTTGACTCCGCACGGGAAGCGGCAGTCCCCGCTGGCGACTCCCTCACGGTGAACCGCGACATTTTCAGCGAATCGGTAGAAAAGAAAATTGCGGAAAACCCCAACATCACGCTTCGCCGCGAAGAGGTAACCAGCCTCGAAGGCGACTGCCCTACCCTCGTGGCAGCAGGGCCCTTGGCCAGCGATGCCTTGGCCGACGACATCTTCAAGCGCCTGGGAAGCAACCGTCTCCACTTTTTTGACGCCATCGCTCCTGTGGTCGAGGCCGACAGCATCGATTTTGACCACGCCTTTTACATGAACCGCTGGGAAAAGGGCGAAACTGCGGACTTCATCAACTGTCCGCTGGACAAGGAAACCTACACGGAATTCGTGCGCAAGCTCTGCGAAGCCGAAGCCGTGGAACCCCGTCCCTTTGAAAAGAACGAGCTGTTCGAGGGTTGCCTCCCTGTCGAGGAAATGGCACGCCGCGGCTACGAGACACTCCGCCATGGTCCCATGCGCCCTATTGGGCTAGGGCTCGGCAACAACGGCCACCTTTGGTACGCCGTCATCCAGCTCCGTGCCGAGAACAAGCAGAAAACGCTTTTCAACATGGTCGGCTTCCAGACCCGTCTCAAGTGGGGCACACAAAAGGAAATCTTTACCATGGTGCCGGCGTTGCGCAACGCCAAGTTCGCGCGTCTCGGCTGCATGCACCGGAACACTTTTATCGAGTCTCCGAAATTCCTGGACGCGACGCTGCGCCTGCGTCCGGACCTTCCCTGCTCCCAGGGAATTCCGCCAACCTGGTTCGCTGGTCAGATTACCGGTTCCGAAGGATACACCGAAGCTGTGGCTACAGGATGGTATGCTGCCTGGAACATGGCACAAACCCTCTTGCACGGTGTCGCAGACCCTCTCCCGGACGAGAGTTGTATCGCTTCGCTCATGAACCGCCTTGTCGAAGAGAACGAGAATTTCCAGCCGATGAACTTCAATTTCGGACTTCTTCCGCATAAAATGGAAATGAAGAAGAAAAACAAGAAGGAAATCCTTGCGGAACAAGCACAAAAGGCCGTTTTAGCCTGGATTGACAAGCGAAATAGCCAATTTTAGACTTATTTAGACTTATTCTTCTTTTTTTTAACTATTTTCTCCTTAGTTTAATCAACAAAGGAGAAATGAATGAACCTTAAACTTTTGACTCTTGGAACCGCTGTAGCTATTTCTGCAGCAATGGCTCAGAATGCAGCTCCGGCCGCCCCGGCTCAGCCCGCAGCCCAGCCTGCAGCAGCACAGCCTGCAGCCGCTCCGGCTGAACAGCCCGCAGCAGAACAGGCAGCCCCTGCCGCCGAAGCCGCTCCGGCTGAACAGGCCGCTCCGGCCGAAGAAGCCGCTCCGGCTGAACAGCCTGCCGAACAGGTCGCTGCTCCGGCCCCGGCACCCGAACCGGCCCCGGCTCCTGAAGCCGCTCCGGCACCGGCACCCGAAGCCGCCCCGGCCGAAGAAGCCGCAGCTCCAACCCGTTTCGATGTTCTCCATGGCAACTCCTACAACGCCGTGGGTAACGAAGCCGCTGCCTCTACCATTGGCGGTAACATGGCTATCCCTGTAGACATGTTTGGTTCCAAGCTTTTCTATGTTGAACCGACCCTCCAGACCGGTGCAGTCGCCTTCGGTAACGAAGCCACGACCTACTTCCTCGGTTTTGACAACTCCAGAGATCTCGGCCTCCTCACTGCCGGTTTGGCAAAGCAGACCTTCGGTGTTAGTGTCAGGGCTTCTCTCGGCAAGACCTTCACCAATGTCGACGACAACGCCGACACCGAAACATCCACCACGCAGCCGGGTGACGATATCGGTGCTAGCGCCGGCTTCATCTTGGGCGGTTACAAACTGGCCGTAAGCGCTGATTGGCTCACCATTGCCGAAGACAACGACGTCGAAACCAAGAACAACGAAAAGGACGACCACTTCTTTGACATTTCCGCCAACGTGAGCCTTTCCAACACTCCGTCCGGCAAGAACGTGTTCTGGAGCGTAGGCTTGGACTTCCTCCGTCACAACCTCACCTCGACGAACAAGCCCAAGGGTGGCAAGGAAGTCACGGAAACAGATCCGAACTCCCACCTGCTCTTCTCCCCGTACTTCAACATCGGCGGAACCATCCTGAGTGCTGAGAACGCCCGCATTCTTATCGGCTTGAACACCGAACTTCCTATCATCATCTATGATGATATCGATGACGAACGCGAAAGCGCCATGGAATTCGGCCTCAACACGACTCCGAACATCCTCGGCGAACTGGCCCTCACCAACTGCTGGATCATCCATGCCGGCGTTGCCCATACCTGGACGCTGTTCGACTATGCGACGGAAACTGTCGGCAAGACGGAAACCTCCGAAATCACCTTCTACACCAGCAAGACGACGGTTGATACGGGTATCCGCTTCCAGTACAACAACTACGCCCTCGAAGCGAACATCGCCAAGAACTTCTACAACGATCCTCTTGGCGGATTCAACGGCGATCCTATGATTGCCTCTCTCGGTGGCTTCATCTTCTTCTAATCGAAGAAATCCTTGAAACTAAGGAATCCCGCAGGTCTTCTGCGGGATTCTTTTTATGAATAGAAACCTATTTACAAACGTGTCATTTTTTTTCAGTAATTTTCAATAGGTCGGGAGCGAAGCGATTTTGCTGAACCGTTGGCCTTCCAGCTGGAAAAAGCGAACCGAGTCACCCAGAGCAAGCATCACATACTTGGGCGTTAGAATCCTCAGGTATTTGTTGAGCTGGACCTGTAATGCTTCCCATGTGTATTCGCCGGGAGCCTTGCATTCCACCAGCAGCCACGGCTTGTCGAGAGCTGCACCCTCACGGAAGTTGTGCACCAATATGTCGACGCGGTCATCCGTCTTGGGATCGATGGCGCATAGGCCGAACTCCACCGCAATCAGGTGGGCAGGCACCTTGACCTCGTTCAGCAGGAACTGGATAGTCGCCTGACGCACGTGTTCTTCGGGCGTGGCGGGAACATCCTTCTTGCGGATGGGATCGAACAGGCAATGAGGTTTGAGGTCGTTCACTTCGTTCACTTTGAGGTTTGAGCATTCGCAAAACATCTGCGAGGCTCGCCACAAAATTAAAAAAATACGCCATTCGACTTGACTTGCGTATTTTTCAAATGTATATTTTGCGACATGAAGAAAATCTTTGGACAGAACCTCGCAGCAGCGATGATTGCAGCAAGCCCGGCAGCAGCCCGAGCTATTATGGGGCTGTCCAGAGAAACCAAGATCTGCAAAGCATAGCGCTAAAATCCAGACCAAAAGTTTCAAGGGCAGCCCCGCAAACGGCTGCCCTAACTATTTACCCAAATCTTTAACTATTAACCTAGGAACCGGAAGTTCTTAGATAAATATTATTCTATAATTACGCAGTAAAATTTGAGAATTTTCGATACCTATACAGGAGCATAAAATGCGCAGAAGACTATTGAGCGAAGGTGCCAAGGAACTCTCTTACGAAATCCGCGAGATCGTGAAGAAGGCAAACCAGCTCAAGGCACTCGGCCTCCCCATCCACTGGGAAAACATCGGCGACCCGATCGAAAAGAAGTGCCAGATTCCCGACTGGATCAAGGATATCGTCGTGGACCTCGCCAAGACGAACCGCAGCTACGGTTACTGCCCCTCCAAGGGCATGCTCGAGACCCGCGAATTTCTGGTGAAAGAGAACAACAAGCTCGGCGGCGCCCAGATTAACGTCGACGACATCCTGTTCTTCAACGGCCTCGGTGACGCCATCGCCACCATCTACGGCTTGCTCTCGATGAACACCCGCATTATCGGACCGGCCCCGGCCTACTCCACCCACAGTTCTGCCGAAGCGGCACACGCCCACACGGCCCCGATTACCTACAGGCTCCAGCCGGAAAACCACTGGTACCCGGACCTCGAAGAACTCGAGAACAAGGTGAAGTACAACCCGAGCATCGCCGGCATCCTCATCTTGAACCCGGACAACCCGACCGGCATGGTCTACCCGCTCGAAATCCTCCAGAAAATCGTGGATATCGCGAAGCGCTACAACCTGTTCATCATCTGCGACGAAATCTACAACAAGATTACCTACAATGGCGCCCACGCCTACGCGCTTGCCGAATACATCGGTGACGTGCCGGGCATTGCGCTCAAGGGTATTTCCAAGGAATACCCGTGGCCGGGCGCTCGCTGCGGCTGGGCCGAATACTACAACCGCGACAAGGACGAGCAGTTCGACGCCTTCTGCCGCGCTATCGACAACGCCAAGATGGTGGAAGTCTGCTCGACCACGCTCCCGCAGATGACGATTCCGCGCGTGCTGGGCGACAAGCGTTTCATTGAGCACCGCACCGCGCTGAACGAAAAGATTGGCCGCCGCAGTGCCATCATCAACGAAATCCTTTCCGATATCCCGGAACTTTACTTCAACCCGACTTACGGTGCGTTCTACAACACCATCATCTTCCGCGAAGGGACGCTTAACAGCCACCAGAGCCTAAAGATTGACAACCCGATTATCAAGAAGAAGGTCGAGGAATGGTGCAGCAAGACCACGAACCTGGACTACCGCTTCGTGTACTACCTGCTGGGCGCAAAGGGCATCTGCGTTGTGCCGAGTACGAGCTTCTGCACCGACCTGAAGGGCTTCCGCGTGACGCTCCTCGAAGAGGATGAAGACGAACTGCGCAGCGTGTTCACCACAATCCACGACGCCATCGTGGAATACCTGCACAGCTAAAGTCGCAGAAACTACAGAGCACTCTTATTAAATAAGAGTGCTTTTATTCAATTAAACGAAACAGTCCCTAATTGCCTGAATGATAGCATCCTGCTGTTCAGGAGTCATCTTGTTGTCGCTCGGGAGGCAAAGCCCGCGTGCAAAGATGTCTGCACCGGCATCCGTACATTCGCCAGCGATGTAGGCGTTGGTGCGAGCGCGGCCATTCCCCTGTGCGGTCACGAAGGCGTGGCTCATGTACATGGGCTGCATGTGCATGGGCTTCCAGATGGGGCGGCCCTCGGCGTTCATCGCAGCTATCTTCTCGAGAATTTCCGTGGGACAACTCTTGCCGGTCTCGTGGACATACAGCGCATCGGAGCCGCTGCGAACTTGCCTGCACATGGCATCCTTGTCGATTATCATGCAGCTGAGCCAGAAATTCGGTACGGAATTCTCGGCATCGTAGGGGTTCATCTGCACCGGCAGCCCCTTGAATCCTTCGCGGTAACGCTCATATATGGCGCGTTTCTGGGCAATATGCTCCTCGAGATAGGGCATCTGGCCGCGGACCACACCCGCGATGACGTTGCTCATGCGGTAGTTGTAGCCGACTTCCTCGTGCTCGTACCAAGGGGCGGCCTCGCGCGACTGCGTGCTCCACTTACGCACTTTATCGGCATCTTCCTTACTGTCGGTGAGGAACATGCCGCCGCTGCTGCCGGTAATGATCTTGTTGCCGTTGAAGCTGATGGCGCTGTAGTCGCCGAAATTGCCAGTCTGTACGCCCTTGTAGGTCGCGCCAAAGCTCTCGGCGGCGTCTTCGATAAGGAGAGCGTTGTGTCGGGCGCAAATCGCGCGGATTTCGTCGACCTTGCCGGGTGTTCCGTATAAATGAACAAGAACGACAAGACGCACATCGGGGTAGATTTCAAATGCTTTTTCGAGTGCGACCGGGTCCATGTTCCAGGTATCGTACTCAGTGTCGATAAACACGGCCTCACCGTTCTCGTAGGCTACGGGGTTGACCGTCGCATCAAAAGTCATGTCGCTGCAAAACACCCTATGGCCACGCAGGGCCCCCTCGCCCACCTTGGGCATGCCGTAAAGGGCCTCGCCAGCGAGCTTCGTGCATAGATGGAGCGCTGCGGTTCCAGCGGAAAGCGCCACAGCGTACTTGCAGCCCACCTTCTCGGCGACCATGCGTTCCAATTCGTTGATGTTTGCGCCGACGGTGCTCATCCAATTGGTTTCGTAGGCCTCGGTCACGTACTTGATTTCGTCGCCGTGCATCGTAGGGCTACTGAGCCAAACTTTCTTTTCGAAACGTGTCATATAAATTCTCTTTTTTGCAAATATAAGATTATTCGCATTTAAAGAGCATCGACTATGTCCCTAAAACATCACATGGTACGGGATTTGCTTATCGAAACGACGCCCCTTGAGGTCGTGGTAGCCTTTCAAATTATTAGAACGGGCGGGCGACATCGTATTGTCAGGGCGAACGACACTCGGTTCAATAGCCGTCGTTCCGGACGAACTTGAAATTCCGCTGTCGCTTGAACCCGGCGCAATTTCCGAAGAACTGGAAACGGCCGCCGAACTTGAAATATTCACCGAACTCGAGGATTCCACGGCAGGTTCCGGCAACTTCGCCGCCTTGAATTGGAATTTCTGGTTATCGGTCCCGGTGCGGACCCACGTAATCACGGGCATGCCCGCATCCTTCGAGATGTTCAGCACATCGCCCACAAAGTCGCTGCCGTAGTCACCGTAAACGTAGTAGCCCTTGTTCACGGACGCATTCTCGATGCGGATATCGCAGGCAGTCTCGGATGTCTTGACGGTATCGAGCAGAGCCTTGGGCGGGCAGTAATAGCGGCCGGTCGCAAAGTTCTTGAGCGTGTAATGGCGTGCGGAATCCCCCTTTGCAATCACCCACAGCTGGGCATCGGCAGAATCAACCGCTGGGCGCTGCACTACGATGCCATTTTCGTCTTCGAGAGCCATGTCGCTATGCGTCACCGTCAGGCGGTAACCCCCTTCGGCGAGCGGGGCGTTGTTCACCTTGTCTACACCCGTCGTGGTGCGCTTGATTTTCTGGATATTCGCATCCTCGTCGTAATACAGGTAGTCGATGTTCACGGAACGGCGGTAAGTCCAACCGCCCGGAGAATTCGCGCCGTGATACATAAAGTACCAATGCCCGAGATACTTGAAAATCGCCTGGTGGTTCGTCTCGGAATTGTCGAGCTTATCGTTGATGACACCCTTCTGCGTCCAGGGACCATCCAAGCTCGGCGCCATCGAGTAGTTCGTCGTGGAGGGGTAACCCGAAGCATAACTGAAATAGTAATTGCCGCGGTACTTGTGCATCCACGGGGCCTCGAAAAAGTCCTTAATCTTGATATCTTCGGGAGTGCCCGCGAGTTCGAGCATGTTCTCCTTGAGTTTCACGCGACGGCCCGCACTCCACGAGCCCCAATACATCCAGATGTCATCGCCGTCGTAGAAAATCGCGGGATCGATATTCAGTTTCACGTCGTTCTGCGTTTCGTCGGTCACCAGCGCATGCCCGAGCGCATCCGTCCACGGTCCCGACGGATGGTCCGCCACTGCGACGCCAATCGCAAAGCCTTCGCTACCATTTTCCTTGATCGTCGCATGATGCACTGCCACGTACCAGTAGAACTTGCCGTTACGGTATTCGCAATGCCCCGCAAACGCACTCGCGTTCGCCCACTTGAAAGTCTTGACACTCAGCACCGCACCGTAATCGTGATAGTTCTCCATGTCGTCGGTCACCATCACGTGCCAGTCGTTCATCACGAACGCCTCGTTGCTATTGCCCTGCGGCCCCTGCTCGTCGTGCCCCGCGAAAATGAACAGGCTGTCGTGATACACGAGCGCCGCAGCATCCGCCGAATAAAAATCCGTGGTGAGCGGGTTGGCCGCGAAACAAGCCGCAGCCGCCAAAGAATAAATTACACCCAATTTTTTCATAACATCCCTTAAAAAAGATCCCCGACCAGGTCGGGGATGACACGTCATTAGAACATCACCCTGTACGGAATTTGCTTGTCGAAGGCGCGGCCCTTCAAGTCGCGGTAGGCCTTGCGGGCGGGCGCCTGAGAATCGTGGCGAACAACATGCGGAACAATCGCGGTCGTGCCCGAAGAACTGGACAAAATACCGGCAATTTCCGAGCTGCTAGATGAGCCCGTCAAATCCACCAAAGAGGAACTGGAAAGCGGTTCGCCGCACGGTTCCTGATTGCAGACAATCTCCCCCGACGAGCTCGCGAACACGATGTTCCTGACAATCGCCTCGCCCGAAATGCCGGATGCTATCAGGTAAAAGTCCTTCACACCGCCGATACTCTTGAGGTTCGAGCAAGTCACCGTTGTCCAGCCGTTAGCAACCGACTTCGCATTGGCCGCCACCAGTTCGCATTCCGAAAGAACGGTCCCGTCCTTCTTGCCATCGCGAATGCTGAGCTTGCCGCCGGTAAGGCTCTTTACCTCAATAGCCACGTCCACAGACTTGATGGAATCCGTCACCACGTTCTCGAAAATCGCGTAGCCGCCGTCCTTGATGGCGAACTCGTCATCTGCCGTCAGACGCACGCGGATGCCGTTGTCAAAACCGTTCGCGGGAATCGTATCGCGAATCACGCGCAAGAAGTCGATGCGGTCGAGTTCCGCAAAATTGCCGTTCGGCGAAGGCTCCAGTTCGATGAAGTTGCCGCCACGCTTGAGTTTTGCAGGCACCATCACGACAGATTTTTCGGGGAATGTGCCCCACTCCCCCGTTGGCGGGAGCGTCACCGTCTGCGACTTGCCATTCACCGTCACCTTGTGCGTTGCGGCCGCATCGCCACCGTTGGCATAGCGGTAACGCAGCAGGTAATCGCCCGCCTGCATAATGTTCATCGGCAAGCGAATCTTGGAACCCTCGGTATTCACGTACGCGAGGTATTCCCCGTTCGAGGCCGTATTGCTCCGCGTAATCGCGAGGTCGTCCGACACCGCACGGGTCAGCACGCCATGTTCGACTTCGGCACTCAAATAACGCCCGAGAAACGGTTGCCCCATCTCAGCCCAGTTGTCATCGGTGAAAACAACATCGCGAATATGGATGTGGTTGAACTTGTCGCCATTCAAATCGTAATAGTGATGTACAAAGCGCACGCGGTTCAGGTCCTGGAAGGCCTCGCCGCCGCCCGGCCCCACGTAGCGCCCGTAACGTTCCAAGAGAATCGAGCCGCCACCGGTTGCCATATCGTTGCCTGCGCGGTCCTTGTACGGGCCCGTCACCTTGTCGGCACGGCCATAAGCCGTCTTGTAGGTGGTCTGCTCGATGTTCGCACCCTGCTGGCAACACTTGTCCCAAGCTGTAAAGAGGAAATACTTCCCCCCATGTTCAATGAGGCTCGGTCCTTCTTCCGCACCCTCGCTCGCCTTGCTCGTGCGGCGGGCAATGTTATAAACCGTCTTGTCATCGCTCGCCTGGTAACCCGATTGCGCGTCCAGCTTGATCAGCTGAATACCGAGCCCGAACGAACCGAATGCCATCCAGTAATTGCCCTCGGTATCACGCACCACGTCGGCATCAATCGCGTTGTACTTGTCCGAAGTCACGGTGTGGAAAACATGGCCATGGTCCTTCCAGCCGTAGCCCTCCGTTCCAGGCATAATCGAAGTCGTCGCCTGGTAGCCAATAGCCGAAGAGCGCTTGCCGAAAACGGAAACGCAATAATAGGCGCGGAATTCGCCATTCATGTAGTAAAGATCCGGAGCCCAGATGCCCTCGGTACCGGGTGCATACTCGTAGGCCCACTGCGGAATCGCGTTCACGGTGGACTTATGGTCGTGCCAGGTGTAGGCATCTTCGGAGGTCCACAGTTGCAGATTGTTGTTCGTGCTCATGAGGGCGTAGCCGTCCTCGAACCGCACCATGCTCGGGTCGTGACCGGGCTGCAGGTTGTCTTTCGCGTACCAATCTGCGGAAAAAGCAAACGACACTCCAAACGCAACCCCCAGGCCCACACACCCAAACATAGCGCCCAAACGGCAACGAAATCCCAAACACATATAATACTCCCTGACGGTTTACCCCTAATATATCTTTTATTTTCATAAAAGTCAACAGAAAATATTTATTAAAAGTCTACATTTTTACAAAAACAATACCATCATAAGTGATTTTACAAAAATCAATCAAATAATAAAGTCCACATTTAAGCAAATATTCCTAAAAGCCGCTCCAAATTGACGTCACGGCAGAAAATTCCCACGAAAAACGCTTGCCAAAAAAATGTTAAATTCATATCATGAAGAAAATTGCACTTATCTTTTTATGCAGCATCGCTCTGTTCACCGCTTGCAGCGACGATTCCTCTTCTAATGTCAAAGGTTTCTTTGAAGACTCGGACATCATCGCAAAAACACACGACGACCTACCAATCTGTTCCGACACCCAGGAAGGAACATTCGTTTACGTTAAAGACGAAAAACGGAGCTACATTTGCCAAAACAACGTATGGACTCCTGAAGAATCTTCCCAAGAATCCTCGTCTTCTAAAACCGAGGACGACTCCTCTAGCAGCGAAGCTTCTTCTAGCGAAACCAACAACACCCAGGAACCCACTTCGTCCGCGACAGACGAGCCATCTTCGTCCGAAACCGAAGATTCGTCTTCTGACACCGAAAGTTCCAGCAGCGCAGAACCGGACTCTTCTGCAGAATCCTCCTCTTCCGAGAAAGCCCCTATTATTTTTGCAATCCGCGACATCAACGTAGGTGTATACCAGTATAAATTTTCCGATATGGACAATTTAAACTTAGTCATTTACAACAACGAAGAACAAGCTATTAGCGACCTAACATTTTTTTTATATGTATCAGGAAAACCTGAAAACATAGAACCCGTTTCAGGCGATGGAGATCAGCCGGGCACCTGCCCGCTCCTCATTGACGAAGATATCTGCCTAATAATCGACAGCGCAGGATTTGATTCTCCCTGCAAACTTACAGATGGAACGGACGCTAACAATACACTAAGAGACAACTTTAGACGTTCCATTCCTAAACAATTAGAGTACTCCTATAACGCATCAACAGGAGAATACGCCTATTATATACGAGTCTCTCTCGGAGATCTGGAAATCCCCCCATTAAGCCGCCTGAGAATTGACATAAACTTTTCGAGCGGAATTTACCAGAACAACATGTGCGAAACCCTTAGAACCAAGGCAAAAAAAGAACTTAATTCAACTAGCGGGGGTTGGTCCTGGATAGCCCACCAAAAAGACGTAGACGGAGCCGACTACGACGGAATTCCCCTATGGGAAAAGGATCAGGGAGACACCGAAAAAGCCCCGATTAACCCATACATCACCCTTTATATAGGCAACGAACTTATTTTTGGCATTCCCCCAACACTCTAAGTTTGCCGCATTTCACCAAACAACTTAACAAAAACATCCCCGGTATCGCCAAGAAAATTTTTTATTGGAAACAAACATAGTCAGCAATATTTGATTATATTTCATATAACCTTCATCCGGGGAAAACCATGAAAAAACTCCTCCTTGCCGTGATAATGCTCCTGGCATTCACCTCGAATGCATCAGCAAACGCCAACAAGCCCCTCATTTTCGGCCTCCAACTCATAGATGCCATCGAATACGCTGCCGGCCCCGACGCGCCAGGATACAGAGACGAAGGGGGGTACAGAATGTACCTCTCGCTCAACGCCAGCACCATGTTCGCGATTACCCCTGAGTTCGCGATCCACGCGGGACTCGGCATCGAATACCGTTACTTCTCGTTCGATATACGCGACACCGTAAACGCCATGGGCGTTTCAACAACAGGCGGATGGACAGCAGAATCCAGCGAAAACGAAGACCTGGACTACTCCGTGGGCCTCTCGATACCCTTGATGGCGCGTTACTTCCTCTTCGATGGCTTTTACGGAGAACTCGGCACCATCATCGACATAAATTTTTTCGAAAAATTTAAGCCATACTTCACGGACGAATATGTTGACATCAGCGAACAGAATACGCTCAACGTCGGCATCGGCGGCGGCGTTGGCTACATTTTCTCCTTTGGCCTGGAAATCAATGGTATGTTTACCTACGGCCTAACCAACCTATACTCAAATGCGGATTGGGTCGGCCACCGAATCTACCTCAACGTCGCTTACTGGTTTAACTACAGGTAAGCAAGAGCTGTCAAACTATGAAAAAAATCATATTGTCCGCTCTCTGTGCCGCATCAGCCGTTTTCGCAGGCACATTCGAAACCTGGGATGGGGCCAAAGTTTATGAAGGCTCCAATCCTCAGATCCATACAGGTCTTGGCAATGGACTCGAAACAGAAGGCTACTGGTATTATTACTATGGCAACCCGGAAACGTCTGAAATTGTTTGGCCTGCAATGATAGAACCACTTTACGCCGAACAAAGTTTAGAGCCCGTCATTTACGAGTGCAAAGGATTTTGCGGCACGGCGATTCTAGGCAATGGATCAAATGAGCGCAATTCGTACGTCGGCGTGGGTTTCAACGTCGTTGGAGAAGCATCAACAACAAATCATAATCCAGCCACCGGCGACGCATCTGCCTGGGGTGGGCTCTGCGTGACCTACACATCTGACACGGATATCGCTTTGGAACTCGGCCTTGGCGACGACGTCGACTCCACAATCAACTACGCAAATCCGGCGGTAAATCTCCCTGCATCCAAAACAGGGAACAAGGTTGTCGCTTCATGGTCCGACTTTAAACAACCTTCATGGTACGATGGCTCTGTTAAATTTGATGGAGAAACAGCAGCAAAGCAACTTGCCGGCGTACACTTTAAAATTCAAGCGGCCCCGGGCGAATACAAATTCAACATTTGCGCCGTCGGGCCGAAAGATGGATCATGTCCGGAAAAATGCGGAGAATCAAGTGCAGAGCCCCAGATTGTCCGCGAAACATCCGCAAACAAGGCGGTTTTAAACGGGCGCACGCTCGAATTCACGGGCATAAAGGCAACCGCCGAAGTGATCAATTCGCTCGGGCAAGTCGTGATGAAAGGCGCTATAGGTAACGACGCAACGCTCAACCTTTCAACGCTCGATGCGGGAAATTACATAATACGCATCAGCGGGAAGAACGTCAATTTCACGAAGAAAATCACATTGAAGTAAAGCAATACAAAAAAAATTAGTATGCAAAAATCCCCCGGCATCGCCGAGGGATTTTTTTAAAGGGTTTTTATTTGATTACGTGTGAGCGTCGACCCATTCGGCGTTCTTCTTGCAAGCCTCGACGGACTTCGCGAAGGCGACCTTCTCTTCGTCGTTCATGGAGACTTCGAGAATCTTCTCGACACCGTTAGCGCCAACCACGACAGGCACGCCGCAGTAGAGGCCCTTCACACCATATTCGCCGTTCAGCATGGCTGCGCAGGAGAACACGTTCTTCTTGTCGAGGAGGTAGGCTTCGGCCATGTGCACGGCAGAAGTAGCCGGGCTGTAGAAAGCGGAGCCGCGGCCGAGGAGGTTCACGATTTCGCCACCGGCACCGGCGGTACGCTTGGCGAGTTCGGCAAACTTTTCCTTGCTCATGAGCTGAGAAACCGGGATACCGGCGACAGTCACGCATTCCATGATGGAGACCATCGTGTCGCCGTGGCCGCCCATCACGAGGGCCTTCACGTCTTCCACGGAAACACCGAGTTCGTCGGCGACGAAGCAAGCGAGACGGGCAGAGTCAAGCACGCCAGCCATACCGATGACCTTGTTGGCCGGGAGACCGGACTGCTTCTGCATGTTGTAGACCATAGCATCGAGCGGGTTCGTAATGACGATGACGAAAGCGTCCGGAGCGTTAGCCTTGATGGCTTCGGCGACGGTCTTGATCACGCCGCAGTTCTTGTCCAGGAGGTCGTCGCGGCTCATACCCGGCATACGCGGGAAACCAGCGGTCACGATAACCACGTCAGCACCCTTGAGGTCGGCGTAGTCGGTAGAACCCTGAAGATCGACAGAGGAGTTGATGACGGAACGGCCTTCCATGATATCGAGAGCCTTGCCCTTCGGCATGCCCTGAGTCTGCGGAATGTCGATAAGGACGACATCGCCAAGGTTCTTCTGGGCAATAACGAGAGCCATTGTACCACCAATTTGACCAGCACCAACGAGTGCAATCTTCTTTCTAGCCATGATTAACCTTCCTTTTAAGGTATTGAAATTTTTCGCTGTAAATATAGCAAAAAAATGCAAACATTTGAATATATACTCAACATAGTAATGATTAAAACAACTGCAAAAAAAGCTACTTTGCCACCCCATTTTGGGCCCCAACTTCTTAAAAAATGTTTACAAATCTTTGGATAAATAATCAACATTTTCTCCCCTAGCCTCCGATTTAACGCCACAAAAACAGGATAGATTAAAAATGTTTTTGGAAAGGAGGCCTTATGGCAAAGAAGAAACTACTCAGCGTAGTTGTTTTGACCGGCATATTCGCACTCACGAGCTGCGATGACTCGGAATCGACCGTCGCCGGTCCGGGATCGGAAACCACCCCGCAAATCGCGGATTTAACCACTTCAAGCTCTGACGGATTCGCTTTACCGGGGAGTTCCAGCGATGGAACCGCATTACCGGGAAGTTCGGACGGGCTTACCATCCCCGGCAGTTCTAGCGGTACAAGCCAACAAGCAGGCATCGGCGGAGCGGATATCGGCGGCACACCCGCTACCGGAAGCTCCAGCAGCATCGGCCAAGCTGTACCGGGTTCCAGTTCAAACATCGGTGGCGCCGAAGCCAATTCCAGCAGCAACGGCCAAGCAACTCCGGGCAGTTCCAGCAACGGCCAGGCAACTCCAGGTAGCTCCAGCAACGGGCAAGTCGCTCAGGCAAGCTCCAGCAGCGCTGGCCAGGCAACCACCCCGGCTAGCTCCAGCGAAGTCGCCCAGGCTAGCGGCGGCATTTTCCTCGCCGAGGGCAAGGAAGAAGAAAAAGACCAGATGAAGGTCGTCTATAAGACACGCACTGGTTGGGATGGCGAAGGAATTCTCGCTTATCCGGAACAGCTCTCCAGCGACAAGAAGCACGCTGTCGTGGTGTGGGGCCCGGGTGGCGGCGAAAAGCCAGACGCTTATGAAGGCATGATCCGCAGACTCGCTTCTCACGGTTTCGTCGTGATTGCACTTAAGGAATCTCCGGGCGACGCAAGCCAAGCCATGAAGGCTCTCGACTGGTTGGAACAGCAGAACAAGGATTCCAACAGTCCGCTGAACGGCAAGCTCGACATGAATACTGTCGGTTGCTCCGGCCACTCCATGGGCGGCCTTGAATCCGAGCAAGCAGCCATTAAGGACAAACGAGTTATCACGGCGTTCCTCAACAACAGCGGAGACCGCGGTGGTGGAGCATTCAAGAACATTCCCGCCACAAAGACAGCCGGTGTCGTCTTCGGCGAAAAGGGCATGGAACACGACAATGCCATCTCTGACTACAGGAGTGCAACAAGCGTTCCCGCCTGCATGATTGAAATGACGGGAGGCCCGATGAACAGCGAAGGCGGATACGGCCACGGTTCCGGCCCATGGGACGGCATGGCGGTAACGATTGCATGGATGCGCTGGCACCTCGGTGGCGAAGACTTCCGCAAGGCAGATTTCGTCGGCACAAGCGGCAAGTACATCAACGGCAACATCGCCGGTCACCAGGGCAAATGGAAAGGCGAGTGCAAGAACTTCAACTAACGAGTTTTTGTTGTGCAAAAGCTGGCGGCTTCGGCCGTCAGTTTTTTTTGTATAAAGAATGCTCCCGCTTTTTTTTCAAGAAGATGCGTTTACTAGCGCACTGTATCATTAAGGCGGTGTCAACTCCAAAAAAAGCAAATCTTCTGAATTTATTAGAAAAAAAATTTTGAAAGCCGAATCAGCATTTTTTTAACACAATCCGTGAACATCACGCCCCAAAAAGAGCTCTCCTAAAAAGATTTAAAGAGCCTTCATTTTTTCACGGAACACAAAAAGAAACGCCCCCAAAAAGCTTCAAATTCACGCCTAAAAAGCAAACGAAGCCTACCGCGACCCCGCTTCAAAGCCCAGTAACGGCAATAAATACAGCACGAATACGGCCACATTGTAAACAAAAAATCATTACACAATCCACAAACGCTTCTCTACCAAACAAAACGAAACTGTTTTCTTACATTCGACATTTCACATTTCAAAAATAGACACAAACATTTTCTTACAAACAAAATTGTGTTAATATAATTTATACATATTATTAATAATAAATTCAAAATTATTTTGTTCGTTTCGTTCAAACTAGAAAATTTAACTATATTAAAATCCGCCTTGTAAAATAACACTTCACAACCAAGGCAAAAGAAGGAATATGAATAAAATAATCTATTCATCAATGGCTGCGGCAATGCTTGCATCTGTCGCATTTGGTCAAATTGAGTACAGAGACGAAGAGCGAAATGATTGCATTCATTTTGTAAATGGTGCAGGTCATTATGCTGATCACTGCTATATTAGCGGTCTCAAAAATATGGCTCCGGGCACCTGCTACAAAGTAAGGAACTCAAGAATTGCCGACGGTTCTATCCCTACAGTCGGGCACATGAATGACGATGCTGCCAATACGTGGTTTTGGAAACCGACGGAATGCACCAAGCATACGGTCAAAGTGCCTATTGAGGGCACCTACACCCTAGAACCGAAGTGCGTTGAATTTCACAATGGCTCGGGCAACTATGCAGCAAACTGCTACAGTTCCGGCTTGTATGACATGCAGCCGGGTAAGTGCTATACGGTGAACCCGGATAGGAAACCGGCTCCTGAAGGCGACGGTACACTCCCTCAAAATGATTACATGAACAACAGCGCTATCGATGGATGGTGGTGGGTCGAAACGGAATGCTATAATTTGCTTCCTATTGAAAATCCGCAGACTTCTGAATGCGATGACCCCAATAGCCAGGCCTGCTTGACAGCATGCCTTGCCGATCCAAGCATCGATCAAGCATGTGAAGCTGTGATTTGTGGAGACGATCCTACGAATCAGTATTGCCGCAATCAGTGTTCCGTTAACCTCAATAGCATCGGCTGCCAAGCATATTGCAACGGCAACACCAGCGACCCGATATGCCCGCAGCCGGGCAGTGGAACCAATCCTCCTTCGACCACTCGTCCTGATGAATGCGTCACTGACCCCAATGGTTCCGTTTGCCAGGACTTCTGCTTCCAGAATTCTACCGATGGAGCATGCGACGAGAACTTCTGCGCCAATAATCCTGACGACCCGAACTGCTTTGACAAGTGCATCAACTTTGTCAATGGCTCGGGCAATTATGCAGCAAACTGCTACAAGTCCGGTTTGCATCATATGCAGGCGGGCAAGTGCTATGCAGTTAACCCGGCTCGAGTAGCGGATGGCTCTGCTCCTCAAACGGGTCACATGAATGATTACGCCGACAATGCGTGGTGGTGGGTTGAAACCACCTGCGAAAAGGAGTTTATCACTCCGCGCAATCCGGGTTCTTGGACTCTTGGCCCAGAGAAGTGCGTAGCCTTTGTCAACGGCAACGGTCACTATACCGATAACTGCTACAATTCTGGTCTCCATCACATGGAAGCAAATAAGTGCTATGCAGTGAACCCGGATAGGGGTCCTCAGCCGAATGGTGATGGTTCTGCTCCGGTATATGGTCACATGAATGATTATGCCGACGATGCTTGGTGGTGGGTTGAAACGCTCTGCCAGGACACCATCCCGGCTCGTGCTGCTCGTCCGGGTTCTTTGGCTCGTGCTTTTGAACCGAAAGCTTCCCCGAAGGCCGCTACGACTCTCGGTGAAACTAAAATTTCCTTCGAGAATGCTACGCTCAGCGTGACCACCACTGTTGCTGACGCCAAGATGATTCGCGTTTTCGACATGAACGGCAAGCTGCTCCACAGCGTGTCCTTCAACGGCATGGCCAAGGACGTTGACTTTGCCAAATTCGCTGGCAAGGGCATTCTCCTGGTTCGCATCACTTCTGGCGACAAGCTCGTTGCTATGAAGCAGGTGTCTATCCGCTAATTGTCAACAAGAAAGGGCGGATTCTTCGGAATTCGCCTTTTTTCTTCATACTCCTTTTAAGCCCTCGTTTTTTTGTTGCATTCCAACTAAAATAAGTTTATATTTTATACATAATCAAATTGTCTCGTAATCAGATATTCTTCCTTTTTGTGTGGGGTTGAGGTGTTCGCCTTTTTTTTGATTTTTGTTTGTTCCCTGTTTTTTGCCACTAGTGTCAGCGCAAGCGTCACTATTGAGGGAAATTCCACCCCATACGAAGTCGCCATCGGCGATACGCTTTCTATTACCTCCAGGAAGGACCTTCAAGCTGGCGAGAACTTTGTCAGGTGGGAAATCGTCTCTGGAACGGGTACATTTACCGATGCAACTGAAGACTCGACGGGTTTTATCCCTTCATCAAATAATGTCGTCATCAGAAGGGTGACAAGAATCCTGCCCATTTACGAAATAACCGATTCGTATACAAAGTTTATCTATTCTGAACATAGTTCTATTGCCACAACCTCCTCATTGTATGGTATCCGGGCGTTTTTCGATTCCCGCGAAGGGGGGCGGTTCCTGATAACAAGCAAATTCCAAGAAACGACTATGTTTCTATACTTCTACGGAGATTCCACTTTCAAAACGTATGTTCCTCTTGCGCCAACGGACTCTTTTTCCGGGGCTAGGGACTGTTATAATATTCCCGGATATAGAAAATGCATTGTCAACGTTCAACCAGACACAAATTACTATTTGTTTTTCTACGCATCGGGTTATCCCTTAGTCAACATGAAGGATTCCATTTTCCTCAAAGTCTCACAGACTTACACATTAAAAATGTCCCATACTGGCAATGGAACTGCTTACGTTGACTCCATTTCAAAAAATGGTGCAGGTATAGGAGTCCAGTCCTACAGTTGGGTTGTAAGCTCCGACACCTCCAAGATATACGCCGTTCCCGGAAACGACAACGTATTTGACCACTGGGAGGTCGTCTCCGGTTCGTGTTCCGTTCTAGACAATACGAAGGACACGACTGCCGTCGTCAACGTGAAGAGCGATTGCAATGTGCGGGCGGTATTCCGCGCAGGCGTCGTCTATCCGGTTTCAGGCACCCCCACACGGTACAACTTCAACGATCATGTGTATGCCAAGCAGGCATCCAGCGGGAGTGCAGGCGTACGTTTCCTGTTCACAGCTCCGAGTGCAGGTACCTACGCAATCGTTGTCTCGAACGAAATCACGCAGGATTCCGCCGTGTACATCCGTTACGCCTCAACCGACTACAAGACAGCCTCGGTAACGCAGCGCTTCCTCGGTACCCATACCGAGACCATGACCCTCACGGCTGGGCAAGAAGTCGCAATTGTCATCGCCAACACGGGAAAAAAAGCCAACCCATTCTACATCAACTACTCAACGCAGGCATACAAGATATCTCTCAGTTCTGACGGTAACGGAAAGGTCATGCCCGCGGGGGGCTATGCGACAGCCTACGCCGGCTCGCGCTACTCGATATCGGCCGAGTCAATCGCCGAAGGTTTCCGCTTCTCGAACTGGCAGATCGTATCGGGATCCCCCACGATCGACGATTCCAATGCCCCCTATACCTACGTCATAATCCAAGACAACGTAGAACTGAAAGCACGCTTTAAGGCGAGCTCAGTCTACACACTCTCCGATAACAAGAAGACGTTCAACTTCCAGGACAACTATTACAGCGAAAGCACGCGTTCGGCAATCCGTTTCAAGTGGACACCACCCGACGCGAACGCGCACATCATCACTTTCGAGGCGGTCGACCCATTGGGCAGTATATTCAAGGAATACCGCTCCGACTCGACGTTCACGACAGCTCTCTCCGAGAAGCTAGTCTCCGGCACGATGAGTTTCACTGTGCGCGGCACCCCCGGCGTCCCGCTCTACTGGACGCTGCAGGACAGTAGCAGCGCCATTCCGAACACGTCGTTCAAGGCCTGGATATCCACGCCCTACGTGCTGAACGTGATTTCCGCCAAGGAAGGGGCCGCATACCCGTCCGGCAAAATCTACACCGCCCCCGGAGACAAGACCATCCTGACCGCATGGCCGCATGGCGGCTACAAGTTCAAGTCATGGGTGAACACCGAGGGCGACATGGTTATCGATTCACCGAAGGATTCCCGTACAACAGTTACACTGAAGGACTCAAGCTGTACCATCAAGGCCACCTTCACGGTAGACCATTCGGCCGAGCCCTCGCTGAACATTTCCAAACTCGACCTGGGTACTTACCCGGAAATCTGCGCGGTGGTTTCCGTCTCGGACAAGAATTCGGGGAACTCCTTCTACGGTCTTGTTTCCGAAGACTTCACTGTAACCCAGGACGGTGTCCCGGTCACGCCGGAAGTCACGAGCATCAACAACGTCACTGGCGTATCCGTCGTGATCGTGGTCGATGAAAGTGGGTCGATGATATACAACGACCGCATGGAGAAGACAAAAGAATCCATCCAGAACTTTATCGACAACATGGGGGCCTATGACCGTACGGCCATCGTTGGTTTCCATGGATGGGATTCTACCGTGGTTCACCAAAAAATGACCTCGGACAAGTCCCTGCTGACGGCTGCCGTAGGCAGGCTTGCCCCAGACATGAACGCATTAACGAACATAATCGTAGGCGCGTACGTCGGCCTAGAACAAATCGTAGACGAGATAAACCCGACTGCGGTCATTATCTTCTCCGACGGAATTGACGATGGCGGCCATAAATCTCTGAGAGATGCCGTAGAACTCTCCAAGGCAAAGAAAACCCCCATCCACAGCATCGGCCTCGAGACAGACTCGAGATACCCGCTAGAGGACCTGGCCGTCAACACAGGCGGCACGCTTACATTCGCAGATGATGCAAGCGAACTAGCCGGCATCTACGCAGCTATCCGTGACAACGTCATGTCGCAGTACATGGTCTGCTACCAAACTCCCGACACCGTCCAAAACGGCGAGACGCACACGGTCGTCATCGGCACGAAACTGAACAAAATCAGCACAAGCGATACCGCACGGTGGAGCGAAAACACTCTGCCTCCGATAATCACGCTCACCGAGAACACAAAGGAACTGATCGCCAAGACCCAGCCGTCGGACACACCGCTAACAATCGGTGTCTACATAAGGACTTCGCTGGAAATCGTAACCGCAAACCTTTACCTGAAGAAAACCAACGCCCTCGTCGAGGAATTTTCTCCCTACGCCCTGCAGCACGTGCGAGATAGTCTCTGGGAATTCACCGTCCCGGCAAACCTTGTCGTTGCCCCGGGGCTAGACTTTTACGTAATTGCGCTGGACAAGGAAGGACAAATAGGCCGATCCCCGAATATAGCGACTCCGTCTATGGAGCCCTTCACCATCTTCATCGACAACGACATTCCCTCTGTTGAGACAGTCTCTGTAGCATGCGAGGACTCCACAACGGACACGAAGACATTCACCTTCCGTCTTAGCGACAGCGATGGAATCGGCAGCGCGATTCTCTATTTCAAGAATTCGAGCCAGTTCATTTACGATGCGCTCCCACTGGCCTACTCCGAGCAGAAAGACACGTGGACCGCGGAATTCCCCGCCAATGTCCGCGATTACGACATGATCTTCTACTACCTCCGCGTGACGGATGCGACAGGCGCATCCGTCCGCGCACCGACAGAAGGAATACTCTCTACGGAAGCCTGCAGGATTCACTTTGTAGACGATCCGAACGACACCTCGACAGTGACGGACCCCATCCCCGAGGATTCCATCCTTCCCCCGTCGCCACGCGACTCTATCGAATATTCACTCATCGCCGATACCGCCGAAATTTATGACAAGGACCTGGACGGTCGCGCCGACTACGTCCGAGTTCACTTTAAGGAAGAGAACGATGACAACATCTCAAGCATTGACTCCATCTTCTGGAACTCGAACCGCGGCGAATGGCGCTACGTACCGCAGGGGACAATCAAGAAAGACCGTGCGGACGGGAAGTGGTACGGGGCCTACATCAACAAACCGTACAAGTACGGCTTGACCAAGGCCGACACTATACACAAGCCGTTCCTGAGTTTCACCAGCACCCTTTCCGACAAGCTCGAGAACGTCGTGCTTACAGACAGGGTCGGAGCGGTTCCTATAAAAGCCATAAAATTCCCAGGAAAAATAGGTCTCGAAGAGTATATGGACCCGAATTCGGAATTACCTCCCGACACACTCATCGTGACTATGTCGGAACCCATCACGAACGTCGGCAAAGACAACGCCTGGGAAAAAATATTCCGCTTCTCCAGCAACTGCGAAGACACGGTATCGCAGGAAATCAAGTTTAGGCATGCACCTCAAATTCATGATAACGGGCGGCAATGGACAATCATCCTTGACGAATACACCCTCAAGGCGGGCAACTGCCTGTTCACGGACCCTTCGGCCACCTACGAAGACCTCGCTGGAAATAGCCTCGGTCGTGGCGGAATCGAAATCAGCGGAACGGACGGTTCAATCTACCTCAGTGAAGTCAGGCCGGTAAAACCCGTCAGCGGGAAGGGCAAGAGCGCAAAGTGGATTCCTCCCGACGGTTCCGACTGGGAAAAACTCCCGGACTCCATATCCGCCATCAGCGTAAAGGCAATGATGCCGTATAAGGCCGAAATTTTCATCTTCGACGGAATCGGGACGTACGTAACGGACTTCAAGCAGAAATTCGGCAACAAGGGCGAAATGGAAGACCCCGCCCGCGGCAATCCCGGGGACAAGTTCAAGCAGGGCTTCCTGCACTGGGACCAGCGTTCCGACAAGGGTCGCCGTGTGGGCACCGGAATCTACATCTGGAAGATTTTCTTCAAGTTCGAGGACGGCCACAAGGAAACACGCATCATCAAGACCGGCATCTATCGTAAAAATCGCGGCAAATAATTTTTGATTGATTATTCTGATAATCGTCTATTTTTCTAAATTTTAGCTCACTATGAGCATTTCTATCCCTCAGCTGCCCAAGGGCACGCGTGATTTTTACCCGGAAGCCGAGCGCATCCAGAACTACATTTTCGATACCTGGCGCCAAGTCGCCGAAAGTTTTGCCTACGAAGAATATGAAGGCCCGATGTTTGAGCATCTGGAGCTATACACCGGCAAGTCCGGCGAGGAAATCGTAAGCCAGCTCTACAACTTCAAGGACAAGGGCGACCGCGAAATCGCGCTGCGCCCCGAAATGACCCCGACCCTCGCCCGCCTCGTGATCCAGAAGGCACGCGAGCTCAAGAAGCCCTTCAAGTGGTTCAGCATGCCGCGCCTTTTCCGCTACGAGAAGGCACAGAAGGGCCGCCTGCGCGAGTTCTTCCAGCTGAACATGGACATCATCGGCACCGAGAGCATCTACGCCGAAGCCGACCTCATGGCCGCCATCGCCACGATGTTGCGCAAGTTCGGCCTCAAGGACGGAGAATTCGCGATTGGCGTCTCGAGCCGCAAGCTTTTGGCGACCTACCTCGAAGAGATCGGTGCCCCGAACCCCTCCCTCGTTTACCCGGTGCTTGACCGCCGCCTGAAAATCGGCCCCGAAGCCTTTGCGAAGGCATTGGCCGAAGCCGGCCTCACCGAAGACCAAGTGAAAAAGCTTGACGACTTCATGGGCTGCAAGAGCCTCGAAGATGTCCGCAATGCGGTGCACAGCGAAAACGCGGCCGCCGCTCTCAAAGAAATCGAAGATTTGTTTGAGACGCTCGCTGCCGCGGGCTACGGCGATTGCGTGAATCTCGACCTCTCCATCGTGCGCGGTCTCGCCTACTACACAGGCATCGTTTTCGAAGTCTTCGACAAGGGCAAGTCGATGCGCGCAATCGCCGGCGGCGGCCGCTACGACAGCCTCACCGAAAAGCTCGGCGGCGAACGCATCCCGGGCGTGGGATTCGGCATGGGCGACGTTGTGCTGGCCGACCTTTTGGCCGAGCACAACCTGCTCCCGAACCCCAAGCAGAGCGTGGACTTCTACATTGCAAGCTTTACAAACGACATGAAGAAGGTCTTCGAGACGGCCCAGGCCTTCCGCAGCCAGCCCGGCGCAAAGCCGTACTCGGTCGCCCACCCGCTGGCCCCCATGAAGATGGGCAAGCAGCTCGACCAGGCAAACTACCAAGGCGCAAAGATTGTCGTCTACGTAGACGGCTCCAAGGCAGGCGAAGGCGAATTCGAATATAAAGACATGCGCACCGGCGAGATGTTCGTCGGAAACCCCGAAGCCATCGTGGAACGACTGAAAACCGAGATTAAGAAGCCCGAATAATCAATGACCCCGAAAAAAGCGTTAATTACCATCATAAGCCTGTTCCTGGTTCTAGGATTTATGGCCATCGTATTTCCCACCGATGGCATAAACATAAGCGAAACGCTATCCCTCCGTTTTCCGTCCCTGGCCGACGTTTTCCCGGTAGCCGACTCTTCCGCGAACAAGAAACACGACCCGGAAGACGAAATCAGGGCCATGATGGAAGCGACCCGGCAAAAGCAGTTCGCCGCCTTCGCCGACTCGCTCCGCTTTTACGAGGACTTTTTCGACAGCGGCAAGACGCGATTCGACCTGCCCAACAACGACCCTACGTGGTTTGACCGGTTCTTCCTGCACCTCCAGTTGGCATCGATGGACAGTTCTGTTGTACATATCGTACACTACGGCGACTCGCAGCTCGAAGAGGACCGTATCTCGTCGACCATCCGCGAAGATCTGCAAGAGGAATTCGGCGGCGCGGGCCCGGGCATGCTCCCGCCCGTCCTGAAAATACAGCCCCAGACGACGGTCCACTGGTACCGGGGAGCCCTGGAGCGCTTCATCCTGTTTGGCCCAAAGGACGAGGAAGCAACGCACAGCCGCTACGGTCCGCTCGCCCAGTTCGCCAACCTGAACGGCACGGCTGTTATCGGCATCAAGCGCCGTCTGGACCGCAAGGACAGGACAAAGGTTTACCCGCACGCTGGCGGCTATGCCACCATCAAGGTTCTCGCAGGCAAGCGCGGCAGGCTCAAGGTCAAACTGGATTACGACCGCACGTTCACGACTGTTGTGGGTCTGAACCCGGACAGCACGGAAAAGATCAAGACTTCGGTCAAGATGGTCGAGGCGGATCCTCCGGTCGTGGATTCCTCTTACACAAAACTTAATGTGTATACGTGGAAACTTCCCGATACAACGTCGTCTGTAAAGATTACCCTCACGGGAAATACCGAAATTTACGCCGTTTCCGCAGACGGAGCCTACGGCGTGGCCGTCGACAACGTAGCCATGCGCGGTTCCTCGGGAACAATTTTCCACAGAATCGACTCCGAACTCCTCGCGGAATCGTACAAGGCGATGAACGCGAAGCTGATTATGATGGAATACGGCGGAAACATGGTTCCGAGCATATCCACATCCAATATCGACTACATAAAGAAGCTTGTCACGCGCCAGATTCTCGCCATCCAGAAGGCCAACCCGGATGCAGACATCATATTCATCGGGCCTGCCGACATGGAAAGACAGTCCGACGGTCGCTGGAAGACCTACCCCGCTCTCCGCATGACCATCGCAGCCCTCCGCGAAGTCGCCCTCGAAAACGGCGTCGCCTATTGGGACATGCACCGCGTGATGGGCGGCAACGGCACCATGTCGAAGTGGGTCAAGCGCGAACCCCCGCTGGGATTCACGGACCATATCCACTTTACCCGCCGCGGCGCAACACACATGGGCGACCTGTTCAGTTCTTCGCTGCGCATGTACTACGACTTCTTCAAGTTCAGGGGCAGGCACAACATCTCGGACAAGAAACTGCGCGACCTGCGTAATTTCAACGATTCCGTCGACACAAAGAAGCCCGTCGCCGCACCCGCACCTACGCCGAAGAAACCGGTCGCGGCCCCCGCGAAGAAACCGATCACGGAACCGGCCAAGAAGCCGATTACGGCCCCCGCACAGCCCGTACGCAAGCCTATTGCCGAACAACCGGTACGCAGGCCCGCAGCAGAGCAGCCGACACGCAGACCTGCCGCAGAACAACCCGTGCGCAAACCCGCCGCAGAACAACCGGTGCGCAAGCCGACTACCGAACAGCCGGTTCGCAGACCGGCAGCGGAACAGCACGTACGCAAGCCCGTCGCAGAGCAACCGACGCGCAGGCCCACGGCCGAACAGCCGGCGAAAAAGACCACAGTCAGAAAGAAGCGCCAGAGGCGCGACGACGGCGACACGCAGGTGAAGCGCCGCAAGCAGGACGTTAACAGGACCCAGAGAACGCCGGGCACAACCGGCGACCAGCCGAAGCGTAAGGTGAGAAGGAAAAAGCTCGACGACAAGCAGAAGCAGGAATCCAGTACAAATTCGTCTAGAAAGCAGCCGACAACATCTACAACAAGAAGGGAAAAGAGATGAGAAAGGTAGCACTAATCATTGCGATGCTCGCATGTTGCGTGTTCGCCAGGGAGCCAGCGCCCTCCCCCAGCGACTACACCTTGGACCTGTCCAAGTACGGCTTTATAGACACCTCTCTCAACAAAATCCAGTTTCCGAAAGGCAACAAGTCTTTTGAACCCTTCTTCAAAAAGCTTGACACGCTCGTTTTCGAGAACCGCGGACAGGTGCGAATCCTGCACATCGGCGGATCGCATATCCAGGCCGACGTCATCTCGGGCCGCATCCGCGAACACCTGGTCAAGGAATACCCGGGCGCAAGCGCCGGCCGCGGATTCGTATTCCCGTTCTCTGCCGCCAAGACCAACACGCCCTCCAGCTACGGGAGCACCTACAAAGGCATCTGGGACATGAGCAAGAACGTGCTGCGCGAAGTCAAGAAGCCGCTAGGCCTCCTCGGCATCGCCGTGAGCACCAGCGACCCGCGCGCAGAATTTTCCATTCTCCTGAACCGCTACAACCCGCAGCCCATCTGGAGCGAGACGCGCGTCCGCCTTTTCGGCTACAGCGACAACGGCGACGTGATTCCCGTTCTGCACGTGGATTCCACGGAAATTCCGGGCAAGCTCGATTCCGCGACACAGAGCTTCACGTTCTCGCTTCCCCGTCCCATCGATTCCATCCACATCTCGTTCCGCTGGCTCGACAGCCTGCAGCAAGCTGAAATTGCAAGGTTCATCACGGACTCGCTGCGCCAGGACTCCATCGCCCGTGCCGCGGCCCTCGCCGATTCTCTGGCAAAAGATTCCCTGGCCCGGAAGGATTCCTCAAAGAAGAAGCCGAGCCTCGTGGCCATTCCGGACAATGTCGCGCTCCCGCTCGATTCCATGTTCCAGGACAGCAGCGTCATCGACACCGCGCTGGATGAGCCGCCTCCGTTCGAGCCCGAACCTGTTGCCCCGCTCGATACGTCGTCCAACGATTCCAAGCCCGGCAGACCCAGATTCACCATCACAGGTATCTATACGGAAAGCGACGCCCCGGGCATCATGTACACGAACGTAGGCATCAACGGAGCGAAGGTTCCCAACTACTTCGAAGCCGTCTGCCCGAATTTCGAGAAGGAACTCGCATTCCTCAAGCCCGACCTGGTCATCTTTGCCATCGGCATCAACGACGCAAACGTGGAAAGGTTTGACGACAAGGGCTTCCGTGCCAACTACGACACGCTGATTACGCGAATCCGCAAAATCAGCCCGAACGCGGCATTCATCTTCGAAACGAACAACGATTCCTTCCGCATGACAAAGCGGAAAAGATACGTACAGCACCCCAACGGCGAAGTCGCCCGCAAGTCCTTCTTCATTCTCGCCGACAAGTACAAGGCGGGCGTCTGGGACAAGTTCTCCATCATGGGCGGACTCGGTTCCATGGCCAAATGGGAAAAAGCGAACCTCGCCAAGAAAGACAAGGTGCACTTCAAGCTAGCCGGCTACAACCTTCTCGGCGACCTGTTCTACAAGGCGATCATCCAGGCATACCAGGACCATATAGCAAGCCTGCCCGCACTGGAACCCGAAGCCCCCAAGCCGGCACCCAAAAAGGCGGACTCCACCAAGGCCCCGTCCAAGACAAAGAAATAGGACCATGTTAGACCATTTAATTCCATTCTTAAGTCACACCTTCGCGTTCGACCCGAACTCGCCTTTGCTATTTACCCAGTTCTACTTCTGGGGATTCTTCGCCGTTGTCTTTGCAGTACTCACCCTCATACACAACAAGCTCCTCCTCCGTAATGCGTTCCTCTTTTTCACAAGCCTTTTCTTCTACTACAAGACGAGCGGAAGCTACGTCTGCATCCTGATTTTCTGTGTCATTGCGAACTTCTTTATTGGCAAATGGATCGAAAAGGCCGAGGAGCACTGGAAAAAGAAATTCCTGATAATCGTCGTCGTCATCATCGACCTGCTGGTGCTCTGTTATTATAAATACTCTTACTTCTTCCTGGATGCGCTTTACGACTTTACCGGAATCGAGTTGCATGTGTACAACTTCTTCGCTGCCGCAAGCAACAAGCTGTTCAACACGAATTCGCTTGTCGACACAATTATCCTCCCGGTGGGTATCTCGTTCTTCACTTTCCAGGCGATGAGTTACTGCATCGACATCTACCGCGGAAAAATCAAGGCCGTAGACAACATCCTGAACTTCGGTTTCTACCTGTCGTTCTTCCCGCAGTTGGTTGCAGGCCCGATCGTCCGTGCCGACAAGTTTGTCCCGCAGCTCTACAAGCCGTTTTTCCTCCCCCGTCGCACATTCGGCATCGCCGTGTTCTGGATTCTGAACGGCCTCGCGAAGAAAATCATCTTGAGCGACTATCTCGCCACCAACTTCGTGGACCGCGTTTTCGATACGCCGCTCCTGTTTACCGGCCTCGAAAACCTCATCGCGCTCTTCGCCTACTCATTGCAGGTGTATGCCGACTTCTCGGGCTATACCGACATCGCCATCGGCGTAGCGCTTCTCATGGGCTTCCGTCTGCCGCAGAACTTCAACAGCCCCTACAAGGCGCTCAGTCCTACCGAATTCTGGCGTCGTTGGCATATATCCCTTTCGAGTTGGTGGCGCGACTACCTCTACATCCCTCTGGGCGGTAACCGCGGAGCCTCCGTCGGCACGTTCTTCTGGATGGGTTTCTTAAGCCTTGTCGCCGTCCTGCTTTCGGGCAGCGTGTGGGTCGCCGTCGCCCTCATCGCGCTATTCCTCTATATTTCAATTTATGCATACTTCAAGCCGGAATCCCGCAAGTTCATCACCACGAACATGAACGCCATGGCCACACAAATCGTGGGCGGTTGGTGGCATGGCGCTAGCTGGAACTTCATCATCTGGGGTGGCCTCAACGGATTCGGCCAGGTATTCAACAAGATTTGGGTCAAGAGGAGCCGCACGTTCAGGGCTTCCGCGGCACTGTTCTTCTTCGCTGTCAGCGCCATCATCTACAAGAACTACGACGTCGCCATCTGCGCCATTTCGGCCGTATGGTTCGGCGTGCTGTTCGTCGGCATCTACGCAGTCATGCTTTTCCGCCTGTTCAGCGACAAGTATTTCCACTGGCTCTATGTCGCCTGGAACGTATCGCTCACGTTCGTATTCATCACGTTCACGCGTCTCTTCTTCCGCGCAGGTTCCAACCTCGACCCCGCCGAAGCGAACGAAGTCGCCTGGAACACGGCCAAGAACATGGTCCAGCAGATGGGCACCGCCTGGAAATGGGACGATTCGCTCTGGACAATCGCCTGGGAGCACATCAACATCATCCTCGTGTTCATCGCGGGCATGCTCATCCACTGGATTCCCAAGAAGTTCAAGAGCCGTTACAGGATTGCATTTGCCTCCCTCCCGCTCCCCGGAATGGTCGCCGCGACTGCGTTTATCATCTTCGTGATATACCAGTTCATGAGTGCGGATAGCTGCCCGTTCATTTATTTCCAGTTCTAGGGATTAGAGATTAGGATCTAGGGGCTAGGGAGAAATAACACGGCTTCGCCGTCTTATATTGACGCACGAAGTACGTGATTCTTTTCACCAGCCTGGAGCCTATATCGTATCATATATTCGGTTGTCTTTAGTCGAGACGCAGTGCAGCGCCTAGCACATCACCAAATTTTACATAATCCTCTTTTTTACACATTTTATGCATCCCCTAATTTATATTTAGGGTATGAATAAAAGAGTGCGCAAAATTTTGGGAAATCTGTTCATTACATCTACAGCGTTTCTGTGGACCTCCTGTGGTAACGACTCCGCCAGCGCAGCGGACATTACCATTCCCCAAGCAGGAAACAATCCTGCCAGTTCTTCCAGTGAGCCCATTCCAACATCTTCCAGTGAACCCGTTCCAACATCTTCTAGCGAACCCGTTCCAACATCTTCTAGCGAATCGACAACAAGTTCTAATGGAGCTTCCAGAGCATTTATCAATATCGAAGAGGAACTTTCAAAACTGGAAAAGCCAGACACGACTGGATTAAGAGGGACAACCGTAACTGGATATAAGGCTTGCATTGCAGGAATTTTAGCCGATGGAAATTCGGAATACCTCAGTTATATAGGACGAGATGGCGAATTCGAGGCTGAATGCGTTGTAAATAACAGAATAGAAGCGTTTCTAGAAAGTCCCCAAGGAGCGTCTCTTTCCCAAAGTTTAAAGAACTGCTACAAATCCGCCACGTATCTCATTTCTGCAGGTGCATTAGACTACGGCGTCGTTCCCTGCAGTTCCTATTCCGATGATGTTATCGTTGACGACCAGTACATCAACAACCTCCTGAAAGCAGACGAAATCATGCGCAAGGATTTCAAAGAAGCCCTCGAAAGAGTCAATAAACATCTTGCCGGGTGTGAATCTCCTGAATAGCATCCTTTGAGGCTGCGGCCTAGCACATCACCAAATTTTACATCACCCATTTTTTCGCTCACGTTTTGCATTCCTTAATTTATATTTAGGGTATGAATAAAAGCGTGCGCAAAATTTTGAGAAAAGCGTTCATTTCGGCAACGGCATTCTGCTGGATGAGTTGCGACAACACGCCCATCAATATGCAAGCAGCAGACACTGCAGGCATTAATCCAACATCTTCATCGGACGGAATATTTTCAATTTCTTCGTCAAGCAAAAATCCTGCGTCAAGCGAAACTCCTGCTCCGAATTCTTCCAGCGAAACTCCTGCCAGTAGTTCTAGTGGCGCATCCAAAGCCTTTATCAATATCGAAGAGGAACTTTCGAAACTCCAGCCAACGGATACGACAGAGCTCAGGGGGAAATGCATTCCCGAACATCGCTATTGCGAAACAATAAACGGATGGAGCAGTCATTATGAAGCCGAATCTTATGCACGATCAATTGCCGTCGCAAAAATCGAGGAAAAACACAAAGATGAGCCAAACTATTGGTACGGTTATAATCGTTGCTATAGCAACTTATTGAGTGGCTTAGGGAACGCCCCCGTATATGGAGTTCCTGAATGCCCTATTCCTGGATCTACGCCATGCGAAACAGAAGGCAATGACATTTCCCTTTATAACGAAGTCCACATTGATGACGCCTATATAGAAGCCCTTCTGCGAAAAGAAAAGGATTATTACGAAACCGTTAAAAGCACTCTCGAAGAAATCAATCAAGGCATGGAAAAATGCAATTAATCCGGCTTCTCACCTAAAGGGGATTATTCATGTTCAAAAAAATCCATAACATAGTGGGAAAAATATTCCTTTCATGCACAGCCTTTTACTGGTTCGGTTGTACCGACTCAAACAGCGATATTCCCGTCAGTCCATCCAACATCGCCAACCAGAATTCATCCTCAAGCGAAGCATTTTCTTCCAGCGAGCAGTTCTCATCAAAAACAGAAGAATCTTCTTCAAGCGAAAGCCCTTCAAGTTCTAGCGAAGTACAGGCAAATTCCAGTTCTTCTAACAATGTTCCTTCAAGTTCTTCAATCAGCGCAGCAAGTTCCTCCAGCAAAAAAGCCCCGATTTCATGCAAGACTCCCACAAGTTCGTCATCCGCCAAAAGGGAACCGCCCCAAAAAGCGACTTTTGACATCGATCAAGCATTATCCGCCATGAGCCAAGACACAACCGGACTCATTGGCCAATGCATTCCCTCAATGCAATCTTGCGTAATACAGATGGAAAGCTATGACAAAAATTTTTACGAATACGGTTTAGCTGGCCAGGAAAGAAATCACGCAATGGATTTCGTCAATTCAGAACTGGATTCCCTCCTGGGAAGCCCTCGCGGGGCAACATTTTCAGAAGAAAAGCGCAACTGCATCCTGAATTTAAAATACAGCTATTGGGATGCGACACCCGATTATGGAGTTCCTCCTTGGTATAGATGCGAGGACGATGGCGAAGTTCTAGTAGACGAAAAATATATCAAGGCGCTTCTAAAATTAGACAGCCTCGCTCGCGAAGAGTACAAGAAAATACTCAAAGAAACAAACGAAAAGGCCGCCGAATGCGACGCACTTGAATAGCTTGCAGTAAAAACTATATTTAAGCCCGTGGACAGCGCCCCAGAAAAAAATTCAGCATTCGAAAAAAGGCTCAAGCGGCAGGTTATCGGAAAGCCTCACCGCTTTTTGGCCGTGGTCCCGCTCGGATTCGAGCAGACGTTTGTTGATGAACTAGGATTTATTGGGCAAGAAAGGGGCGATTCTCAAGATTCGAGCTTATTTGACGTAGAAATTGCCAATGACGGGAAAGTTGAATTTTCCGCTAAACTCGTCGATGCCTGGAAAATCGTGGCGTACAGCCGCATAGCCAACCGCATCCTGATGCACATCGCCGATTTCAAGGCCGAAAATTTCCGCGAACTGGAGAAGAAAGCCGCCGAAATTCCGTGGGAACTTTATTTATCAGACAGGAGACGAGTTGACATCCACGTCAGCTGCAAGCATTCGCGGTTGTACCACAGCGACGCCGTTGCCGAACGTCTGCAGAAAGTGATTGCGCATCAGGCCGAAACATTCTTACACCTCAAAGCGAGTGAAACGAGCGACCTCGAACCTCACACCTCAAACCTCTACGTCACGCTGATTGACGACCGTTGCACCCTCTGGCTCGACCTCACCGGAGAAGAACTCTACAAGCGCGGTCACGAGCGGTTCGTGAATGACGCCCCGCTCAAGGAAACCATCGCCGCCGGGATGCTTTTCGAAGCGGCAGATCGTTCAAAAAACAACCCCATAACCCTTATCGACCCCATGGCCGGCAGCGGCACTTTCAGCCTCGAAGCGGCCTACGTGGCAAACGGGCTCATTCCAGGCAAATGCCGAGACTTCGCACTCAAGCACCAGCCAGCGTTCAAACCCGCAACCTGGAACCACATTGTCCGTTCGGCAAACGCAAATCCGAATTCGTCATTGCAAAGGATCGATGATTCCATATTGTCATTGCAAGGGAATGATGATTCCATATTGTCATTGCGAAGGAACGAAGTGACTGCGGCAATCAAAAGCACGATTCAAAAAATCATCACCTCCGACATCTCGGAAAAAGCGGTCGGCATAATCACGCACAATGTGGAATGTTGCCCGCTTGCAAACATCGCCCCAAGCACTGCTGCACCGACAATCAACCCACAGCTTCGCAACTTTTTCAGCTACACGGCAAAAGAAATTGCCGAACTCTGCGGAGAATCCTCCCCCGTCATCGTGCTGAACCCGCCCTACGGCAAGCGCCTCGGCTTTGATGCACCAAAACTTTATACGCAAATCGGCAAGAAACTTGCAGAACTTGCCCGCGAACTTGCTCCACTCGGCAAGCAACTCACGGTCGCCATCCTCGCCCCCAAAGACGATTCGCGGCCAGGTTCCAAATACACTTGCACTGCAAACCTGCAGCACGAATGCCCCGCGCTTGACCCGCAACAAAACTCCGACGCAAAATGCATCGTCACGAGCCACGGCGGCCTCAGCCTGAACGCGATAATCGCAAGAATTTAACGTCTCTTGACTTTTTATATGGGAGTCGAATCTCACTCCACCGGCAGATTCTTCGTCCGGCGCATGAACCGAAGCGTCTCTTTTTCGCCCTTTTCGGCTAGCATCTGAAGCAGATAGAGTAATTTGCGGTACGTTGTCTCTGTCATTTTTTCGCGGGCGGTACTTTTTGTCAAATACAGCAGCGGAGATTCTTGAGTGTAGCCGGCCTTGTTGTACGTCTTGGAGGCCGCCACGCGGTCGCAGAACATTTCCTTGATGTAGCGGTCGGGCATGTCCATCGGCACGAGTTTCTTGGTTTTCATGTCGTAGTCGTACCAGAACTCGAAATGGTGCTTGTTGCGGCCTTTGTGGTGCATCCAGGCCAGACTGTAGCCTTTATCGAAACGTTCGCCGTTATTGGGCGACTGGTCTCCCGTGTAATACCGGGCCCCCGGAATAAATTCGGTCGGGCTGTACTTGGAAAGGTCGTGAAACAGCCCCTGGAAACCGATGCCCGCCTTGAAACAGAGGCGAACCACCTCGTTACGGTGCTTCGTTATCGTGATGAAATGCCGGATGGGATGGAAACTCATAGCCGTACCACATCGTCACAGATTTCGGCGACCGCCGAGCGGTGCGTCACGAGGATAATCGTCTTGTCGGCAAGGCCTGCGAACAGGCGTCCGTACAATTCACGTTCCGTGTTCTCGTCGAGTGCGGAACTGATTTCATCAAGGAGGAGGATATTGCCAGGGCGCAAGAGGCCGCGCGCAATCGCGATGCGCTGCGCCTGACCTTCACTCAGGCCACCACCGCGTTCGCCAAGCTCCGTATCGATTCCCTTGGGCAAGTCATCGACAAATTCGGCGCATGCCAGGTGGAGCACCTCACGCAATTCGTCTTCGCTGGCGTCGGGTTTAGCAAGCAGCAAATTATGCCGGATGGTCCCGCTCATGAGCGTGTTGCCCTGCGGTACGTAGACAAAGTTCGTGCGCATTTTTTCCGAAAGAATCTCTACAGTCCCCGATGAACTCCCATCATCGGCGTTACACTGCGAATAAATCAGCATTCTGCCGCGATCAGGCCGCACAAAGGCAAGCAAAAGCCGCAACAGCGTCGTCTTCCCGGCTCCGGTCTCGCCCATCACGGCTACCTTGCTCCCGGGCTCAAAATCGTAGCTAAAATGGTCAATCGCCTCGTGGTTCTGCCCCACGTAACCAAAGCTCACGTCCTCGAGACGGACGCCAAGGCGACCGTCCATGACCTGAGCCGCTTCGGCCGTACTTTCGTCGGACCCACGCTGTTTTTCCAAATCTTGCAGCCGGTCTATTCCGGCCATGGCGTGTATCACCTTGGGTCCCATATTCAAGAGCGAAAAAATCGGATGCTGGATCTGCCCGACCAGCTGCAAGAAGGATGTCATCACGCCAAACGTTATGACGCCGTTGCGCAGTCCGATTCCGCCCCACACAAAAGCCACCAAGTAGCCGAGCCCCAGCGTGCAGCCGAAAAGCAACCGCGTCACCATGGTAAAGCGCGCCCGTCGGCAAACATTGCGCCTCAACAGACCCTGCTGTTCATCCAGCAAGCCCGTGACCCAGCCCTCGCTGCCGAGCGAGCGCAGCACGGCATTGTATTCCATGCCCTCCTGCACCTGCGTCTGGATGCGGCTTTCGCTCTCGCGAATCGCAAGCGTCATGTTCTTTAACTTATGCGAGATCAACTTGCCGAACACCACGGCCACGGGAGTCAAGAGCAACAGCACCCAGGCAAGCCTCGGATCGAACCAGCGCAACAACAGGAACGAGCCGACCAGCTGCAGCGTGGTCACGATAATCTGCGGGAGCGTGTCCATCGAAACTTCGCTAATGGTCTCGATATCCTTGGAAAAGCGCGAGGTGATGTCGCCGGAATGGAGTTCCTTGACATCGTAGAGCTTGCGACGGAACAGGACCTCGAACATCTTGAGGCGCAGCCCGCTAGCCGAGCGGACCGACGCATCAGCAGTCATGTAGAAGCATATCTGGCGCAGCACCACGCTTCCCACCACGGTCAGCACGAGCAGCACAACCATGCGAACAATATCGTCATCGCTCCCCGTGCGGATGGTCTCGTCGATAAACCGCTTCGAAAGCCAAACCATCAAGAGGCCCAACGCAACACGAAGCGCCCCCATAACGACCCGAGCCGCTATGTTCAGGCGGAAACCCCGCGTAAAGCGCCAAAGCCAGACGAGATAGCTCATTCGACTACTTTAACCTTCTGCCATTCGCCGACAATCGCCGACACATCCGCTTTTGCGCGTTCCAAGTCCACTTCGTATTCATTACAAAGCGCCTCGGCAAGGGCTTCTACAGTAAATTCACCTAGCGATTCCGCCTTTTTCCACAGCCAGGCGGCGGTTTCGTTCAGGCAAAGCAGTCGGCCAAAATCCAGGGCCCCGATGCCTTCGCCCATAATCACCTTTTCGCCACATACGTCACGCAAAACAAAGCCTTTTTTCAATTTCATATCGGAATCCTTCTATAAATTGCCAGGAGCCACCTCCTAAAAGGTAACACCGCGTACCAAATTTTTGCAGCCAGTCGACTGCCCAAAGAGTCCAAAGAGCGCCTTTTTCCGCCTTTCCCTACCACATGGGTCGCACGGGCCCGGACATCTGCAAGCCGGCAATGTTCCCGGCCAGCCAAATTTCCGTCCCCCATCAAGGTCACGGCATCGCCATCGAGGCAAACAATGCGGTGAACGACATACCGCCCACCTTCTACCAGAGCAAGGACGACATCGCCCACTTTCAAGGTTTCGGGCTTCACGAGCACGACACTGTCCTCGCCACCCACGATAAAGGGAAGCATGCTCCGGCCGTTCACCGGGAACGTGACAGAAACGCCCTCGCTCACCAAGCGGATGGCCTCCTGCATTATGCTTTCGTCGCTAACCATCGCGCCCATCCACAATCGTTTCGCGGCAAAGCCGTGCAGCGCCTTCGTCCGGCAAACATTCCAAGTACCACACGGGAACATTCGAGGCCAAGGCATTTTCGGTATAGTGCAGTCCGTCGGCAATTAAGCGTTCCCAGCGTTTGCCCGAAATACTGGGGACCAGGGCCGCATAGGCCTTGACTCCGCGCAAACGCTCAATCTTGTTGAACGGGGCCTGAGAAAGCAAGACTATCCCGCCCAAAGTCAGGCTCTCGTTCTTGTAACACGGGGTCTTCCCGCTCCAAGGGGAACCATAGACCACAGCGCGGGCCTCCCCTTCCGGGGATTCCGGCGCAAAAAAGCGCACCACGGGATTGTCGTCGTTGAGCAAATCCGAGCCCTCGTTGTAACGCAGCCAAAGCCGTGCATGCGTGCTTTTGCCCATACCGCTTTTGCCAAGGAACATATAGCCCTTCCCATGATAAGCGACTGTCGCCGAGTGGAAAAGTGCAGTTCCGAGCTTGGCCGTCGCAAGGGCGTAAAGCACCATCAGGGAATTGTTCACGGCGAATTTCACGAAATTCTGGTTCGAAATGCCGGGCACAACCAGGCGAGCCTGCACATATCCGGGCGAACAGAGGAGCATTCCCACGTCCGCACCGCGCAACCGGAAATTGAACATGGAAGAACCGTCCGCACTATGACCACAAAGGATTTCCTGCCCCTCGTCCTCTTGGCGTGTCTCTTCGATAAATCCAGGCAGGGCCGTAGAATGCTCGACAGCGAGGGTAAACAAAGGGCTTTCCGACGCATTACCGTTCCCAGCCTGCACGGCAAAGGGCTCGTAATTGTCCATCAAAGCAAACAAGTCCACGCCAGCCGATTCCGACAGGTTGGATTCAACAGAAAATGTATGTCCTGCAACCTTGTAAACCCGAGAGATCATCCGTGCAAGCCCTTCAATGACAGGCGTCGCAGCTTTATTCGCGACACAATCGATCTAAAAAACCATTTCCAATAATAGAATTCATTCCAAGTGGTCTCAACAGGGTCAAACGCAAAAAAGCGAATAGACCGCCACCTTTTCCAAATCCATCCGCGCAAAATGCCCAACTGTTCCTTTTTAGAATAAAATCCGAAATTGCCCCCCGCAAGCACATCCTCAAGCAGCCACTTGCCACGCATCTTGTCGGGTTTACAAAGCATGCGGTCGTATTCCAGGCCGAATATACGCCAAAGCGCCCACATCAAGGCGGCACAAGTCCGGGCAAGGCCAAGCCGCACCAGCTGCGAAGCCACCTCGTTGCGCTCTTCTTGGGTTGAATGCTGCAAAAGGACAAAGTAATCCGTCAGCTGCCGCAAGCCAATACCGTTGTGCAAGAAATGCTTTTGGATATGGGAAAGTTGCATCACGAGCGCAAAGCGGAGCGACGGGACATAAAAGCCCTCTGGTACTCTCTCGGCATTTTGGATTTCGTCTTCCAAGTAGTGCAGAATCCTTGAACGCACAAACAGATTCTTGCTCCTGGGAATAGGGCTAAAATGAACTTCCACCGCACATTCTTGAGAACTTCTGACAAGGCGTATATGGTGCTTGGACTCAATAATTTTTGGATCTCGGACATAGTCCAAACCGAGTTGGTCCAACAGGCCAATAACTTTATCCCGGCCGCCCGAAACCCAAATATCGATGTCCCCGCCCTGCCGAGAAAACGGGTCCGGATAGAGCCGCGCATTGGCGGGCCCCTTGAGTATCGCCGTATGCCTCCCCTGCGCGACAAAAAGATCCGTCAAGCGCGCCGCCTCACGGTTCAGCATAGCATTATGGCCCTTGATGAGCTCCGCCTCACCCGCCCACTGGTGTAACAGGCCAAGCGGAGGGCGCTTTTCGGCAGGCAAGCGAGAAATTCCCACGAAGGCAACTCCCAGGAGACCCTGCTTGGTCGCAATATTTTGCAGTTCAAGCCATTCCTCTTCGCTACACACCGGAAAAACGGAAAGCCCCTCGCCAGAGGAGCTTAGGGCTATCCGTAAAAGAGTAAAGAATTTTTCTACGACAGCAGTCAAACTACTTCACAATCACTTTTTGGCCATTCTTGTAGTAGGTTCCCTTTGTCGTCGGCTTGCCGTTGAGCCTACGGCCCTGCAAGTCAAACCAGCGGTCCACCTTGAATTCACCGGTTCTGGTATCGAACGAGCCCCAGCCGATAACCTTGCCCTTGCCGTCCTGAATCTTCACATCGATCAACTCGGGCAATTCAGCAACATTCGTCAAATTCCTTGCAGACGCGTTGATGGAACGAGTCAAGCTGGCACCATTATAAACCAGGTAGGCTCTCATCGGACGCAGCCATGCCCCAGAACCAGCCTTCACGAACTGGCCGACCTGGACGTTATTGCTCGCCGAGGCGGCGAAACCATATGCACGTCCAAATTCCGGATCATCCGCGGTAAATTTCTTGTACACATACGTTCCCTTGAACGACCAGTCACCGCTGGTGGAGGGCTGCATTTCGCTCGTGTTGAACGTTACCGGTCCATTCAGGTCGAAGGTCAGCGGAGCCGTTTCAGACGGCATTACCAAGTAGGGTCTGTTAGCCACGATGGTACCCGCTTCCGGCGGATTCACGGTAGCCGTCCACTTGTTTCCATTTTTCTCAAGCAAAGCAAACTCATAGAATTTACCGCCATGCACCTCGCTCGTATCAATGGTGAACGGGAACATCACCGTCGACATCTTGCCACTGTTAAACACACGGTTGAAGCGGATTGTATCCACCTGGACATCGGCAGGAATATTGACCGTATCGTTGGAGGAACCATCCAGCTCGGCAGCAGAGGTTCCATCGCTATACATGGTTATCGTGATGGCACCATAGTTCGTCACCACCGGTTCGTCCGGAATCCACTTGGCGTAGAAGGTCTTGTCACCCGAAGAGCCCGTCACAATTTGAGTTACAGCATCGCCTTCGAAGTCAGGATTATCGAACCAGCCACCAAAAGTGAAGCCTTCACGACCCTCTGCTTCTCCCAAAGCAAATGTTTCGGTTTCGCTCGTGTAAGACGTTCTGCTGTTGGCCTTAGTACCACCATTCAATTCATAGGTAAGGGTATAGACCTTAATCCACTTTCCGTACAGAGTCAAATCACCATAAGAACCCTTCTTAATCTGCGTAACCTTTGTCGTATAATTTGTTTCTTTAAACCATCCACCGAAATCATAACCTTCACGCGACTGGGGATACTTTATGTCCTTTTTATCATTAATCGTATATGTCGTCGGATTCTGAGGGTTATTTACACAACCATCGCATTCGTAGGTAATCGTGTAAGTCACCAAGCTCCACGTCGGGTACAGCGTAACAGGAGCTACAACCGTAATGGATCCACCAAGATCAAATTCCTTTGCTCCACCCATAGTTGTCGACCAACCCGTCTGTTCGTAGCCTGCACGGCGGAAGATGCCTGCAGATTCGAGAGTGATGGATGATCCATGTTCAAAGAATTGGTCCGAAATGGAACCATAGGAGTTGTTGTCGGCCAGATACATGACCCTGTACGTTTTCTTGGACCACTTGGCATAGAAGGTCTTGTCGCCCGTCGTTCCCTGGATCACTTGGGAAGCCGGGTTGGTGAAATTGGCATCGTAGAACCACCCCTCAAACACATAGCCTTCAGAATCGGCCGGAGCAGCCAAGGCGAATGTCGGCGTTTCAATGGTATAGAAAACAGGATTTTCGCCCGCATTCGACACACCATTCATTTCGTAAGTCACCGTGAATGTGTCGAGAGCCCATTTTGCATACAAAACAATGCTCTCATGAATTTGCGCTGCAAACTGATAAGGATTCTCGCCTTCTGCATCCGTAAACCATCCGGCAAATTCATAACCACTATCTGCAATCGGATCCGTCGGAGCAGTCACCGTATCGCCGGCACCCACGCGAACATAATCCACAGTCGTCCTACCATGCTGATTAGCATTATAAGTCACCGTATATGTTTCAACATCGGTCCATACGGCATACAAAACAAGTTCGTCAGATGCGGGCACTGTATCCAGCGAAACAGAATCACTTTCATGAGCCCCTTCAGTCAGCGCCCAACCGGTAAAGTACGACCACGTATCGCATTCACCATCCGACGCATATTCTTTGCAGCGAGAACTCGGCAAGGAACCAAGTCCCTCGACTGTAATCACTTCGCCACTGGCAACCTGTTTTGTCTTTTCGCTTTCGTTAGTTTCCGGGAAAACACCGGGAGCAACATTGAAGGTCACCGTATAGACCGGAGCCCAGACAGCGAAAATCGTATCGGTATGGGAAACGGTCCCGAGATTGGCCACCGGGGCGGTAGCGTCACGGGTCATGGCCCAACCGACAAAGTTATGATTTTCACGGGACGGCACGCCAACTTCGTCGGCGGTAATCGCCATTCCAGCCTCAAGGAATTTGTCCTTATCCGCCTTTCCATTGGCAAAGGCACCACCGTTGGCATCGAAGACTATCTTGTAGCCGTCAATTCCGTAGCCATTCAGAGAAAGTCCCGTCTCGCCAATAGACCACGGTTCCGTCTTGCAGGCACCAGTGGTTGAATCTATTCCGTTCAAAGCGCAAATGACTACATCGGAATTGATATCGTCGACCTGAACAGTCTGATCCGTTGTAGTATCGCAGCCATTACAAAATTTACCAACACCACCGATTTCTTCACCTTGGTAATAATTCGTTCCTTCGTAAAAATCGTTTTCTGTAGATATTTTTCCAGACCAGACATTTCCGGCAATTCCACCGACAGCACCATCAGTACCGGTATTGATGAGTCCCGGACCGGCATAGATGCAAGAAGACACGGTCACATCCGTTTTCGTTATGCCGATAATACCGCCAATATACGCCTTGCTTCCGCTCGTCTGGATTTCGACAAGGCTCATGCAATTGGATATCGTACCCTTTTTAGCATTACCTACAATGCCACCGACACCCTGGCTATTGCCCGTCGTCTTGATGATTCCCGAGGTCATGCAATTGTCAACGACATTGGTCCCTTTATCGGACATCCAACCAACAACAGCACCAACCGAAATTTGATTGTCCTGATTATTAATGATAGTACCGGCATTCGTCGTAGCCTGGATATCCACATTTTCAAGAATCAGGTTCAGGACTTTTCCATCACCCAGCACTCCGACAAAACCAAGATTCTGGGCATACTCCTTATTGATGACAGCAAGTTCATCTCCATTTATGTAAAGATTCTTGATGATATGGTTCTGTCCGTCAAATATCTTTCCATAATACTTATCGCCCTTTCCGGCAGCCATCGGAATCCAAAGATGCCCACCCAAATCCAAATCGGCAGTCAGTTTCGCATTGCCACTATTATAATTAGCGCCATACCAAGCGAGCTCCGCCTCGGTATTGATGATATAGTAACCATCTTCTTTTACCGGCTGCGTTTTCGAAATTCCATCCCATGCCGCAAAAGCCTGCCCTATTCCAAAAAGGCAGGTCACAAAAAGAAAGAAATGCAATTTTTTTAAAATTCTCATAATTTTCTCCTTGGGGGGTTAGTAACAACAAAATATTCAATTTATCCAAAAATATAGTATAGTAAGAAAATAAACGCAAAGTTTATTTTCTAATTGTGAAACGTATCACACCCCAGCCCAAGTATTGCGTGACCGCCGCCACAAAAGCTTAATGCCCTTTTTTTGCTATATTTCAACTTAGAATAACTGGCATGCCGTATTTTCCGGCGTTGCCACACACAAAAAAAAAGAGGAAAAAATGCCGAAACTTCGTTCGCTCAAGACTATGGAAGGCCGTGAAATGGCCGGTGCACGCGCCCTTTGGCACGCAACAGGAACCAAGGTGGAAGACTTTGGCAAGCCGGTGATTTGCGTGGTGAACAGCTATACCCAGTTTGTTCCGGGCCACGTTCACCTGAAGGACTTGGGCCAGGTGGTCGCCCGCGCGATCGAAGCCGCAGGCGGTGTCGCCAAGGAAATGAACACCATCGCCGTGGACGACGGTATCGCCATGGGCCACGACGGCATGCTCTACAGCTTGCCCAGCCGCGACCTCATCGCCGACTCCACCGAATACATGGCAAACGCCCACCGCGCCGACGCCCTTGTGTGCATCAGTAACTGCGACAAGGTGACTCCGGGTATGCTCATGGCCGCCATGCGCCTCAACATTCCGGCAATTTTCGTGAGCGGCGGCCCGATGGAAGCTGGCCACGTGACCACGAAGGACGGCAAGGACCGCGCCCTCGACCTGATTGATGCCATGATCGATTCCGCCGACAGCTCTGTCAGCGACGAAGACGTGGCCGCCATCGAAGCGAACTCCTGCCCCACTTGCGGTTCCTGCTCCGGCATGTTCACCGCGAACTCCATGAACTCCCTGACCGAAGCCCTGGGCCTCAGCTTGCCCGGTAACGGCACCATCGTTGCCACCCACGCCGAACGCAAGAAGCTGTTCGAAGCCGCCGGTAAGCGCATCGTGGAACTCTGCCACCAGTATTACGACAACAATGACGAAAGCATCCTCCCGCGCAGCATCGCCACGAAGGACGCCTTCGAGAACGCCATGCGCCTCGACATCGCCATGGGCGGTTCCTCCAACACCGTGCTCCACCTGCTCGCCGTGGCCCAGGAAGCGGGCGTCGACTTCACCATGAAGGACATCGACCGCCTCTCCCGCAACACGCCGTGCATCTGCAAGGTTGCCCCGACGGTCCACAACATCCACGTGGAAAACGTGAACCGCGCCGGTGGCATCATGGGCATTCTCGGTGAACTCGACCGCATGGGCCTCATCCACAAGAATGCAAAGACCGTTCACGCCGCTACCATGGGCGAAGCCCTCGAAGTGAACGACCTCAAGCGTAACCCGACAGCCGAAGCCAAGCAGCGCTACCTCGCAGGCCCGGGCCGCAAGTACAACCTGGTCGCCTTCTCGCAGAACTTCATGTATCCCGACCACGACCTCGACCGCGCTAACGGCGCTATCCGCGACGGCGAACACGCCTATACCAAGGACGGCGGCCTCGCCGTTCTGTACGGCAACCTCGCCGTGGACGGCTGCATCGTGAAGACCGCCGGCGTCGACGAATCCATCTTCAAGTTCACCGGCCCCGCCGTGGTGTTCGAAAGCCAGGAAGATGCCGTGAAGGGCATTCTCGACCCGAACGTGGTGAAGGCTGGCGACGTGGTCGTCATCCGCTACGAAGGCCCGAAGGGTGGCCCCGGCATGCAGGAAATGCTCTACCCGACCTCTTACCTCAAGAGCCGTCACCTCGGCAAGTCCTGCGCCCTCCTCACCGACGGACGTTTCTCCGGCGGTACCAGCGGACTCTCCATCGGTCACGCTTCTCCGGAAGCCGCCAACAAGGGTAACATCGGCCTCGTGCACACGGGCGACGTCATCGAAATCGACATTCCGAACCGCTCCATCAACGTGCAGCTCACCGACGACGAACTCGCCGAACGCCGCAAGGAAATGGAATCCCGTGGTGCCAAGGCTTGGCAGCCGGAACACCGCGACCGCGTGGTGTCCAAGGCTCTGCAGGCATACGCCGCCATGGCATCGTCCGCTGACAAGGGCGCTGTCCGCGACCTGAGCCTCATCGGTGTGAAGTAAAAAGCACTCGCTCTTAAACAAAAGAACCGCCTTGTTTGAACAAGGCGGTTCTTTTGTTATTGTCGTTTTTTACACATTTTTTTGGACAATTTTCCTTTGTAAAACGTCTATAAAATAAAAAGCAACCAACATCAACAAACTGCAAAGGGAAATAATGGAAAAAAAAGACGAACAGATTGTTTTTTCAATCGTTTATAATTATATTATAATTATCCAGGAGAATTCTCAATGCAAATAGAATTTGAGTGGAACGAAAACAAAAACACCTCAAACAAAAAGAAGCATGGAATATCATTTGAAGAAGCAAAAACATGTTTCGAAGACGAATATGCCAAAGTATTCTATGACGCAGAACATTCGTCGTTGGAGGATAGATCTATCCTTATCGGATTATCAATGACGTTAAAAACATTAGTTATCGTTTTTACAGAACGCCTAGAAAACAATGGCAATAAAATTATTAATCGAATAATCAGCGCAAGAAAAGCAACTCAACGAGAAATTCAATACTACTGGAACGAAAGAAAAGGAGTTTACTAATGAAAGCCGAATACGATTTTTCAAAAATGAACGGAGTAAAGAATCCCTACGCCAAGATTCTCAAAAAACAAATTACCATAAGATTAAATGCAAAAACTATTGATTACTTCAAAAAAATGGCAAAAGAAATCGGCATTCCCTATCAAGTTCTCATAGACTCATACCTTACGGATTGCGCCGCAAACAAAAGAAAACTTGATATTCGATGGCTATAACTTCATGCTATTCAAAATACGGGTCCAGCCGTCATCGGGAATCTGCGCACCCATAACCTGGACAACTTCGTTGCTGACGATGCTGCCGAGATTGCCGGAGCGTTCCATATCCCAGCCGTTCATATAGCCGTACAGGAATCCCGATGCCCAAAGGTCACCGGCACCCGTCGTGTCAATGGCCTTGGCAGGGCCCGCCTGAACGCGCGTCACCTGGCCGTCCTTGGCAATCAAAGCTCCGCGCTTGCCGATTTTCACGACAGCGACTTTCGCCTTCTTCGCAAGCACTTCAAGAGCCGCTTCTTCCTTGACTCCCGCATAGGCGAAGGCCTCGTCCTCGTTTGCAATGATGATGTCGACCATCTTCTGCTCGAACAGTTCGTCGAGCGTCTTGCGGCAGGCTTCCACCACGCCAAAGGAACTGAAGTCAAGAGCTGTCTCTACCTCGAGCAGCTTAGCCAAAGAAAACGCCTTCTTGAAGCAGTCTGCATTAAAAGCCCTGTAGCCCTCAGCATACAGCAGGCCGACTTCATCGTAAAGCGTCGGAACAAAGTCGTCACTTTCAAGGAAGTCGGAGGCTCCGAGGTAAGTCCACATGGAACGCTGCGCATCAGGAGTTACAGCGCTAAACACGCAACCCGTCGCGGCATCCGAAATGCCGAGCTTCGATTCCACGCCGTTCTTGTTCAGGTGTTCCTGGAAAAGCTTTCCGAGTTCGTCATCGCCAATTTTCGAAATAAAGGCAGCCTTGCCCCCCAGGCGAGAAAGACCGACCATCGTGTTGCAAGTCGAGCCACCCGGCACGCGCAGGGGCTTGTCGAGAGCCCCGAGGAACTTCTCCATCTGGGGCCAATCCACCATGTTCATGCCACCCTTCTGCACACCCTGGGATTCAATCCAGGCATCGTCCACATTCGCCAAAATATCGACCAGGGCAGCGCCCATACCAAGAACTTTTTTCATAATCAATCTCCACGGCGGCGGCGCAAGCGCTCCCCCGCCTCCATTAGGAATTTTCTTTCCGAAGAACTCAGCGACTGGACGCCCTCGCGGCTGACCTTCCTGAGGATTTCATCCATGCGCTTTTCTTCGTCCACATAAAAAACTTCACCTTCAATTGCATCGGAGGAATCTTCGTTACGCACGTCGTCGCTGGAAGCCCTGCCGCCACGAGTCACCTTCACCTTCGGGCCACGGAAATTCAGTTTCCCCGACAGACGGCGGAAACCGCCCTCGTACAGATACATGTAGATGAATCCGGCCACGACACCGCCCAAATGGGCCAAATGCGCAATGCCGTCTCCCGACGGAGCCATGAACACATCAATTGCGACCATCACCCACATCGCATACTTTATCTTCATCGGGAAAAAGAAGAACAGGAGCAGGCGACGTTCCGGGAAAAAGCGGTAATAGGCAACAAAGATACCCATCAAAGCGCCACTCGCGCCGATAATCGGGTTGTTGGTAAGCCCCAAGATGCACATGACGACACTAAAGAAGGCAGCAAACACGCCACAAAACAAGTACATTCCCGTGAAATGCTTTGTACCCATCCATTCCGCGACCTCGTCGCCGAACATCCAGAGCATGAGCATGTTGAACAGGAAATGCCAAAAATCCACATGCACGAACATGTAGGTAAAGTAACGCCAGACCTCGAACGGGCTCGCCGGGAAGAAGGCCCCAAAGAACGTAATGTAATCGCGGAGGTTCCCATACCCTGCCCCCGGGATATTCAGGTGGAGCCCTAAAATTCCACCGACCAGGAAAGCGAGCAGGAATACGACCAGGTTCGCGAGGAGCAATACGCGAATGGGCTTGGCCAGATATCTAAAAGGTTTCATCGGTCCCCTTTATTGCGGACTATATCGTGAATAATAATTTCGGGCACAAATTTAGAAAGAAGTGCAACATCTTTCACGCCATTTGCCAAAAGTTCACGCACGACGCTACTACTCACAGAAAGGTGCTCCGGAGCGCTCAGCAAGAAAACGGATTCGGCATCGCCATACAAAGCCTTGTTGTTCCAAGCGACGGTTTGTTCAAAATCAAGATCGGAGGAATTGCGGATGCCGCGGACAAGGTAGCGCGCCCCGACTTGCTTCATATAGTCGACAGTCAGCCCTTCAAAAGAAGCCACCTGCACGTTGGAAAACTCTTTTACAGCCTTTTCGACAAAGCTCTTGCGTTCTTCCGCAGAGAACAAGTTGCGCTTGGAAGAATTCTGCGCAACGAGCACCCACAACGTATCGAACAAGCCAGCAGCACGGCGCACCACGTCAAGGTGCCCCAGCGTAAACGGGTCGAACGAACCAGCGAAAACAGCGATTTTCTTCATACTTCAAATGTAGAAAAAGCAATGGGCAGTGAGTAATGAGCTTTGAGCTGTGAGCAGTGAGCGATGAGGTTTTATACCTCATTGCTCAGAGCGAAGCGACCTCATTGCTCATCGCTCAAAGGCACGAAGTGCCGACCTCATAGCTCATCGCTACCTATACACCAGCAGCGAGGATTCGCCGTAACGGCGCACTTCGGCGTCGCTTGCCCAAGCGGGGATCGCACGGCTCGGGGCCTCGAATACGGCAACGCCACCCGGTTCCAGCCAATCGATGAACGGGCGCAAGTCCGGGTACTCCATGTTCTTGAACGGAGGGTCCGCATAAATCAGGTCGAAGCCACCGTCCTTGCAGAACTTATCCCGGTCCAAAGTCAAAGCGTTTGCCTCGAGCAGCTGCAACTTAGCTTCCTGCCCCAGCGCCTTGTAAGCCTGGTAGACCATGCGAGCCTGTGAGTGAGCCATCTCGACCGCAATGACGCTTGCCGCCCCGCGACTTATAGCCTCCAAGCCCATGATGCCGCTCCCTGCAAAAAGGTCGAGCATCCTGAAGCCTTCCACACTTTGCAATATGTTGAAGAGGGCCTCCCTGGTACGGGAAGCCGTCGGGCGAGTTTTCATGGAATCGGGCGAAGGGATGTTCCTTCCGCGGAGCATCCCGCCGGTAATGCGAATGGACATATTACTGTCCGACCAGCATCACGATATACAGCGTCGAGAGCAGATCCTTCTTGACAAACTTCAGGTCAGCCTTACGGATGCTGGCTCGGATAGGCGAATCAGCAAGAGCGGCAACAAAAGCCTGCAAATCAACAAAGTCGGCAGGAGATGTTGCCGTGAAGGTGTAGCGCTTGTATACACCGTAATCTTCGATGGCAGGCTTGTCCATTCCGGAGAGCACAACTTTGTTCGTAGTCGCAAGCGCCTTGAGGCTCTTGACTTCCGAAGCAGCTTCGGCAGCAGGTACAAACGAAGTAATTGCGGCAAGGTTAGGACCAGTCACGTTGAATTCGCCAAAGGCGGTGATGTCTGTTGCCGGAGCGTTTTCCGGAAGAGGCGGAGTCTTGAAGTTTCCGCTAACCGTCTTGATGCGATCGAGGAACGCACGCTGCGAAGTGGGCTTCACAGAGGCACCGCGTACGTAGTAGTAGTTGGGAGCTTCGAACACGCAGTCCGAGAAACCGACATCGTCGGGCGTCGCCGTCGACATGAACGTGAGGAACTGGTTCAAAGCCGTACGCTGGTACGAAACCCTTTCAAGCGGCAAGTAAGAGGTGTAGTCCAGACGCTTGTTGTTGAACAAGGCCTGGTGGTTGATCGCCCCGACCAATCCCTTGACGGTCATGGCCTCGCGGCGCTTGGCTTCTGCCATGGCAGCCATCTGCTGAGCTTCGAGCGTACCACCGGCCGTAGTCATTTGACCAGCACCCAAAGACAGGGCTGAACGGCTCGGGTCCTCGGCACCGATAAGGTCGAGGAACTGCGCAGGGAAAATGCCCTGGAGAGCAGTGGGAACGCCGCAGACGCTTAAGAAGCAGCAGAATGCGACACAAAGGAAAATGAAGCCGAGAAAAACGTTCAGCGCCTTCTTCTTCGACTTGCGCTGGACGTCGGAAAGATTGGTCAGGTTGACAGACGCGACGTTGTCGACCTCGAACTCTCGTTCGGCAACTTCAATAAGGTTTAAGCGAATCATACACCCTCCATCACGGTCAGTGCAGCCCCAATGGCGCCAGCACAGCAGAGCACGGACGCGGAATCATCGGAGTCAATCGGGAGACGAAGATTGGAGAAGGAATCCATGAGAGCAATCTGCAGTTCCGGGTCCTTCTTGCGCAAAAGTTCAACGAAAAGCGAATCCTCGGCGACATCGCCGCAAAGATGGATCTGCTTGATATCCGGGGCGCCATTTTCCGTCTGGGCCAAGGAAATCTGCTCGACAATGTTCGTGGCCAAGAAATCGAACGCCTCTTCGCGGGACTTGTCCACGAGGGAAAGCGTAGAAACGGCGCGCATGGCATGCAGGTTGTCCTTAGAAAGCCAAATCAGCGTGACACCACTATAGTCAGCCTTCACCACGCATTCCGCATGCTTGATATGTTCGGCGACATCCATCAGGTTCATCACGGAAAGCACGTCGACTTCGAGAGACTTGGGAGTCAGGGACTTGTTGCGGAAACCCTTGCGCAGGGCATCGACCCATTCACGCCGGACCGCGATAAGAAGTACGGACTGTCCCAAAGACGTATTACCACCGGCAAGTACTTTATAGTCAACGACATAGGCACCCGGATCGGCATTGGTAATGAGCCCGAGGTACCACTTGAGGTAGTCCTCCATGTTGGGTACGGCCTCGGCGGGGACGTAAATCTGCCTGACAACGGAACGGAAAGCCGGAATCGTAACCGAGATGGCCCGGATGTTTTCAATCTGGTTCTCGTCCACCCAGTCCTGCAGGGCGCTCTCGAAAGAGAAAACGTCATCGAGCGGAGAGGTCTCCGTGTTCAGGACGGCGGTCTTCAGAACACGCTTTTCGGCAGCGTCCAGAAGGGCGACTTTCAAGGAAGCATCGCCGGCTTCAATTCCAAGGTATAACTTCGTATCACTCATATAATCAACGACTTATGATAAATTTGATAGTACAAAACTAATCAAAAATTACCCCCGGAAGGAGCCCTTCCAATTTTTTCTTACCGATTCCAGGCACTTTTTCGAGGTCTTCCGGCTTTTGGAAGGGTCCGGAGGCGTTCCGGAAGGCGATAATCTTCTCCGCGAGCTTGGGTCCGACCCCCTTCAAGGCGCAAAGTTGCTCAACAGAAGCCGTATTTATATGCACCGGGAGCTGTACTTTGGGCTTTTTTTGCCGGGAACGGGACTTCCCTTTGGAATGTCCGGATTCAGGTTCGTCCTCCCTGGATAGTCGCACCTGTGAATATTCCAATTTGGACGAAGAGTCCGCCACCGCGAGAGCCCTGAAGGACGTCTCTGCGACGTCGTTTTCAACAATCGACGGGAGTCCCCATGGTAAGAACCGGACGACCAAGCCCACCACAAACAAGCAAAAAGCCAAGTGGAGCAGTTTCTTTTCGGGAGAATTCATAATCCCTCCCAGCGGACATTTTACTTTATATGTAACCAATCCGCCTATTGACGTTTATGAAGCAAAGCGTCCACCGATTCGACGTCGGAAGGGACATCCACCGAAACCGAGGGATAGGGGCTCTGGACGATACGAATCGGGCGCAAACCCAATATGCGCATCTGCTCCAGCGAACGCACCAGTTCCACGGGGCTCTGCGGCAGGGAGGAGAATTCATCGCGGGCCGCCCTGGAATAGGCGTAAATCCCTTGATGCTGGAACCAGGACGGGGCCTCCTCCGGCGTCACGTTCCTGGTAAAATCAACAGCAAAACCGTCCTGGACCTTGACCTTCACCACCGTCGCAAGTCCGGCCTCTGCCGGATTTAGCGGACAGGCAACCGTGACCCAGCATTCGGGATGGGCCTCCAGCTCGCGGGCCACATCGCACAGCACGGAAGGCTCCACCAGCGGCTCGTCGCCCTGCAGGTTCACCACAAGGTCCAAGTCCAACGCACGCGCCGCTTCGGCGACACGATCCGAGCCCGTAGCGCACGCGCCGGTCATCACATATTCAAATTCTGCTTTTGAAACCACCTCGGCAATTTGCTCCGAATCGGTGGCGCAGACAATCCGCTCAAAACAGCCTGCCAGCCGGGCCCGTTCCAGCGTGCGGACAATCATTTCCTTGCCCCCGATTTTGACCAGGGGCTTTCCGGGAAAACGAGAAGACCCCATCCGGGCGGGGACAATGCAGTGTACAGGCATTACAGGCCAGCGGAACTAGCCGCCAATCACCTTGGGAATAGCAAAGTGGTCGTTTTCGACAGCAGGAGCGTTCGCAAAAGCCTGTTCCAGGGTAAAGCCCTGCACCGGTTCGTCTTCGCGAAGGATCGTAGCGCCGTTTTCGACAGCCGTCATGGGTTCCACATGCGAAAGGTCGAGCGCCTTGAGCGCATCAAGGTGATTCAGCATCTTGTCCAAATGCCCCTTGAACGCGGGAATTTCTTCTTCGGAAATACTCAGACGGGACAATTTAGCAAGTTTCAGGACTTCTTCACTTTCAAGCATAAAACCTCGTTTCTTACACTAACAAGATAGTAAAAAAAAGACGAGCAGTGAGCTGCGAGCAATGAGCTATGAGCTATGAGGTCGGTCGCCTGCGGCTCCCTTTGAGTCAAAGTATGGCGGCAAAGCCGCAATTTTATAAATTCTCACGTCTTTCCCTAACCACCAACTACTGTTTACTAACCACATCCTACTTCTCATACCTCAAAGCGAAGCGCCCTCAAAGGGGCTTTAGCCCCGACCTCACCTCTCATTATCACGCACTTCGTGCGTCAATACAAGACGGCGAAGCCGTGTTATTTCTCCCTAGCCTCTAGATCCTAGCCTCTAGCCCCTACCCTACTATATCTAGAGCAGCGTACTTCAAGATTATTGTTCGTACGACGTTGTCGCGGGCAAAGCGCACGTCTACGCGGGCATTGTCCCCGGTCCCGTAGGCCTTCATGATGACGCCGACGCCATACTTGGAGTGGCTCACCTTGACTCCGGCGTGGAAGGGATTCTCGCTGTACTCGTCGTAAACGATTTGCGGGCCCGATGTCGAGGCCTTCTGGACCTTGATGGGGTTACGGTAGACAATATGCTTGTCGTTCTTCTTGATTGACGAAGAGACGAGAGACGGGCGGTTGTAACTACCCGAAGACCGTCCGAAACTGGAACCGCCAAAACCAGAAGATTGTCCAAAACTACGACCGTAGCTACCTGTAGATGCAGCGGGTCGACGGGCGTAAGCCGGAGGCATATTCGGACGCGGAGACGGAGTTCCCTCATCGATACACGGGGTAAATTCCACGACCGTCGGATCGAGTTCCCCAAGGAACCTCGAAGGAGCAAACGGACGAACCGTGCCCTGGTAGAACCTTCGTTCGGCATGGTACAGGTAAAGCTTCTTTTCGGCTCGCGTACAACCCACGTAGAACAAGCGGCGTTCTTCTTCCATCTGTTCGCGCATGGACTCTTCGGAAGAAAGGAGCGAACCACGGATAAGCGGGAAAATTTCCTCATCGCAACCGGCAATATGCACCGTGTTAAATTCAAGTCCCTTGGCCATGTGGATCGTCATCAGCGTAACATGGTCCCTGGACTCGTCCACTTTCTTGTCGGCGTCGGTCAACAGCGAAATGTCCTGCAAGAAGGCATCCAGCGTGGCACCGGGATGGTCTTCGTCGAATTCACGGACGGCGTTCACCATTTCGTTCAAGTTCGCAATGCGCTCGTCGGCGGTCAGTTCGTCTTCCTTGCGCAGAAAATCCTTGTAGTTCAAATCTTCGATAATCTTTTCGACAAGGATAGGCAGCGGAGTCTCCCCCGCAGCAACCAGCGATTTCCACGTGTTCACCAGTTCCACGAAGGGCTTGAGTTTGCCAGCGGCACGGCTTGCACTAGAGGCTTCCTCGACAAGCATTTCCCAAAACGTTCCGCTTCCCATACGGACAAGCCCGAGAATGTTTTCCACAGTCGTCTTGCCAATCGAACGCGGGGGCGTGTTGATAACACGCAGGAACGCCGCATCGTCCTTTTCGTTCGCCATCAGGCGAAGGTAAGCGAGAATGTCCTTGATTTCCTTGCGGTCCCAGAACCGGGTTCCACCAAAAATCACCGACGGGATGCGGCGGTCGTTCAGCGCCTTTTCCAAGGCGCGGGACTGCGCGTTCGTGCGATAGAAAACAGCCGTCTTTGAATAATATTCCGGACCCGCGACAGCAATCAGGTCAGCAATTGTGCTGGCTTCCGAGCGGTCGTCAATCAAGTGGCGCACGCGAATCGGGTCGCCCGCCTCTTCCTTGGAATAAACGACCTTCTGCATTTCCTGCGGGCGAACGTTGTGCGCAATCACGGAACCGGCGCCTTGGACAATATTGCTCGTCGAGCGGTAATTCCGTTCCAACTTCACGATGGTCACCGGAGCAAAGTCGCGGTGGAAATTGCGGATAATCTTGATGTTCGCGCCACGCCAGCCGTAAATGCTCTGGTCGTCATCGCCCACCACGGTCACGTTCTTATTTTCGTTTATCAGCAATTTCAGAAGTTCGTACTGGACGTCGTTCGTATCTTGGTATTCGTCCACCACAACATATTGGAAGCGGCTTGCCAGCTGTTCCGCAAGACTCGGCACCTTCTGGAGCATGAGCACCGTATTGAACAGCAAGTCATCGAAATCCATGGCGTTCGATTCCTTGAGACGCTTCTGGTATTCCGCATAGTATCGCGCGTAATTTTCCGCATCGGCAAACTCGGCCTCGGCCATGGCCACCTCGGGCGTCTGCAAGACCACGGAATTTCCCTTATACAAGATGGTATTCTTGTACCGCGAGATAGCAGCATGGACCTTCTTGAGGTCGGAAACGTCGTAAGACTCGCCCAGTTCCTCTTTCAGGATTTCCTTCAAGACCTTCCGCTGGTCATCGTCATCGTATATCGAGAAATTCGCGTCGTACCACTTTTCACCAAGTGCACGCACGACAAAATCCTTGCCCAGACACAGCTTGAGCAACTTGAGGCATACGGAATGGAACGTTCCCATCCAGTTGAAAGGCACGTTGCAATCCAACAACCGCTGGATACGGCCCTTCATTTCGCGGGCGGCCTTGTTTGTAAATGTCACCGCCAAAATGCGGTTCGCTTCCACGCCATAATACGAGACGAGATGGGCAATTTTGTACGTAATCGCGCGGGTCTTTCCCGAACCGGCACCGGCAAGAATCAGCATCGGGCCGTCAATCCTTTTTGCGGCAGCGGCCTGCTCCGGGTTCAGTTCACGATCAAGTACAGCTCCATCAACAATGTTCGCCATCAAACGCTCCTATAATACATACGGGAGGGGAATATAGAAAATAGGGGGGATGAGGTCGCTTTCAGCTATGAGCATTGAGCATTGAGCTATGAGCTATGAGCCATGAGATGTGAGGTGTCTAAGCTCACTGCTCATCGCTCACTGCTCGGACCTCACTAAGCATCGTCGGCGGCGGATGCACCCACAGCCTGTTCGAGCGTTGTCGCGCCGTCCAAGGCCTTCTGGATGCCGTCCATACGCAGCGTAATCATCCCGCATTCCTTCATGGCGGCACGCTTGATGACGTCGCCCGAAGAGCGCTTGATGATGAGGTTACGCACCGTCTCGTTCGGCACGAGGAACTCGTAGATACCGCAACGACCCTTGTAGCCCGAACCGTCGCACTTTTCGCAACCGCGTCCGTGGAAGAACTGCATGTCCGGAGTGAGGTGCAGCTCTTCGCGCAGGGAATCCGAAATCTCGACCGGCTCCTTGCAGTACTTGCAGATACGGCGCACAAGGCGCTGGGCAAGCACGCCCTTGATAGCGGTCGACACAAGGAACGGTTCCAGTCCCATTTCGAGCAGACGGGGGAATGCACCGGCAGCATCGTTCGTATGGAGCGTACTGAAGACCAAGTGACCCGTCAATGCAGCTTCGATAGCCATGGACGAGGTTTCCTGGTCACGCATTTCACCGATCATGATGACGTCCGGGTCCTGACGGAGCAAGGCACGGATGCCCGCAGCGAACGTGAAGCCCGCCGCATTGTTAATCTGCCCCTGGTTCACGCCGTCGATGTTCAATTCGACCGGGTCTTCCATGGTAGAAATGTTAATCGTAGAATCAAGAATCTCGCGGATGGAGGCGTAAAGCGTGGTAGACTTACCGGAACCCGTAGGACCGGTCACAAGCACAATGCCGTTCGGAGCATTAATACAATCGAGGAACTGCTTGAGGACACGGGCGTCGAAGCCCATATCCTTCAGCGGGAACTGACCCGAGTTCGGGTCCAAGATACGCATAACGATCTTTTCGCAAACGCCGCGCTTGCGCAAAGAAATCGGGAAAGAGCTCACACGAAGGTCGACTTCGGCGCCCTTGTAACGCACGGTAAAGCGGCCGTCCAAGGGCTTACGCTTTTCGGCGATGTCCATCTTGGACAAAAGCTTGATACGCGAAAGGATCTGCGGCATCAGGCGCGCGGGAATCGGGGACATCACCTGCAAGTCACCATCGATGCGGTAGCGGAGCTTGAGGAACGTTTCCTGCGGCTCCAGGTGAATATCGGATGCGTGGCGGGCAATGGCTTCGTGAATCAGCGTTGTCACAATCTTCACGACCGCACGGCCTTCTTCGTCACTCAGTTCCGGTTCATTGTTGTTGTTCGCGTCGCGGTCAACGGTCTCCAGTTCGCCTTCTTCCCTAGACTCGTTGATGAGTTCTGCAAGGGATTCCTCGGCAGGGCCGTGGCCAGAAAAAACACGTTCAATCGCCTTGAGCACATCCTTCTCGGAGGCCATGACGATATCCACTTCCATCTTCACCTTGAACTTCACGATGTTGATGACGCGCATGTTGGTCGGGTCGGTCATCGCGATAGTCAAGGAAACACGGGGCATGCGACGCTCGTCCTCCGCCTTCAGAACGAACAGCGGGACAATCTTGTACGTCTTGCACAAGTCCTCAGGAAGATAGGTGTAGGCATCAGGGTCGATGATGAAGTTTTCGAGCCTCACATACGGGACCTCGAACTGCATCGAAAGAATCTCAATGAGGCGCTCTTCGGGCATGAAGCCAAGGTCGACCAGGGTGCGTCCCAGGCGTTTGCCCGAGGTTTTCTGCATCTCGAGCGCCTTGTTCAGCTGATCCTCGTTGATATAGCCCTGCTTGAGCAGCATTTCACCAATACGCATCTTGGTGGTGGACTGCATCTGGACACCGAGAATGCTTGTCAGCGTATCTTCGCTCACCATGCCCAAACGCAGGAGAATCTTGCTCAACATCAATCCCGTGCGCTTGTGTTCGGCCATCGCATGAGCGAGCTGGTCTTCGTCCAGGATTCCCTGGCGCAGCAGGAGCTGCCCTAAATTCAATTTTGCACTACTATTCATATATGGGACCAAGCCTGTGCTTTAAGTAAATTCCTCTTCCCTTCCGGCCCGAGGCCAAAAACCCCGGAACCAGCCAAGACCGTTCCAATCCTTGAAACGGTCCCTAGGTGTTCGTTATCATTCAACAATATACTTTTTGTATCTGCAAAAGAAAACAGCAAATTGTACTCTTCACCGCCATTCAGAGCCAAATCCAGTGCCGAAATATTGAAAAAGTCGGCCATTTCGAGGACATCCGGGTCAATCGGGAGCTTTTCCAGGTCGATTTCCATCAAAACGCCAGACGAAAGGGCCAAATGGTTCAATTCCGACGAGAGGCCGTCGCTGATATCCATGCAGGCATTACAGCCCCCCAGCCGGGCCAGTTCCGCACCAGCGGACTCCTTAATCTTGGGGCAAAGGTGGTATTCCACCAGGCGGGCAAAACGGGAGGCTTCCTCGGGATGGTTCATGAGCAGCCACAACCCGGCGGCGGACTTCCCCAGCGTCCCCGTCACGTAGACGCCATCCCCGGGGCATGCGGCGCTCCGCAAAAGGGGCTTCTCGGAAGCCATCTCCCCTAACAACGTTGTCGAAAATACGGTCGCATCGCCGGCAACCGTATCGCCGCCAATCAGCGCAATACCGCGCTTCGCGAAGCCATCGGCCAGGGCCGCCGAAATGCGGGAACGCATCGGCGCATCCCACGACTTGTTCAGGCAGACTCCCAGCAGGGCCATGCGCGGCACGCCCCCCATCGCCGAAATATCGGACACGTTCGAGACGATATGCTTCTCGACAGCCTGCTCCGGAGTAGACCAGTCCATACGGAAATGCACGTTTTCGACCGACAGGTCCTTCGTGGCGAGCCAACCGTCAAAAATGGCGGCGTCGTCCCCCACCGACAACCACTCCCGGTAACGCGGCGGACGCGCTTCCATCGAGGCCGATTTGTCCAAAATGGACTCGACAAAACGGAACTCACCGAGGGGCGGAAATTTGGCTTTTGGGGATAACATGTGCATAAGTTAGAAATTAAATGAGAATTGGGCAAAAAAAATAAAAAAAGGCCAAAAAATAGAATACTAATTACATAAGAAAATAGTTATCTTTAATGCCGTGGGACACATATTCTTCATAGCACCTTCATCGCCCGGCAGTTTGGAAAAACTCAGCCAGTGGACCTTGCGGTGGTTGCTGGAACGCGACCTCGCCATCGATTCCACGATGTACACGTGCAACAGCATCGAAGACGCCACCAGCCTCCTGGAATCGGCGCTCAACTTCGGCCAGTCCCCCACGCTGATCATCTTTGACCATTCGGACCGCCCCACCGAAAAGAACATCGCGTTCAGCCAGGCGCTCCGCGATGCCATCCCCGAATCCTGGGTCATCGAGTTCGTTCCCGACAACATGCCCGTGCAGCAAGACGACGACAACCTGTTCTGGGTGCGCCGCCCGCTCACCGAGGACGAATGGGACGAGACCTTGGACCTGGTTCTTTTGAAAAGTGGGTCTCCACAATGGGCGAAGGTAGAAACCTAGCCCCCGTCAAGGTAAAGGGCGTAAGCTATTTCGGCGTGCGTTCGCCTAAGCACGCAATTTCAGACATGCAGGATATCAAGGCCGCGGGCTTCAACGCGGTGCTCCACACATGGAGCGAAGAAGACCTGCAATACTATTTTGACACCATGAAGGAAATCGTGGACCAGAGCGCCGAGCTCGGCCTCAAGGTCTACGTGAACCCCTGGGGCGTCGGCCGCGTGTTCGGCGGCGAGGCGTACTCGGAACTCACCGCCAGGAACCACGACATGTGCCAGGTGGCGCTCGACGGCAAGCCCAAAGTGGCCGCCTGCCCGAACCACCCAGAATTCCGCGCCTACATGCACCGCTGGATCGAAACCGTGTGCGCGACGAAAGTCGACACGATATTCTGGGACGAGCCGCACTTCTATTTCGAAAAGGGCGGACTCCAGAACTGGAGCTGCCGCTGCGAGAAATGCCAGGCCAAGTTCCGCAAGCAGTTCGGCTATGAAATGCCCGCAGAACTCACCGACGACGTGTTGAAGTTCCGCGAAGACAGCCTCATCGACTTTTTGAAAGAAATGACCGACGACGTACACGCCCGCGGCAAGCGCAACTGCGTTTGCATGCTCCCGCCGTGGTTCCCCGCCGGGCTTGACGACTGGGGCCGCGTGGCGAGGCTTGCAAGCGTCGACGAAGTGGCCAGTGACCCGTACTGGGAACGTGGCGCCGCCGAGGAATGGGTCCGCGAGAAATACGCCGAAACAGCAAAGAAGCTCGTAGATGTCGCCAACCAATACGGAAAAGCCGTGCAGATGTGGATCAAGGCGTACCAGATCGAGGCCGGCCGCGAGAACGATCTAGCCATCGCCGTCGAGGAAAGCCGCAAAGCAGGTATCGACAACATCTTCGCATGGAGCTACCGCGGCACCGAAACGCTCAGCTGGCTAAAAAGCGACAACCCGGACGAAGTCGCCCATGTGTTCCGAACTGCCGTAACAGTTTAATTTCCAAAAGACGATAACACATCCTATGAAAAAATCCATGTTCACCAGAATCATAGCCGCAACGCTTTTATTTGCATCGTTCACTTTTGCACAACTTGATCAAACCGGCAACGAGACAAAACGGACCGTCGACAAGACGGACTACTACTATCACGCTCACGACGGAATATATTTTTCGACAGGATTCACCTTCGCCTACGAATCCTTAAACAAGCATTACGAAAACAATGGCTGGAGCACCACAGACGTCCAGGACAATTCTTTCAAGGGCTGGATACCTCCCCTTGTCGAAGTTCGAATAGGCGCTTACTACCTCAACGTCGCCGGTATTTACGGATCATTTGCACTCGGCCTCGGGACAGGCGACATCGAAAGCACCGGCCCCGACAGGGATGATGAAGAAGGATGGAAGGAGAAGGCCTCTGCCACAACCATGAGAATGCATTTCGGCCTAGGGTCTGATTTTTACCCGTTCCAAGACAAGGAAAGCCTGCTTTACGGCCTATTTTTCGGACTTTGCGCAGGCTTTGCATTTGAAGCAGCGGAAATTACCACCGAATATCACTTCCAGAACTCTGACGAGACTTTCCACAATGTCTTTGGCCGAATTGAAGCCGGTTACGACTGGTGGTTTTGCACGCGCTGGAGAGTTGGCGCATCGTTCAACTACACCTTCGGCGGATTCATGCACACAGAATCCCCGAATTACGATTACAGCGGTTCAAGAAAAGAGGAGCAAACCACAACAAGCCACACCTTCGGTTTAACGCTAAGAATTGCGCACTAACCAAAAAACAGAGTTCCAACTGAAAAAAAAGGTGAAGCTTTCACGCCCACAAAGGCCTTTACTTTTCCAATAGCCTGGCTTTTTCTTATATATACACGCGCCATATCTACGTTGGAGATACTGAGGACCATTACACAAAGTACAACGATATTTTCAACGGTTCAGGTCTTTACAACGAAATACTAGCCCATTCTACGGCATATTCTTCGGATTAAATACAGGTGTCGTAATGGACGTCGTCCGCTATACCTACAACAAGAAGAAGGGCAGACATGCCACCGATACATTAATCGACATGTTTGGCACATTTGAGATCGGTAAAGAATGGTGGATAAGCAGACGATGGAGCTTCGGAACGTCACTCTTCTATAACTTCGGCGCATACAACGAAAAAGATGAAGAAGAACGAGACGCTACATATAAGGATTCCTTCGCGGTCCACAGCATCGGAATCTCGTTCAGGATAACCCATTAAAGAGAGAACAAATGCTCACCCAAAAGCTTGCTTTGCTAGCTTTTGGGTGCAGGGTTCGCCTCAGTTAGAGTTCTCGAGGCAACGAACCGAGAATGCGTTGAACTTATTGTAGCTGCTCAAGAGCGCATACTCATTGAGGTAGTACAGATTCATGAGGTAGGCGTAGTTGCTATCGCTCTCAGTGGCACTCCAGAAGAAAGCGTAGCTATCCTCATAGCTGAAGTCGCCATCGTCGTATCTGCGACCAGCAGGGAACGCAGAGAAACCGTAGACGTCCGTACCGTTGCCACTTGTACCATCGTAATCTTTCCAGCCAGACTGCGACTTAAGCTTCTTACCTGCAGTACTTTTCCCGCCCACTGCGGTAAACAATTTGTTCCATTCCGTGTTATCAGGCAAGTGCCATCCTTCAGGGCACACATCATTTGCATCCGCCCAAGTGTAGAGACGACCGTACTTGGAGCAATCACCTTCGTTCTCACCGCTTCCGCCACCACACCAGCTATTTTCTGTTTTATAGTTCAGGTTCTCCGCCATCCAGGTCTGCGAACCAATAGTCACTACCCTGTAGAGTTGCTTGTCACGAGGATCCACCATCCAACCGTCTACAAAACTTTTTCCATCTTTACCATCAGCTCCGTTGCTCAGCGTAAACGACTTGCCGTCGGTGCAAGTAATCTCTACTCCACCAGTAACTTTTTCGGCAGAGCAACTGGTACCTGCCACGCCCGTGTCGCCCTTGGCACCCGGGTCACCTTTCAGCGAAGCAATCCATTCTTCCTCGGTTCCCGTGTAGCCGCCAGCTTTGGCGATTTCATAAGCAGAAAGGCCATTATTACCCGTTGCACCGGAATCACCTTTTACGCCCGGGGCGCCCTTGGCACCGTCTTCCCCATTCAAAACCACGCCGACGGAATCGCCGCCACATACAATCTTGTAGCCCTTGCCGTTCTTCATGGCCACTGCCGTACAAGAGGAACCGTCATTGCCATCAGCCCCAACCGAACCAGCTGCACCAGCCGCTCCATTTGTACCATTCTTCCCGTCTTTTCCGTCCTTGCCGTCGGCACCGTCTTTCCCGTCCTTGCCCTTCATCGAGGTCCACTTTCTGCTGATACAGGTGTATGCTGCGGCAGAATCCACAGAATAAACCATCGCCCCTTCGTTATCTGCGGTACACTTGGGCAGGGCATCGCCAGCTTCCACCACCTGCATTCCGACAACCTGAGTTACCTCGGTCACTTCCGTCACTTCGGTGACCTCGTCGCCACAAGCGGTAAACAGAAGTGCAACGGCCCCAGCCGCCATCGCGTAGCTCCAAGGCGCAAATTTTGATTTGAAACATTCCGCCTTCGGCGTCAGGATTGCATTTTTATTTTTCATAAAGGCCATAGAGCACCTCTTTCTAATGGATTATGAAAAAAAAATCTAATCATTTTTTTAACAATCGTCCTAAAACCATCTTGAGAATAGCAAAAAAGGCGCCCGAAGCGCCCTTGTTTTATAGATAGATTTAGCCTATGGCTAGTCTTTGAGGCAACGAACCGAGAATGCGTCGCTCTTACCATAGCTGAGCAAGTACGCACTCTCATTGTAGTAGCTCAGATTCATGTAGTAGGCGATGTCGCTACTGATCTCAGTGGCACTCCAGAAGTAAGCGTTGTCACCCTCACTGTCGAAGGTGCCATTGCCGTCTCTGCCACCAGCAGGGAACGCAGAGAAACCGTAGGCGTCCGTACCATTGCCGTTACTTTTCCAGCCAGTCTGCGACTTGAGCTTCTTGCCTGCAGTGCTATACCCGCCCACTGCGGTAAACAGTTTGCTCCATTCCGTGGAATCAGGCAAGTGCCATCCTTCAGGACACACGCCACGCACCTTGCCGGAAAGCCCGCAAGTTTTGCCGTAACCGCATTCATCTTCGGACTTGCCAACTGTGGCAGCCCAAGTATAGAGACGACCGTACTTGGAGCAATCACCTTCGTTCTCACCGTTTCCGCCGCCGCACCAGCTATTTTCTGTTTTATAGTTCAGGTTCTCCGCCATCCAGGTCTGTTCGCCGATGGTCACAACCCTGTAGAGTTGCTTGTCGCGGGGATCCACCATCCAACCGTCTACAAAACTTTTTCCATCTATACCATCGGCTCCGTTTTTCAGCGTAAAAGACTTGCCGTCGGTACAGGTAATCTTTACTCCGTCAGAAACTTTTTTTGCAGAGCAGCTGGTACCTGCCACGCCCGTGTCGCCCTTGGCACCGTCTTCACCATTCAGCACTACGCCGACGGAATCGCCGCCGCAGACAATCTTGTAGCCCTTGCCGTTTTTCAGGGCTTTCGCCGTGCAAGAAGACGACTCACTGGTCCCATTTTTTCCATCTTTTCCATTCTTTCCATCGGCGCCATCTTTTCCGTCCTTGCCATCGGCACCATCTTTACCCTTCATCGAGGTCCATTTCTTGCCAATGCAGGTGTATGCTGCGGCAGAATCCACGGAATAAACCATCGCCCCCTCGTTATCCGCGGTACACTTGGGCAGGGCATCTCCAGCTTCCACCACCTGCATCCCGACAACCTGGGTTACCTCGGTCACTTCCGTCACTTCGGTGACCTCGTCGCCACAGGCGGTAAACAGGAGAGCAAAGGTCCCTGCCGCCACTGCGTAGCTCCAAGGCGCAAATTTTGATTTGAGACATTCCGTCTTCGGCGTCAGGATTGCATTTTTATTTTTCATAAAGGCCATAGAGCACCTCTTTCTAATGGATTATGAAAAAAAATCTAATCATTTTTTTTAACAATCGTCCTAAAACCATCTTGAGAATAGCAAAAAAGGCGCCCGAAGCGCCCTTGTTTTATAGATAGATTTAGCCTATGGCTAGTCTTTGAGGCAACGAACCGAGAATGCGTTGAACTTGAGGTCGCTGTGGAAGTTTGCATCCTCGTCGCTGTAGTTCAGATACATGTTGTAGGCGTTGTCGCTATCGTACTCAGTGGCACTCCAGAAAAAAGCGTATTCACCAGCATTATAGAAGTTGCCACCGGAATTCCTGTAGCCAGCAGGGAGTGCAGAGAAACCGTAGGCGTCCGTACCGTTGCCACCACTATTCCAGCCAGTCTGCGACTTGAGTATCTTGCCGGCAGTGCTTTCGCCCAATGCGGTAAGCAGCGTTTTCCATTCCGTAGTATCGGGCAAATGCCAGCCCGGCGGACAAACATCAATCGCAGCAGCCCAAGTGTAGAGACGACCGTACTGGGTGCAATCATCAAGATTATTATTGAAGCACCAACTACGTTCCAACAGGCTCGGAGTCTTCACACTGTCGGCATAGTTCAGGTTCTCCGCCATCCAGGTCTGATCGCCGATGGTCACTACCCTATAGATTTGCTTATCGCGGAAATCCACCATCCAGCCGTCTACAAAACTTTTTCCATCTTTACCATCGGCTCCGTTTTTCAGCGCAAACGACTTGCCGTCGGTACAAGTAATCTTTACTCCGTCAGAATCTTCTTCGGCAGAGCAACTGGTACCAGCCACGCCCGTGTCGCCCTTGGCACCGTCCTGCCCGTTTTCGCCATTCAGCACCACGCCGACGGAATCGCCGCCGCATACAATCTTGTAGCCGTTGTCTATTGCCACAGCCGTGCAAGAAGACGATCCACTGGAATCATTGGTGCCGTTAGTTCCGTTCGTACCATTTTCCCCATCTTTCCCATTTGCACCATTCTTTCCATCGGAACCATCTTTTCCATCCTTGCCATCAGCACCATTTTTTCCGTCCTTGCCGTCAGCACCATTTTTTCCGTCCTTGCCCTTCGTCGAGGTCCATATTCCGCCGATGCAGGTGTAAGCCGCAGCAGAATCCACGGAATAAACCATCACACCTTCGTTATCTGCGGTGCACTTGGGCAAGGCTTCGCCTTCTTTTACCACCTGCATCCCGACAACCTCGGTTACTTTGGTCACTTCGGTGACTTCGTCACCACAGGCGGTAAACATTGCCGAGACAAACAAAACGGACCCGATTGCGGTGCTCCGCCTGCCCCAGGGCGAGGGTTTAGAGAATAAATTCGACATATTTCCTCATTTTTAAAATTTTTCAAAACAAAGTGGAATGAGGCTAAAGGTTAATCCTTGATGCAACGAACCGAGAAGGCGTAGTACTTACTGCTGTAGTCCAAGTACGCGCCCTCATTGCTGCGGTACAGTCTCATGCCGTAGGCGTAGTAGCTACCGTTCTCAGTGGCGCTCCAGAAGTAAGCGTAGTAACCCTCACTGCCGAAGCCGCCACTGTCGTTTCTGTTACCAGCAGGGAACGCAGAGAAACCGTAGGCGTCCGTACCGTTGCGACTACTAATCCAGCCAGTCTGCGACTTGAGTTTCTTGCCTGCAGTGTCATTTCCGCCCACTGCGGTAAACAGCTTGTTCCATTCCGTGGTATCAGGCAAGTGCCATCCTTCAGGACACACGCCACGCACCTTGCCGGAAAGCCCACAAGTTTTGTCGTAACCACATTCATCTTCGGACTTGCCAACTGCAGCAGCCCAAGTGTAGAGACGACCGTACTTGGTGCAATTTTCTGTCCTGGGGTCGCTTCCGGTCTCACCGTAGCAGTAGCTATTTTCAGTTTTATAGTTCAGGTTCTCCGCCATCCAGGTCTGCTCGCCGATGGTCACTACCCTATAGAGTTGCTTGTCGCGAGGATCCACCATCCAGCCATCTACAAAACTTTTGCCATCAGCTCCGTTGCTCAACGTAAACGACTTGCCGTCGGTACAAGTAATCTTTACTCCTTCAAAAACTTTTTTTGCAGAGCAGCTGGTACCTGCCACGCCCGTGTCGCCCTTGGCACCGTCCTGGCCGTCTTCGCCATTCAGCACGACGCCCACGGTGTCTTCTCCGCATATCATCTTGTAACCGTTATCTATTGCCACAGCCGTGCAAGACTTTCCACTGGTGCCGTCAGTTCCATTCGTACCATTTTTCCCATCTTTTCCATTTGTACCATTCTTTCCATTTTTTCCATCCTTGCCGTCGGCGCCATCTTTTCCGTCCTTGCCATCGGCACCGTCTTTCCCGTCTTTACCCTTCATCGAGGTCCATTTCTTGCCGATGCATGTGTAAGCCGCCGCAGAATCCACGGAATAAACCATCGCGCCCTCGTTGTCTGCGGTGCACTTGGGCATGGCTTCGCCTTCTTCCACCACCTGCATCCCGACAACCTCGGTTACTTCGGTGACTTCGTCGCCACAGGCGACAAACAGGAGAGCAAAGGTCCCTGCAGCCGCAGCGCAGCTCCAGGGAGACTGTTTAGAGAATAAATTCGTCATATTTCCTCATTTTTTTTATTTTAAGCGAAACTTAATAAAAAAATTTTGAAAAACATTTTCGAAACAATGTGGGAAGTGCCTAAGGCTAGTCCTTAAGGCAACGGACGGGGAGGCCGCAGTTCTTGTAGTCGCCGTACAAGTTCGCATCCTCCTTGCTGTGGTACAGATACACGTGCCAGGCGATGTCGAGACCGTTCATAGAGACACTCCAGAAGTAAGCGAGAAGCCCCTCTTTCACGAAGGTGCCATTGTTGTTCCTGTAACCAGCAGGGAACGCAGAGAAACCGTAGTCGTCCGTACCGTTACCACTTGTACCCTCGTAATCTTTCCAACCGGACGTTGACTTGAGTACCTTGCCTGCAGTGCCTTTCCCGCCCACTGCGTCAAACAGTTTGTTCCATTCCGTGTTATCGGGCAAGTGCCAGCCCGGCGGACAAATACCGAGCACCGTATCAGGCAGAGAACAAACCTTATTATAACCGCAGTCTAGGGCACTATCCTTATAAAGCTTGACTGAATCAATCGCAGCAGCCCAAGTGTAGAGACGACCGTACTTGGAGCAATTATCAAGATTATTGCCATGGCACCAACTACGTTCCAACAGGCTTGGAGTCTTCACACTGTCGGCATAGTTTAGGTTCTCCGCCATCCAGGTCTGTTCGCCGATGGTCACTACCCTATAAATTTGCTTGTCGCGGGGGTCAATCATCACACCGTCTATAAAACTTTCTCCATCTTTACCATCGACTCCGTTTTTCAGCTTAAACGACTTGCCGTCGGTGCAAGTAATCTTTACTCCGTCAGAATCTTCTTCAGCAGTGCAACTGGTGCCAGCCACGCCCGTGTCGCCCTTGGCACCGTCCTGGCCGTCTTCTCCATTCAACACGACTCCCACGGAATCGCCGCCGCAAACAATCTTGTAGCCGTTGTCTACTGCAACAGCCGTGCAAGACTTTCCACTGGTGCCGTTAGTTCCATTTGTACCATCTTTTCCATTTTTTCCATCGGCACCATCTTTTCCATCCTTGCCGTCGGCACCATCTTTACCATCCTTACCGTCAGCACCATTTTTTCCGTCCTTGCCGTCGGTACCGTCTTTCCCGTCTTTACCCTTCACCGAGGTCCATATCCCGCCGATACAGGTGTAAGCCGCCGCAGAATCCACGGAATAAACCATTGCCCCCTCGTTGTCTACGGAACACACGGGCAAGGCAACGCCTACATTCACCACCTGCATCCCAACAACCTGGGTTACCTCGGTCACTTCGGTGACTTCGTCTCCACAGGCGGCAAACATTGCCGGGACAAACAAAACGGACCCGATTGCAGCGCTCAGCCTGCCCCAGGGGGACTGTTTAGAGAACAAATTTGTCATATTTCCCTCTTTAAAGAATTAATCAGACAAAAACATAATAAAAAAATAACGTTCCTTCGCTTCGGGGCATATAAGATCAGCAAAACAAGCAATTTATACGCCCGGCACCAAAAAAGCCCCCGGCCAAAGCCAGGAGCATTTTGAAAAACATTTTCGAAACAATGAGGGGTGAGCCTAAGGTTAATCTTTGATGCAACGGACGGAGAAGGCATTGTTCTTTTCAACAGGGGATATTTCCACACTGTCGACTTCGTTGTACACGTCTACGACTAATGATACCGGAAATTACTTCGTCACACGGACCGTTGCAGAGGCGTTTTTCGACTTCACGTAGTACGAGCCGCCGTTTTTCACGAGGGCGTGCACCTTCTGCGACATATCCTGCACGCTAACAGCGTCGATGCGGCCAACATGCGAGCCGAGCATATCGAACACGTCGTAGGTGACAGGGGTTCCGGTAGCCGTAAAGTCTTGGCGAATGGGCACTTGGTTGTCCACTTTTGTAAATTCGATCCAGTCGATATTCACGTAACTGCCCGTAATCAGGATTTTCAGCACGTGCGTTCCGACTTCGAGATTCACGCTGCCGAGTTCAAAATTTTCATAAACACTCCAGTCCTCGCCTGTCTTGGGGACGGACATCGCAGGCACGATTTCGTTGTCATCTAGAAGCAGGCTGAAGCCCGACGTCTCGGAACCAGAGGCCACGTGCGCATCAATCTTGTACTCGCCAGCCTCAGCCACATCCACGGTATATTCCAGCCATTCGCCCTGCTGCGTGTAGCCGACTGCATAGTTGTCGCCGCCCTTCTCGATATCCACGCCGTCCTTGCGGTATTCCTCGCCCTTGTTTTCGGAATCGTTGTCCGAGTACGAGGAATTGCCAGAGCCGACGCCCGTGATGTCGTAGTCTTCCGCCTCAATCCTGCCCGGGAGTTTAAAAGGCTCGTCCGCGATTACACTATCGCCTTCTACCTTGCCGAAGGGCTTCTGCGGAACGGGTTCTACCGGCTTGCGGTTCACCGCCTTGAGCATCTGTTCTGCATAGCGCTTGCCGAATTCCACGTAGGCGTCGTGACCAAAGTGGTAGCGGTCCTGGCCGTTGCCGCCCAGGCCCTCGGAGGATGCGTAGTAGGTGTTGTCCATCGTATTCGGGAGTTTGGATACGCGGTCGGAATAGCAGCAGCCTTCGCGCAGGAGCTCACCCGCCACGAACGGCACCGTATCGGAGCTCATGTCGAGCGCCTTGAGGATGTCGTCACGGGTCTTCTTCACGATTTTCGGCCAGTCCGAGTAGCCGCCGTCCGTTTCGCCCTGGTGGAAGATGAAGCCCTTGATGACGCCCACCTGCTGCGCCTGCTTCGCGATATCGATAATCGTCTTTGTCACGTTGCCATCGCTCGCGTATTCCTTCGCGTAGTTCTGGAGCCAGGTTTCGGCAGTCGAGAGGTAACTGGCGTACTGCTCCTGGTCAAAGAGCTTGATGCTCGCGCCGCCTACCGCGACCGGGATAATCCCGATGGTCACGTCGGGCATGCTGTCGGCCATCGTGCGGCCGAACCAGTCGGCAATCGAAATCGTGTTGCCGCAGTTAAAGAGCGAAGGCACCGCCGGATACACCTCGCCCAGCGTATTGCGGCCCTTGCCCGAGCACTTCTGCGTCGCGAAAATCTTGAAGCGCGGGTTTTCGGCCTTGTCGGCGCTCTGCGCATCGGCTGTGCCGCCCATGTTGGACTGGCCGTAAGCGATGTAGATGTGGAAATTGGGGTCCGGAGCGGCGCCTGCGGGCGCAGAACCGAACGCAGCGAAACCCGCGGCAAAACACGCCACGGACGAAAACCGGGTGAGTTGTTTAAAAAATCCCATACATACTCCGTTTAAACAACATTCTAAATCTACCCCTTAAAATACGAAAAAGGCGCCCGAAGCGCCCTTGTTTTATAGATAGATTGTCCATGCGTGGATTTTTGAAGGGGTTAGGGATCGTCCATGAGGCAACGAACCCAAATGGCGAGGTACTTGTGGAAGCCAAGCTGTTACTGGACTTTGCATCATCCTTGCAGTCTTCGCAACGCGAGGAGGATGATTTCGCTTTGTCTTTTCTATTACTGGAGTTTGCTTCGTCTTTGCTATTACTGGATTTTTTGCGAGTATCGGCGTTGGTGTCGATGGCCCAATCACCGTTGGTGCAGATGTAAGCGTTATCTTCGTCTTTCACGTAGGCGGTCGCGCCTTCGCGATTGCCAATGCAAACCGAAAGATCGTCAAAGGAATCCACTACAAAATCGGCCTCGGCAGAAGGGTCCGGTTAAATATAACATCTAATGTTTCTGCAATGTAAAAAAGTGCGCATAAACAAAATTTTTCGGCTCATTTTATCCCCTTTATCCGTCTTAAAGATAGGGACACCTTAAAGGTTTTCTAAAAACATACCCGCTTGACATATACACGTGAAATAGGTATATTATATGATACAAAGTTTTGCAGATAGAGAAGGGCAATATTCTATCCGAATTAACGACCAATGGCGTATTTGCTTTACAATGAACGAGGGACAGTTTTACAACGTTGAAATTGTTGATTACCACTAGGAGTTTTTATGAAAAAATACATCAAAACACCGACAATCGGAGAGATTCTGAACGAAGAGTTTTTCACGCCCATGGGACTGTCCGCTTACAAAGTCGCCCAGGCAATCAACGTTCCCGTTTCCAGGATTCAGGACATCCTTCACGACCGCAGGCGAATTACCGTTGACACCTCCCTGAGACTTGCCAAATTTCTTGGCGTATCCGACGACTATTTCATCTCCCTGCAAGATGACATCGACATCCGAAATCTCAAGATAGAGCTTTCGAAAGAACTCGAAGAAATCAAGCCTTTCGCTGTCGCATAGCTTGCAACTATTTTAAACGTAATAAAAAAGCCCCGTCACTTGGACGAGGAAAAAAAAGATCCCCGACCAAGTCGGGGATGACAAATCGATAAACGAGCTGTCCTTTGAACGATGAACGAGCTGGATTACTTAGCGCGTTCGAGGTAAGAACCGTCGCGGGTGTCCACGCGGATCTTGGTGTTGTTCTCGATGAACAGCGGGATCATCACCTTGGCGCCGGTTTCGAGGATGGCTTCGCGCATCACGTTACCGCTGGTGTTGCCCTGCACTGCCGGAGGAGCTTCCACGATCATCAGGTCGACAAATGTCGGCGGGATGACTTCGATTGGCAAGGTAGAACCGCTCTTCGGGTCCTTCCACCAGGTGACTTCGACGGTAGCGCCGTCAAGGAGCCACACTTCGCAGCCGTTGAGAGCTTCCTTCGGGATTTCCATGGTTTCCTGGGAATCGTTGTCCAGGAAGAACCAGGTGGAACCGTCATTGTACAAATACGTCATCTCGGTGTAGGTCACGTCGGCTTCTTCGACAGTGTCGCCGCTCTTCCAGGTACGTTCGAGAGTGCGGCCGGTCACCAGGTTCTTGATGCGGACGCGGTTGAAAGCCTGGCCCTTGCCCGGCTTCACAAACTGGTTCTCGATGATTTCGTACGGCTGGCCGTCGACCATAATTTTGAGCTTCTTGCGGAATTCGTTGGTGCTTACAGTACCCATATTATCCTCTTGTTGATTTTGATTCTAAATTTAGCAATATAATGGAAACATCTGCTAAAGTTTTTACTCAAATTTCCGATTTTTTTGACTATTTGGGCGCCGACCAAGCGGCAAGCATCACCGAGGCCCTCGCTCCCGCCACGCTAGATACAGCACCGAAATTCCCGTTCATCTGTTCCAGGCACTACGCCGACCTCATCAAGAAATCTACAGAGCCCGAAGCGCTGATGCGCGAGGTTCTCCCGCTCATGGAAGAACGCGAGAGCGTTCCTGGATTCGTGGACGATCCCGTGGGCGACCTCCCCGCAGGCAAGTCCGACTGCGTCATCCAGAAATACGACAAGCGCGCCCTCGTCGTATCGACCGCCACCTGCGGTATGCGCTGCCGTTTCTGCTTCCGCAAGAACTACCCGTTCCAGAACATTCCCGACATCGCGGGGCGCATAGGCAACTGGCTCGACACGCACACGGATATTTGGGAAGTCATCCTCTCGGGCGGCGACCCGCTCACGCTCGGCCCGGGCGAATTCCGCGATCTCGTAGAAACTATCGCCGTACACGGATCCGTGACAACGTTGCGTATCCATACGCGGCTTCCCGTAATCCGCCCGGACATCGCCATGCAACACTTCGAGCTCCTCCGCGAACTGCCCGCCCGCTTCGAATGCGTGCTTGTTTCGCATGTGGACCATCCCGACGAACTCGACGAGGAATCGCAGATGGTGTTCGGGCACCTGCGTTTCAGCGGCTGGACGTTGCTCAACCAGAGCGTGCTGCTGAAGGGCGTGAACGACAATGCGGCGACGCTCGAAAAACTGTGCAAGAAACTGTTCGCCCAGGGAGTCCTCCCCTACTACCTGCACCAGTTGGACCACGCGAACGGAGTCGCGCACTTCGAAGTGGACGACGACCGCGCACGTGAACTCATCGCCGAAATCCGGACCAGGCTCCCCGGTTACCTTGTACCAAAATTGGTGAGGGAAATCGCGGGCGAAAAGAGCAAAACTCCGGTTTAGGGGTTAGGGGCTAGGATCTAGAGGCTAGAGGTTAGTTACTTTATCCAAAACATAGGATTAATACAAAAAAAAGAGCCTGCGGTAAGCAGGTTCTTTTTAGTACCCCCAAGCGGACTCGAACCGCTGTTGCGGGAATGAGAATCCCGAGTCCTAGGCCACTAGACGATGGGGGCCAAATGCCGCTGTTCAAAACAGCGGCACGAATATAGTAAAATTAGTCCTTATAGTAAAGGTCTAAATTGCTTTTTACAGCAGTGCCCTTTTCGAGGTTGCCGACATACTGGTTGAAGATAGAGGACGCGGCGAAGCGTGCGCTATTTTCCTTGTCGTCGCTGACGGCGCTCTTGATGGCGGCTTCGTCAGCAGCCTTCTTCGAGACAACCTTCATCATCACGGCACCATCGTTGGTCTGGATGGTCGGGCCCCATTCGCCTTCCTTCTGAGAAAGAACGGCGGCGGCGAACTGCGGGTTAGCATAGCCAAAGCCCTGGACGAAGCCTTCGAGAGAAGTCGTAAGCGTCTGGAAGTTGACCTTGTCAACAGAGATTTCGCTTGCAGAGGAATCGGCAGCCGGCTTGTAGGCCTTCACCTTTTCGGCAACAGAGTTGAGGTAGTTGGCGCAAGCTTCACCAGCCTTCTTGCGGGCGAGAGCGTTCTTGATGTTGGGTTCCGCATAAGCGAAGCTACGTTCGCCCGGCTTCACGACATCGGTCTTGAGGAGAATGGCAACAAAGTTGTCGTTCTTGAGGACCGGAGAAACGGCGCTCACTTCGTCCGGAAGGTTTTCGTTCGGCCAGGCATAGGCTGTGAGGCCCTTCATGTAGCCGAGCTGTTCGATGGAGTTTCCGCGATCGATCCAGTTGGAGGCGAACACGTTGACGTTGCGTTCCTTGGCGGCGGCGGCGAAATCCTTGCCAGCATCGACATCAGCCTTGATACCGGAGAGAATCCTTTCGAGGCTGTCGACCGTCTCGGAGGAGGCGTTCACGACGAGGAGGATATGGGCGGCCTTGATCTTTTCGGCACCAGTGGAATCCTGGGTCTTGCCGTAGGACTTGATGATGTGGAAACCGAAACGGGTGCGGATCGGGAGGGAGATAGCGCCGGAATCAAGAGCATAGGCAGCGTCTTCGAATTCCTTCACGTAGGTTCCCTTGGGCATGTAGTCTTCGCTCAGGAGGCCACCCTTTTCGGCAGAGACGAGGTCTTCGGAAGAGACTCGGGCCAGGTCTTCGAAGGTGGTAGCGACGGAAGAATCCGTGAGCTGGTTGTAAATGGTCATCGCGTAGTCCTTGATGCGTTCCTCGTCACCGGAAGTGGCGGCAACGGGGATGCTGGCAACCATGAACTTGGCGGCATCTTCGGCTACATAGAAACTATCCTTGTTGGCTTCGAAGTAGGCCTTGGCAGCAGCTTCGTCGATGCTGTCCGCAGAGACTTCGAAAGCGGAATTAGGAACGACCGCCACCTGCAGTTCGACCTGGGTTTCGCGGCGGTTGGCAATCCATTCGGATTCGAGAGTCGTCGGGTGGATACCGGCAGCGACCAGCATCTGCAGCTGACGCATCGGGATGGTCGTGTTCTTGAGGTCTTCTTCGAACTGGAGCATCACGCCCCACTGGAAGGCTTCACGAGTATCGAGCCAGGCATCGTAATCGGCCTTGTTGAAGGTCGAGTCCGTGAGGAAGCTCGGGAGGGTGGCAATGTAGGCCTGGGCGCGCTGGTTGGCGTCTTCCTGGGAAGTCGCCTGACGCTGGATGGAATAGAGGCGCTGCTGTGCTTCCTGCACCAGACGGGCGCGGACAGCATCCGGATTGCGCTTGAATTCGGAACGGAGTTCCGCAACGGAAGCCCTGAGGTCGGCCTTGCCGTATTCCTTCTGGAGGAGAATCTGGCGAACAAGGCCATGGAAGACCTCGTTACGGATCTGCGTATACTGTTCGTCGTTCGGATGGGCGTCGCGGAACTGATTTTCAACGATCATCTTCACGCGAGAATCAAATTCGGCATACGTAATCTTGTGATCGTTAACTTCCCCGACCGGGTAGCTATGAGCCTGGTTAGGCACACGGTCCATGGCCAGAAGGCCCACCGCGATACCCGCAGCGAAAATAACAATAACCCACTTGGCTTTTTCATTTATCCACGTTAACATAGAGAAAACTCCATAAAAAATGACGGGCTCAAATCTAATAAAAAAATTATAAATTGAGCATACATATAGCCGTACAGGGCCCTTTTTTTCTATTTATTGGTCATCAAAAACAAAAAGGACACCAACGGAGTTCTTCCCATGTACGATATTTTGGTCCTAGGCGCCGGCATTTCCGGCCTGTCCGCGGCACTGCACGCCGCCGAAAAAGGGCTTCACGTTTTGATTCTGACAAAAGGGGCCAAACCGGACGGTTCATCGAACTACGCCCAGGGTGGCATCGCGACCGTTACCGAGAAGACGGACAAGTTCGTGTTCCATATCGCCGACACTCTGGAAGCGGGAGCAGGCCTCTGCAAGAAGGAACCCGTGAACATCCTCACCAAGAGCGGGCCCGCCACCATCAAGCAGCTCGTCAAGTGGGGCGTCCAGTTCACGCCGTCCCCGACCGACCACACGCAGTTTGACCTCCACCTCGAGGGCGGCCACAGCCACCACCGCATTCTGCACGCCGCAGACCTCACCGGCAAGGAAATCATGAGGGCGCTCCTCTGCGAGCTCCACAAGCAAAAGAACATCGACTACCTCGAGAACTGCTACATCAAGGACCTCATCTGCACCGGAACCGGCAAGGCCAAGCGCTGCATCGGCGCGAAGGTCATCCACCAGAAGACCGGCATTGTCGAAGACCTCTACGCGAAGGCGACCATCCTTTCGACGGGTGGGGCCGGACGCATCTGGCAGTACACCGTGTGCCCGCACGACAGCTGCGGCGACGGCATGGCGATTGCCGCACGTGCAGGCGCAGCCCTCCAGGACATCGAGTTCATGCAGTTCCACCCGACAAGCCTTTACGCACCGCAGCTCAAGAAGCCCTTCCTCATCTCGGAAGCGGTCCGCGGCTTCGGCGGCATCCTCAAGAACTACAAGGGCGAAGAATTCATGAACCAGGTGCACCCGCTGCACTCCCTCGCCCCCCGCGACATCGTGGCTCGCGCCATCCATAGCGAGATGATGCGCCTCGGCAAGCCGAACATGTTCATCGACCTTTCCGGCCGCACCCCCAAGGACATCAAGAGCCACTTCCCCCACATCTACGCGAAGTGCCTCGACGCCGGCATCGACATCACGAAGGAATGGATCCCCGTCGTGCCCGCGGCCCACTACATGTGCGGCGGCGTGCTCGTGGATAGCTGGTCCCGCACCGAGATCAAGGGCCTGTACGCCTGCGGCGAAGTGGCCGACACCGGCGTGCACGGAGCCAACCGCCTCGCCTCCAACTCGCTCCTGGAAAGCGTGGTGTTCGCCATCCGCGCTGTGGATAACATTTGCAGCAGCGGCCTTCTCAAGGACAAATTCACCGCACCGAGAGCCACTAAAAAAGAAAAGGTTTCCTTCACCAAGGCCGCCTACTGGCGCAAACGCAAGAAGCAGCTCCAGGATATGATGTGGACAAACTGCGGCATCGTCCGTACGGTCGCCGGGCTCAACCAGGGCCTCAAGGTCATCGAAGGTCTCGAAGGCGATATCGCCACGGCCATCAAGAACGGCGAAACCGAGAACTTCCACTTCCTCGAATTCCTGAACGCGCTCCAGGTTTCCAAGATGATCCTGATTGCAGCACTGCGCCGCAAGGAATCGCGCGGCCTGCACTATATCCTCGACTACCCCAACCTTGACCCGAAGACAAAGCACCAAAGCATCTACCTGGGCGACAAGAAGTAATATGAGCGAGCCGACGACCCCACGCAAGAACGCAAAGCCCTCGAAAATCGGCGGATACACGCCGACACAGCAGATCGGACACGGAGCCATGGGCGACATCTGGCTCTGCCACGACCCCTCCATGGACCGCATGGTCGTCGTGAAGCAGATGCACGCCACGCTCATGAACCAGGACGACCTGATGCAGAGGTTCCAGCGCGAAGCCGTCATCCTTTCGCACCTGAACCACCCCGTCATTGTCCAACCCTACGCCCTGTGGAAAGAGAAGGACGGAAAACTTTCGCTTTCGATGGAGTTCGTGCAAGGGAAAAGCCTGCGCGAACTTCTGAATAAGGATAGCCGTCCTCCCGTCTGGGCCGTCATGTACATCATGTACGAGATTCTCTCGGCCGTGGGGCACGCCCACCGCGAAGGAGTCATCCACCGCGACCTGAAGCCCGCAAACATCATGATAGACAACGACGGTCGGGTTCGCCTGCTGGACTTCGGTGTCGCCCACGCCGAGACAGAAGACACGGCGCTCACCATGGCCGGGGCCGTCATCGGGACCGCCGCCTACATGAGCCCCGAACAGATTCTGGGCTTCGAGATTACCCCCGCCTCCGACCTGTTCAGCATCGGCATCGTCATGAGCGAAATGCTCATCGGCGAAAACCTGTTCCGTGGAGAGAACCTGGAGCAGACATCCAAGCGCATCCAGAAGCTCAAACTTTCCGCAAAGGCCTTCCCCGACGACGTGCCGAAACCGCTCAGGAAATTCGTGCTCAAGCTATTGGAAAAGAAGCCCAAGAACCGCCCGGTTTCGGCCTGCGATGCCGCCGACCAGCTCTCCAGAATGCTGCTTCCCTACCCCAGGGACCTCACGCCCTACCTGGCCGACTGGGTTTACAGCACATGCCAGGAGACCGTCTCCGAGCTCAAGGTTCCCGTGACGCCAAACAGGTCAAAACGCATCTTCGCGACCGGCGCAGCATCCGGATTTATTCTAGCTTTGGTACTGGTTACGCTCGCGTACCTCATTTTATAGTATGGGATTTAGGATCTAAATGAACTGGATAGACATAGCAAGCTTAGTCATCATTCTGTCGTTTGCGCTAGTCGGTCTATACCGAGGTTTCCTCAGAAGCATCTTCCGCGTGGTGGCCTGGCTTGTCGGAATCGCCGGAGCCTACTTCTCGCACCTGTTCCTATCCGACTTCATCATCGAGAACTTCGACGTATCGGCACTCGCCGTCAAGCCCATCTGCCTCATCATCGGGTTTGTCGTGCCGTTCACGATTGCTCAGCTTATCGGGCATTTCTTGCGCTCGGCTGTATCCCATACCTTCATCAGTAAGCCAGACCGCTTTTTCGGGGCATGCTTTGGAGCGCTGAAGGGCGCTATTGTTTGCTTCATCCTGCTCACCATCGTCCACTTCCTGCCGCTCAAGGAGGGCGACCTGAACGACATGCGCGAAGCAGCCGTCGCCTACGATACGTACAAGAGTTCGCTCGAGTTCATGGGCTACCCCACTGAACGCAAGGAAATCATCAAAAAGGCCGAAAAGAAGGCTGAAGCCATCGCAGACAAGGTTTCCGAAAAAGCCATGGATGGAGCTGAAACCATCGCGGACAAGGCCAAGGACGCCGCAGTCGATGCGGCAGGAAAGACAATCGACAAGATTTCCGAGAGTGCTACCCAGGCTGTGCGAGCCAAGGACAAGGCAACGGAAAGCGTAGCAAGCAAAGCGGACTCCATCAAGACGAAGTCCAGCGATTCCAAGCTTTAACTTCTATTACCGACTTTTAAAGCGAGCGCCTTTGCGCATTTTTCCGCATCGGCAATGATTTCCTGTTCGCCGTCGACATGGCGGTTCCGCATCAGGAATTTCCCGTCACAGATAACTGAATCGACAAGGCTCGAGTTGGCCGCGTACACCCAGTTCGACGTGAGGTTGAACAGGGGCGACATGCTGGCATCGTCCAGGCGGACAAGCAAAGCATCTGCAAGCGTTCCCTCGGCAATGACACCCGCATCGATTCCATAGGCGAGCGCACCAGCACGAGTCGCCATATGCAAGGCATCTCCGGCTGGGAGCGTATCAGCCATTCCCTTGACCTTGGCAAGCAGCGCGGCAAACTTCATTTCTTCGCGCATGTCGAGGTTGTTGTTGGACGACGCACCGTCCGTCCCGAGCGCGACCTTCATTTTCGCGGCGAGCATCGCAGGAATGTCAGGAATCCCGCTGTTCAGCTTGAGATTGGAACACGGGTTGAGCACAGCCGTCGCTCCCGATTCAGCCATGAGGGCGATATCGGATTCAGAAAGGTGGACACAATGCGCGGCCACGAGCGATTCGTTCAGCAAGCCGCATCGATTGAGCCATTCCACGGGAGAACAGCCATGTTCCTTTATGCACTGTTCCACTTCGCTTTGCGTTTCGGAAAGGTGCGTGTGCACAAGCATTCCCTCGGCACGGGCCACCTCGGCGCAGCGTTTCAGCAGCGCCTCGCCCACCAGATAGATGGAATGCGGCATCAAGACCAGCTTGACGCGGTCGTTTTCGCCGACGTGGTTCCGGGCAAACGCGATGTTCGCCTCAATCTTGTCCGGTGTCATCAAATTTTCGGCCATGGTCACGCCAATAGCCGCACGAAGCCCCATCTCCGTCGCCACCTTCATGGTGCGCTCACGGTGCCAGTACATGTCGGCAAAGAACACCGTGCCCGACTTGATCATCTCGAGCGCGGCCAAGCGGCTGCCAATTTCGATTTCGTCGGGTCCCATTACGGCTTCGAAGGGCCAGATATGGTCCTCGAGCCACGGGCGGAGCGGAAGGTCATCCGCATAGCCGCGCAAAAGGACCATGGCCGCATGCGTGTGTGCATTGTAGAACGGCGGGAGAATGGCCAAATTCTTGCAATCGACCACTTCGGCGCCGGGATATTCGCTTGCAGGGACTTCCTTCGCTATTTTCGCAAAACGGTTCCCGTCGATAAGGACATCGGCCAAAGAATCGTTCAAGAAAACGGACTTCAGGAGAATCTTGGACATCGTGATTAAAGCAAATCGGGATCGATGGTGGGTTCGTAGCCGGGCTCGACAAAATCTTCGGCGGCAATACCGCGCTTGCGGGCCGCCTTCATCTGCTTGATGCGCTTGCGCTCGGCAGCCTTCTCCCTGCGCTGGGCAGCAGTCGCCGCCTTCTCGGCATGGCGCTGGGCTCGCGTCTTGCGTTCCTTCAATTCCGGGAAGACGCCTTCCTGGAATTCGTCCAGCATTTCGCTATCGGGTTCATCCGCATCAAAGCCTTCGTCAAAGCGGATATCCGCATCGAAGTCATGGAAGCCTTCTTCCTCGTCGAACACCGGTGCATCCGCCGGGCATTCCTTCTTCAGGAACTTGAGCACCTTCGCGAAGGGCTCTTCCATCGGGACCTTGAACTTCATCTTCTTGCCCGTCGTCGGGTGGATGAGTTCAATCTTCACCGCCTGCAACAGTTGCGCAGGGGCCATCTCAAGAACCTTCGCAGCAATTTCCTTCATCAGAGGGGGTACGCGGTTCAGACTTTCTTCGCGGCCATCATACAGCGGGTCGCCGACTACCGGGTGGCCCGTATAGCGGCTGTGCACGCGAATCTGGTGCGTACGGCCCGATTCCAGCTGCAGTTCGAGCAAAGTCGCAATCGCAAAGAACTGCTTTGCCACATAATGCGTGCGGCTTTCCTTGCCCCCCTTCACCACGGCCATCTTCAGGCGGTTTTTCGGGTTGCGGGCAATCGGGGCATCGATACAGCCTTCCAAATCTCGCGGGCAGCCCCACACGAGCGCATTGTAAGTGCGGTGCAGAGTGCGCGTTTCCAGCTGGTGGGCCAAATGCCTGTGGGCGGCATCGTTTTTGGCCACCACCATGAGGCCCGGCGTATCCTTGTCCAGACGGTGGACAATACCCGGACGGAGCGGCCCGTTGACCGCAGAAAGATTTTCCTTGAAATGGTAAAGCAGGGCCGAGGCAAGCGTACCGCTCTGCACGCCGTTACCCGGATGCACCACCAGGTTGCGCGGCTTGTTCAGCACGACAATGTCGTCATCCTCGTACACGATGTCGAGCGGGATGTTCTCGGGTTCCAGCGTGCTGGCTTCCTTTTCGGGGAGGCGCTCCACCACCACGACCATGCCCGATTCCACGCGGAAATTCTTGGACGCGGCAGCCCCGCCCACCTTCACTTCGCCTGCGGCAATCAATTTCTGCACGTCGGTGCGGGAGACGTTTTCCATAACGCCCACGAGGAACTTGTCAATACGCTCACCGGAATGTTTGTCTTCTACGAGGTAGTTCATATTTAGTAGGAAGTAGGAAGTGGGAAGTGGTTAGTGGCTATGAGGTCGCTTCGCTTTGAGGTATGAGGTGTGAGGTATGAAAGTTTCATTGCTCATGGCTCACTGCTCATTGCTGGAGCCTCGAGCCTCGGGCCTTATTTACCCTTTTTCGATTCTTTAATTTCTTTATGCAGTTTCCGCAAGATAACCGGAGACAGGATGACGACCGCCACGCCGACGGTTACGAAGGAGTCCGCGACATTGAAAGTCGGGAAACGCGTCATGATGAAATCCGGGAAGTCGCAGTCGATAAAGTCCACCACCATCTGCATGCGCATGCGGTCAATAAAGTTGCCGATAGCACCGCCAATGATCATCACCACACCCAAGCGGGAAAGGAAGTCCCTCTTGTCGATGCTGCGATAGAACCAGAACAGGACACCGGCAGCGACAATCGAAATAATCAGGAAGAAAACCCACGAAGGAAGGAACGGCAGCAAGTCCTGCGGGCGGCTGCTGAACGCAGCACCCTTGTTGAACACCAACTGGAAGCGGATCAAATCACCAATCACCGAGATGCTTTCGTGGTTCGGGGCACCAAACTCGTTCGTAAAGCGGTGTATGCACCACAGCTTTGTCAGCTGGTCGGCTACGATACTAAAAATCACCAAGCCCAGATGGAACGGCCACTTATTATAAAATTTCAAATCTTCATCGTATTGCATCGTAAACTCGCTAATGAGATGCTTTCAACTTGTTGTAGGTCTCGTCAATCCACCTGTCGGAATAGAAATGACGCATCGTATTCTTGACAATGTTCTTGACATCGTCCCTTGTAATTTTCACCTTCTTGTCCGAAACGAACACAGAAAGCCCATCGCCGATTAGGCTTAAGTTCTGGGCAGCCATGAACAGCGGCCACAGGCAGAAAAGCCTCGTACGCATGTTGACTCTCGGAATCAGTTTCGTATACTCAATAGAATCGTCCAGGTGCTTCCACGCCTTTTGGACGAGCTCGCCAAGCGCAGCAGCGCAAGCCTTCTTGTCGGCACCTTCGGCAAACATGTCGTAGGAATGCTCGAACCCGTGACGGCGGCAGATTTCTTCGGGCACAAAGCAGACCCTGCGTCCGGAATCCTCGATACAGTCCTTCACGATATTCGTGACCTGGAGCGCCAGTCCGAAACTCACGTCCAGCTGGGCCAGTTTCTTTTGACGCTCGGCATTGATAAAGCACGAATCGGCAGCGAAAACTTTCGTCAGAAGTTTACCGACAATGCCCGCGACATAGTAGCAATACTCGTCGAGGTCGCCCACGGATTCCAGTGTGAACCAGCCGTTCGAGAGGGCCTGTTCCTGCCTAAGCGCAAACTTGGCCATGCCCCCGCACATTTCGACAACCACCTCGCGTACCGGGCAGGCATACTTTTCGGGAAGTTCATGGAGCAGCGGGACAACGACACCTGCATGCAGGCAAAGGTCCATGTTCGGGTCTTCGGAAGACTTCCAGCTTTCGGGAAGCGCTTCGACAAACTGCTGGATCTTGGAATCGGCCAGATCCGCCGACTCGAATATTGCGGCAAACAAGGAGAGAATGCGACCCTTCTCCGACGCGCCCATCACGGGATCGTCCTCGATAGTGTCGGCAATGCGCAAATACAGGTAAGCAAGCAAGATGCTCCTGTGCAACTTGCCCGCCAGGATGTTGATGTTCAGGGCAAAAGTCCTGGACACCAGCAGCAGCCTGTCCTCTGCGTATCTCCAAGCATCAGATGAACACATTCATCGTCTCCGCATAAAGGTCGGGGGGAATCTTCTTGCACACAGCCATCGCGTTGACATACTTGACAAGGCGGTGGTGCTTTTCGGCATTGCGCAACTTGCGGTTGAAACTCCAGGCAGTGCGGTTCAGGATATCGGCCTCGTTACGGAGGTTGCCCCTGCTGTCGCTCTCGTAGCAGGCGCGACGGTACTCAAGGAAATACGCAGCCTGAAGGAGTCTGCCTATCTTCTTGACAGCCTTGCGGTAGAGAACCGATGCCACAATCAGGAAAATCACGGCCGAGACAGCGCCATAAACCGGAGGGAACTGGGTAAACTTCCACAGGACCCACACCACGGACAAAGTCGAAAGCGCAATGACGACAAATGTCCAGAATACGCATCGCAGGCGCAAAAAACTGATGTATGAATGGTTTTTCGAGGCGAATTCCGGCAAAAAAGCCCATTTGCGGCCTTTGCGCATCTGTTTTTTCAGATAAAGCGGATAAGCGACCTTGCGGAACCAAAAGAACAAAGCAACCCAAAGCACCAGGGGGACCCAAGTGACATAATTCAAGAAAGAAATCAAATCCATGCCCCAAAAATACTAATTTTCTGATATCTCATAAATTTTATCAACAATTCCTCCCTAAAAATACTTCAAAATACTACATTTATTACCCTGGGTGTTGATAGATTCGCATCCTAGTTTTCCGGACAAGGAATATTTGTTTATGCAAGTCGAATGGGAAAGATGCCTTAATTATCTTCGCGGGATGCTTTCGGATTCCGTGTACAAAACATATTTCGCACAGACCAAGCTGGTCAACCAGACGACCGGCCATGCAACAATATCCATCCCGTTCGGACTGGATGCCAAAGTTTACTCCGCATACAAGGACCTTATCCGTCTCGGCTGGCGCGAAACCACCCACGACGACTCCCCCATCGAATTTGATTTTCTTTCCCAGGAAGCCATACCGCAATCCGCGGTCAACGCAGGAGAAAACGTCTTCAAGGACTTCGCTAAGCCCAGCGTTCCGCTTTCCAGCAGCTTCCGTTTCGAGAACTTCGTTCCCGGCGACAAGGCCCAGCTTGCGTTCAACGCAGCCCTCGCCGTAGCCAGGAACCCCGACGGCACGCAGTACAACCCGCTGTTCATCTACGGTTCGTCCGGCCTCGGCAAGACGCACCTGCTGCAGGCCATCGGCAACTACATTCTTGAAGACGACCCGAACAAGCGCGTTTGCTACCTCACCAGCGAAGACTTCTCGCAGCAGTACATGAAGTGCCTCAAGGAAAACCGCGTGACCGAGATGAGCGACTTCTACCGTAACGAGGTGGACATCCTGCTCATCGACGACATCCAGAACTGGACCGGCAAGTACGAGACGCAGAACGAGTTCTTCCTCATCTTCAATGCGCTGCACCAGGCCGGCAAGCAGATCGTGCTTACCTCCGATGCACCCGCCGTCGAAGTCAAGAACCTTTCCGACCGCCTCGTGAGCCGCTTCGCCTGGGGCCTCACCGTGGACATCCAGCCGCCCGACGTCGAGACGCGCGAAGCCATCCTCCAGAAGAAGGCCGAAGAGCGCCACCTCGAAATCAGCGACGAAGTCATCCACTTCCTCGCCGAACACATTGCAAGTAACGTGCGCTGCCTCGAAAGCGCCATCATCAAGCTCACCCTGCAGGCGAGCCTCATGAACCACGACATCGACATGAGCATCGCCCAGAAGGTCGTCGCCGAAATTGCACCGACGCTGCGCCGCCGCGTTAGTTTGGATGCAGTTCTCCATGCCGTGTCGCAACATTACGAAGTTCCCGAGTCCAAGCTCACCGAGCCCGGCCGCGGCACCAAGGAAATTTCCAAGGCAAGGCAGGTCGCCATGTTCCTCATGCGCGAATGCTCCTCCATCAGCCTGCAGAGCATCGGCTCGCGCTTCGGCGGCAAGGACCACTCCACCGTCGTGCACGCCATCAAGAGCGTCAAGAAGGAAATGGAGACCGACCCGAGCTTCGCCCGCCTCATTGAGAGCCTAAAGAACTCGATACACGACTAGAAAGTCGAACTTCAGGGAGGGTGTCTATGTTCCGACTGAAAAAGACCTGGCCCATTCTCGCGGCATTCATCTTCTGCGCACAGTTTTTTCTTGCATGCAGCAGCGATTCCGAATCGTCTTCCTCCGTTGACCAAATTGTAGAACCGCAGATTACGTCGTCCGATGTTGTCGAGTTCCTGTTATCATCGTCCGAGCCGCAATCATCGGCACAAGCTGAGGAACCGCAACCGACATCTTCCTCGGTAGAGCCGCAAACCACGTCGTCCGAGACGCTTCAGCCCCACGCATACACGATAGACAGCACCGGGATCCACACCTTCGTCATGGGCGACAGCGCAGGCCAACTTATATCCAGCGACCTGTATCTGGGCTGTCCGGCAGATTCCTTCCTGAACGAATTTCAAATGGGCGATATCGTGACCGTGGCGATCAACGGATACGACACCCTCGAAATGCCGGTCGTTGGATCCGCCTACGACGTGCCCATCGCCGGGTTTGCGCTTGTGGTCTTTCAGAATTATGATTATATCATCTTGTCTGTGCATTACGGCCATATGGCCAGCATCGTTAAGATATCCGACGTTGTAGTTCCCATAGAAGTCTCCATATCCATGAAGGAAAAAGGCGGCTTTCTGTTTGGCCTCGAAATGCGCAATGTCCAGAACATGGACTACTATGCAGAAATTTATCCGGATCTTTCAATCGAAGAATTTGCAAACTTCAGGGAAGTCCGCACCACAGGCATGGGAGAAAAAAGGCTCTACCGCTCTTCCAACCCCATCGATCCCGGTCTCGGCCGCAATCTCTACGCCGACTCGCTTGCGAAAAATGCGGGAGTCACCACGTTCATCAACCTGTCAGATTCGGAGGAGTACGCCAAATCCTGCCAGAACTTCGACAGTTCCTATTACTCGACGCAGAACGTCATCTTTTTGGATTTACCCGTATATTTCTATTCGCAACATTTCAAGGATGGAATTGCAAACGGGTTCCGCTACATGATCGAGCACGACGGTCCATACCTGGTACACTGCACCTTCGGCATGGACCGCACCGGTTTTACGATTGCCGTGTTGGAAGCGCTGATGGGAGCGACCACCGAAGATATCCAGGCAGACTACGCGAAGACATTTAGCAACTACTTCAATGTCGTCGACAGCATGCATGTCGCCCTGAACGAACAGCAGGTGGATTTCTTCAGGGACGTCGTCATAAGAAACCTGAAGACAGTCTACCACGCCGAGGGAATTGAAATTCCTGATACCGGCACAATCAACTGGGCCGAGCCTACAGAAAAATATATGGAAAAAATCGGGTTGACCCAAGAGGAAATCTCCGCATTGAAGGACAGGCTGAAATAATGAAACTGATGCTCACCTGCGAACATGCGAGCAACCGCCTGCCGGCATCGTTCAAGAAAGCCGTCCCGACAGAAGTCCTGAAGACGCACCGAGCCTACGACATCGGAGCATGCGCAGTTTTCCGCAAGCTCGTTCGATTTGCAAAGCCCGAATTCTACTGCGAAGGAAAATTTTCGCGCCTATACGTGGACCTGAACCGCACCATCACGAACAAGAGCGCCTTCAGCGAATATCACGAGACGCTCAAAGCATCCGACAAGTCCGCCGCCGAGAAGGCAAAGGCCCAAGCCTCCGCCTACTGGAAGGAATACCGCACCGCCATTGAGAAATTCGTAGAATCTGCGCTTAAGCAAAAAAAGCGAGCCGCAAAATCCGAGCCAAGCATCGTCCACCTGGGCATCCACAGCTTTACACCCGAATTGAATGGCAAAGTCCGCAACGCCGACATCGGAATCCTCTACGACCCCGCACGCCCGCAGGAATGCGCCTACGCCCAAGTTATCAAGAAAGAAATCAAGCGGCTCTACCCCACGATGAAAGTGCGTTTCAACTACCCGTACAAGGGTTCATCCGACGGGCTCACTACCACGCTTCGCAAGAAATTCGGCCCGCGATACGTGGGAATCGAAATCGAGATTAACCAAAAATTCTTCAAATAGATTTTATTTTCTAACAAATGTTATGGCGACACCGATGTGCTTGCTGTTTAGCGTAACATCGTCTTCATCTTGTACAGGATGTTTGTCGACATGGAAACCATCAATCGATTCCGTATTGCCACCGAAACCGCCCGCAGCCTTTATAGAAAAGCCAACCGAATAATGCTCTGAGATTTTCCAGATTTTTCCCATTTCAAGTTCGATTAGGGTTTCCCCATCCTCGTAATACATCCCATATTTTTCCCACGCTTCCTCATCATCGATCAAGAAAACACCCTTAAGGGAAGTTCCGACAAAAAAGCCGCTGAATGGATTTTGTTCATTGATAAGAGGATAATACTTGATGCCAAAACCCCAGTAATGTCTAAGCCGAACATCATCTTCGGAATATTCGTCCTTGTCGCGGGAATAAAGTTTGTAGCGGTATTCGCCAATAGACCAAAAGCATCCAAAACTTAGGTACAAGGCGATTCTTCTAATGAGAATGACACCCGCTTTCGAATCAAGCCATGGACTGTAGCCTTCAAAGGAATAGATGTTGTAATAAAGATCCTTGTCATAGACCATTTCGTCACGTTTCAAGTCATGATAATAATTCTTCGACGATTTGGTCTTGTAATCGGAAACCGAATACGTTGCGCCAGCAGAAACCTCAAAGTACGAATAAATAATATCACGTGCTCGACGATGTTTTCGTTCAACTGGAGCAGCATCGTTCACACTCGCCATAGAGCATGCCACTAAGCAGAAAATCAATACAGCTACGCACTTCATTTTTCTTCCACCTTGAGGACTGCATAGTTAACGAACTTACCGCAAGCAGTATCTTCAGGAGCAAGGAAGGTTTCAACCGTGTAGTCGCCGCTGATCTTCCTTTCGTCAAATTCCGCAAAATAAATCGAGAAGTCATCTCGAGGGTACCCATAGCTATCAGTTCTAATTTGCAGCGCATATGTCGGCAATTCAATCTTTTTGTCTTTACAGAAAAAAGAAATGTCGATTGTCAAGTCGCAATGCCCGTTTTTCGACGACACTTTACAGAATTGAAAATAATTAAAGTACGCGCCAGATTCTTCTTTTTCGGATTTACAATATTCCACCGCAAGCACAGAATCATTGTTAATCACCCGCATTTCCAGAGAATCAACTCCAGCCGGCTTTATCGCTTCAATATCTCCACGATAATAACCATCATCAGGAATATAGCAATCTGCAGCGCAGCAACACAGCCACACATACACAAACAGAGCAAATGTCGTGAATCTGCGTTTCGAAAGTTTCATGAAATTCTCCATCCCATCAAAAAATCATACGTAAAACAACATAATGAATATAATACAATTTATTAAAAAAAGCAAAAAAGCCTCGGGTTTTACCCGAGGCGATTTTCTTTTGCATAGACGTCGAACAGAATAGATTGTTTCAGGGCTATCGCCCCTCGCAATGACATATTCTTCCTACCGTCTACTACATTACAGGCAGTGAGCGCGGAGGTCGTCGTCGCTCAGAGTGCTGAGGTATGCAGGCGGCACGTCGAGAACGGTGAAGCAACCGGTCTTGCCGTCGTTAACCTTCATGCGGAGAGCGGCGCGGGCGTAGGCCACGAGGACGCTCGTCGTGAATTCCGGGTTGGAATCGAGCTTGAGGCTGTATTCGATCACGTGCGTGTGTTCCTTGTTCATGCCGGTCTTGCCGGTACGGATCACGAAACCACCGTGAGCCAGCCCGCTGTGGTTCTTGTTGAATTCTTCTTCGCTGATGAAGTTGACCGTGGTGTCGTATTCATCGAAGTAGTTCGGCATCGTCTTGATGGCGTTTTCGATGTAAGCCTTGTCGGCACCTTCTTCGGCCACCACGTAAACGAGACGCGTGTGCTTCTGGCGAGTCGTGAGTTCCGGCATGGAACCGCTACGCACGGCTTCAAGAGCGGCTTCCACCGGGCAGGTGTACTGCTTGGCGTTCTTCACGCCCTTGATGCGGCGGACAGCGTCGCTGTGGCCCTGGCTAACACCCTTGCCCCAGAACGTGTAGTCCTTGCCTTCCGGAAGAATAGACTGGGCGTACACGCGGTTCAGGCTGAACATGCCCGGGTCCCAACCGACGGAGATCATCGCGATCTTGCCGGCGGCCTTGGCGGCAGCGTCAACAGCAGCGAAGTGCTGCGGAATCTTGGCGTGCGTGTCGAAGGAGTCGATCACGTTGAACATGGCGGCGTACTTCGGGGTGAGCACCGGCAGATCCGTAGCGGAACCGCCACAGATGATGAGCAGGTCCACCTTGTCCTTCCAGGCTTCCATTTCAGAAACGTTCAGCACCGGAACGCCAGCCGTCTGGATCTTGACCGTCGAGGGATCACGACGGGTGAAAACAGCGACGAGTTCCATATCCGGAGCCTGCTTCACGGCGCATTCCACACCGCGACCGAGGTTACCGTAACCGAGAATAGCAATCTTTGCCATAACAATGTCCTTGTTTAAAATTTTTGCGAGTGAAAATATAGGAAAATTTGTTTACTATAGTTTTCCGAGATCGCGAAGCATCTTCTCGTACTTGTCAGCACGAGCTTTTTCTGCATCAGCCTGCTTTTGGATTTCGTCAGCACGAGCTTCCGCTGCATTTGCACGCTGGCGTTCCTGGTCTACGGCGATGTCGATTTCCTGTTGCCAAGTCATATAGCGCTTCCTCGTTTCGTTGTCCGTCTGGTACCACTTCACCAACCGATCGATGTTTTCGGTTTCCGGAGAGATTGAATTCCTGCGAGAATGGATTTTTTACAAAGGGAACGCTAAATCCCCGTGCTGCCAAATCCGCCGCGGTCGGCGCCGTCGAGAGCGCCTTCTTCGAAGGTGAGGGTCGGCTGGATTTCCATGATGCGGAACTGCGCGATGCGGCTCCCTTTCTCGATGGTCACGTCGCGGGTGGCGTAAACGGGCATTTTCCACCAGTCGTTCGCGCCGCAGTAGCTCGAATCCACCACGCCCACGGAATTTGCCTGTAAAATGCCAAAGTTCTTGAACGTGGAACTGCGCGGGGCGATATGCGCCTCGTAACCTTCGGGCAACTTCATCGCGACACCTAGGTGGATGAGCTTGAACTCGCCCGCCTTGAGCGTCACGGTCTCCGCCGCGGAGAGGTCGATCCAGTCGGACTTGCCGCCGATGTAAGTGAGTTTCGGGATGGAATCGTCGAGATACTGTATTTTGATCGTCTTCGTGGTCATAGAGCCCTACCGAGTTCCCGGCATGAACATATCAAATTTCTAATACCAGGCTTGTTACAAATTAATAATCATGCTGCCACCGGAAGCGCCACTTCCGCTGCAGGGCGGCATCACCGTTTTCACTAGAGTAGAACCCTCACATTTGTAAAATGTCCCAGAATCAAAATCATACATCGTCATACTATTCGGACAATTGAAACTAATACTTTCGATACTGGTAAGCGTAATGGATGCCATACCATCTCTATAGCACTGTTCGGCAGATTCAACCTCCTGCTCGCTGGAAGATTCGGCACTACTCGAGGACTCTTCGGAGGATTCAGCAGATTCAGCGGTTTGCACGCTAGACGATTCAACACTGCTCGAAGACTCTCCAGCAGGCTCGGCCCCCTGAACGCCAGAGGACGACGAGGTTTGCGAATCATCCGAAATGACCGAGCTGCTGCTCGTGTTCCCCGGTTCATCGGCCGGAGCGGAACTGCTGCTGTCGTCACCGCACCCCGTAAACATCATAGCACCGCAAAAAGCTGTTATTGCGATAACAACTGTATAAGAAATCTTCGCTTTGCACATAGAAAAGTATATACTCCGTTTCATATCTATAAAATCTATATTAAAAAATAAAAAAACATAGCCCGAACTAGAACCTCGTGCCCCGAGGCTCGCGCCTCGAACCTCGCACCTCATTCTTTTTACACAACGCAACACTCTGTTTCTTGTTTTTGCACGATACCATAGGTATATTTGAACCGTAAACAAAAAAGGAGTTTAAATGCAGACCTACGAAATCCTCAAGAGCATCCGCGAAAAGCACAACCTCACCCAAGACCAGATGGCCGAACGCATCGGCGTAACCCGACAGGCCGTGAGCCGCTGGGAAACCGGCGAGACGCAGCCGAACACCGAAATGCTCAAAGTCCTGTCAAAGGAATTCAATGTTTCCATAAACACGCTGCTCGGTGCCCCGCGCCAGCTCTTTTGCCAATGCTGCGGCATGCCCCTCGGTGACGACGCGATCATCAGCCGCGAAGTCGACGGGAACTTCAACGAGGATTACTGCAAGTGGTGCTATGTAGACGGCAAGTTCACCTACACAAGCAAGGACACCCTACTGGACTTTCTGCTTTCGCACATGCCTAACCCCGAAAACACGCCGGATGCAGAAAGGCGCAAGTTCTTCGACTCGCACCTTTCGCAATTAAAGCACTGGAAAACGTAATTACCGGGATTCGGACGCGGAATCAGCCGATTCCGCAGCCTGCGCCGCCTCAACAGCCTTAGCGGCCCTGTCGGCAGCCTGTTCCAAGCGAGCGGGCTTTTTTGCTAGGTTACGGATGAGCCCGAACAACGCCGAAAGTTCGTTGCGCGTGGGATGCAGGCGCTGCAAAAGTGTATTCAAGAAGTTGTCGCGCCAGGACTGATCGTGATACTGGCCCGTCAGATAGCGATCGAGGAACTTCTTGAAGCTATCGATCTGGTCGATGGTCGCCGGGGCCGTTTCGCAGGCACCCTTGGTCCCGCGCTTCGCGCGTCCTTCTCCGTTCGCAAGCGCACCGCTGCGGCAAAGTTCGTAGAGTCCTACCGTCACCGCCTGCGCCAAATTGAGGCTCATGAGGCCCGGCACCGGGATTTCGCACTGGTACGTGCAGGCATTCACCTCTTCGGTCTCAAGCCCGCAGGATTCACGGCCGAACACGAGCGCAATCGTCCCGTTCTCGGGCAGGAGTTCCGCAAGCCCGGGCATCATCGTATGCTTGATGGCAGAACCGTAGATGCGGCGGCTGAACGCGACGGCGCATGCGCAATCGCCGATGGCCTCCTCGAACTTGTGGACGATGGTCGCCTTGTCCAAAACCTCGTGGCTGTTCGGTGCCGTATGGTAGGAATTCTCGATGACCTTGTCGCGCCTCGGGTAGACAATATACAGCTCGTCAAGGGCGTAGCAGTGCATGGCGCGGGCAACAAACCCCACATTGTGCGGGTGTTCGGGTTCAACAAGTACAACTCTGAATTTTCGCATATTTCAAACAGATTCAATTAACAAAAGCGGGCCCGCATTACCACTTGGCCAGGGCGTTGGCGATAATCAGGTCCTGCAGTTTCTCGATGGCGCGGGCCTGGCCGTGACGATCTTCGGACTCGTTTTTCTGGATATCGTAGGTGCCGTCCGCCGAAAGCGAATTGCTTTCGTAAATGATGCGTTCCTTGACATTGTCGAAGAACTTCACACTCACACGGATGGTCACACGGTAGGTTTCCACGTCGCTGTTGCTGTTGTAGTTCTCGGGCTTGTTCGTATAGCTGAGGAGAGTAATCTGGAAATCGGCGTTGGCCTCCTCGTTCACAAGGCGCACGCCGCCCGCGTTCTTCTTGAACATGTCCACGATGGCCGTGTGGATATTGTTCGCAAGCACAGGGTCCAGGGTCTTGTCCTCGACCTCGTGTATCTGGACGGTCTTGATATGGCTCGGGAGCGTCGAAGCCGTAAAGCTGTAACAGCCAGCCAAAAGGCATGCGGCAAGCGCTACAGCGAAGAAATACAGTAATCGAGACACTTTCCTGGAAAACATATCGCAAATTTAAAAAAAATGGAGAATAAAAAAAGCACTCCCCGCAGAGAGTGCCTTTAATGTTACAATTCCGTTAGATCTTAGAGCGAGGTCTTGAACGTCCTGGTGCCGACCTTCACGATGTACACGCCCTTGGCTCCGGTGTAAACCTTCTGCACACCAGCGGTACCGCGAGTAGTGCGGACGACATGGCCGAGGCTGTTGAACACGGTGATTGTCTTGCCCTGGGCATTGGAGACCATGATGCAGTTGTCAGAAGACCTGTAGACGGAGACCAAACGCAGGCTCGGATCTTCGGGCAAGGCATTCGCGAAGGCGTTCATGCTGGAAGAAGAACCAACTCCGAGACCGCCGCCAATGGAAGAAGACGAACCGGCAACAACGTCAGCACCGCCGAAAACGCTGGAAGAAGACCCAGCTGCAGGACCCCAGGGGGATTGAGTGCCGCCAGAAGAGGAGGACCTGTGACCGAAGCCGAAGCCCCTGCTGGAAGAAGACAGTCCCGGGCCTACACCTGTACCACTGCTGGAAGACTTAGCCACTTCTGCCGAGGAGACGGGAGCACTAGCAGAGGATTCCGGCTTGCTTGCACCAATAGGACCATCCAGATCGTAACCCTTCACGAAGTTCCAGATATCGGAAACATCGGCCTTGGAGGGGCTATGCTGACGGCCCTCGAGCTTCAGGTGCTTCACGTAAATGCCATTGTCGCAAGGGCCCCAAGTGTAGAGCGTAGCCTTGTTCTCACTATTCTGGTGATTGTTATCGACTTCGGCCTGAGACGGGCACTTGAACTGGTCTCGGTAACTCTTCAGGTTGTTTTCAAGACCATCGTAGCCCACCACGTTGTCGCTGGTTCCGTGAGTATGGAAAATAGGAACCGGACGCTGAGCCGTGCCGGCACCCATCATCAGGTAGCCAGAGCAGGGGGCAAAGGCAGCAATCTTGTCTGCAATCTTACCCATAGCATGGTAAGAGAGCATGCCGCCCATGGAGAAGCCCGACATATACACGCGCTTTTTGTCAATCTTGTAGTCGGTGGCCAACTGGTCGATAATCTGCGTAATCCATTTGGTATCCTGGTCACCACTGATATCCCAGGTGCTGTAACCCGTTGCGCCCTTGGGATAGGCTACAACAAAGCCCGCCGTATCGGCAACCGCTTCCCAGTGGGTATTGGACTGCTGGTAATTGGGGTCCTGGTCCATGCCGTGGAAAGACATGAGCAACGGACTATTGTCGGCGAGATTGGACGGAGCATAGACATAGACTTCTCTGCCCGAAACAGATATTTTTTTGTAGTCGTTGATGGATTTGCCACCACCGCCGCCACCGCCGCCCCAATCCCCCCATTGTGCGAAGGAAAACGATGCCGCGATTAAAATCGGTAAAAGGTATTTCATTTTCTTGTCTCCCTGGGATACCCCATTTTTTTGGATTCTTTTTAGTATCCGAAAATAATATATATCCAAAAAACGAGGCTTCGACAGAGCTCAATCAAATAGCGGTGTAAAGGCATACAACAGACAAATTTTCGGATTTTTCAACAAAAATAAAGGAAAAAGAAGTTTTTTTTCTTATTTTTTACAAAGGGGGTTTTATGAATTTCAGATTGATTGGCACGGTGCTCCTCCTTGCGAGCTTTTCTTTCGCCGCTTATTCCGGCACACCCAAAACACCGTCAAAAGTTGACGGATGCTACCAGATCGGCTCCGCCGAAGAGCTTTATGGATTTGCCGAGCTGATGAATACAAGCACGGAATCACAAGAGTCAACTACATGCGCCAAACTGACCGCCGACATAGTTGTAAACAGCAACGTCCTTAAAAACGATACACTCAACAACAGCCGAACCGATTTAATTCCATGGACTCCCATTGTTTCCTATAGCGGAGCATTCGACGGACAAGGTCATAAAATTTCTGGACTCTATTACAAAAACGATAAAGCTCATGGTCGGGCAGGTTTTTTCTTGAGTGTCGCGGGAGAATCCGAAGACAAGCACGCCTACATCAAGAACCTTGGCATTGCTGACTCCTATTTCTTTGGTGAAATGTATACAGGTGCATTTGTCGGGTTCGCCCAAAAACTCAATCTTGAAAACGTTTACAGCAACAGCGTCGTTTCAGGAACTACAGGAGTCGGAGGACTTATCGGACTATCCAGTCAAAACATAAACATCCTCAATTCATACAACGAAGGAAATATTTACGGAGTTTATAAAGAAGGTACTCTAGGAGGATCCATGTACCTCGGAGGCCTTGTCGGCTATATTCATACTAGCAAAAATCTCATACGAAACTGCTATAATCTCGGAAAAGTTTCCGGCTCAAATTATGTCGCCGGTTTAGTGGGCATCGTTGGCATGAACACGGAATTTTTACTAGAGAATTCCTTTAATGCAAATTTATACAGGACAACCCTCGTCGGTTACTTCGACAACACTTCAACATCGAAGGTTGTCAACTCATACACGATAGCCACCAATTCTAGCGACACACAAAAAACTGCTGAAGAATTCGCAAACGGGAACGTCGCCATAGCACTCCACTACAGCGCATACGGAAACGTCTGGGGTCAAGTCGTTGGTCAAGATTTCTTCCCAACCTTGATTGGGAAAATATCAAATTACGCCGGCACCCTTAAAACATCCAAGGTAACTCTTTATACCTACGACGGAGATACCACACAATACTTCACTCAATACGCCGAAGGAGTTGGAGCGGAACTTCCACGCATAACCCGCCAAGGCTATCTATTTGCAGGCTGGTTCGACAACAGCTTGTACACAGGTAATCCCGTCGAAAGAATTTCGGCAAGCAGCACCGGCGACAAGTCGTTTTACGCCAAATGGCAAAAGCCCCTTCCCCCCAAAGACGGATGTTACGAAATAACATCCGCCGATGAACTTTTCCTTTTTGCCGCACGAGTCAATGGAGATGATGGTATGGACGCAGACCCCAGCGCATGCGGAAAACTCTTGAACGATATCGTCGTCAACACCGACGTTTTGAACAGCGACTATTCCTTAAACACAAAGGGCTCTTTCAAAGAATGGACCCCTCTCAAAAATTACAAGGGACACTTCGATGGACAAGGACATTCCATTTCCGGGTTGTACATCGACTCCAAGGATAAAGACCAACAGTCCTTTATCGGAAACCTAGCAGGCGGAAGTGCCGAAGCACCCGTCATTATCGAAAACTTGGGGATTGTCAAAAGCTTTATCCGTGGCCATGATGATATAGGAGCCATCGCGGGCAAGGTCTATGGATATGCCATCATCAGGAACTCCTATGCGGACAGCTACATCAGGGGCGAAACATTTGTAGGCGGATTAGTCGGATACGAACAAGGCCAACTAAAGCTCATCAATGTCTATAGTTCAGGCTCCGTTTACGGATATCAATGTGTCGGCGGATTGCAGGGAGGTTCCAGCGGAGGCGGACGAACCACCATCATCAATTCTTTCAGTTACGGTTCCATTGGGGGAAATGCAACGGCTCCTTTATTCAGTTATGCGAAAAACAAAAAGGACTCCTCCGTAATCATCCTCAATTCATATTACACCACCCATTCATCATCGGAATTCGGAGGAACAGCGGCAACGATCGAGAGCATGAGCAATGGAGCCGTCGTAAAAGCTTTACACGAATACAACGAAAACGGCATCGACGGTTCTGTATGGGGACAGGAGATTGGAAAAGATTTACACCCCACACTAAACACTAAATATACAGATCCAGGAATTAAAGTTTCAAAAGCGACATTCCATTTGAATAATCAGCATGACTCCGTCTATTCCATAAATTATATCGAAGGGCTTAATATCGCGATTAGCACTCCTACTGAAGGAAACTGGATATTCAAAGGTTGGTTTGAGAACAGCAAGTTAGAAGGTAAGCGGGTTTATCCAATCAACAGTTCAACTCGTGGCGATAAGCACTATTATGCGGATTGGTTTAAAGTTTCTGCCCCAAAAAAGAAGGATGGATGCTACCAGATATCAAGTGCAGACGAACTATACGGTTTTGCCAAAATCGTCAATGGAACATTCTCTGGAAAAGAAAAAGATTCTACAGCATGTGGAGTATTAACCCAGGATATAAAATTTTATCCCAATGTGTTAAACAACGATGGATCGCTTAGCAATAAGGCATCAGATTACATTATTTGGGATCCCATTCGAAATTTTAGCGGAATATTTGATGGACAGGGACACACCATCAGCGGAGTATACCTTAAGACCAGCCAAGTCATAGGCGGAGGACTATTTACAAATATCATCGGCAGCAACAATAACGATGAAGTAGCTATTAAAAATTTAGGCATAATCAATTCATTTTTCTCAGATGGTGGTAACTCAGCGGCAATTGCTGGCCGCGTTGATGGGAAAGTTTCCATTGAAAATTGCTTTAGCACCTCAACAATACACGGAACCGGCGCAACAGCTGGACTTGTTGGCCTCGTATATACCCAAAGTGAACTTACAATCAAGAACGCGTTCAATGCCGGCGTTATTAATGGATGGATGAATAAAGAAATGGGAGGTCTAATAGGCTGGATTAACCCCGATGCGAAGGCCTCCATTTATAATTCATATAATCTGGATACATTAAGCAGTGGATTAGGCAATTTACTCAACGCAAATTATGATACTTCTTACACAATCGAACATTCTTACTACATCAGTTTTGACACAAATGCCGATACAACAACCAAAAAGGGAACAGGAGCCACTCTTATTCAATTCGCCAACGGAACTATCGCCAAGGCTTTGCACGACTACAACGAAAACGGAATCGACGGTTCCATCTGGGGACAACGAGTCGGTATTGACCTCTATCCCGTCCACTCCGGGAAAATCGACACCGTAAAAATCGCCTCTTCCTCCAGTTCTTCACCCAAATCATCTTCTTCCGCATCAACCAGTTCCAGTGCGAAATCCAGTTCCTCCGGAAAATCGTCATCTTCGAAGGCAAAGAGCTCCAGTTCAAAGAAAACATCCATTTTATCTGCAATTCCTGTGCAAGAAACTGCAAAAGTCTATTCTCAGGGCAGAAATATCTTTGTTGAACAGTATAACGGCCTCGTTACCATATTTGATTTAAACGGCAACCTGGTCCGCGACGCCTACTCAAATGGCCATACGGAAATCCGTTTGCAAAGGGCCGGGACCTATATCGTCAGAATCGGAGCGAAATCCCGCCGCATTTCCCTAACCACGAGCAACTAAACACCAACCACTAAAACCAGACGAAAGAACGCGCCTTTGGCGCTACAGACGAAAGACGAAAGAAAAAAAAGCCTCAACATGCATATTTAACAGCAAAATATCTCTCGTCTCCTCATAGAGGATAACTCAACTAAGGCGCTAAAAGCGCCAAGTTTCGTATATCTCGTCTCTCGTTTTTTTCTAAATTTTCTCGCGTAAAATTTTTTCATCCGAGGCATAACATGCTTGACATAAAGAAAATCCGTGAAAATCCGGAATACTACATTGCTGAAACCGAAAAGAAGTATACGACCGTCAGTCTGAAGGACGTTCTCGAAATCGATAACGAGCGCCGCCCGCTCCTCACCGAGGTGGAACGCCTCAAGAGCGAACGCAACGCCGAATCCAAGAAGATTGGCGACTTGAAGAAGAAGGGCGAAAACGCCGACGAGGCCGTTGCCGCCATGCGCGCCCTGGGCGACAAGATCGACGAACTCGACAAGAAGCTCAAGGACCTCGACTACAAGCAGACCGAAATGCTCATGCACGTGCCGAACATCGCCCCGCGTTCCCCGGAAGGCAAGGACAGTTCGGACAACGTGGTCGAGAAGGACGGCCCGATTCCGTTTGACTACTACACCAAGAACGATGACTTCGCCCGCGTGGACCACAAGACCCTCGGCGAACGCCTCGGCATCTTTGACTTTGAACGCGGCGCCAAGATTTCCGGCTCCGGCTTCCCGGTCTACCGTGGCTGGGGCTCCCGCCTGGAACGCGCCCTCATCCAGTTCTTCCTCGACGAACACATGAAGAACGGCTTCGAAGAATTCACGCCGCCGTACCTCGTGACCCGCAATACCATGCGCGGCACGGGCCAGCTACCGAAGTTCGAAGAAGACATGTACCGCTGCGACAAGGACGACGACCTGTTCCTCATCCCGACCGCAGAAGTGCCCCTGACCAACCTCTATGCCGGCGAAGTGATTCCGGAATCCGAACTCCCGAAGCGCATCTGCGCCTACTCCGCCTGCTTCCGCCGCGAAGCCGGCTCCTACGGCAAGGACACCCGCGGCCTTCTCCGCCTGCACCAGTTCAACAAGGTCGAAATGGTCTACTTCGCCCACCCGGAACACAGCTACGAAGACCACGAAGAGCTCACCCGTTTTGGCGAAATGCTCCTCGAAAAGCTCGGCCTCCCCTACCACCGCCTCGCACTCTGCAAGGGCGACCTCGGTTTCGGTGCCGCCAAGTGCTACGACCTCGAAGTCTACGCCCCGGTCGAAAAGAAGTGGCTCGAAGTCAGCTCCTGTAGCAACTTCGAAGACTACCAGGCTCGCCGCGCCAACATCAAGACGAAGATTGGCGGCAAGAACACGTTCGTGCACACGCTGAACGGCTCCGGCCTCGCCACGCCGCGCGTGATGGTCGGCATCTGCGACAACTACCAGCAGAAGGACGGCTCGCTGTTGATCCCCGAAGTGCTGCGTCCGTACATGGGTGGCATGGAACGCATCGAACCGAAGAAGTAGTTCGCACAGAACAAACTATTCTACAAGAAAAGGCCCCTCGAAGGGCCTTTTTCTTTTGCTTGCATCAAAGTGCGAGGTCTCTATTCGGCGTTCTTGAGGCAGCGCAGCGAATAACCTGAAGATTTCAGGTTATTATACACGCCGAGGAAATCCTCGTTTGCAAAATACAAGTTCCAGTAAGGAGCGCGACCCGCCCCGGAAGCCTCGGAAGCAACCCAGAAGTTGCAGTCCTGGCCCAAGTAGTTGAACACGCCGTTGGAATTGCGGTAGCCGCCCGGCACAGCGCCGAACCCGAACCGGTCCGTTCCCGGCGGAGCTTCGTCGCTCTCTTCCCAGCCATCCTTTTTCTTCAGGCTGGTCCCGACGCCTTCGACAACGGAATCCTTGAGAGCCTTGAGTTTCTTGCGCAGGCCGGAGTAGAGAGTCTTCATCTCTGCACTCGTCGGCACATGCCAGCCCTCGGGACAGATTCCGCGAATTTCCGAAGTGAGCAAATCCTTCGCGGACTTGGTCAGGTAAGAATCGTCAAGCCCAACAGCCGTGGTCCACTTGTAAAGCCGGCCATAGGTCGAGCAATTTTCAGGCTTGTCCTCGTAGCACCAGCTTCCCGAAGCCTGGAACTTCAGGTTTTCCGCCATCCAGACCTGCCCACCGATGCGGACAGTACGGTAGATACGGCCATCACGCTTGTCGCAAAGGGCTGCACCGGGAGCACCGGCACAACGGTCCGGCTCCGCAGAAGAAGAAGACGGCACCGGCTTGGGAGGACGCGGCGCCACAGAAGACGAACTCGGGGGAAGCTCCACGCTGGACGATTCAATGACTTCGGAAGAAGAAGACTCAATTTCCTCCGAAGAGGATGTTTCTACAATCTTTTCGGACGAGGAAGATAACTGAGGTCTAGGCATTTCCCTGACATCGGAACATGCGCAAAAGAATGTCGCCAAGACGACAACAGAAAATGCGGAAATTAAGCGATAATACTTCAATTTTTCCCTTCTTAGTTATCAATGAATATATAAAAATCGGCTAGGATGCGCTAGATTTTCCCCAAAAAAGCACTATTCCAAGCGTTTATTTGCAATATTTGAGCCCCCTCGGGGTATAGCTCAGCTTGGTAGAGACACTAGAATTTCCTAGAAAACAACACCTTTTTGGACATTTATTTTCTATATTTGTGCAACCTCGGGGTGTAGCTCAGCCTGGTAGAGCGTCTGCTTTGGGAGCAGAATGTCGTCAGTTCGAATCTGGCTACCCCGATACAATAAATGCACCCCTTGCGGGTGCATTTATTGTATCTCAGGTAGATAGTGAGAACTGACGAAGTCAGTTCGACAAAATACGCGTATGAACGAAGTGAATAAAAGCGTATTTTGCGCGGCATCCCTCGGGGATGCCGCCCGAAGGGCAAAATGAAGCGAAGCGACATTTTGCTATCTGGCTACCCCGCCAACCACAATATCCAAACAGAACGACGAAGTCAGTTCGACAAAATACGCGTATGAACGAAGTGAATAAAAGCGTAT